>Ga0265336_10001361_pt1 | contig 11312 bp, 13 predicted proteins | sample 42119metaG_FD_193583 | JGI IMG/M metagenome (GOLD analysis project Ga0265336, IMG submission 193583) | Rhizosphere microbial communities from Carex aquatilis grown in University of Washington, Seatle, WA, United States - 4-21-19 metaG | ecosystem: Host-associated > Plants > Roots > Rhizosphere...
GCCAAACAGAAACGAACATCTGCGGTATAACTCATAGCTGTATGGTAGCTGTAAGATAGCTGTACGCTATACCGCTGCGGTACCGCAAAGATACCGCAGCTTGCCATCTGCGGTACAACCCTGTAAACTGCTGATATGGCTCACGTGATCGCAGTCGCCAACCAAAAAGGCGGTTGCGGGAAGACTACCGTATCGATGAACGTCGCCGGCTGCCTGGGCCGGCTGGGGTACAAAGTTCTCCTGGTGGACGCCGATCCGCAGGTGTCTGCCATGGAATGGCGCATGAATCACGAGGAAAACTTGCTTTCCTTCGAGATCCGGGCTCATCCGTTTCCAACCATCCACAAAGACTTGCCGCGCTGGCCGGAAGCCGAAACGCACGACATTATCATCATCGACTGTCCGCCGGGAGGGCAGGGAAAGTACGGACAGAACGATAACGTCACCCGATCGGCGATCCTGGCAAGCAACATCGTACTGATTCCGGTCCGTCCGTCCCCGCTCGATTACCAGGCGAGCATCCGGTTGATGCCGCTGCTCGACGAGATCCACCAGCTCCGGCCGGAACTGAAGGCCTTCCTGGTGATCAACAGCAAGCCACCCGGGAAGACCAGAATCAGCGCCGCAGCCAAAGATACCGCACGGAGATTCTTTTCCGTTGAGGGATTCGCCGTCGGCATCCTCGAGACAGAACTTTTTACCAGGACGGCCTACGTGGAAGTACCGATCACCGGAAAGACCGTGGTCGATTACGACCCCACGTCCAAGGCCAGTTTGGAAATTCAAAACCTCACACAGGAGATTTTGCTATGCCTCAACCCAACGACCGGGGAGATTTCGGCAACCTCCGGCGCCCGGTAACATTGCCTCAAACCAAGTCCCCTGAGACCTCGGCGGCAGAAGAAGCGCGGTTCCTAAATATAGGTTCCCCAACCACTTACGAGGCTGGTACCGCAGCGGTACCGCAACCTGCTGTATCGTATACCGCAACCATACCGCAGGAAAATGTACAAACCAAACTGGCAATCCGGCCGGGCAAGAAGCTGGTGCAAACCAGGCAGGGAACCTTCCGGATCCCGGTTCCGTTGATGGACAGGCTCAGCTCAATCGCGGAGTACAACAGCATCACCATGGCGGATATCGTGATTGAAGCCCTGGAACTGCATTTGCCCAAGTTCCCCTATCCGCCGGGGCTGAAATAGCATGCCGGATCAAAGGGCGGAGAATTCTCGAAGTCAACTGGAAGCAGCGATCGACGCCGCGGTAAAGTGTACCTGTTGCGGCGTCCCCAAAAAGGAGAGCTGTGACTGCTGGACACCTGGAAAACGACGATGCCGGAGATGCCGGCTGTGCGTGGATCACTGCTACTGTCATAAGCCAAAGTTCTGATTTCCGAGACGAACGGTTCCCGGAACTCTGGGTCGCCCTCGCGCGAGACCAACATCTTTACCCTGAGGGTTAACATCATGCATATCGCTATCATTTGCGCAGCGCTCTATATCCTGAACAAGATTTGGAAAAACATCGACAAGATCGAACGCAACGTGACGAAAGCCGTAAAAGAGGCCAATGAAGAAGTCCGGATCCATCGGGCCCAGCGCAACGCTGGAAAGTCGTAAGCCTTCAATTCACGGGGCTTTTTCACCTTTTGGGGAGGAAGTAAGTCCAAAAGCGTTTTTGCGCACCTGCGCAAAATGACCATTACCGAATGAATGATAAAGGACATTATCTATCTTTCGAAGATTTTCGACATGGGATGGGCTGTTTTGGGTCGCCAGAGGGCTTTTTGCGGTCCGGAATATCTCGGACGCACGATAGGGGAATATATCGTGCATTCGCGTTCCGGCCTGGAAGATGAGCCAAAATTACCTTCCCGTACCTTGGGTACGCGATAGTTGGATCGACGCGGCCTGGCTCGGTGGGTTTGGAAGAGAACGACCGGAGGACCGCCGGCCGGAAACCTTTGGACCGGCGGTCACGATCGGATCAGACTCTCACAGCATACCTCGCTTTAATAGTCAGGTTGTGACTGGGCCAGAGTATCTCTACCCTCTTTTGTGCCTGCTTTACCCCGCAAACTATTGTTTGCAAAATCTTACAAGTACACCTACTATCAAGTAATTCGAACTAGAAGTACTGGGTAAGATTGTGAAACTCTACAGAAGCCTGCGCCACCCCCGGCATTGGATTGCTTTCGTTCCCAAAGAAGGGTACGTAGCTTTCCCTGCCGAACGGGCAGGTTGGATGCGTCGTCATCCTGCCCGCGGCCTGGATCCCCTGGATCTGCGCGAGGTGCCCTTGCGCTTGGCTTTCAACACCGGACTGCTGGAGGTTGATTCTTCATCCCAGCGCTCCGTCAGGGGGGCAGCTGTATAAAGAAGAAGGTCCCTCCTAAAACGGTGATGATCGTATCAGCCCGGCCAGCTGGCACAGTCGTCCCACGGCGCACTTTCGTTTGTATGGCCTGTAAGGGCGGCAGTTGTGTTTTACGGTGTCGTTTTGTCGAGCCGCCACGCGTAGTAACCTGAAGTTGTTGTAGTTGGAGCTGTTGTCCCACAGTAGTTCGTTAAAGCACCTCACGCAAGGTACATGGAACTGGTTCGTCAGTCCGAAAGGGCGGCATCCTCTCCGCCCTTTTTTTCGTATCACAATAAAACCATAATGCGATGCACAATCTTCGGATCTCTGACTACTGGATCGTAAAACACCCAAATAAATATTCGAGACTTCAAGTGTACGAGTTCTACTATACTCAGGTGTATGAGAAGCCTGGTACTAATTCCGGCACCGACAAAAAGGTCTTCACCAAGGACTCGTCGTAAGTCCAGGGAAATCGTATTGGACGAGTTGGCTCAGGTTGCAGCTATAGTCAGGGGAATACAAGTAGCGTTGACTACTGATCCGGAATTTTCATCACTGCTACTTCGGGAACTACCTCGTTGGAGGTTGGAACGGGTAAAAACGATGCTGGCGGAGAGCTACGAACAGATGGTGGAGGGAGCCTTCCGCAGGGTACAGGCAGAGAAACGACGTTAGGTTGTAAAATGTCCGGAGATGGATCCCATCGTCATACATAACGCCGGGCCGGAGATCGTAGCCACCAATTTTTGGGGTAGCGAACTCGAACTGGCAGGGGAATTCTACTGCTCGGTGAACGCTGGGGTGATCCGGTTGTTGTTGCCGGTAGCGGCCTCCTACGGAACTCTGAACGACATGATCTCGGCGGAGTACTGCATTATCTCGAAGGGGCCCTGGCCGGAACAAAAGGAACCGGAAGCCATAGAGATCCTGTTCGAGGACCGTTCCGATTCCCCATACGCCCTGCAGCTCGCACCAGCGAGCTTTGATCTCCTTCCCGGCGAGCCGCCCGAGGGCCGGGACTGGGTATTCAGCCTTTGGACTTTCAAGGACGGGCACCCATTCAAATTGATGGAACGAGCCTGTTATTGGAGACGCGTATCGAGGATCCCATGCCGGCAGGCCTGGAAGAACGAGATGCTTCCTCCGGACTTGGACTGAGAATGTCCAACCTAACAGTCCAAATCACTGAATTAAATACCCCCCTCGACGCGTCCAAGATGCTAAAGGTTAGAAATGCTCCGAGGTACGCTGGAGAGCCGCCGCTGGAGTGGTTGAAAACCAGGTATCGTGGCAACAAGCCGGAAGGCGGTTTGTGGACCAGCACCTACACCAAGGATGAGCCCTACCTGTCGGACTGGCAGTACGGAAGACTCAATAACATCGCCATCCAGCTTGCCTATCCACCGGAAAAGCAAGAAAACCTGCGCCCTTACCTGGTCTATCCAAAAAAGAATGCCAGGGTACTGGTCATCGACTCGTTTCAAACGGCCGTCGAGTTTACGAGTGAGTTCCACATGGCCTCCTCGCCTGAATTAGCCAGGAAGACAACGTTATTGGCTACGGCGGAGATCACCGACTGGAGTTCTGCCTTCAGAAAATTCGATGCGATTCATCTGACTGCCGAAGCGGCCGACGAAATTGCTTTTCATGCTCTAGAAGCCCGGTTCGATTCGGCGTTCCATACCTGGAACTGCGAGGCCACTCTCTGGGGACGCTGGATGTTTGACCGTGTGGAAGATCTGGTAGTAGAATCGGTTTGATTTCCACCGGTTTCGGTCGGTGGCCTCATTGAAGCGATGTTCGGCTGTTTGCCGAAGGCACTGATTGTGCAATTTCCACCGGCCGAATTCTACCGGTGGCCCCGTTGAGGTTCCCATGCGAATTGTGATTGTCGCCAAACTGGTCGATAACGGCCGGTATCAAACCCAGTTGCGTCCCACCGCGGGATCCAACTCCCTCTTCCATTCCAGGCGTGTCAGTTCCACTTCCGCGGCCAAACGGGAAGCGGAACAGCTGTTCGGGCCCCTGGAGTGGCAACAACCTCCGGAAGCTTTAAAACGTGCCGAACCCGAAGTCAACCAGGTGGCGTACTTCAATACGCCCTAAAAATCATGATCATTAATCCGTTTTGGCTGGGCGGCCTGTTCAGGTCCCACCCGGTTTTAGGTGCCGGTTACCACTTCTGGAAGGCGCTCAAGTCGCTCTTTAGGGCGTTTCGTTAAATATCATGGCAAAAATGAATGCACGCTACCCCGGCTCCTGCAATATCTGCGGGCACCGGATCAGGGCGGGTGAAGAGATCGATTACAGCAAACAAGAGGGGGCGGCGCACTGGAAGTGCAAGCAGGCCGAGACGCCGATCCCAGCAGACGTGAAGACCTACGAGATAGGCGGCGGCTCCGGATATCATTGTTCCGGATGGACCAAAGGTGACGTCGTCAATTCTTCCAAACAGGAAAGAGAACGCGGGTTTCCGGAATGGCTCTATGTCCTGAAGGCCCGATCGCAATACTTCCGGGAAGATGGCCTGTCATTTGGCGTCGGGGACGACTCCGGGCATCTCTACCACGCCACTTGCCGGGAAGCGACACCGGAAGAAGCAGCACCGCGGATTGCCGCCAGGGAAGCCAAGCAAAAAGCCAAGGAAGTGGAACAAGCTCTAACGGCTTTTGGCGATCGGGTAACGGGTCTGGGAAAAGACCTTGACCCTCCGTGGAGCAACCGGATCACGACCACCCCGCCGGGGTTGACCGTTCTCCGCCGGTGGAGCATCGACAAACATCCCAGTTACGGCAGCCCGTTTTACCGGGCGGTTTATGCTGTACAACTGGAAGATGGGCGCATTGGATACCGGTTTAAGGATTCCTACTACGACTGGCCCCAGGACTATATTGTGATCGTGCCGGAATTTTTTACGGACGAGCCGGAACCATGGAAAGAAAATTGAAAACCACCCGAATCTGGACCTTGACGGTGGATCCGCCCGCGACGGTCTAAAATGAAAAAGGTTGAAAAAAACTTAGGGATTAGGGCGTCAGGGGAGAGGTGGGGGGCGCTTGGGATCATCGCAAGACGCAGGAAGGCGACGGTCTCGGCAATAGTGTGGGACGCGATCAATGCAGCATATTTCAGTGACTCTACGATCGAGGTGGACCCTGATCGGCCGACGCCGAAAGAGGAACGCATTCTGAAGGGCGTATTGAAATACATGCGCAAGCCGCTACCGCAAGAAGATAGAACTGCCCGAGCTATGCAGCAACTCCTGCATACTTTCGAGCAGTATTGTGATGACTAGAAAAACCGCGACCCACCAAAAAGAAGAAGGCCGGGCAGCCCGCCCGGCCTTTTCTGTTCTCGGTCCTTCAAAAATTTCTTGACAGTTTCAATCCACACGGACATTTTGGTCACCCCGTCTTGGACGGGACAGGATTCCGTGACACCAACCACAGGATACCTGCTAAACGTGGGAAAGTAAAGGGCCATGCCTTCACGGCCCCCATCGGTACGACTCTCGCTAAAAGTTTAAAATGTCGGTCTTTGAAGCTTAGAGTAGCACTGGACCAACAGTACTAATAGGACCTCATTGTGGGTATTTGCAAATACCTTTTGCGGGTATGCGTTTTACACATCATTTTGATTGGTTGATGTGTTATTATTTAGGAGACGACATGGATTTCAAAAATCAAAACTTTACCGGGGTTGTCGGGCTGGATCTGAGCCTAACCAGTACTGGATTCTATTGTTTAGCGTCTTCCGGACCTAACTCCGGGACCGTTCTTTCCACCAACCTGACCGGGTGGGAACGGGTCGATCGCATCCTGTATGACGTTCTCAGCCTGTGTTCGGTCAACGATCTGGTGCTGATTGAAAACAATGCCTTTAACGCCATCGGTAGTGCCAAAAGCAAACTGGCTGCCCTGAACGGAATCGTGGAATTTGCATTGTGGCGCCGGCAGATCCCGGTCGTCCTCGTGGCGCCGACGACACTGAAGAAGTTCATCTTGGGCAAGGGCAACGGCGAGAAGTCCATGATCCTCCGGGAAGTTTTCCGGCGTTACGGACTGGAAGCCGGAACAGACGACGAAGCCGACGCCTGCGTTCTGGCCCACATCGGAGCCTGCCTGACAGGCCGGGAAGAGCCGGCGAACCAGGCCCAGCGGGACATCATGACCACGCTGACCACCGAGAAGAAAAAGAAGACCCGCAAGTTAAAGGTGGCTGCATGAAACATCGCGGAGTGCAGAACGGAACAATCGTAGGACGGGAACATCTCTGCGCTAATTGCCGGGAAGGAGTGGTCGTCGAAGGCCACTCCAAAAATGAAGTCATGACCCTGTGCCAATCTGGCATGGGGCATTCTTTGCCCGTTCTTTTCGAAGTTGCCCAATGCAGCGGTTTCCGGCGCAAGGACGAGAAGAGCCTGCAATCCATGCGTGAGATCGCGTGGGAAGTCAAGATCAAAGGTCCAAAAGTCGGTTTCATCCGGCCCGGCGAACACGATCATTCCGAAACCCGAAACTGATACCTGAAGTAAATCATAGGCCCGCACTGCGTTGGGGAACGCCGAACGGAGCCTATATGCCCTACCTTGTTTTACCCTCCCATCATTACGCCGCCAAGTGGTCCCAGGACCAGGAAATCCGTGAGACCGCCCCGGTGACAGCTCTGGGCGTGAAATTCGCCAACGAAACCGACCCAGCCAAAAGAGAAGAGATGCTCTTGGAGCTGGTCCGCTACTTCCACGGCTACATCTTCAAGTACGTGAACATGATCCTGTCGGGCGCCCTCCCCAAAAACGGCGAACGCATAAACACGGACGCCAAAATCCTACTGAAGATGTTCCTTCCGGCCGGAATGCACAGCGATGGTTTTAACCTGGTGAGGATCGCCAGAACCCTGTGTTTGGCGTTCAAAGGGATGGATGCGGAAGAGGTTTACAACATCCTTGTGGGCTGCCTGATCCGGGCGTTGCATCAATACGACCCGAACTACACCACGAGGGTCAAAGAAGTGATCGTTGCCGTTGAGAAGGCGTTCAGCGGGCCGACGGCGCCGGCGAGCGTTACTTTCCACCAGGTATCTGTAGAAGCCGGGTTCGATGCCATGCGGATTTGCCGGATGCTGGTCCGCCGCGGGCACCTGGCCAGGGTCGAGGACACCGCCGGAAGCATGACCAAAGCTGACTGGCCGCCCCAGTTTGAAGACCGGATCATCGATCTGCCGTACTTCGTGAGCTTCTATTTCCGGCACTACCTGCAGCAATACATTACCAGGCAGATGAAATCTTTGGAGTCCAAAACTTCCACCATGCAGCTGGAGGAATACAAGCAGAGCCGGCCCGGCGACTTCCACGGCAAAGTTTCCCGCGATGACATGCGGATCCCGTCGGCCGAGGGCAACCTGGTGGAGCCTAATGGCAACCGGTGGATGGCGGATACCAACCTGATGAACCAAGACCTGGATCTCCGTGTACTGTCCCTGGATTGGGTCAGCAACTGCAAAGACCCTGTGTTTTCCAAATTGAATAAAGTCCAGCGGTTATTCCTTTATCTGGTGTACGCCAAGGAGCTGTCCAAAACCCAGGTTTGCCGGGCGGTTGGCATTTCAATGGCCAACTATGACGATTTTCAGGGCCAGATCATGAATCATTGCCGAGGCAGCGCTTTGCCAAAGGCCGCGTAGCCCAGGTCGGTATATTACATTAACAGAGCACTAAAGCCACGAACATCTCCCTCCGCGAAGGAATTCCGCATGCCGCCATCGACTCTTTTTGGGGACCGTCAACCTAAACGTATTACCGAGTTTTTCACAGCTGAAAACCTCCTAAAGATCTTGATCCCAGCAGTTGTTGCGGTTGCAGGAAGTTATGCGGCAACCCAAACCAGAGTGGCGTCTCTGGAGTCGAGACTGCAAACGATCGACAACCAGGGATCCGTAGCGTTCCAAAAGCAAAAAGATCAAAACGCTGCCCAATTCGCCGCTATTCAGGCACAGTTGGCAGCGATCGACGAAAAGTTGACAAGCCTGAAAGACAACGTTTCCGACATCAAATCCGACCTGCGTACCCGAAAGTAATCTTTACCCCCTCCACTTTTATCATGGCCCGATTTAACGAGAACCAGTTCAACGTTCCGCAGTTCAATCAGGTCGAAGACCCCGGAGCGGCCAACCAGGCCGCCAAGCTTTCCAAGCCAAAACGGTCTTTTCTCCTGCAAGCACTCCTGAACTATTTCGACGATGCCGACCGGCGTGTGCGAGAGCCGCGTTTCAGCCTGGACGCCCAGCTGCTGAACCCTCTCGCCAACTCCATCGAGAAGCTCGAGATGCGTCTCGATCGAGAACAGGCCGTCACCGACGTAATGAACTGTCCGATAAATGTAGACAATTTCGGGACATATTTTAAACTCCAAGTTCCCGACACCTACGAGTTCACCGCCGGAGCAGACGGCGTTTTACAGCCACCAGCCATCCGGGTCTTCACCGCCGAGAAGCGGTGGAAGTCGATAACGGCCTACGATGACATGCTGCCAGTGCCTTCCAAGATAGAAGTTGGGGGTGACCCGATCGCCTGTAACTCTCTCGTCGTTTATTCGTTGGACGGGAACAGCTTGAAGCAGGAAGATTCCATCGGCAAAATCAGTTTCCCAAACTACCTCCACTTGAAGATCGACAACCTGGGTGATGCCGATCAGGTGGTGGAAGTCGTACTCGAAGGCAAGACGTTTCCCACGGTTGTTTCGTTAAGCGGGCAGGCTTCTACCAGCGAAACCATCACAATCACGGAAGAAAGCCCATCCAAAACCCGCTACGCCTGGTCCAGTATCGACCGCATCACGGTTTGGAATCTCCCGGTTGGAGCTACGCTCCGCGTCGCCCTCGCGCCAGCGGCCTTCGGCCTCGAGCTGGATCCGAAACGTCCTGCGATTCACTCTGCCTTCCGGGATTTGCTTTTTGGTCGTTATTGGCGGCTCCGCGGCAACTTGATCGAAGAAGCGATTTACTTCAACCGCTTCGAGAAATTCGAGACCATCCAGAATTACCAGTGCAGCCCCGAATGGCAGGCTTTCGCACTGGAGCCCAACACCTACGGCATCTTCGGTCTGGCCGGCGACACCCTGGTTTACGCCGATCGCAGGGAAGTTTGGCCCGACAATCTGAAGACCACGGCCATCTACAAAGAGCCGCTTTACAACCTGAACGTCTACTTCGACGGGAGTTTTGACGACAATCTCCGACGGGTAAAAATCGAGCCCATTGGGAATGCCCGTTCCGGGTTCTGCCACCGGTTCCGATACACGATGGAGAACCCGGCGGGAAGCAAGTTTGTGATCTCTCCGGAAGGTAGATTGATTGGGTTTTCTGCTGCGGCGGGCTGGCGCACGGGTTCACCCAAACCCGTAACGGTCGCGGTTAGTGAGCCCGGTTCGTATCGTTTTACGCTCGATTCCGTCAGCACGGAGGGCGACGCCTTCCAGGACTTCGCGGTTTACAGCAACTTGAAGGTAGAGCCTCTCTGGACGGCGGATCTCTACTCGATGTTGCCGGCCGTCAAGGCACTGGTCTTCGACCGGTATCAGAAGCTGTGGGTCTGGACCGGCGACCTGATGATTCCATTGAAGATCACCTACGACAACTTCGTGTTTGACCCCGGCACCCGCAGCGTTTACCTGACGAATCAATACACCCAGGCGGAGATCAGCTGATGAACCGCTCTACGATTGTGAGCGGCGACGCGATCACCCAGGTCAACAGCACGACCTACACCGATGTTGCCGGCCTCTACGCCGGGTTGGACCGCTTCCCGGGTGAGACTTCCGACCAGTTCATGCGGCGGGTCCAGCAGGCTTCTGCTCTGAATCAGGGGGCCAACTACGAGGGCCTGCTCAACCAGTTGAATTTGCTCTTTGGGCTCTCTCCCGCGGAGATATTTCAAGTCTCCAGTCCCGGAACGGTATTCTCTTTTAGCGTCTCGGTTAAAGGCGTCGTTCTTTCGAGCGGGCAGGAATCTCTTTCGGTCCCGACCTGGACCGTGGACTCGGACAACTTCTGGAAGTGGCGCCTGATCTCTGAAGTGGTCGGTGACATCAACAAAAGCCGGACATTCAAGGCGACGCTTCTCGAAGACGGTCCGGCCATCCAGATGGTAAAGCAGGCCAATACCGCCCAGGTCCGTACCGCAGATGTTGTGGGAACGACGTTCGTCTTCAACGAAGAGTTCGTCGACCAAAATAGCATCTTGTTCAACGTGGCGGTTCCCAACTGGATCTTCTCCGACAACCGCAGCCTGTTGTTTGATCACCCGGTACCGGACAACACCGTGATGACCTACCGGTATTTCTCCTGCCCTTACACCGTGGTTGGGTATCCTGCCGCGGCGTTGAGCCTCACCGATCCAGGCTTGAAAGACATCGCGGTAACCAGCAAAGGCCAGATGATTTACCAGATCCGTGAATATCTCTACGCCGTTGCTTTGCAAGACCGCTCGTACTGGGGAAATTAATGATCCAGATCTTCAAAGACAAAGCCCTGACCCGACCGGCCACCGGAAACTCTCCCAAATGGATGATGACCCCGGAAGCTGGCGGCGTGAAAGAAACGAGGCTGTGGATGGGGAACCAAGCGTTCGGTGTGATCACTTCCACCGTGCAGCCCGGCGACTCCGCGATTCCGGCCACCAATCTGGAGAACTTCCCTTCTTTCGGATGGGCTCGAGCTGGCTCCCAGAGGATTCACTTTACCGGTAATGACGGCATCCGGTTAACGGGAATCCCCATTTCTGGGTCCGGCGCCATCCAATACCCGATCCAAAACAGATCGGCGTTACGGTGCGTCAACCAGGAATACTCCGCCGGCCAGTTGACCATCATCCCCGAACAGGCCGCCGGCGTCCAGATCAGCTTGAAGAGCGTAGCGGAGCGTTGGACCCAGGTGGACGAGGAAAAGTTCGCCAG
>Ga0265336_10001374_pt1 | contig 11232 bp, 9 predicted proteins | sample 42119metaG_FD_193583 | JGI IMG/M metagenome (GOLD analysis project Ga0265336, IMG submission 193583) | Rhizosphere microbial communities from Carex aquatilis grown in University of Washington, Seatle, WA, United States - 4-21-19 metaG | ecosystem: Host-associated > Plants > Roots > Rhizosphere >...
CTCCAGCCGATGCTGGGGGCGGTTCATCTACGCGTGCTGACGATCATCGGATTTCCTTCGGCTACCACACCGGGGATTCTGGATGATCTGAACCGGCTGGCCTTCGCCTACCGCTGGTCCACCCGCGCCATCATGCTGGACAAGCAGGATGCGGTGAAGCTCGTGACGCGTATTCGCCGGCAGTGGTTCTCCAAGCGCAAATCTCTAGCCGCGGTCCTGAAGGAGGTCATGACCAGCGAGGCGGCAAGCCTCGTGGATACGGATGCTCACAACAAGGCCGTCGATGCCGACGCGGCGCTGCAGGACCTTGGCTCCGATGAGATCGGCCAGGCCTATGTCACCGCGACCGTCACAGTCTGGGACGCCGACCCGGCGAGAGCCGACGAGAAGCTGCGCCTGGTGGAGAAGGTCATCCAGGGCCGCGACTTCACCTGCATGGCGGAGAGCGTGAATGCCGTCGAAGCCTGGCTCGGCGGCTTGCCTGGTCATGTCTATGCCAATGTCCGTCAGCCGCCGCTGTCGACGCTCAATCTTGCGCATATGATCCCGCTGTCGGCGGTCTGGGCCGGCGAGACGCGCGATCATCACCTGAAGGCCCCGCCGCTGCTGTTTGGCCGAACGGAAGGGGCAACGCCGTTTCGCTTCTCGCTGCATGTCGGCGATGTCGGCCACACGCTGGTGGTCGGGCCCACCGGCGCCGGCAAGTCGGTGCTGCTGGCACTCATGGCGCTGCAGTTCCGGCGCTATCCGGGCGCGCAGATCTTCGCGTTCGACTTCGGCGGCTCCATGCGGGTCGCTGCGCTCGCCATGGGCGGCGATTGGCATGATCTCGGTGGCGCCGTGTCGACCGAGGGCGAGAGCCCCGTGGCGCTGCAGCCGCTGGCCGGCATCGAGGACGTCAGGGAGCGCGGCTGGGCGGCGGATTGGATCGCGGGCCTCTTGATGCGTGAGAAGATCGTGGTCACGCCGGAGGCGAAGGAGCATCTGTGGTCAGCCCTGACATCGCTGGCGTCGGCGCCGCCAGCTGAGCGTACCCTGACCGGTCTTTCGGTGCTGCTGCAGTCCAACAGCCTCAAGCGTGCGCTCAAGCCCTATTGCCTCGATGGCGCGCATGGACGGCTGCTGGATGCCGATCACGAGGCGCTTGGCGACGGATCGATGCAGGCCTTCGAGACCGAGGGACTGATCGGGACCGCCGCGGCGCCGGCCGTGCTCGCCTATCTCTTCCACCGGATCGCCCAGCGGCTCGACGGCCGTCCGACGCTGCTGATCATCGATGAGGGCTGGCTGGCGCTGGATGATGCCGATTTTGCCGGCCAGCTGCGCGAATGGCTGAAGACGCTGCGCAAGAAGAACGCCTCGGTCGTGTTCGCCACGCAGTCGCTGTCCGACATCAATGGTTCGGCGATTGCGCCTGCGATCATCGAGAGCTGTCCGACCCGCATCATCTTGCCGAATGAGCGGGCGATCGAGCCCCAGATCACGGCGATCTATCGCCGCTTCGGTCTCAACGATCGGCAAATCGAGCTGATCAGCCGCGCGATCCCGAAGCGGGACTATTATTGCCAGTCTCGCCGCGGCAATCGCATGTTCGAGCTTGGGATGGGCGAGGTTGCGCTCGCGTTCACGGCGGCATCTTCCAAGGCGGATCAATTGGCTGCCTCCGAGGTGTTGGCGGCTGCCGGCACGGAGGAATTCGCGGTGGCCTGGTTGCGGCAACGCGGTGTGGGCTGGGCAGCCGATCTCATTCCGAATCTTGAGAACCTGGAGAAGGGCTCATGATCCGTGTGCAGAAATGGGCGATGTCGGCTGCTGCGATGCTGCTTCTCCTCTCGGTCACTCCGTCACGCGCGCAGCTCGTGGTGTTCGACCCCAACAACTATGCCCAGAATGTGCTGACTGCCGCGCGTGAGCTGCAGCAGATCAACAATCAGATCCTGTCGCTGCAGAACCAGGGGCAGATGCTGATCAACCAGGCGAAGAATTTGGCGAGCCTGCCATATTCGTCGCTTGCGCAGCTGCAGCAGTCGATCCAGCGCACACAGAATCTTCTGAAGCAGGCGCAGCGGCTCGCCTACGATGTGCAACACATCGATCGCGCCTTTGCGACGACCTATGCGCCGGCGAGCAGCAGCGCAACGGCCCAGGATCTGGTCAACAACGCGCAGTCGCGCTGGCAGACCGCGGTGGCGGCACTGCAGGATGCTTTGAAGGTTCAGGTCGGCGTTGTCGGCAATCTCGACGCTGTCAGGAGCCAGTCTGCGTCGCTGGTCGCCGCGAGCCAAGGCTCCACCGGTGCGCTGCAGGTGACCCAGGCCGGCAACCAGATCCTGGCGCTGCAGGCGCAGCAACTCGCGGACCTCACGGCCGCTGTCGTCGCTCAGGGGCGGGCGCAGAGCCTGGAGACGGCGCAGCGCGCGGCTGCGCAGGATCAAGGCCGCGAGCAGCTGCGGCGCTTCCTGGCTCCAGGACAAGGCTATCAGCCGTCGAACGTGCAGATGTTCCACTGAGATGAACGTCCGGCTGCAGGAAGCACCAGCTCAGCGCTGGCAGCTCCGCATCTGGTGTGAGGAGATTGTGCGATGGCTGGAACGGGGATCATCGACCAGTTCCTGGAGACTTTCACCCGGTCCATCGACAGCGGCTTCGGCCTGCTCGGCGGCGAGGTCAATTATCTCGCGTCGACGCTGGTGGCGATCGATATCACGCTGGCAGCGCTGTTCTGGGCTTGGGGTGGCGAGGACGACGTCATCGCCCGACTCGTCAAGAAGACGCTGTTCGTCGGCGCATTTGCCTTTCTCATCAGCAACTGGAACAACCTCGCTCGGATCGTCTTCGAGAGCTTCGCCGGTCTTGGCTTGAAGGCGTCCGGATCAGCACTATCGGTTGGGGAACTTCTTCGTCCCGGCCGGATCGCGCAGGTCGGCCTCGATGCCGGGCGGCCTCTGCTGCAAGCGATTTCGGGCCTGATGGGCTATGTCAGCTTCTTCGAGAACTTCGTCCAGATCACGGTCCTCTTGTTTGCCTGGATCGTGGTGCTGCTCGCCTTCTTCATCCTGGCCGTCCAGCTGTTCGTCACGCTGATCGAGTTCAAGCTGACGACGCTGGCCGGCTTCGTGCTGATCCCGTTCGGCCTGTTCGGCAAGACCGCCTTCGCCGCAGAGCGCGTGCTCGGGAACGTCATTTCGTCCGGCATCAAGGTGCTGGTGCTTGCGGTGATCTCCGGCATCGGCTCGACCTTGTTCGCGCAGCTCACGCAAGCCTCTGGAAACGATCAGCCGACGATCGAGAGCGCGATGGCCTTGGTACTCGCCTCGCTTTCGCTGCTCGGTCTGGGGCTGTTCGGGCCCGGCATCGCCAACGGCCTGGTCTCAGGCGGGCCGCAGCTCGGCGCTGGAAGCGCGGTGGGCGCGTCACTGGCCGCCGGTGGTCTTGTCGTGGCCGGTGCGGGGCTCGCGGCGGGAGGCGCCAGCGTCGCCGGCGGCGCCATCTCCGGCTCAGCGCGCGCCGCAGGCGCACTTCGCCCAGGGGTGTCCACCACTTTGAACGGCGGCGCCCGCTCAGCGGAGGGCGCAGCCGCTGTCGACAGCCCGTTGCGCCAGAGGGCAGGTGCGCAGAGCGGCGGCGTCAAAAATTCGGACCACGCACAAGGTGGCGGTTCGGCCGCCTCGCCGCGATGGGCGGAACGCTCGAAGGCGGCACATGCCATCCATCGCGGCGCATCCACGACCACGCAGGCCGTGCGCAACGCCGAGCAAGGCGGGCAGGGCGGCTCGGTCGATCTCTCCGAGGGGAAATCCTGACATGTTCAAGCGCCCATCCGTTCACTACGGCCGCACGCCCGAGCCGGTCACGCCACATCAGAAGGCAGCTCAGATCTGGGACGAGCGCATCGGCTCGGCGCGTGTCCAAGCCAAGAACTGGCGGCTGATGGCCTTCGGTTGTCTTGGACTTGCTGCCGGTCTTGGATCCGCGCTGATCTGGCAGTCGACACGTGGCACCGTGACGCCCTGGGTGGTCGAGGTCGGCCATCTCGGTGATGTCCAGCGTGTCGCGCCGGCGATCGCCGACTATACTCCGACCGATCCGCAAATAGCCTTCCATCTCGCCCGCTTCATCGAGGACGTCAGGGGCCTGCCCGCCGACGGCATCGTGCTACGCCAGAACTGGCTGAGGGCCTACGACTTCACGACCGATCGCGGGGCTGCAGCGCTCAATGACTATGCCAGGTCCAACGATCCCTTCACGCGGCTTGGCAAGATCCAGGTCTCGGTCGAGGTCTCCAGCGTCATTCGCGCCTCGCCTGACAGCTTCCGCATCGCCTGGGTCGAACGGCGCTACGAGAACGGCACGCTGAGCACCACCGAGCGCTGGACTGCGATCGTCACGATCGTGCTCGCAATGCCCGACGACGCCGACCGGCTGCGAAAGAACCCGCTTGGCGTCTACGTCCATGCCATCAACTGGTCGAAGGAGCTGTCGCAATGAAGAAGCCGTTTGCCTCGATGTGGCGCGCGCGATGGATGGCTGCTGTTGCGACCGTGGCTTCGCTCGGTGGCTGCGCGACGACGACACCGCCGAAGATCAGCTACGACAGCGATGTGCCACCGTTGCCGGCCCCGCCCACCGTCGTCGACGACAAGCCGCGGCCGCTGCATTTGCCGCCGGCGTGGAAGGTCTCGCTAGGCGGCAAAGCGGGAGCGAAGGAGGAGGCGGAACCGCTCGACCGAGTCGAGATGGCCAACAGTGCGGCGCGTGTGGAGCCGCGGAAGCGAGGGTATTTCAACGCGGCGCAGATCTATGCCTATAGCCCAGGCGCGCTTTATCAGGTTTATGTATCACCCGGGCAGATCACCGACATCATGCTCGAGGAGGGCGAGCAGCTCACGGGATCCGGCCCGGTCTCGGCTGGCGACACGGTTCGCTGGGTTGTCGGCGACACCGAGAGCGGCTCTGGTGAGACGCGCCGTGTCCACATCCTGGTCAAGCCGACGCGGCCGGCAGTCGAAACCAATCTCGTGGTCAACACCGACCGGCGGACCTATCTGATCGAGCTGCGGTCGCGAGAGAAGCCGTATATGCCGGCCGTCGCGTGGTACTATCCACAGAACGCCGAGACCCGAGCCCGGCAGGTGGCGTTGACGCCGGAGTTGCCGGATGCGTCCCAGCGCCGCTTTCGGTATCGGATCGAGGGCGACGATCCGCCGTGGCGGCCGGTCAAGGCCTACGACGACGGCCGCAAAGTCTATATCGAGTTCGCCCGCGGCATCGTGCAAGGCGAGCTTCCGCCGTTGTTCGTCGTCGGTCCAGACGGTTCTCCTGAAATCGTCAACTACCGGACCTTCCGGAACGTGATCATCGTGGATCGTCTGTTCGCCGCCGCCGAGCTGCGTCTCGGCGGCGAGCAGCAACAGAAGGTCAGGATCGTCAGGACCGATGGAGCGCCGTTGTGACTAGTCATGACGATATTCCATCTGCTCCCGGCGAGCGTGCCGCGGATGCGTCGGCAGGTCAGCGCACCAAGGATCTGCGGCTGAAGGGCGACCTGCCGCCGATCACGCGATTGTCGCGCAAAGTCCTGGCTGGTGGCAGTGCTCTCGCGTTGTTCGTGATCGGTGGGACCTTCATTTGGGCCCTTCAAGCCAACAAGCCTCGTAAGACAGGCTCCGAAGAGCTTTACAGCACCGATCATCATGACGTCGCCGACGGCGTTTCCGCGCTGCCGCGCGACTATGCCAGTCTGCCGAAGGATGTCCCGGCGCTTGGCCCGCCGCTGCCGGGCGATCTCGGCCGTCCTATTCTCGCAGCCCAAGGGCAAGCACCCGCATCCCTTCCGGATCAGGACCAGCAACGGCTCGAACAGGAAAGCGAGGCTGCGCGGGTCAGCCGGCTCTTCGCCACGACCAACGCGCGCGAGACGTCGCCCCCTACGGTTGCGGGCCAGGCCGGCGATCGTGGGAGTCTTCTGACGTCAGCCGATGATCCGTTTGCGCAGAATGGCCAGGAGCGAAAGCTGGCCTTCGTGAATGCGCCGGTTGACCGACGAACAACGAGTCCAGACCGCGTCACGCGGCCTGCATCTCCCTATGTAGTGCAGGCGGGCACGGTGATTCCGGGAGCTTTGATCACGGGGATACGTTCCGACCTGCCGGGACAGATCACGGCGCAAGTGACCGAAAACGTCTTCGATACGCCCTCGGGGCGATTCCTGCTGGTGCCTCAGGGAGCCCGGCTGATCGGAGTCTACGATAGCCAGGTGACAACAGGGCAGTCCCGCGTGCTTCTGGTCTGGACCCGTCTGATCATGCCGAACGGCCGCTCGATCGTGCTCGAACGGCAAACGGGCGCGGATACCGGCGGTTACTCGGGGCTCTCGGACGAGGTCGACAGCCATTGGAAACAGATTGCCGGGGCAGCGCTGCTATCGACCTTGCTCTCGGTCGGCAGCGAAGTGAATGCCGGCGTCAATACGAACACCAACAACGCCACGATCATCCAGGCGCTGCGCCAGGGGGTTGGCAGCGCCACGAGCCAAGCCGGACAGCAAATTGTGCGTCAGCAGTCGAATGTCCAGCCGACCTTGACGGTCAGGCCGGGGTTTCCGATGCGTGTGATCGTCAATCGCGATCTCGTGCTCGAGCCGTATCGAGGATAGAGGAGGCTCTAGGTGAAGCTCAAGATCGCAGCCTTGCCTGACGACAAGCCAGTCAAGCTCACGCTCGAACTGCCAGCCGCGATTCACCGGGATCTGCGAACCTATGCCGAGCTGATTGAACCCGACGCGGGGCAGCACGCCGAGAGTCAGGCTCGACTGATCATCGTCATGGTGAAGCGCTTTATGGAGTCTGATCGAGTCTTCACGAAAGCAAAGAAGGGACGCGCACAGGATCGTCCGCCAAAGCGCTGATCATGCGTTATTGCCGAACTCGCTGTCATGTGTAATGCAAATCACGCCTGTGCCATCGGACAAACGCTCGGAACCCGCAACCAAAAGAATTTGTTTGGTGCAAATTGAGTGAAATGTCAGTTAGATCAGCTCTCCATGTCAGACTTGTTTTTTATGAGGCCCTGCCGCTGGTTCTCTCCTCTATCTCCGCTAAGAACCTGGAGGCACGGACGAGGTCTTGCGTACCAAACCCTTCAGTAAACTCCCCTAAAATCGGAGCGAGCAATTGGACTGCGCTGTTTTCGCGGTCTGTCGCCGTCCAATGAGCCGCGAGGTCAGTGGCGGTCCGAAGCGCGAAAGTCAATGCGCCGATCGCGCGGGCGTCGGCAAGCGCCTGTTTGAACAGCTTTTCAGCGCGGACAGTTTCGCCTGCGTGAAGAAGGATCGATGCATTGACACGGAGGAGTTCCGCACGGCACCAGCGTTCGCCTTGGCGTTCCTGATAATCGATCGCTCGCGTAATGGCGTCTCGCGCGTCCGCGACCCGTCCCTGCCGCAGGTAGGCGCGAGCGAGGAAAGCCAGATAGCTGCCGATCCGCATCAAGAAGCGGCATTCTATCAGTTCGTCGATCGCATCCCGAATATCCTCCACCGCCCGCCGATCGCCGCGCAGATTGCGCAGGCAGGCGGAGAAATAGCGCTCGACTGAAACCCAACGGGAGATGCGCTCTCGTTCCAGGTTACGACGCAAACGTTCTGTGAAGAACGCGAGCGCGTCAAGATCGCCAATTTCAAGCGAGATGGGAAGAGCGGCCAGCCCAAGTGCGTTCGACTGTGACACCCAATGGCCCCCGCGGTCTGCAGCATCGACGGCATCGCGGGCCAGCTTGGCGGCGTAGTCGGCCTGCCCCTGCATCCACGCGACGAAGGGCAGGTTGAAGCGGACGGTGATGAAGCGGTAGACCTCATTTGCGTCTTTGCGCGAACGTCCCTGGGCCAGCGAATGGGTTGACGCAAGACGATCGAGAACTGGGCGGCTTTTGCCCAATTCGCCTGCGAAGGCGTTGGCCCAGGCCAAGGCCCTGTCGGCTTCGGATGTGGCCGTTGAATCGCGGTCGCGGCCGGCCAGCGAGGTGGCCTGCTCAAGATAGGTTATGGCACGTGCGATTTCTCCGATCTGGAGCAGGTAGAACGCGAAACCCACCAGCGCGCGCTGCTGATAATCGACGTTGCCGGCGCGTGTCGCGAATGCGATGGCATCAAGCCAAGCGACCTCGTTCTCATTCGAGCTCTTGCGGGCGTAGAACAGGCTCCAGCCGAGGGCACAGGCAAGCTTTGCTTTTGACAGATCGTCGCATGGGACGCGTTTGGCCAAGGCGAGTGCGACCTCCAGCCGAGCCTGCGCCTCCGACAGGATGGAGGTTTCCGACCAGAGAGTGATAGCCGCAACCGCAAGCCTGATGCCGAGCATGGGATCGCCTTGCTCGCCGAGCGACCACGATAATGCGCTTCTCAGATCTGCAATGCGGCCGAGGTAGCGCTCGGTCCAATCGGCCGGCTCGCGCCAATTCCACTCCTCCTCGGACTGCTCGAACAGCGCGATCATACGTTCCGCATGCCGGCGCATCGCCAAGCCGCACGCCGGGTCGCCTCGACACCGCTCGGCAGCGTAGCGGCGGGTACTGTCGAGCAGCCGGTAGCGCAGGCTTGCGCCCCGGGCCTGCGCGCTCAACAGTGATTTGGCGACGAGACTCCCGAGTGCGGTCACAACATCGATTGGGGTGAGTCCTGCCGCTTCTGCCACGAAGACCGCATCATCGTGCTCGAACCCGTCACTGAATACGGACAGTACGGCGAAGAGCCTGGCTTCTCTCTGCGAGAGCAGCCGGTAGCTCCAGTCAATGGTCGCCATCAGCGTTTCATGGCGCGGCAACGAGGCGGCGATGCCGGCTGCGGTGAAACCGAGCTTCTGATCGAGATTGGCCAATAGCTCCCGCGGAGTAAATCTGCCGATTTGGGCTGCAGCCAATTCGATGGCCAACGGAAGTCCGTCCAACGAATGGCAGATCGCGGCTATTGTATTGCAATCTTCGTCGACGAACTCGTAATCCGACCATTCGGTGGCGCGTCGGACGAACAACTCCACCGCCGGGAATCTCACAGCCTGATCGACCGACAGTCCAAGACAGAAGCTGGGAAATGAGAGAGAGCCAAGCCGAACGACATGCTCAATCGTGGTGCCGAGCGGTTCGCGGCTCGTAGCAAGCAGCCTCGATGGCGATGTGTCCGTCATGAACTTGCTGGCAAAGATCGTGGCGGCGGGCAGCACATGCTCGCAATTGTCGAGAATGAGCAGCATTTGCCGCGGCCTCAGAAAGTCGAGGACAGCAGCCAGACAAATGTCCGTATTGCCTCGGATACCGAGCGCCGTCACCAGTGCCGCGCCGAACAGGGTTGGATCGGAGATTGTCGCGAGATCGACAAAGCAGACGCCGTCGCGATATCTTGAAGCGTACGCCTGAGCGACGGCTAAGGCGACGGTTGTCTTTCCGATCCCTCCAGCGCCAGCCAGGGTTACGTGTCTGTCCTCGGCGAGTAGATCGGCGATGGCGGTGATATCGGCTTTCCGGCCCACGATGCCGCGCGGCAATGGCGGCTGCGTAAGCGGGGGCGGATCGGCCGGCGTAGGCTCCTCCTCGATATTGCCGATCCCGACCCGGACATCGGCGATGAATTTGTACCCGCGCCGTGCGACGGTCGCGATGTAGATTGGCTCGATCTGGGTGTCTCCCAGCGAGCGCCGCAAGCTCCACATATTGACCTTAAGATTGCTGTCATGAACGAACGTGCCCGGCCAAGCGGCAGCCGTCAGTTCGTTCTTGCTGACGAGTTCGCCTCGGCGCTGCACCAGAAGCCGCAACAGCTCGAAGGCGCGTCCGCCGAGTTTGACGGGACGCTCGTCCAGGAGAAGCAGCTGACGGCCGGGGACCAGTCGAAAAGGACCGAAGCTGAACGTCAGCTCCTGTCGAGGTGCGCCCCGTTTCTTTATGGCGGTCCTCATTGAGCAAAGCCAATCGGTCGAACAGATCCACTGGTAATATCATGACCTGCAAAGTTGTTAAAGCGAACCATTTGCAATCGCATGAGTGCAGCGCAAAACCTTTCGTACGACGCCGATTTGGCTACTTTTTGCGCATGCGTCGAACCGCCGTGCTTATCGGCCCGATGGCGCGAGCGCAGCAGTCGGCGCGCGCGATCCTCGGGGATACCTGGGCCGATCGCTCCGGAAATGACCGTTGCCGCTACCTTGGTCGCCTGCGCGAACAGCAGATCCGCCATCCTGGCAGCGAATGAAAACGTAAGCGCTTCATAGCTGGCCCTGAACCTTCGAAATTGCCGTTTGCCAAGCCGGCTAGCGCGCGTGATGAGTTGGGATATTTTTAGTTCCTGCGCGACCATGACCGCAGCTTACTCATCTGCGATGAGGGTGCGAGTGCAATCTGTTGCTCGCCTTTAACCACTTTTAACCGCGCCACGTCTGGACTTGGCTGTCGCTCCTTGTGAGAATTTGAGTGTCGGCGTGGCAGCGGCCCGGGGCTGCACTCATTCACCGGGCGGAATGATCGCCCTCTTGCCATAGGAGGCCGAAAATCACCGCAACTTGCGGAGGTCATGATGGCACTCGTGACTCACGGAGATCAGAACTACCAGAACAGCAAGAAACTCGCAGCTGGCAACGACTGGCCAGGGCTGAGCATAGAATATCGCAGGTCTGAAGCAGGATGCCAGGCGACGCCGGTTGTGATCTGCACCGAGCTGACGATGTTGCTGTCAGGCGGCGTGATGCTGTGTCGCACCGGCAACGGTGAAATCCAGAAGAGCCTGGCGCGGCTTGGCATGAGCTACCTCGTTCCAGTCGGGACGTAGGAAAGTCATCTTGAGCACTCGGACCGGATGGAGTGTCTTCATCTCCACCTCCCGCCGACGCTCCTGGACCAGAGCGCTCTTGCGGATTTCAACATCGATCCGGCCAAGATCGAGATTGCCTACGCTCACGGTCTGACCGACCGGGTGCCCTTCCACATCTGCTCGCCGCTTCGGGATCTGCTCTATCGCCGACGCCAGTCGACCGACGCGCTGTTCGTGGAAGGAATTCAAGTTGCGCTCGCGGCGCATCTTCTGGGCAACTATACAATCGATCGCTGGCCTTGGCCCGACGAGTCTCCGTCGCTCGATCCAAGGCGGCTGCAGCGGGGTAATCGACTATATCGAGACGTCTCTGGGAGACGAAGTCAGACTCGACGATCTGGCAGCTCAGGCCTGTCTCAGCCCCTATCATTTCTGCC
>Ga0265336_10001376_pt1 | contig 11222 bp, 10 predicted proteins | sample 42119metaG_FD_193583 | JGI IMG/M metagenome (GOLD analysis project Ga0265336, IMG submission 193583) | Rhizosphere microbial communities from Carex aquatilis grown in University of Washington, Seatle, WA, United States - 4-21-19 metaG | ecosystem: Host-associated > Plants > Roots > Rhizosphere...
TGCATGGCAAGCGAGGGATGAGATCTGACAACCACCGCGCGCCTATCACCGTAGGACATCATCGCAGTACATTTCATGCCGCGCCCCACGGTCAAATGGTGGTTAAACGCTCGCGGGCGACTCCGCGATCAACACTCCAACTGTGTCCCAACTGTCAGGCAAGCAATTACTCGATGTCCTCCGCCTCACTGAAACTGAGGTGAAGCTGTTTACTGCGTCTGGTGCGATGGTCAAAGTCTCGCCAATTGCAGCGCTGCGTCGATGCGAGCATGGCGGCTACACGGGCAGTGGCAGCATGCACCGGGTGCGCGCAATCCACGAGCAGCCCGATACGCGCACGCCGAACGTGCGTGACGAGAGCCGATGGGACGGCCGCAGTATGTTCCACTACGCCTGCGCGCCATCGCGCGCCACGGTGGATCTTTGGGATCGGATATTGAGGCGCGCGTGACTGCGGCCGAACTCATGACGCAGCGGCTTGATGCGCAGCGCGAGCGCGTGCATGCGCCATTCATCAGCGGTCCGGCTGGCATTGTGCGCCGCCCATGCGCGGGCAATTGCGGTGCGTTGGTCGAAACCGGCCGTTGCCCTGCCTGCCGGCAGAAGCTCGAAACGCGGCGAGGAACAACCAAAGAGCGCGGCTATGCCCAGGGCTGGCCGCGCATCCGCGCCGCGAAACTGGCTGCCGATCCGTTCTGTCAGATCCGCACGCATTGCGCGGGCATTATCGCGACCGAAGTAGACCACAAAATCCCGATCAGTGAGCGGCCGGATTTGCGCCTCACATGGTCAAACCTGCAATCTGCATGTAAGCCCTGTAACGTCGCGAAGGCGCATCAGGAAGGCACGTACCATCAACAGGAGAAATCACAATGAGCTACCGCATCCCAACGTCTTCGCCCGACTATAACTCGACGGGCGCAATTGGTAATCTTGACCTGGTCTTCGGTGTCCAGGTGGCCGCGGCTAACGGTGCCATCACCGTCAAAGAGGGCACGGTGTTTTTGACTAAGGCCGGTGTCGCGGCGATGACACTCGCCGTACCGACCGCCGGGCTACCGTCCGCCGGAGGCGACGACGGCCGCGAACTCACGGTGATCGATACCACGGGCAACGCGCACACAGTGACGACGCCCGCGAGTGGAATCAACGGCAATAAGCATATCGCCACGTTCGGGGCCACGGTTGGCCAGTTCGGTACCTTCCTCGCGTATAACGGCGCGTGGTACCTCACAGCGCAGTCCGGCGTGACCCTCACTTAATCGCACCGAAACGGCCTGTTTTGGGGATATTTCAGCCTGTGGCGCGAATCGCGGAGAGCAAGCAAGCGCCACAGGCGGCATCAACGTATCTTGGCATGACTGATTCCACTGGGGTTAACGCAGGGGGTAGGGGGGTCGCAAGGCACCAAGCAGCCGCCCTCGTGACCTTGCACCAGTATTCTGCGAAAAATCCCAGGTTTTGCGCGTTACCTTTGGGTTAAATTTGATGGGTTTGCGCGGTCCACTCCCGAAGTCGGCTGAAGTCCGGGCATATGAGGGATCGCGTGCGCATCGGCCAATGCCGGAACCCGCCGCGCCACGCATGTTCGGCGTACCGGACCGGCCGAGCGGCATGACGGCCGCGGCGCGTCGGGTATGGGATTCCTACGTGGCCCGGTTAGCAGCGCTTGGCATTCTGCGCGAGGTGGACGGCTTCAGCCTGGCGCGCCTCTGCGAAGATGTGGCGTGGCTGCAAGATCTGCGCGGCGGTATGAAGCGCATGCTTACGGAACGTGAGCGCCCGGTACGGGAGAATCGGGCGCGCCTCCGCGCCCTCAAGATGGAGCTGGCGACGCTGCCGGATAGTGCGGACCCTGCGCAGCGGGAAGAGCTCACTGCTGAGCAGGTACGATTACGCGCCGGTATCCCCACTGCGCCCGCCGATGTCGAGCTGGCGTCGAGCCATGAAGGGCGCCGCCTCATCACCACCATGAATCAGATCGCGGGCCGGATCGCCAGGCAGGAACTGCAATTTGGGCTTACGCCGGCGGCTGGGGCGCGGCTCGAAGCGATGGGGGTAGGGATGGGCAGCCCGGCCGCTGCCGGTGCGGTCGCGGGCAGTCCGGCCGATGGGATTGAGCAGGCACTCTGTGGCTGAGCAAATGAGCTTACCCCTGGCTGGACGTGGTATGGCAGCCCCGCTGTCGTGGTACGCGGTGAAGCGTGAGGAGCGCCGGCGGATTGCAAATTATGCACGCCGCGGAGTGCGGCTCAGCCTTAATCTTGGGACAGTAGCGCAGGCAGGCGCGGTCTTAGACCAGATGCGCCGTCAAGCGCGGCTCCTGGCGCGGCGGCCTGCCGGCCGGAAAAACCGTTCTTCGATGGCCGCGTTTCTCTGCACGCCGAATGGACGCCGATTACATGCGGGAATCGAGCGCTGGAGCGCGCGGGTATCCGCGCAGGAGGCCGCACTGTGTGGATGACTCTCGGTCAGTCCCTTCGACTCCTGACGCTGCTGCTGTCCACCTTACCTTGCGTTTTGTGCGCGCGCACAATCGAGAACGCGATGGCTGAGGCGAGACCCTACCGGCGGGAAGTTTGTGCCTACTGCGCAACACCCACCTGGTGTGAAATCCGCGCGAACGGAAAGCCGCAGTGCCGTGCCTGCAAGGTGGCGCGGTTTTATGACGAGATTCTCTACCCGCCACTGAACCTCAAGCTGCTGCCCTGGGGCCGCAAAGCTTTGCGTGAGATTTTTGGTACTGTCGATCCGATTGATGGGCGCCGCGTGTATAGCCGCGGTTATCTCTCTATGGGGAAGCAGAACGGAAAATCGTTTCTCTTCGGCGGCCTGCCGCTCTATCACATCATCGGCGAGATCGAGTACGTGCAGCAGCCGGAAGCCTATGGCGTAGCGAGCGCGAAGGATCAGGCGGGCATCACCTTCAAGGCCGCGGCGCTGCTGGTGAACGCGAATCCACTGCTGCGTTCGATTGTCAAAGTGAATGATTCAGTGAAACGTATTCTTCGGCGAGATGGCGGCGGAATCTACGAAGTGCTCTCGGCGGACGGTGACGTCCAGGATGGCAAGCGGCCCTCGCTGTTGTTGTTCGATGAGCTCCACCGATTCACGCGCAAAAAAGCGGAAACTGTCCGTACCGTACTGATCAAAGGCATGATCTCACGGGCTCCAGTGGTCAATGGGGTACAGACCGGCGAACCACTGATGCTACAAGCCACCACTTCGGGAGACGAGCGCGAATCGCCACTTTGGCATAGCGAGTACGAATATGCGCGGCAGGTGATCGCCGATCCCCAAAAAGACCCGCACTACTATGCGGTGATCTATCAGGCAGATCCCAAGCGCATCGACGAAGAGAAAGACTACTGGACAACACGCGAGGCGCGCGTCGCGGGGAATCCCTCGCACGAAGACAATGGCGGCTTCTTAGCCGATTCTGCCATCGAGGCCGAGATGAAAGAGGCAGTGGCGCGGCCGGAAAAGAAAGGCGACTACATCCGTTTGAACCTGAACGTTCCGGTAGTTGCCACAGGCACCCCGATTGTGGATATGGCCGCGTGGTGCGCAACCGGGGGCGCCGATGATCTGCGGACCTGGCCAACTTATGACGTCGAGTGGTTGATCCAAAAATGGGGCCTAAAAGGGAAGCCATGCTATTCGGGGTTCGATATGGCCTGGACTACCGACATGGCCGCGCTTGCTCTGCTGTTTCCGCCGGAGGACGCCAAGCAGAAGTGGAAGTTTTTGTACTTCGCCTGGCTGCCGGAAGAGCGCCTTAAATTTATAGAGGAGCGGACTCGCGCGCCGCTGGCAGACTGGGTGCGCCGCGGCTTTCTTACGCCGATCCCCGGCAAGCGCATGCAGGTGCTTCCGGTAGAGGATAAGATCCGCTGGGTAGCGAAGACATTCCAATTGCGTGAGGCTTGCTTCGACCCCTACGGCATCATGCGGAGCGCGGAGCAACTTGCAGGCGAGGGTATCATCTGCACGGCCGTAGACCAGACGATTCCCAAACTGACAGCCGCGACCAAGGAATTTCTGGACGGATACATCAACGGCGAGTTCGAGCATGGAAACAACCCCATCATGAACTGGCACGTATCCTGCCTCTCGCTGAAGCATGACAAAAACGACAACGTAGCGCCCGACAAGCCACAGCGCGATATCGCGCAGCGCCGCATCGATTTAGTGAGCGCCTCGGTTACCGGCATGGCCAGGGCGATGTTTGAGAAGCCGACGAACCAAACCATCGAGGTCTGGTAGCTCCCCACAATGGCTCTTCAGACCGGAATCTTCGCCGATGTCATCGACCATGAGCGCGAACAGCTTGCGTTGGAGCGGCGCAGTAGCCTCGAAAATCCGCAAACACCGCTGTCGTATCCCGCGGAATGGTTGCTCGATATTTTTAACGGCGGCCGGACAGACTCCGGTATCCGTATTTCCGAGCTTACGGCGTTCCAGTGCATTACGTTCCTTTCCGGAGTTGACCTCATTTCGGGGAAGATCTCGTCGCTGCCGGCGCATATCTATGAGCGCATCCTCGGCGATACCGGGCGCACTGCGCATCGCATCGCGTACGAGCATGACTACTACGACCTCTGCAACCTGGAGCCGAACGTCGAGATGAGCTGGCAGACCTTCCTGCGCGCGATGTTGATCCACTGCCTCGCCTGGTCGAACGGCTTTTCCGAGATTCAGCGTGACGACCACAACGGCATCGTTGCATTCTGGCCGCGCAATCCGGCGAAAACTCGCCCGCGGCGCATGACGGAATCGCTCTATCTGCCGGCCGTTCCTTGGCGGCCGTTTCCGGTCAATCTCGCCGCCGGAGAGCTGGTCTTTCAAACCACGGACGGAGTGGACGATCACGATCCGCAGGATCTGCAACAAAACATTGCGCACGGCGCGCGGCTGATTCCCGCAGAAGACATGATTCATATTCCGGGGATCAGCTTCGACGGCCGTATCGGCCAGAGCGCGGTCTGGCTTGCGCGGCAGACACTCGGCATCGCCATGGCGAGCGAAAAATTCGGCGCCAAGTATTTTGCGAACTTCGCGAAGCCGGGTGGCATCCTCGAATCTCCGGTATCCGCGGCTCCAGGTTCGCCCGCGTACGAAACCGCGCGGCGGTCCTGGCAGGAAGCGCAAGGCGGCGAGAACGCACAGAAGGTGGCAGTGATGCCGCAAGGCTACAAGTTCACGCCGCTCTCGCACAACCCGCAGGAAGCGCAGAGCGTCGAGGTGCAGACCTTCATACGCACGCAGATTGGCGCCTTGCTGCATATTCCCATTCGCATGCTGGGCGACACCTCGAAATCTTCACGGGCCTCGACGGAGCAGGAGAATCAGGAACTGCTCGACTACACGCTATCGCCCTGGACGAACGCAGTGAAGCAGGAGTTCAAGCGCAAGGTGTTTCCACATTCCGGCGTGGGCCGCGTGCCCCGCAATCGGTTCTACCTGGACTTCGACACTATCGAGCTAACGCGCCCCGATGCGGCCTCGCGCGAGAAGTTCTACGCGTCCGGTAAGCAGTGGGGCTACCTCAATACCAATGACGTGCGCAGCTACGAAAAACTGAACCCGATTGCAGATGGGTGGGCAGAGCAGTACTGGATGCCGATCAACATGACTCTGGTGACGACTCCCATCGACCCGACGCATCAGGATGGCGGCGGCGAAGGTGAAGTGCCGCAGGACCCGGCGACTCGCGCTTATTCTGGCGTGTGGCGGGATGCTTTTGGCCGGCTTCTGACGCGCGAGAAACGCGATACGCAAACCTTTGCCGCATGTTTCGGCCCGGTTTGCGCCTCATTGGCGGCCACTTTCCGGATGGATGCGCAGAGCGAAATGCGCCTCTCGTCCGAATCGCGCGAGCAGTCGGCTCCCGAGATAGACCGCTTCCTCGCAGACTACTACCGCAGCATGGAGAAGCGCGCGTCGGACTGGTCGATAGAGAAAGCCGACGAACTAGCTTCAGCGGAACTGACGCGCGCGATCCGTGCGATCCGCGTAGCGGTATACCGCGAAACCGCGGCGATTAAAGCAAAAGAGCCGGTAGTGATCCGGTAAGGGAGACGAGACAATGCAGGGCGATCCGAAAGTCATCGAAGTGTTGCGTTTTGCAGTCGCGCAGGAGGCCCATCTGAATGCGCAGTATCGTTCTGACTGGCGCACGCTGAAATTCGCCGGGCTCAAAAAGCTCGCGAAGGTAGCGCACGCGTTCGGTGACGACGCGCACTGCTGGCTGAAAAAGGTTCAGGACCGCACACTCTTCCTTGAAGGCGAGATTGGTTACACGCCGGGCGCGGTCATCGAGGTGAAAACGGTAACCGCCGTCTTCCAGATTGAGCTCGCACTAGAGACGGCCATCGTGAGGCCATACGAGCAGGCAATCCAAACCTGCACGGCCGCATTCGATGACACCAGCCGCAACCTGTTCGAGCATTTATTGAAGTGGCATCAGAAGCACGTGGGCTGGCTTGAGCAGCAGCTTCGCCTCATCGCCGCGTTGGGCAGCGAAGCCGAATACATCGCCGAGAAGCTGTAAGGAGTCTTCGCCATGATGTTTTCACAGAGAAGCCAGCAGCAACCGCAGCAACCGCCGTCCGGCGCCGCCAAGCTCGAAGTCCGCACCATCCGGCCGCGCGATGTGCGCGCCGAGAAAGCGGGCGACACGGAATTTCTGGTCGGCCACGCCGCAAACTTCAACGTGCTGAGCGAGGACCTGGGCGGGTGGAAAGAGCGCATCATGCCGGGCGCGTTCGCGCGTGCGTTGCGTGAAGGGCAGGACATCCGGCATCTGATCAACCACGATCCGACGATGATCCTGGGCCGCACGAAGTCAGGCACCACGGTGTTGAGCGAAGACGGCGCCGGGCTCGCGTATCGCACCAAACTGGGCGGGCGCAGCTATGAACGGGACCTGTCAATCAGCGTCGAGCGCGGCGACATCGGCGAGTGCTCTTTCGGCTTCTATGCTCGCAAGCAAAAGTGGGTGGTCGAAGACGGGCTCGATGTGCGTGAATTGCACGATGTGGACCTGGTAGACATCTCGACCGTGACTTACCCGGCCTATCCCGGCACACAAGCCGCGCTCGATACCCGCGCACTCTTTCCGGACGGCATGCCCGCCGAGCTGAGAGACCGGCTGGCCGCGCGCGGAGCGAAACCGCCGAAAGCCGCCGTCGCCGCAGACCCCTGCCTCTGCACCTGCACGGCATGTGCCGGCAACGACTGCACGAACTGCACAGACACCAGTTGTAACGATCAAAACTGCACGGATTGCCCGATGCAGGCCGCACGCACGGCTCAGGCTGCAGCGTCGCAATTTTCTGCGACACTTGCGGCGGTGGAAGCACCGCACCGCGAGATGCGCGGGCGCATCATCCGCGGCGTCCGGCGGGCGCGCAAGGCGGAAGAAGAGCGCTCGGGAAGCGCGCCGAGACCGGAATTCCGCGCGTCCGTGCAATCCGATGGCACGCTCGAAATGCTGGTCTATGACGACATCGGCGAAAGCTGGGACGGCGACGGAATCTGCGTCAAATCCATGAAGCAGATGATCGACCAGGCCGGGACGCACGAGCGCTATAAGCTGCGTATTAACTCGGGCGGCGGCGATGTGTTCGAAGGCATCGCCATCCACAATATGCTGCGCGCGCAAGGCAAACCGATAGAGTCCTGTATCGACGGACTCGCGGCCAGCGCGGCCTCGGTGATTGCGATGTGTGGCGACAAGATCTCGATGGGCTCGAGCGCCATGATGATGATTCACAATTGCAGCTCGATGGCGTGCGGCTATGCCGCCGACTTGCGTAAAGAAGCGGATGTGCTCGACAAGATCTCGGAGTGTGCGGCTCAGACCTATGTGGACCGCACCGGGATGAAGCTCGCGGCCGTGCAAGCATTGATGGACGCGGAAACCTGGATGAGCGCACAGGACTGTCTCGATAAAGGATTCTGTACGGATATTATGGCGCCGCCGGTGACTCCCGGCGAGGAAGACGAGGAAGAGCGGGTGCGCGTGCTCGCCGCGTCCTTCCGATCGATGTACGGGTATCGCAACGTGCCGGAACGCTTCCGGCCGGAGCATCGCGGCCTGCTCGGCATGATCGAGCGCCGCCGGCTGCTCGCGACCAGCGCGCTTGAAAGCTTCGCAGTGAAATAGCCATTTCTGCCGGTGCAGAGAGTGCGGGATGCCGCTGCTTTGGATGGCAACTCCGATTCGCCGGCCCGTTCGTAAGGCCGCTCGCAGGGCGCGGGCGCAGTAAGCAAGTCACCACACTTTTAAACAACAGGAGAAAACTTTTATGGCACAGCTTTCCAAGGCCAGACAACTGCGCGAAGACCGCTTCAAATTGTCGCAGCAGGCAATGGCCGTTCTCGAAAACACCGCGCTCTCGAAAGAAGAGCGCCGCGCGAAGTTCGACGCGATGCAGAAGGATGTCGATGACATGAAGATCGACATCGACCAGGCGGAACGCGCAGAAGCGAATCTCGAAACCCGCGGCGCGGGTGCGCCTCCGAACGGCCGGGTCGATGGCGGTGCGGACGATCCCACGGTAAAGGCGGAGCAGGAGAAGCGCTACGAGGCTTCCTACCTGAACTATCTGCGCCACGGCTGGTCGCCCAAGCCCGACAAGGGCATCCGCGGCCTGGCCGCGCAGGATCTGGAGATCCTGACGCCGCACAAGCGCACCGAAAGCTTCGAGGCGCGCGACCTCGGACCGCAATTCCGCGATATGTCCGGCGGCGGCCAGGGCGCGTACCCCGGCGCGACGACCGGCTTCTTCGTGCCGGTGGGATTCGTCGATAAGATCACGGAAGCCATGAAGTACTATGGCCCGATGATTCAGGAAGGCGACCTTATCAACACCGCGACCGGGCAGCCTCTGCCTTTCCCGACCGACAACGATACGACCGTTGCGGGCGAGCTGATCGGCGAAGGAACCCAGGTATCGACAGGCGATGTCTCCATCGGTCAGATCACGTTCGGCGCCTACAAGTTCAGCTCTAAGCTGATCAAGGTGTCCATTGAATTGCTGAACGATTCGGCCTTCGATTTCAGCAGCTATCTGACGAAGAAATTCGCCACCCGCCTGGGCCGCGCGCGCAATACGTACTACACGACCGGCACGGGCACGAATCAACCGACCGGCATCATCACCGCATCGACGGCTGGTGTTACGGCCGTCGGGTCCTCGGGTAACGACGGCGGGTCCGGCACGGCGGCGAACTCCATCGGCTCGGACGATTTGATCGCGGTGGAGCATTCGGTCGATCCCCTGTATCGGCCTGGTTCGAAGTACATGTTCCACGACGCCACGCTGAAGTCTTTGAAGCAGCTCAAGGACAAGTACGGCCGTCCGCTCTGGATGCCCGGCCTGGCCACGAAAGAGCCCGACTCGATCAACGGCTACGCCTACGCGATCAATAACGACATGGCGCAGATCGCGACCACCAATAAAACGGTGGCCTTCGGACAGCTCAAGCTCTACACCATCCGCCAGGTCATGGACATGAGCATCCTGCGTCTCGAAGAGCGCTTCGCCGATTACGGGCAAGTGGGCTTCCTCGCGTTCCACCGCTCCGACGCCAACCTGCTCGACGCCGGTACGCACCCCGTGAAGTATCTCACCCAGGGGTAACTGGTGATTCACACCACCTGCGATTACTGCTTTCGCCAGTTTGGCTACCAGGCTGGCGAAGCGGCGATCTGCCTATCCTGCGGGCTGGAGAATATCCGGCCCGCAGTACTTGAAGTCGCGGTGTCGCGCTCCACGCCCGAAGCTGCCGTGCAATCCCGGCCGGGCACCATACGGCGCAAGCCCCGCAAACAGAACACGAACTGATCCATGGGATACTGCAAGGCCACCGCGTTACCCACGAGCGAGCCAGTGACGCTCGACATGGTGAAGACGTTCATGAAGCTCTCCATTGCCTACACGATGGAGGACATGCTCATCCTGGGTCTGATTCAGGCCGCGCGCGAAGAGGGCGAGCTGATCAGCGGTCTCGCACTGGCGCAGCGACCCTGGCGCATGGTGCTGGATTCGGCTCCGTACTACACGGACACCGTGCAGAGCCAGCTTGCGTATCCGCCCAGTTACTATTCGCTGCCGCGATACTCCACCACTTTGTGGAACTACTCGCAGATGATCAAACTGCCCTATCCGCCGGCAGTCAGCGTGCAGCAGATGCGCTACATCGACACCAACGGAAACGCGCAAGTGCTTCACCAGGACACCGATTTTATCTTCGACAGGCAGAATGAGCCGGCGCGCATCTTCCCGATCCCCGGATCTTATTGGGCCGCGAACCTGTATGTCGCGAATGCGCTCGAAATCGATTTCACCGCGGGTTACGATCCCGATCCCTCGGCGGTGGATACGCATGATGTTACGAGCACGCCGCCGAACCAGCAGCCGGAATCGACCATCGTCACGGGAATCCCGCAACGCATAGTTCTCGGAATACTAAATTTGGTGACCTTCTGGTATAACAATCGCGGCTCGGTAGGCGACGTGCCGCAGAAGTGGGCGCAGCCGTTTGTGAACAGCCGGATTGACGATTGGCAGCCGACCAGGGGATAGATGGCATCCTTCGTCACATTCAACGAATCCGGGCATCCCGTACTCGACATCGGACGCATGCGGCACCAGGTCACGATTCAGCAGTCTGTTTCGAAGAGCCCGAGCGCCTATGACGCCGGAGGCCCGGTAACCGTCCCGCAAACTGTAGCCACGGCCGCGGCGGCAATCGACACGGTGCGCGGGACGGATGTAATCAAGGGCGGGCAGACCGCGACGCAGCTATTTCTGACGGTGGGGATGTGGTACTTGCCGGGCATTCAGCCGAACATGACGGTGCTGAGCGATAACGGCAGCATCTATGTGATCCAGAGCATCGAAAATATCCGCGAACTGAATGTGGTGTTGATTCTCAACTGCCTGGCAATCGGGGCGAACCAATAACCCGCGCTTTGTGCGCGCGCACAAAATGACCACCCAGCCCTTAGTCACCTGCGTCTGCCCCACCATACCGGACCGCCGCGCCTGGCTGCCGCGCGTGCTGGAATGCTTCGCGGCGCAGACCTACGCGAATAAGGAACTGCTGTTTGTGGGCGACGTACGGGTGCATGCAGAACTGCTGAGTCGGCACGCGCTCTATGGGACGCGGTTCGTCAGCAGTGATGCGCCCCTGGGGATCAAGCGCAATGC
>Ga0265336_10001378_pt1 | contig 11207 bp, 7 predicted proteins | sample 42119metaG_FD_193583 | JGI IMG/M metagenome (GOLD analysis project Ga0265336, IMG submission 193583) | Rhizosphere microbial communities from Carex aquatilis grown in University of Washington, Seatle, WA, United States - 4-21-19 metaG | ecosystem: Host-associated > Plants > Roots > Rhizosphere >...
GCCGAGGACATCTGTTACGCGACGCAGAACCGGCAGGACGCCGTCAAGGCGATGGTTGCGCAGGGCGCGACGCTCGTCCTCGTGATCGGCTCGGAGACGAGCTCGAACGCGCAGCGCCTCGTTGAGGTCGCGCAGGCGGCCGGCGCGCAGGCGACGCTCATCGACGGCGAGAGCGGGCTCGACCCCGCGCTCGTCGAGGGGCACGCCGTTGTCGGCCTGACCGCGGGCGCCTCGACGCCGGAGGAGCTCGTCCGCGCCACTGCGGCGCGCCTCGCGGATGTCGGCTACGCGCTGCCGGAGGAGATCACCGTTGCCAAGGAGGACGTCCACTTCCGCCTGCCGAAGGAGGTCGCGCGCGCATGACGAGCATCGAGATCCCCGTGTCGATTGCAGCAGCCCTCCCGTCGCTGTCGGTGATGGACATCACGAACGACGTCTCCCGCGAGGTCGCCGCCTCGGCCGTCAAGGACGGCATCGCGTTCCTCCACGCCGACAGCCCGCACACGATCATCCGCGTGCAGGAACGGGAGACGGGCTTCTTCGAGGACGTCGAGGCGCTGCTGGAGCGCGTCGTGCCGTCGAGCCAGAACCGGCGCGAGAAGCTGCTGGCGTTCCTCCTCGGCCCACGCTCGGAGCAAGTGCCGGTTCTCGACGGCGCGCTCTGCCTGGGCCAGTGGCAGCGAATCCTCCTGTTCTCGCTCGACACGCAACACCGTCCCGAGTGGACGCTCACGCTGCTCGGCTAGGCCGTCTCCGAAGTAGGCGAGCGGGCGGCATCGATCGCTCTGCGCTGTTATCACGCATTGACAGCAGTTTCGCCGGTGTTGTAGAAGGCGTGAGACATCCCTTATCTTCCGCATGCGGCGCGGTCGAGCGACCTGAGGAGTACTCATGGCGAAGCGTGCTGCACGGACCTGCGAGAGCGTCTGGGAGCGGAGGCGAAATCTGCTTGTCGTAGCGTTCTTGGCGATCGTCGCCAGCGCGCTCGTCTCGGGTGGTGCATCACCGCGTGTCGCGAGGGCTTCGTCGTCGTCGGTTCCTGCTGTTGGCACTGAAGTGCGCTCCCTCAGGACGACGGAGTCGCGGACGTTTGTCGGTCGTGACGGCACACGCGTGGCGCATGTGTTCGGGGAGCCGGTGAATTACCGGGTCGCGAGCGGGCGCTGGAGGAAGATCAGCAACCGGCTCGTGCCGGACGCCCGTGGGGGCTTTGTGAATGCGGGGAACGTGTTCCGGGCTCAGCTGCCTGCGGCTCTCGGGTCGGCTCCGGTGCGCTTTTCGAGTGGTTCTCGGTGGGTGAGTTTCTCGCTCGACCATGCGAGCGGGCTGGGTGTTGTTTCGGGTTCGACGGAGACGTTCGCGAACGCGTTGCCGGGTGTGAATGTCGTCTACGGCGTGGCGAACACCCAGCTGAACGAGAATCTCGTCCTACAGGGGCCGCTCTCGCCGACGTCCTTCACGTATTCCCTATCCATGAGTGCGGGACTTAGGCCCGTAAGCGGAAAGGACGGTTCGATCCGGTTCGTCGATAGCAGCGGAAAGGCGCGGCTGTGGTTCTTGCCGCCGACGATGACTGACGCCAGGGGCGCCGCAGGCGCTGTCTCGTTCGCACTGGCCTCGACGGCTCGCGGTTACAAAGTCACCGTCGAGCCCGACACGGCATGGCTGTCGTCACCGCTTCGTGCTTGGCCGGTGACGATCGATCCGAGCTCTTCTGGGGACTTTGACTGGAACTCGATCTACTCGAACGACGAGGGGTACATGGCCAGCGGTCCCAACAATTCGATCACGAACTGGTTCGGCTTGGCCTACGAGAGGGTCGGCTGGGATTCGAGTTCCGTGCGGCACGGCTTGTTCAAGTTCGGTACCGAGACGGCTCTTCCCTCGGGCGCCCAGGTGTTGAACGCTGAACTCAACCTCTACCTCGGTTCTGAAGCGAACTCGACCTCGGCTTCCGTTGGCGTCTACAACGTGACGCGGTCCTGGACCGGCGCCGCGACCTGGAATGCGTACGACGGCACGCATAACTGGACGACCGCCGGAGGTGATTTCTCCAGCGGCGCGTACGACGCGACAACCGTGGGCGCGACGGGGCGGTACTACGCGTGGAACATCACTCGCTTGGTTGCGGGCTGGAACACGGGCACCATCGCGGACGACGGACTGCTGTTGAAGAGCGTCAGCGAGTCGAGCAACCAAAACCTTTTCACGTTCAACTCGAAGCACGCCGGGGGCAACAAGCCGTATCTCTACATCACGTACTCCGACACGCGCGTGGGAGATGCGCCGTCGAACACGTTCACCGATTACCCGATCAACAGCACGACCGACGCCAAGGTCAACGTCGGCAACGGCAACATGGTCCTGTGCCAGACCGATCTCAGCCTGCCCGGCGTGAGCGGGTTCGATCTGAACCTGAAGCGCTGCGACGATGGGGGCCGGTTCCTTGATTACAACCATCAGTTCGACTGGTACTGGTCGATGGCGCCGGGCGCGCAGACGTTCCTCGAAGGCGTTGGCACGACCGGGGGCCTGATCTATCACGGCGACTCGGGGGATCTAGAGCCCTTCGCGCCGAATGCCTCCGGTACCGGCTACTTCGCTCCCACCGGGTTCAACGCCACGTTGACCGCGACGACCGGAACGCTGTCGGACTCCTGCACCGGCCAGAGCTACGCGTACCTGCTGACGTTCGGCGCCGACGGCTCGAAGCGGTACTTCAATTCCGCCGGAAAGCTGGTCGCCGAGGCAGACGCGAGCAACCACATCATCTGCCTCAGCTACTGGACCAGCGGTGCGTGGGCGGGGCTACTCAACGAGATCATCGACACACAGAGCCGCCACGTCGTCTTCCACTGGCAACTCGGGGACAGCGGCTACCGGATCGACTATTTCACCGCGCCGGGCAGCTGCGCCGGCGGGTCATGCACGTACACGTACACGTATTCCTCCGGCGATACCGAGGACGCCGGCCAGCTCAAGACCTTCACCGATCCGACCGTAGGAACAACGCCAACGACGTACTGCTACGGACCCGGCACCGGCTGCGGAAACTACGGCGATCTGAGCGCTATCACCGACCCCGCCGGTCACACCACCAACCTCACCGGGTACGTGAACGACTGGGGGCCAGTCTCCAGCGTCACCGACGCCCCGCACCAATCGGGCGGCAGCAGCAACTGGACGACGTTCATCTACGGCAACCCCGCCGACTCGTTCTGCGGAACGCCGTACACGTTCATCAACAGCGTGGACGGCGGGACGACGAGCTACTGCTACAACCGCAGCAGCCTCGCCGTGACCAAGGTCGAGAAGCCGGACGGCAGCATCATCTCGCCCTACACGGGCGCGCCACTCAACACAGTCCTGCCCGCCATCGTCGGCACAAGCTGCGTTGGCCACGCGCTCACCGCCTTCCCGACGGCATGGACTGGATACTCGCCGATCACATACGCATACCAGTGGAAATGGTCAACCACCGCGAACGGCACCTACAGCAACGTCGCGAGTGGAGGAACGAGCTCGACCTACACCATCCCCTCGACCTACGACGACGACTACGTGAAGGTGTCCGTTACCGCGACCAACAGCGCGGGCAGCGCCACCGCCAGCTCCGTTGCCATCGGCCAGGCTCCGTGCGGCGGCACAGCCACGATCACCGGCACGCCGCAAGCTGGTCAGACCCTGACCGCGACCCCGTCCGGTTTCGACCTCGGGGTTCCGACCGGGACGTACTCGTACCAGTGGGAGTATTCGACCCCCTCGGCGCCGACCAGCTACCAGGCCATCAGCGGTGCGACGAGCTCGACGTATGCCGTCGACCCCGCATACGTCGGGGACTACATCACCGTCGTGATCACCGCGAGCAACAACTGTCTCTCGGGTTGCGGTTCAGTCAGCGCCACCTCGCCGGCAACGAGCCCGGTCCTACCGGCCGCTCCGAGCGGAGGCAGTGTGTGGATCTACGGTTCCTCCGTGGTTGGCGACACGTTGAACGCGGCTGCCTGCTCTGACCAGGGCTGGTCGCCGTCGACTCCTACGCCCACCTGCGCCTATCAGTGGCAGGTGTCGCTCGACGGGGACAGCGGATGGACGGACGCCAGCGGTCCTGGCGCCGCCACCGCCGCGTACACGCTTGGTGATGCGGATAGCGGCATGTATCTGCGTGTCGCCGTTACCGCAAGCAACTCCGGCGGTTCCGGCACGACCTCGAGTGACGAATACGTTCGCGCCGTCCCGCCCGGCGCTTTCGGCCCGACGGGCGATCTGGGCCCGACCGGCTATGCGGGGCCGACCGGCTATCTCGGCCCGACCGGCAGCGATCTCAGCCAGGCCAGCGATCTCAACCCGACCGGCGTCGATCTCGGCCCGACTGGCGCTCTCGGTCCGACCGGTGCGGCCACAGCAGATGCGTCCAGTTCCGGCTGCAAGACCATTCACATATGGATTGACATTGAAGGGGGTACGTTTGTCGATCCGGGCCAGAACCCGACGTCACTCAACCAGAATCAGGGTTGCTGGAAAGAGACATCTACCACGGCCGTGCCCAAAAGCGGGAATCCCGACTACCTCTTGGTGCATGGGGCGATGCTCATCTGCAAAGGCAATAAGACGAATGCCTTGTACAACGGGCGCCTAAAAAACGGAAAGATAAACCCCAACTTTAACTATAAGAGGGACTATGCTCTTTACGACGAGACAGCCTGGTATCCACGGGGCGTTTCCGACGCCAAATCGATGGATAATTGTCGGAAAGAATACCAAGAGGTCGTAAAGAAACTTCACCCGTCAAATACCCAGGTCTATTGGAACGACTCTAGCGACCACGACTACAAGAAGTTCGAGCTCGTATTCATGAGCCCCCACGCGAAGTGCTATAAGGATCCGCGCCAGGACCCGCGCCTCTGCTGGGATAAAGCGGACGGTAATGACCCGGGTGATAAAGGTGATAAGCTACAGAAATTCGGGATTACAGTCAGGCACTATTTCGCCGAGGCTTACCCCGTCGCTGGGCCGAATAGTGGTCTTTATAACTTTTGGGCCCATCACACGTCCTACTCCAACGTGATGATCTCTCTTAATCGGTTTACAAGATTTTGTACGCACCAGCTCAAAGGCGACGCCTGCATCCAGCAAATTTGTAGCCAAGAGTGCAACAAGGATGCTCCCTACATTGCTAACTGGAGGGGGCCCAACGTTGAAGGGTGGGTCAGCACAGCCTGTAAGGACACGCTTGACGGTGGCCGCAACCACGGGCTCGAACGCCGCTTGCTGAGCGTCTGGTCCGCTGGCGCGGTGGGTATGGCCGACCCGGGCCACCCGATCGATTGGGTGCCGTCAAGCGGCCCCCATGCCCACATGTACACCGTCGAGCATTGGGTTATCCAGGGCATGAACGACTGCGTGGCGCCTTAGGGCACGCGCGGCCGACCTGCGCGGGGCGAATGGCCACGCAGGACCGGGCGCAGCGCTCGTCTCACGCGTGCCCACGCACTCCGGGAACCGCCGTTCAGCGGATCCCGGAGTGCTGCTTGCGCTCGCCTGGTGTACATCCGGTTGCCGACGTGCTCCGCGTCGGGCCGAGTCTTCGCACCGATCCGTGCCGTCGGGAGGCGTTGACCGATGCGTATGAAACGTTCGATGGCGCTGGTCGAACGCATGGCCGCGCCGCGACCGTCTCGGCGTATCGGATGACTTGAGATGGCGTCGAAGCGTTGCGGACGAGTACCGTCCGGCTCGCAATGCTTGTCCTGACCCGTACCGACGTCGAGGAACTGCTCGACCTCGACAAGCTCGTTGACGCGCTCGCGGCCGCGCACGCGGAGCTTTCTGCCGACACTGCGAAGCTCGTGCCTCGCGTTGGGGTTTGGTCTGGCGCCGGTGTGCTCGGCGCTATGCCCGGGTATGCGCCGTCCGCTGGGATGGGATGCAAGCTCGTGACGCTGTTCGAGGGGAATCGCGACCGCCCAACGCATCAGGCGCTTATCGCGCTCTTCGATCCCGCGACCGGAACGCCGACCGCGCTCATGGACGGGACGTACATCACCGCGATGCGCACCGCTGCGGCGGCTGCGCTCGCGACGAGGCTTCTTTCGCGGCCCGACTCGAGTGTGCTTGCGATTCTTGGCACCGGCGTGCAGGCCAAAGCTGCGCAGGAGATGTTCCCGCGCGTCCGCGACTTCACCGAGATCCGCGTCGCCGGCCGTGGTGAATTCGAGGAAGCGGTGAGAGGGGCCGACGTCGTGCATTGCACGACCGGTTCGCCCGAGCCGATCGTTCGTTACGAATGGCTTGCGCCGGGAACGCACGTGAGCTCCGTCGGTTACGGCCACGGCGGGTCCGAGCTCGATCCCGAGATCGTCTCCCGCGCCGACCTCGTCGCCGTCGAGCAGCGCGACTCCGCTTTCGCACCGCTTCCTGCCGGCGCGCCCGAGCTTGACCCGCGCGGGCGTGACGGCGTCGTCGAGCTCGGCGAGATCATCGCCGGCACGCGCGAGGGGCGCACCGCGGAGGAACAGATCACCCTGTACAAGTCGGTCGGCGTCGCCGTCCAGGACCTTGCGGCGGCGGCGCTCGTGCTCGAGGCTGCCCGCGCGCGCGGCGCCGGCTCCGAGATCGAGTTGGAGGAGATACACGCATGAGCGAATGCAGCCCCGGACTGGAAGGCGTCGTCGCCGTCGAGACCGAGATCATGGAGCCGGACCGCGAAGGCGGCACGCTCCGCTACCGCGGCCTCGACGTCGAGCCGCTGATCGGCAAGTACCCGTACGAGAACATCTGGGGTCTCCTCGTCGACGACGATCTCGCCTCGAAGATGCCGCTTCCCGGGCCGTTCGAGCCCGTCGGCCTCACCGGCTCCGCGCCCGCCGACCTGCAGGCGCAGACCGCGCGGCTCTCCGGACTGTGGGCGCTCGGCAAGCTCAACGAGATCTCCGACGACCAGGCGCGCGAGGATCTCGGCCGGATCTCCGGCCAGATGATGTCGATCGTCGCCCGCTCGGCCCGGCTCGCCGAGGGGCACGAAGACCAGGTCCCGGACGAGGTCGTAGCCAAAGGCCAGACGGCGGCGGAACGCTTCCTCCTGCAGTGGAAGGGCGCAGCCGACCCGAAGGCCGTGCGCGCGATCGACACGTACTGGATCTGCACCGCCGAGCACGGCCTCAACGCGTCAACCTTCACCGCGCGGGTCGTCGCCTCGACGGGAGCGGACTGCGGCGCGGCGCTCTCCGCCGCCGTCGGCGCGCTCTCGGGCCCGCTGCACGGCGGCGCGCCGGCGTACGTCAAGCCGATGCTCGAGGAGGTCGAGGCGATGGGCGACCCCGAGAAGTGGGTGACCGACACGCTCGACTCCGGCAAGCGGATCATGGGATTCGGCCATCGCGTCTACCGGGCGGAGGATCCACGCTCGCGCATCCTCAAGCAGACCGCGCGTGAGCTCGGCTCCCCGCAAGTCGAGATCGCCGAGCGGCTCGAGGAAGCCGCACTCGCCGAGCTCGAGCGCCGCAAGCCGGACCGGCCGCTCAAGACGAACGTCGAGTACTACTCCGCGCTCGTCCTCGACATCGCCGAGGTGCCGCCGCCCGTCGCTCCGGCGATGTTCGCGTGCTCGCGCGTCGCGGGCTGGTCGGCGCACATCCTCGAGCAGAAGCGCAAGGGGAAGCTCTTCCGCCCGTCGGCGAAATACGTCGGGCCGGGTGCGCGGAGCCTGCAGGAGGTTTAGGGTCACCGCATGAAGCGGCCCGCCATCCTCGTCGTCGCGGTACTCCTCCTCGCCGCCTGTGGCGGTGGCGGCGGAGGGACGTCGGACACGGATCAGGTCAAGCAGAACTGGACGACGTTCTTCTCGGCGAAGACGCCCGTCTCGCAGAGGGTCGCGCTGCTGCAGGACGGCGCTCGGTTCAAGTCGGCAATCACGAGCCTCTCGAGCAACCCGCTCGCGTCGCAGCTCAACGCGAAGGTCTCGAGCGCCACCCTCCAGGGATCGACCAAAGCGAAGGTCGTGTACACGATCTACCTCGGTAAGACCGCTGTGCTCAACAACCTGGTCGGCTACGCCTACAAGCAGAGCGGGAAATGGGTCGTCGGCTACGCCGGCCTGTGCAAGCTGATCTCGCTCCAGCCCGGCGTCACGCCGCCGGCCGCCTGCAAGCCGTAGATTCCCGAGCGTGAGCTCGATCGTCGGGCGGTTGCGGGAGGGTCACGGCCGCGAGGCGGCTCTCGCAGCGCTCTGCGCGATCCTCTTCCTCACCTTCCTCGACAACACGATCGTCAGCGTCGCGCTCGCCGGGATCCAGAGCGGCCTGGGCGTCAGCGTCGCCGGGCTGCAGTGGATCGTCGACGGCTACATGCTCGCGTTCGCGGCGCTGATGCTGACGGGCGGCGCGCTCGGCGACATCCTTGGGCGGAAGAAGGTCATGCTCACGGGCGTCGCGATCTTCTTCGCCGGCTCCGTGGTCGCGGCGTTCGCGGAGAGCGCGAGCGTCCTCATCGCCGGGCGGATCATCATGGGTGTCGGGGCGGCGGCATCCGAACCGGGGACACTTTCCCTCATCCGACAGATCTATCCCGAGCCTGCGCCGCGGGCGCGCGCGCTTGGAATCTGGGCCGCCGTCTCGGGGTTCGCTCTAGCGCTTGGGCCGGTACTCGGCGGCGTGCTAACCGGCGGAGGAAACTGGACGTGGATCTTCTGGTTCAGCGCGGGCGTCGCCGCCGTTTGCTTCGCGGGCGCCGCGGTGCTGCTGGCCGAGAGCAGCGACCCGGTCGGGCGCCGGATCGACATCCCGGGACTCGCGACGGGCGCCGCGGCGATCGTCGCCGCGACGTTCGCCACGATCGAGGGCGAGAACCAGGGCTACGGCACGTGGTGGATCGGAGCGCTTTTCGGCGTGGCGCTCGTTTTGCTCGTCGTGTTCGTCCTGGTCGAGCGGCGGGTCGAAGATCCGGCTCTCAAGCTCGACTTTCTCCGCGACCCGACCTTTGCTGCGGCGAACGTCGTCGCCTTCGCGACGAACCTCTCGATCTTCTCCGTCTTCTTCTTCACCGCGCTCTACCTCCAGTTGATCGCGGGCTTCGACGGTTTCCACATCGCTCTCGTCTTCGCCGCGCTTGCGGCTGCGATGATCGTGGGCGGCCCGCTCGCCGGGAGGTGGACGGCTCGCGTCGGTGCGCGCGAACCGATGGTGATCGGCTGCTTCCTCGCCGGCGCCGGACTGCTGCTCGTCGACTGGAAGCTCACACTCAACACGACGGTCGCGGCCCTGTCGTGGCCGCTCGCGATCGCCGGGCTTGGCTTCGGGATCGCCGTCGTCTCGATGACGGCGGCCGTGCTCGGGCTCGTCCCCGCCGAGCAGTCGGGAATGGCCGCCTCCACGGTGAACACGAGCCGTGAGCTCGGCGGCGTGTTCGGCGTCGCTGTCCTCGGCTCCGTCGTCAACGCGGCGCTCGTCGGCGGTCTCACGCAGAAGATGGCGGCGCTGCACGTCCCGGCCGTCTGGCGACAGGTCGCGATCGACATCATCACCACGGGCGGCAACATCAGCGCCGCGGAGAAGAGCTTTCCGACGCACGGGCACGGAAGTCTCATAGGCAAAGTCCTCCTCGCGGCCTCGGGCTCGGCGGGGCACGGGATCCATCTCTCGCTGCAGATCGGCGCTGCGATCGTCTTTGCCGCAGGTTTCGTCGCGCTCTTCGCCGCCCGGCATAGGGTTCGGGGATGAGCCGGAGAGCAGTTCTCATCGGAGGAACGGGGATGATCGGCCGCGCGGCCGCGGCGGCGCTCGCGCGTGACGGCTGGGACGTTGTTGCGCTCTCACGCTCGGGGGAAGTTTCCGAGGAGCTCGCCGCGCTCGGCGTCGCCGGCGCCGCGGTCGACCGGGCCGACGACGCGCAGCTGCGCGCGGCGATCGGCGACGGCGCGGACGTCGTCGTCGACATGGTTGCGTTCACAGGGGAGCACGCTGAGCAGCTGAACGCGCTGGCCGGCGTCGCGGGGTCGCTCGTCGTCATTTCGAGCGCGTCGGTCTACTCGGACGCCGAGGGCCGCGCGCTCGACGGGGTGAGCGACCCGCCGCAGATGCCCGTGCCGGTGCTCGAGAGCCAGCCGACCGTGGAGCCGGGGGACGAGACGTACTCGACGCGCAAGGTGGCGCTCGAGCAGGCTCTCCTCGGCGGCCCGATCCGGGCCACCGTCCTCCGCCCGTGCGCGATCCAGGGCCCGGGGGCGAAGCTGCCGCGGGAGCTCTACTTCGCGAAGCGCGCCTACGACGGGCGGCGGCGCGTCGCTATCGCGTTCGGCGGCGAGAGCCGCTTCCACACGACCTCGGTCCCGAACCTCGCGGAGTTGATCCGGCTCGCCGCGGCCCAGCCGGGCAGCCGCGCGTTCAACGCGGGCGACCCGGATCCGCCGACGACGCTCGATATCTGCGACGCCGTCGGCGCGGCCGTGGGCCACGAGTTCGAGCCGGTTCTCCTCCCGGGGGACGAATACGACAACCCGTGGGGCGCTCCGCCGGACGCTCCGTTCATCGTCTCGATGGAGGCGGCCGAGCGCGAGCTCGGCTACCGGCCGGTTGCGACGTATCCCGAGGCCGTCCGCGAGACGTGCGCGTGGCTCGCCGGGGAGCTCGAGGCCGGCCGCGACTGGAACGGGACGTACCTCGAAGGCATGGTCGACTACGCCGCCGAGGACGAGGTTCTAGGCTCTGTCGCGTGATCGACCCAGTCGACTACCGCGATCGCTTTCCGATCCTCTCGACCTGCACGTACCTCATCAACCACTCGCTCGCCGCGATGCCGGCTGCGGCTGAGGACAACGTGCTCGAGTACACGCGGATGTGGCGCGAACGCGGCATCCGCGCCTGGGGCGAGGGCTGGTGGGACATGGCCTGGACGGTCGGCGACCAGCTCGGCCGGATCATGGGAGCGCCGCCCGACTCGATCGTCATGCACCAGAACGTGACGGTCGCGGAGGCCGTCGTCCTGTCGTGCTTCGCCCAGCCCGGCGAGCGGAACCGGATCGTCTACGAGGAGGCGAACTTCCCGTCGGTGCGCTACCTCTACCAGGCGCAGCCGCACCTCGAGGTCGTTGCGGTGGCGGACGACGCCGCGATCGTCGACGCGATCGACGAGCGCACGCTCCTCGTCCCGATCAGCCACGTCCTCTTCAAGAACGGCGAGATCCAGGACGTCGAACCGATCGTCCGGCGCGC
>Ga0265336_10001379_pt1 | contig 11205 bp, 13 predicted proteins | sample 42119metaG_FD_193583 | JGI IMG/M metagenome (GOLD analysis project Ga0265336, IMG submission 193583) | Rhizosphere microbial communities from Carex aquatilis grown in University of Washington, Seatle, WA, United States - 4-21-19 metaG | ecosystem: Host-associated > Plants > Roots > Rhizosphere...
GCGAGTGGCAGTTGGTGCGGGACGATCTCGTCGCGGCGCGCGAGGACGCCGACCTCCGCGAGCTCGTTCCGGACCTCGAGGCGCGCGCGGCAAGCATCGAGGAGGAGTTGCGTGTCGCGCTCGTCCCGACCGACCCCGCCGACCGCAAGGACGTCATCGTCGAGGTGCGCCAGGGCGTCGGCGGCGACGAGGCGGCGCTCTGGGCCGGAGACGTCTACCGGATGCTCGCCCGCTACGCCGAGCGTCGCGGTTACAAGGTCGAGGAGCTCGACGCGAGCGAGTCGGACGGCGGTGGTTACAAGGAGGTCACGTTCGCGGTCAAGGGCGACGGCGCCTACTCCGTCTTCAAGTGGGAGGGCGGAACGCACCGCGTCCAGCGCGTCCCCGAGACCGAGAGCGCCGGCCGCATCCACACCTCGACCGCGACGGTGGCGGTGATGCCCGAGGCGGAAGAGGTCGAGATCGAGATCGACCCGAACGACCTCAAGATCGACGTCTACCGCTCGACCGGGCCGGGCGGCCAGTCGGTGAACACGACCGACTCCGCTGTCCGCATCACGCACGTCCCGACCGGCGTCGTGGTCGCGATGCAGGACGAGAAGTCGCAGCTGCAGAACAAGGACAAGGCGATGCGCGTCCTCCGCGCGCGGCTGTACGAGCGCGAGCGGGAGCTGCAGCGCGCCGAGCTCGACGCGACGCGCAACGCGCAGATCGGCAGCGGCGAGCGGGCCGAGAAGATCCGGACGTACAACTTCCCCGAGAACCGCCTCACCGACCACCGCGTCAAGCTCACGATCCACCAGCTCGACCGGATCCTCCAGGGCGAGCTCGACGAGTTCACCGAGGCGCTCGTCACCGACGACCGGCGGCGGGCGCTCGGCGAGTGAACGTGCGCGAGGCGCTCGCCGACGCCGAGCGGCGCTTGGCGGCCGCGGGCGTCGAGACGCCGCGCGTCGACGCGGAGTGGCTCGTCGCGCACGTGCTCGGGACGACGCGCTCGGGCCTCGCGGGGCGCGGCGGCGACGACGTCGACGGCCTCGAGCCGCTCCTCGCGCGACGCGAGGCGCGGGAGCCGCTCGCGTACGTCCTCGGGGAGTGGGGCTTCCGCCGCCTCACGCTCAAGACCGACGCGCGCGCGCTCGTGCCGCGGCCGGAGACGGAAACCGTTGTTGAGCGTGTCCTCGCGCTCGTTGCGGCGATCGAGCGGCCGCGGATTCTCGACGTCGGCGTGGGGTCCGGCGCGATCGCGCTCGCGCTCAAGGACGAGCGGCCGGACGCGCGGGTCGTCGGCGTGGACATTGCGCCGGACGCGCTCGCGCTCGCGCGCGAGAACGCCGAGCGGCTCGGCCTCGACGTCGAGCTCCGCGAGCAGGACGGCGTGGAGGCCGCGCGCGAGGGCTGGGATCTGGTCGTTGCGAATCCGCCATATGTCGAGAGCCTCGACGGTCTGCAAGCCGAGCTCCAATTCGAGCCCGAGGTCGCACTTATCGGCACGGGCGTACACGAGCGCCTTGCGCGCGCGGCTGACGCGCACTACCTCGTCTTCGAGGTCGGCGACGGCCAGGCTGCGGAGGTGGGCGAGATCCTCGTGACCGCAGGGTGGCGCGACGTGCGCATCACTCCCGACCTGACGGGAACCGACCGTGTTGTGGAAGGCGCCAGGTGAGCGACGCCGTCACGGCGCTCCGCGCGGGCCAGGCGGTGATTCTCCCGACCGACACGGTCTACGGGCTCTGCGCGCTTCCGGAGCACGAGGACGTTCTCTACGAGCTGAAAGGCCGCGACCGTTCGAAGCCCGTCGCGCTCATCGCCGCCGACGTCGACAGTCTCCTTGCCGCCGTTCCCGGCCTCGACCGCGCCCTGCTCGAGCGCTACCTCCCGGGAGCGTACACGCTCGTGTTCGCGAGCGCGGGCGTGCGTGTCCCGAACCTCCCGCCGGAAGCTGCCGCGGTCGTGCGCGCGGTCGGCGTCGTCGCCGCGACGAGCGCGAACCTCTCCGGCGGGCCGGATCCGCGCCGCGTCGAAGACGTCCCGGAAGAGATCCGCGCCGCCGTCGGCGCGATCGTCGACGCGGGCGAGCTCCCGGGCACACCGTCGACGGTCATCGACCTCCGCGGCGACGAACCGCTCGTCCTCCGCCAAGGCGCAGCACCGGCGCCGTAGAACGGCCGGTGGCAGCCACTTACAGCTTTGTAACGGGAACAAGCCGGATGAACACTGAGGCCGTCACGGTTCGGTGACGCATTAGTTGCTGAAAATTGATGGTGGCTGCCACCGGCCGTTCCCGCGCGGAGAGGAGCCGGTCGTCTTCCGCCACGCGGGCGAGCTCCCGGGCACACCGTCGACGGTCATCGACCTCCGCGGCGCCGAGCCGGTTGTGCTCCGCCAGGGCGCCGGGCCGCTGCTCAGCTAGGCGGAAGCGTTACCCGAGTCTGGGCGAGACATTCGACTGCGCCATCCTTCGCCGAGAAGGCCACAGCCTCAAACGTTCCCGTTTGGCGGTGCGACGCGTGGTAGCTCACGGTCTTGCTCCACAAACCCGGGCCGTAGACGTGCCGCCGGCCGAGAACCGTGCCGCGCGCGCCGCGTACCACGACCTGGAACTGGTTCTCGAAGATGCGGTGCTCGGTCCCGCTCGCGGCGACAACACCTGGCGTGGCGTGAACACGGTGAAGCGTCAGTTCGCTGCACGTCTGGGTGGGCCTGGCGGGCGGGGCGCTCTTCCACAGGTCGATCGCCAGCCGGTTCCGGGTCACGACGGTGTAGGCGAGGTACTTGAACTTACGCGGGGCGAAACTCATGGCGATCTGAAGCCCTTGCGTTGCGGGCTGGAGCGTGACCCGCACGCTGTCGCCGCTTCCGCCGCCGGTCAGCGTCGTCACGCCTGTGTGATTGACGCTCATCGTTGCCATCGTCTTCGAGAACGTCCTGGCCTCGACTTCGCGGGCGGCGAGCGTCCCCTTGAAATCGACGACGACGCGGACGTACGTCCCGTGATCGCCGAACCGAACACCGGTCGCCGTGAGCGGTGAGGTCGCGCGGGCGAGGGAAGGAAGCGCCACGATTGCCGCTGTCATCGCGATTGCGATCCAACGCCTCCTCATGCGCGGAGTATTACGCAGGCGGTGTCCAATAGCATCCGAATATGGCCGCAGCTTCCGCGACGTTCGAGCAGCTCAAGCACGCCGGGCTCGACGAGATCGATCCCGACATCGCGGCCCTCCTGATGAAGGAGCTCGAGCGCCAGCGCGGCCAGATCGAGCTCATCGCATCGGAGAACTTCACGTGGCCGGCGGTGCTCGAGGCGGTCGGCTCCACAGCGACGAACAAGTACGCCGAGGGCTATCCCGGCCACCGCTACTACGGCGGCTGCGAGGTTGTCGACGAGATCGAGCAGCTCGCGATCGACCGCGCGAAGGAACTGTTCGGTGCCGAACACGCCAACGTTCAGCCGCACGCCGGGGCGCAGACGAACATGGCGGTCTACTCGGCAGTCCTCGAGCCGGGCGACACGTTCATGGGGCTGAGCCTCGACCACGGTGGCCATCTGACGCACGGCCATCCGGTCAACTTCAGCGGCCGCCTCTACAACCGCGTCTCGTACGGCGTCTCGCGCGAGACGATGACCGTGGACTACGACGAGGCGCTGGCCGTTGCGAAGGAGCACCGGCCGAAGCTGATCGTCTGCGGCGGTTCGGCGTATCCGAGGACGGTGGAGACCGACCGCATGCGCGCCATTGCCGACGAAGTGGGCGCGCTCCTCCACTGCGACATGGCCCATTTCGCGGGACTCGTCGCGGCGGGCCTCCAGCCGAACCCGGTCGAGCACTGCGACTTCGTCACCTCGACGACACACAAGACGCTCGCAGGGCCGCGTGCGGGCTTCATCCTCTGCCGGGAGGAGCACGCGAAGGCGATCGACAAGGCCGTTTTCCCGGGGATGCAGGGCGGGCCGCTCGAGCACACGATCGCCGCGAAGGCGACGTGCTTCCGCATCGCGATGACAGACGCGTTCCGCGACTACCAGTTGCACGTGCGTGCCAACGCCGACGCGCTCGCTGCGGCGCTCCTCGACGGCGGCCTTGGGCTCATCACCGGCGGCACCGACACGCACCTCATGCTCGTCGACCTGCGCGAGTCGGAGTGGACGGGCAAGGCGGCGGAGGAGCGGCTTCACGAGATCGACGTCACCGTCAACCGCAACACCGTCCCGTTCGACGAGCGCTCGCCGTTCGTCACCTCAGGCGTGCGGCTCGGCACGCCGGCGATGACGATGCGCGGCTTCACGGAGGACGACTTCCGCGAGGTCGGCGCGATCATCTGCGCGGCGCTGACCGACGCGCCCGACATCGACGGCCTGCGCGCGCGCGTCGCTGCGCTCCTCGCGAAGCACCCGCTGTACCCCGGCTTCCGCGGATACACGACCTACGTCGCGTGAGCGAGCGGCGCCTCACGGTCGTCGAGCACCCGCTCGTCCAGCACAAGCTCAGCTACCTCCGCGACAAGGACACGCCGACCGTCCACTTCCGCAAGCTCACCGAGGAGATCACGCTGCTCCTCACGTACGAAGCGACGAAGGACATGCCCACCGAACCGGCGGAAATCGAGACGCCGCTCGAGACGATGGCCGCGCGGCGCATCTCCGGAAAGAAGGTCGCGGTCTGCCCGGTCCTGCGCGCGGGGATGGGGATGCTCGACGGCGTCCTGTCCCTCGTCCCGAGCGCACGGGTCGGATTCATCGGGATGTATCGCAACGAGGAGACCCTCGAGGCAGTGCAGTACTTCGTGAAGCTGCCGGTCGACCTCGCCGAGCGCGACGCGATCATTCTCGACCCCATGCTCGCAACCGGACACTCGAGCTGCGCGGCGATCGACGTCGTGAAGGACGCCGGCGCGCAAACAGTGACGCTCGTCTGCATCGTCGCGGCGCCCGAGGGGATCGCGGAGGTGCACCGTCTCCACCCGGACGTCCACATCGTGTGCGCCGCGGTCGACCGCGGGCTCAACGAGCGCGGCTACATCGTTCCCGGCCTCGGCGACGCCGGCGACCGGCTCTACGGCACGAAGTAGTTCCTCGCCGAAGTGACGGCCGGGGGTCGCGGCGCCGTATAGAAGGGCGATTCGGGTTGTCGGCCGCGAACAGGAGGTCTGAGGTGCGGAGAAGGGCTGCTTTGCTCGGGATGCTCGGGCTCGTCGCGTTGTTCGGGTCGGTGTCCGGCGGTTCGGCAGCGGCACCGGTTCCGGCGTCGCTCTACAGCAACTCCGACGCCAGCGTGCTTTCGGTCTCCTGTGCCGCGGCGGGCGACTGCGTCGCCGGCGGCTACTACGTTCTGCCCAACGGCTACTCCCGCCAGGCCTTCGTGGTCAGCGAGACGAACGGCAGCTGGGGCAAACCGATCGAGGTGCCGGGGAAGGGGGAGATCAACGGCAACCGCGACGCCCTCGTCGACTCCGTCTCCTGTCCCGCGACCGGCGATTGCGTGGCCGGCGGCGTGTACACCGACCGCAACGGCAATAGCCAGGCCTTCGTGGCCAACGAGACGAACGGCGTCTGGGGCGACGCGATCGAGGTGCCGGGCACGGAAACACTCATCAGCGCCGCCGTGGAGTCGGTCTCGTGTGGCGCGGTTGGCGACTGCGCCGCCGCCGGCCTCTACCTGGACGGCTCCGGTGTCCCAGCGTTCGTCGCCAGCGAGACGAACGGCGTGTGGGGCAACGCGATCGAGGTGCCGGGGACGGCGACGATCAATACCGAAGAGATCATCCAAGGGACGCCGGTCTCGTGTGCCGCGGCCGGCGAGTGCGCGGCGGGCGGGCAGTACACCGACGGCTCCGGCCACCGGCAAGCCTTCGTCCTCAGCGAAAAGAACGGCGTCTGGGGCGCCGCGATGGAGGTCCCAGACACGGCGACACTCAACATCGGCGGCGACGCGGGCGTCAAGTCGGTCTCGTGTGCCGCGGCCGGCGACTGCTCGGCCGGCGGGTACTACAGCGACGTCTCCGGTCACAAGCAAGCCTTCGTCGTCAGCGAGACGAACGGCGTGTGGGGCGACGCGATCGAGGTACCGGGGACCGGGACCCTCAACAGCGGCGGCGACGCCGGTCTCGAGTCGCTCTCGTGTGCCGCGGCCGGCGACTGTTCCGCCGGCGGGCACTACACCGACGGCTCCGGCCACCTGCAAGCCTTCGCGGTCAGCGAGACGAACGGCAGCTGGAGCAACGCGATCGAGGTGCCGGGCACGGCGACGCTCAACACCAATGGCAAGGCCGGCGTGTCGTCGGTCTCGTGTGCCGCGGCGGGCGACTGTGCCGCCGGCGGCAGCTACCAGGACGGCGCCGGCCACGTCCAGCCTTTCGTGGTCAACGAGACGAACGGCAGCTGGGGCGACGCGATCGAGGTTCCGGGCACGGCGGCGCTCAACACCGGCGGCAAGGCCCGCGTGTACGCGGTCTCGTGTGCCGCGGCCGGCGACTGCACCGCCGGTGGCGGGGGCTTCTACATCGGCATCCGGAGCAAGATCCGGGCCTTCGTGGTCAGCGAGACCAACGGCAGCTGGAGCAAGGCGCGCGCGCTGCGCAAATTTCCCGTCTTTTGCGTCGTCCCGAATGTGGTCGGGCAGGAGCTCCGTTTCGCGAAGGGTCACATCGCCGAATCGAATTGCAGCATTGGGACGATCACGAGGGTCTATTCGACAGCGAAATATGGGCGCATCCTGGCGCAGCACCCGAAGCCCGCCAAGCACCTCCGTCGCGGCGCCACGGTCGCACTCACCGTGAGTAACGGCCGACGCAGGTAGCGGCGCAGGCTGAGGCGTCTCGGCGCCGAAGTAGGCTGACCTCGTGATCGGCGCGGCCACCAGCCCGCACTTCAGCGTCTTCGACCAGCTCTCCGACAACCTCGATGTCGTCTGGGGAGCGATCATCGCGCTCGTCGTGGTCGTCTTCCTGACGCCGGCGGTGGGAGGGATGGCTCGGCGGCTCGGCATCGTCGATCTGCCCGGCGGGCGGCGCATCAACGAGCTGCCCTTGCCGCGGCTCGGCGGGCTGGCGCTCTTCCTCGGGCTGCTCGTGCCGGCGCTCGCCTTCCTGCACTCGGGGCGCGAGAACCGCGGCATTCTCCTCGGCGCGGCGATCGCCGTCACGGTCGGGCTCATCGACGACTTCCGCGGCCTGCCCTGGTTCGGGAAGCTCGGCGGCCAGCTCGCCGCGGCAGGCGTGGCGACCGGTTTCGGGATCTGGGTCGACCGCTTCACGTTTCCGTTCGTCGGCATCCACACGCTGCACGCATGGGTCGGGATCCCGCTGACGATCGTCTGGATCGTCGCGATCATGAACATGGTCAACTTCCTCGACGGGCTGGACGGTCTCGCCGCCGGCGTCGCGGCTATCTCCGGGCTGACGTTCAGCGTCATCGCGCTCTCGCTCGGGAAGGTCGATGCCGCCGTCCTCTCGGCGATCATCTTCGGCGCGTGCGTCGGGTTCCTCCGCCACAACTTCTATCCGGCGCGGATCATCATGGGCGACTCCGGCTCGCTGCTGCTCGGGTTCGTGCTCGCGACGGTTGCGGTGCAGGGGCTCTTGAAAACGGCAGCGACCGTCGCGCTGTTCTTCCCGCTGCTCGTCCTCGCGGTGCCGATCGTCGACACGACGTTCGTCGTCCTCCGGCGGCTCCGGCACGGACAGAAGGTTTTCGAGGCCGACCAGGCGCACATTCACCACCGTTTCCTGCGGCGCGGCTTCTCGCAGCGGCGCGCGGCCCTGACGATCTGGGCGTGGTGCATCTCGCTCTCGGCGGCGGCGTTCGCGACGCGCTTCGTCCCGTTCCGCGCCCACGGCGTCTGGCACCCGTGGTGGACCGTGCTTGCGGCCGGGGTCGGACTCGTCGCCGTGCTGTTCTCCGTCTACGTCGTCTACGTGCTCGAGATCGTGAAGCTCGCGAATCCGATCCAGCGCCGCCGCGCCGCCGACGACCCGCTCAAGAAGACCGCGGCCTAGTCCGTTTCGGACACGTCCAGTCGTCTGACGCCTGGACGTGGCTCGTCAGGACCTGGCTTTGCCCCGCTCGACGAATGTTGCGAGCCGCTCGTTGAACGGGGCGCCGACGCGTTGCACCGAGTGGCCGGCGCCCGAGAACACGGCTCGTTCGGCGCCGAGGTGCGCCTCGAGCACGTCGGCGATCGCCTCGAACGCCTCATCGTGTGCGCCCGTAACGACGAGTTTCGGGAATGGCGTCGCGGCGAGCGCGTCGAGCGGGATCTCGGCCTCCGACGGTAGGCGCTCGACCATCAGCGTCCTCGCACCCTGCAACAGCGCCGGGTTGAACTCGCCGGGCGGCACCGGGGTGCCGACGGCGGTGAAGAACATCCGGAGGAACTCGGCCGGGTCGCGCGGCCCCTCGCTCCACAGCCACTCCGCGCCTGCGACAAACGCGTCCACCGCCGGAACGCCCCGCGCGACCGAGGTCGCCGGCGGCTCGATCACCGTGAGCGAGCCGATCTCCGGATGCACCGCGGCGAGGAGCAGCGCGATCACACCGCCGTAGGAGTGCCCCACGACATGCGTCCCCGGCTCGAGGAACTGCTCGAACCACGCCGCCTCATCCTCGAAATCGACGCGATCGACGTCCGGCCCGGGCGGGAATCCGCGCCGGTTCGGGAGGACGAGGTCGAAGCGCTCGGCGAGGGGCTTCTGCGCCGACCAGGTCAGCTCCGCGTTGACGACGGAACCGTGCACGAAGAGAAGGCGAGGTCGTTTACCCATGCGGGATTCGAGTGTCACAAAGTACCCCTAAGGCCGCCACGGACACGATGCTATTCTCGCCCCGGATGCAGGGGACACCGCGCTCGAACTTCCAGGCCGTCGAGGCAGGAGCTGTGCTGGCCGGAACGGTCGGCGTCTGCGGTGGCGCAGGCGCGCTCGCCGGCTGGGCAGCGGGCAACACGGGTTACGGCGCGCTCGCGGGCGTCGTCGTCGGAATGCCCGCAGGCGTCTTCGCCGTCTATCGCAGGTTCAAGGGCTACTTCTCGTGATGAGCGGGATGCTCTCGACTCCGCGGCCCGTCCCCAGCCGCAGAGCGCCCATGCTCGCGGGAGCCGGAGTCGTCGTGCTCGCGCTGCCCGTCTTCCTCGTCGCGCACTTCCCGTTCGGAGGCTGGGCGCTCGCCGCCGTCCTCTGGGCCGCGGGAGAGGCGCTCGCGGTGTGGCTCGGGAAGCTGCCGACCGGAGCCGACCACCTCCGCACCTCGGGGTTCGTAGCGCTCGCGCACTCGTTCCGCGGCATCGGCGTGATCGTCGTGCTCGCGGTCGTCACGCTCGCGAACCGCCACGTGGGCGTCGCCGCGCTCGCCGTCTACGCGCTCGCGTACTCGCTCTCGCTCGGCGTCTCGCTTGTCGAGTACTTCGGTGGGGAGAAGCTCGGATGAACGGATTGCTCCTCGCCGCCGGCTCGTTCAACCCCGCGAACGAGTTCGAGCTCAACGACTGGATCTCGATCCACATCGGACCGATCGACATGTCGATCAACAAGGCCGTCGTCTATCTCGCGATCTCGGCTCTCCTGACGATCGCGCTCGGGCTGTTCACGATGCGCTCGAAGCTCGCGCTCCTGCCGGGCCGCCGCCAGACCGTCGGGGAGGCGCTGTACGAGGTCGCGCAGACGCAGATCGCGGCGCAGGGCCTGCCGACGAAGGCGATCGGCCGCTGGTTCCCGTACGTAGCCTCGCTCTTCCTCTTCATCTTCACGATGAACATGGTCGGCTTCATCCCGCTGCCGCTCACCGGCGACAAGTGGCACGGCATCCCCACGTGGGGGATCTACGCCGTCACGTCGCAGCTCTCGGTGACGCTCGTGCTTGCGATTCTCAGCGTCGTGTTCACGCATGTCGAGGGGCTTCGGTACAACGGCGTCCGCTACTTCAAGAGCTTCGTCCCCGCCGGGGTGCCGAAGGCGATGGTCCCGTTCATGTTCCTGCTGGAGACGATCTCGCACGTGTTCCGCGTCATCAGCCTCGCCGTCAGGCTCTACGCGAACATGCTTGCCGGCCACATGCTGATCCTCGTCTCGATCGGCCTGCTCTTCATCCTCAGCGGCATCACGTTCTGGATCGTTGCCGCCGTCTCGCTACCGATCGGGATCTTCTTCTACCTCTTCGAAGTCGTGATCGTCGTCACCATCCAGGCGTTCATCTTCGCGGCGCTCACCGCGATCTACATCGGCTCGGCGATCGAGCCGGCCCACTAAGGAGGAACAGTCGTGCTTCACCTCGTGCTCGCAGCAACCTCGTCCACCATCAAGGCCGCGCAGGCGCTCGGCTTCGGCCTCGGCATGGGCCTCGGCTCGCTCGGCGCCGGCATCGGCATCGGGACGGTCTTCGCCTCGATGATCCAGTCTGTCGCCCGCCAGCCGGAGCTGCGCGGCGAGCTCCAGGGGATCATGTGGCTCGGCTTCGCCCTGACGGAGGCTGTCGTGTTCTACGGCCTCGTCGGCGGCTTCCTCGGCTTCGTGCTCGTCAAGTAGATGCACCTGCTCGCCGTCTCAAGCCCGCTGACCAAGCTCATTCCGGGGCTGATGATCTGGACGATCCTGTTCTTCCTCGTCGTCTTTATCGTCCTGCGGAAGTTCGCGTTCAGCGCGATCCAGAACATGCTCGACGCGCGGCGCGAGCACATCGAGAAGGCGATCTCCGCGGCCGACGAGGCACGCGACGAGGCGCAGAAGCTCCTCGAGGAGCACAAGCAGCTCATCGGCCAGGCGCGTGGGGAGGCCGAGTCGATCCTCGCCGAGGCGCGCAAGACCCGCGAGTCGATGGAAACGAGGATGAAAGAGGAGACCGAGACCGAGCGGCAGCGCCGGCTCGAGGAGACGCGCAAGGAGATCGCGGCCGAGACGTCCCGCGCGCTCGACCAGATCCGCTCCGAGGTCGCCGACCTCACGCTCGAGGCCGCCTCGCGGGTCGTCGGCAAGACGCTCGACGCCGAGCGCGACCGCGAGCTCATCTCCGAAGCGATCGCCGGCCTCGACTTCTCCCGCCTGGAGGAGAGCGCATGAGCGTAGGCTCGCCGGAGCTCAACAAAGAGCGGAAGCGGCGGCTCTGCCGCCGCTGGGAGCGGACTTAGAGCGTGGCAGTCGCGCACCGCATCTACGCCGAAGCTCTCTTCGGCGCGGCGAAGGACGCCGGCCGGCTCGCGCCGGTGCACGAGGCGCTCA
>Ga0265336_10001381_pt1 | contig 11190 bp, 14 predicted proteins | sample 42119metaG_FD_193583 | JGI IMG/M metagenome (GOLD analysis project Ga0265336, IMG submission 193583) | Rhizosphere microbial communities from Carex aquatilis grown in University of Washington, Seatle, WA, United States - 4-21-19 metaG | ecosystem: Host-associated > Plants > Roots > Rhizosphere...
CGGTGTCGGGCGGAGTCGTCGACACGGAGGCGCTCGACTGGTTCCCGAACAAGGAGCAGATGCTGAAGACGGTCAAGCGGACTCCGGCCGGACGGCTCGTCGAGCCGGAGGACATGGCCGCGGTCGTCTCGTTCCTCTGCTCGCCAGACGCCGCGATGATCTGCGGCCAGACGCTCGTCGTCGACGGCGGCTACTCCTTGTTGGCGTAGTGGAGCCGACCGAGGAGAACATCCGCGCGTTCGACGCACTCCATCGCGCGCGCCACGAGCCGGACAAGCTGCCCGCGGTCGTCACGCGCACCCTCGGCGACCTGAAGCGCAAGCGCGTGCTCCATCTCCTGTGTGGAACGGGAGAGGCCACGGCGGCGCTCGCCGAGCTCGGTGCCGTGGCGACGGGCCTCGACCCGCGCCACGCGTGGCTCGAGGCCGCGCGCGAGCGCTGGCCGAAGATCCTGTGGGTCGACGGCGACCTGCAGGACATCCGCCGGCCGCTCGGGCGCAGGAAGTTCGACCTCGTCTACGCGGGCGAGGGAGTTCTCGACCGGGTCGACGACCTCAACGGCTGGGCAAGCGGAGTCGCGTCCGTCCTGAAGCCGGAGGCCGAGCTACTCGTGTTCGACGACCACCCGGTCGCGGACTGCGTCGACGGCCTGCTCCGCTGGCAGAGCAGCTACTTCCGCGATCCCGTCGACCCGAACCGCCTGTGGCGGCTCGGCCAAGTCGTCAGCGCGCTCGTGCGCGCAGGCATCTCTGTGCGAGCGCTCGAGGAGTACCCGGGCGGAACGTCTCGCCGCGGCCACGACCGCCGCGTCCCAGCGAAGTTCCTCCTCTACGCGCGCCGCGCGGCCTAGTCCCAGCCTGAGGAGCGGCGTAACCCTCATTTGCAGCTGAACCCTCCGCCGCCGAAAATCTCTCTGTCGAGGGTCTTACCGTCGAGGGCATCGGAGAGGGAGGTACCGGGTCCGACAGCAACAACGTGGATCCAGTAGCGCCCCGCCTCACACCCCCCCTCCCAGTCACTCGGATAGAGCGTCCCCGACCAAATGGAGGCACCGGTGACCTTCGCCCATGCCGGGATCTTCGGGCCTCCGATCCCGCCCGTCGGTCCGAGGAACGGCCGCGGGGGAGTCCCTGAAACCTGCTTCTCGTAGACGAGGGTGCCTCCCGCTGACGCGTTTCCCCCGGTAGGGCCGTCAGCGCCCGTCGCGCCAACGCCATGCGCCGGGTGAGCGAGCTGAGTCGGGCCGAAGTGGATGACCTGGATCTCCATGCTGGCGTTGGCGATTTGGGAACCCACGGTGACGTCGAGGGATTTCAGCGTTCCTCGTTGCCGGTGGAAAGTGAGCTCAATCGGGTTCCCCGGGGCCTCAAGCCCATGCGAGCCCGTCGAACCCTCCGAAGGCGTCGAGCTCGTTGCTCCGCCGCTGCTGAAGGAACCTGTCAGGGCCAGCACCGTCGCGGCAGAGCAGATGGAAGCCGCCGCAAATGCAGCGCCTAGCCGGGTCGATCTGCCGCCGACTCGTCCTCGAGCGTGCGCGGAAGGCTGGACTTCATCGGCCACCAGCCGCAGCCCTGCCCGGATCTGATCCTCGATCTCGCTCATCTCATCGCCTCCATCGGTAGGAACCGCCGTAACTCATCGATCGCGCGGTGCAGCCGCGACTTCACCGTCCCCTCGGGCACAGCCATCGCCGTCGCGATCTCCGGGACGGTGAAGTCCGCGTAGAACCGCAGCACGACCGTCGCGCGGAGCTCGGGCGGGAGTGCTTCGAGGCCGGAGCGGATCGCGTCCCGCAATCCCGCCGGCTCCGAGAGATCGCCGAAGGTCGAGTGCTCCTTCGGCAGAACGGTCTGCTCCATACGCCCTGCACGCCGGTGGACGTCGATGGCGAGGTTCGTCGCCACGACGCACGCCCACGCCGTCGCCGCGCCCCGGTCACGCGGGGGCCGCTCGAGCGCGCGCAGCTCGATCTCCTGCATCGCGTCGTCGATCTGCCCGTCCCGGAGGCCGTTGAGGTAGAGCACCCGCCGCACGCGAAGCGCGGCCGGGCCGTCGAGCAACGGCTGTCGGCGCCGGATCTGCACTGGAACTGAGACGCTAGAGCCGCGTCAATCGTTCACGAACGGAGGCGCAACAGGCGGCCCGCGGTCGCCTTCGCGATCACGCCCGCCATCGCGGGGTTCTCCTGCAGCCGGCGCACCGAATAGCCGTACCAGTGCTCGCCGTACGGGACGTAGACCCGCAGCCGATGGCCCTCGGCGACGAGCTCGTCGCGCCGCTCCTCACGTACGCCGAGGAGCATCTGGAGCTCGTACTCCTCGCGCCCGAGCCCACGCTGCAACACCCGCGCGAGCGACTCGCCGATCAGCCACTCGTCGTGCGTCGCACATCCGACATACGAGCCTCCGTCGAGGAGCGCATCGAGGCAGCGGAGGTAGTTGACGCGGATCGCCTCGGCGTCGGTGAACGCGATCGCCGCGGGCTCGAGGTAGATCCCCTTGCAGAGCCGCACGCTCGGGCGGAGGTCGGCGAGCGCGGCGATATCGCCGAGCGTCCGCCGCAGCCGCGCCTGGAGGACGACGCCGACGTTGTCGTGCCCGCCCTCGCGCAGCTCGCGGTAGAGCCGCAGCGTCTCGTCCGTCGTCGTCGAGTCCTCCATGTCCATGCGCACGAAGTTGCCGCTCGCGGCCGCCGTGCGGACGATGTCGAGGAGGTTCTCGCGGCACAGCTCGTACGAGAGACCGAGCCCGAGCGCGGTCGGCTTGATGCTGACGTTCGAGTCGAGGGCCTCCGTGTCGATCGCCGCGAACAGGTCGCGGTACGCCTGCGCGATCGCGCGCGTCTCCTCCTCCCGCGTGATCTCCTCGCCGAGGACGTCGACCGTCGCCATCTTCCCGCCGGCGTTGAGGCCGCGGACGATGGCGACCGCCTCGGCAAGCGTCGCGCCTGCGATGTAGCGCGCGGAGAAGCGCTGGACGACCGGCTTCGGCACCGCCGGCAGGAGACGAACGATGGCGGAATCGAGCAGCGACACGGCCGCCGCGATTCTACGTAGCCCGCGTTACCGCTCTTGCATGAACCCCTGGCGCGCAGCGCTGACGAGCGCCACCGCCTCGGGGAACAGGACGCGCATCGCGTCGCGTAGGGCGATCGCCTGCTCGTCGACGCCGCCCTGCGCGTCGATCTGCTGGAGCGCCGCGGACGTCAGCTCGACAGCGGTATTGAGCGTCAGCGTCGCGAACTGCTCGCGCTGCGCCTCTTGGACGCTCTCCGCCTGCTGCTCGGCGAACTCGCGCAGGCCGCGCAAGATCTCCTCGGGGTCGCCCCCGAACGGGAGTCCAAAGCCGCCGCCTTCCATGGGGTCAGGGTAGCGGCAGCTTGTACGTGCGCTCGATCTCTGCGGTCAACGCCTCCACCGTTCCGACGGCCGACTGCATCGCGGCCGCGAACGGCGATCCCGCGGCGGCGCCGAGCGCGTCTTCGAGCCGGCGCGCGGCGACGCCGATCGCGTCGAGGTACTCGCCGCTCGCGAGCCGGGGCTCCTGAGACACGAGCTCGGCGAGCGCCGCCGCGGCGACCTCGGCCGCCTCGATTCCCTCCGGAGCCTCCCGCTCGCGCAGCTCGGCGAGCTGGGCGCGGAGCTCCGGCAAGTCGCCACCGCCGGCCGACTCCTCCGCCACCTCGCAGAGCGCCGCGAGCGAGGCGGCCTCCCGCACGAGGCGCATGTCCGTGATCGGACGCGACTCGCCGTCGAGCGCGAGCCACGCGTGAGCTTCGCCCGCGCGAAAGGCGCAGAGGTAGACGCGGCGGCCGAGCGTCTCGACCGCAACCACTCCGCCGAGCTCCTCCCCCGGCGCCGCAAGCTTCGCCGCGGCGGCGGCGGCCTCGAGATCCTCGCTCAACGACACGGTTCGAGCATAGAGTCGGGCGCATGGATGCCCGGAAGCTGTTCGCGCCTCTCGGGCCGACGTACGACCACTACGCCCGGCTCCTCTCGTTCGGCCAGGATCCGCGCTGGCGGGCGTTCCTCGTCTCGCGGATCCCGCCGGAGGCGCACCGGGTTCTCGACGTCGCGACCGGAACGGGCGCCGTCGCGCTCGAGCTCGTCAAACGCGGGCACACCGTCGTCGGGATCGACCAGAGCCCGGAGATGCTCGCCGTGGCCCGCGCTCGGCTTCCCCAGGTCGAGTTCCACGAAGGAAAGGCCGAGGCTCTCCCGTTCGCCGACGCCGAGTTCCACGCGCTGACGTTCACGTACCTCCTCCGCTACGTCGCCGATCCGCAGGCGACGCTGTACGAGCTCGCCCGCGTCGTCCGGCCTGGCGGCGTCGTCGCGATGCAGGAGTTCGGGCTGCCGCGCGGCGTCTGGCGGCCGCTCTGGGAGCTCTACGTGCGCGTCGGCCTGCCGGGCGCCGGCGCGGTCATCGCGCCGGGTTGGCACGAGGTCGGGAGCTTTCTCGGCCCGAGCATCCGCAACTTCTGGAAGGAGTGGCCCGAGCCGAGGCTCCTCGACGCGTGGCGCGAAGCGGGATTCGACGACGTCCACGCGCGGCGGCTTAGCGTCGGCGGCGGCATCGTCGTCTGGGGCACGCGGCGGTGAACGCCGGCGCGCGGCCGGCGTTCTACGCCCTGCGGCAGGGCGGCTGGCGCGACTACGTGACGCTCCTCCATCCGCCGTACACGCTCTGGCACCTCTCCTACGTCGCGGTCGGCGCCGCGCTCGCGCCACGCATGGACTGGACGCTGCTTGGCTGGACGACGCTCGCGTTCTTCCTCGCGCTGGGCATCGGCGCGCACGCGCTCGACGAGCTGCGGGGCCGCCCGTTGCAGACGCGAATCTCGACGCGCACCCTCGTCGTCCTCGCCGCAGCGTCGATCGGTGCCGCGTGCGCGATCGGCTGCGCGATCGCGGTGCAACAAACCTTGTGGCTCCTCGTCTTCGTCGCCTTCGGCGGGTTCATCGTCGTCGCCTACAACCTCGAGCTGTTCGGCGGCGTGTTCCACAACGGGTTCTGGCTTTCGGCTGCGTGGGCAGCGTTCCCCGTCCTCACCGCGTACTTCGCCTCCGCGCACACGATCGGCGGGGCCGCCGTCGCCGCCGCCGCGTATGCGTTCGCGATGATCTGGGTGCAACGCATGCTCTCGACACCGGCTCGGGCGGTGCGGAGGAAGCCGGCGAGCGAGGTCACGGACGCGGAGCGCGCGATCGCGCCCGCCGCGGAGCGAGCCCTCCTGACGCTCGCCGCCGCGTCCGTGCTCCTCGCGGCCGCCCTGCTTCTCGCGCGCGCCTAACAGGCGCCTACACTGGACGCGTGGCGCTCACGACGTTCGCCGATCTCGTCTTCGCGGCCGGCATCGTCGCTGCGGCGGCGGCGGTGACGCTCGCAGCGCTGCGACGCGGTTCCGCGTCCGTCCTCGCAGCGCTCGTCGCGCTCGAAGGCGTCGCGGCGATCGGGATCTGGATCGCTTTCGCCCTTCGCCACGACCGCCCAGTTGCCGTCGCGGCGGGAGGCTTGACCGGATGTCTCCTCGCGGCGACGGCCGCATTCCTCCTCGCCGGAGCTCTCCGCCGAGTCGCGGAGATCGACGGGCGGCTCACCGAGGCCGAGGCCCATCTCCTTGCGGTCGTCGAACAGGAACGCGAGAAGCGCGCCTCCGAGCTCGAGCTCACGCTCGCCCGCGCCCGGGCCGACTCACGTTCCATCCTCGAAGAACAGGAGCGCCGGCTCGCCGAGGAGAGGCGCGCCGTGGCGGAGCAGCAGGAGCGCGCGGTCACCGCCGCGCTCACGACGCGGCTTGCCGAAGTTCAAGCGCAGGTCGAGCAGCGCCTCGCCGGCTGGGCTGAGGACCTCGACCGGACCGCCGAGGTGACGAAGGCGCAGATCGCCGAGCTCCGCCGCCGACAGGAGCAAGTCGTCAAGGACGTGGAGCAGCGGATGCTTGCCGACGCGGAGCGGTTCGCCGGCGAGAGCGAGGGACAGCGCGCCGCGCTCGCCAAGATCCGCTCGGACATCGAGCGCACGCTCGCGGAGGCGATGGCCCTCTCCAGCAACGAGCTCGACGTCCACGCAGCCGAGCGGCGCCGGGCGCTGCACGAGCTCGAAGAGCGGCTGTCGCGCGGCGAACGGGCGCTGGCCGAGCAGATCCAACGTGAGGAGACCGAGGCTGCCCAGCGGATCCGAGCGAGCTTCGAGGATCTCGCACGTCGCCAGGTCGAGCAGCTCGATCGCCAGGTCGAACAGGCGATTGCCTCCTACGCCGGCGAGGCGTCACAGCAGTTCGCCGCCGTCGTCAAGACCGCTCGTGAGGACGCCGCCAAACGCCTCACGCGCGAGCTCGAGCGGTCCGTCAGCAACTTTGCCCGCGAGGCGGAGACTGTCCTCGCGGAGAAGCTCGCGCACGTCGGCGACGCGGGAGCGAAGAGAGTCGAGCGCCGGCTCGCCGATGTTGCGGCCGAGCTCGAGAAGCGCCAGGTGGAGCTGCAGGCCGACATCGACATGCAGCGCGGCGTCCTCGAGACACGCCTGAAAGCGCTCGGGCGCGAGCTTCCGGCAGAAACGGTCTAACGAAAACCTAAAGAATTTCGGGCATTTGGCGATCTAACAAAGCGTTAGAGGGTTCGTCGGTACGAGCACGAACCTGAGGAGCCATGAGCGAGACGATGAGTGACACCGCCACCGACCTTCTCGAACCGCTGATCGACGAGCGCTCGAAAGTCGAGAGCTGGCGCCTCCACGTCCTCATCGAGGCCGGCTACCCACTCTCGCTTGCCGAGCGGCTCGCCGTGAGCGAAGCCGACCTCCACACGGCATGCGAGATGATCGGCCGCGGCTGCGCGCACGAGACGGCCGCCGAGATCCTCCTCTAGCGACGCGCCGACGCGTACGCTGCCCCGGTGGCCGAGAACTCACTTCGGACTGGAGCACGGGCTGACCGGCCACGCTGGTCGGCGCGATGCGGCGTCCTCAGTCGCGAGAATAGCGCTGCTATTCCCACTCCCTGCGTCCTTGCCTCGCACTCGACCATCGCACCCGGTCAGCGCGTGGCCATTCCGAAGTGAGTTCCAAGGTCGAGGCGCTCCCGTACGACGAGCGGACCGTCTACTCGGTCGCGTCGTTCAATGAGGGCGTAGGGCGCTGGCTCAGCCGGCTGCCGAGCGTCTGGGTCGAAGGAGAGGTGACCGAGCTCCGGCGCCACGACCGCTGGGCAAGCGTCTTCTTCACGCTCAAGGATCCGACCGACGGCTCGTCGGTCGGCGTGACGATGGCGCGCGGCAAGTTCGACGCGCTCGGCCTCGACCTCGAGAACGGCGAGCGCGTCCACGTCTTCGGCCGCGCAGAGCTCTACGAGCAGCGCGGCGAGTTCAAGCTCCGCGCGCTGACCGTCGAGCGCTTCGGGCTCGGAGCGCACCTCGCAGCGCTCGAGCGGCTCAAGGCAAAGCTCGCGGACGAGGGTCTCTTCGCGACGGAGCGGAAGCGGGCGCTGCCCCTCCTCCCGCGGCGGATCGGCGTCGTCACCGGCAACGACGCAGCCGCCAAGCGCGACGTCGTGACGACGATCCAGTCGCGCTTCCCGCCAGCCCGCATCGTCGTCGCCGAGACGTACGTCCAGGGCCCGCGCGCCGCGGCAGAGATCGTCGCCGCGATCGACGCGCTCTGCGAGCAGCCGGACGTCGACGTGATCGTCGTCACGCGCGGCGGAGGCAGCTTCGAGGATCTGCTCCCCTTCAGCGACGAGCGTGTCGTCCGCGCGGTCGCCGCGTGCCGCGTCCCCGTCGTATCCGCTGTCGGCCACGAGCAGGACACCCCGCTGTGCGACCTCGCGGCCGACGTACGCGCCTCGACGCCGACCGCCGCCGGCAAGCTCGTCGTCCCCGACCTCAATCAGTTGTCCAGCACCCTCGACCGTGCGCGCGAAACGATGGCGCGTGGCGTCCGCCGTGTGCTCGAGCGCGACCGCGACCGGCTCGAGCGAACCCGAGACCGGTTGCGCGCTGCGCCACGCCTCGGTCTCGAACGCGAAAGCCTCCGCCTCGAGCGGACACACGAACGCCTGCGCCGAGCGCCTGCGCTCACGGTCGAGCGGAAGCGGGCGGGGCTCGAGAGCTCTGCCGCCACGCTCGCTGCGTTGTCACCGCTGCAAACACTGCGGCGAGGGTACGCGATCGTACGGACGGAATCGCGCCTCGTGACCTAGAGCTCCGACGTCGAGGCCGGCGCGCGTGTCGACGTCACGCTCGCCGACGGCGCGTTCGGCGCACGCGTGGAGGAGGTGACGCCATGAGCGAGGCCGAGCCGACGTTCGAGCAGGCCCAGGCGGAGCTCGAGCAGATCGTGGAGCGGCTCGAGCGCGGCCAGGTTCCGCTCGACGAGGCGATCGCGCTGTGGGAACGCGGTGAGCAGCTGCACGCGTTCTGCCGCGCGAAGCTCGACGCGGCACAGGGCAAGGTCGAGGAGCTCGCTAGCCGGCTTCCGGCAACTCCGCCTGCGACGCCTCCGGCATAACGCGGAGCATCGCGACCGAGAGCCCCTCGCGTGCGAGGAAGATGAGGCCGACGCCGATCCCCACCGACGCCTCGATCGCCTGTAGCCCGAACGCGTAGGCGACTCCGACCGCGTACGCGACGCCGTATCCGGTAAGCGCCGACGCGAGCGTCACCTGCACGAGTCCGACGTTTCCCGGCCAGAACGGGAAGATCGTCACCACGTTCATGAGGAGCAGGACGACGCCGGCGGACGGAAGCGGCGCGTGGATGTCGAAGGCGCGCATCGCGGTGTACACGGCGAAGAGCTGGCAGGCCCAGCCGCAGATCTGGAAGAAGATCGCGAGCGCGGTGGCCCCCGGCGAGCGCATCACGTGCAGCCCGGCGCGCCCCATCGCGAGCAGCCTGCGCGCCGGGCCGAGCTCCTCGAGCGAAGCGATCGCCGGCCTGCGGGCTGAGACGAACGCGAACACGAAGAGGCCGACGCCGAAGGCGATCACCGCGAGGAGGCTGTCGTGCACCGCGGACGGGATGTCAGCCGTGGCGACGACGTAGAGGACGAGCAGGATCACCGGAACGATGTCGAAGACGCGGTGCGCGACGACGGTGCCGACGAGCGTCGCCCACGCTCCCTTCCGACCCGGCAATTTGCGCGTGAGGACGGCGACCCGCGCGAGCTCGCCGATGCGTCCCGGCAGGACGGCGTTGGCGAAGAGGCCGACCGAGAACGCCGAGAACACGAGGAGCGAGCGCGGCCGCGGCGGCTCCATCGCGGAGCGGATCACCGTCGACCACGCAAGGGCCCGCACGACGACCGACAGGAGGTTGAAGCCGATCGCGACGACGACCCACTCCCAGCGCACGTTCGTGAACGCCGTCCCGATCGCAGCGAGACTCCCGCGCCGCCAGTAGAGGACACCCGCGACGGCGCCGAGGAAGACGACCGCGAAGCCGATGCGCGCCACACGTCCTGTCGGAAACCGAAGCAGGCGATTCGGAGGAGGCTCGGGCGGATCGACGTCGCTCACTGACTCCACCCCGCCATTATCGTCGGCGGCCCCGATGCGCCTTCGCTCCAGTCACGACCGCGAGATCCTCCGCCTCGCGCTGCCCGCCCTCGGCGCGCTCGCGGCGGAGCCGCTCTACGTCCTCGCCGACACGGCGATCGTCGGCCACCTCGGCCGGCCGCAGATCGCCGCGCTCGGGCTCGCTGGAACCGTGCTCGCCGGAGCGTTCACGATCTTCAACTTCCTCACGTACGGAACGACCGCGGTCGTTGCGCGCGCGACTGGAGCCGGGCGCGAGGAGGACGCGGCCCGCCTCGCGGCGCAGGCGCTCTGGGCGTCGGTCGGGATCGGCGCCGCGCTGCTCGTCGGCTGCGAAGTCGTTGCGTCTCCCCTGCTCCGCGGGCTCGGCGGGCATGGTCAGTCCGGCCAGTTCGCGCTGACGTACTTCCGGATCGCCGCCGTCGGGCTGCCGGCCGCGCTCATCGCGCTCGCCGGCCAGGGCTACCTCCGCGGCGTCTCGAACCTCCGCCGCCCGCTCGAGATCGTCGTCGCCGCGAACGTCGCCAACCTCGCCCTCGAGCTCCTCTTCGTCTACGTCTTCCACTGGGGAATCGCAGGATCGGCGGCTGGAACCGTGATCGCGCAAGCCGGGATGGGCGTCGCGTTCGTCGTCGAACTCCTGCGCCCGCACGCGCGCTCGCGCCGTCCGAGCTGGCGCGAGATGAGGCCGATGGTGCGCGTCGGGCGACAGATCTTCGTCCGCACCGCAGCGCTCTTTGCGTGCTTCCTCGTGGCGGCGTCCGTTCTCGCGCGCATGGGAGACGCCGAGATCGGCGCGCACCAGATCGCGTACGAGCTCTTCATCTTCATCGCGCTCGTCCTCGATGCGGTCGCGATCGCGGGACAGGTGATCGTCGGGCGGATGCTCGGAGCCGGCGACGCCGACGGCGCGCACGCCGCCGCGACGCGGATGATCTGGTGGTCGGTCGCGATCGGTGCGGTGTTCGCCGCGATCCTCGCGCCTCTCTCCCACGCCCTGCCGGCGGCGTTCACGAGCGACCCGCGCGTCCTCCATCAGGCGGCGCTTCTCTGGCCGTTTCTCGCGGCGATGCAGCCACTCGGCGGCGCCGTCTTCGCACTCGACGGGATCCTCATCGGCGCCGGCGACACGCGCTATCTCATGTGGTCGATGCTCGCCGCGAGCGCCGTTTTCATCGCGCTCGCAGCGCTCGCGTTCACGCTCGGCTGGGGCGTGATCGGCGTGTGGGCCGCACTCGACGTCCTCATCGCAGCGCGCCTCGCACTGCTGTGGCCACGCTTTGTGCGACGGAAGTGGGCGATCGTCGGCTGGGACTAGCGGCGTCGCTCGCCGCGGTTGCCGGAGCCCGTGGACAGTCCGGCCGCGAATCCGGCCAGGGCGACGAAAATGACGATGCCGGCCTCGAGCGCGCCGCTCAGAACATGGCCATGCTGGATGAACAAACTGCTAAGGAGCGTCACGATCAGCAGCCCTACGGCGACCCCCAGGATCAGGCCCACGCCTGCGCGAAGATGGTCGCTCACCGTGGCGATCTTTGTCCGATCAGTCCCCGAAGTCAAACCGACGGCCGTACAGCGGGTCGGCGAGGCGTGCCGCACTAGACTCGAAGCATGGACGGAGGTCTCGCCGAGCTTCACACGCACCTCGGTGGCTCGGTCTCG
>Ga0265336_10001383_pt1 | contig 11181 bp, 9 predicted proteins | sample 42119metaG_FD_193583 | JGI IMG/M metagenome (GOLD analysis project Ga0265336, IMG submission 193583) | Rhizosphere microbial communities from Carex aquatilis grown in University of Washington, Seatle, WA, United States - 4-21-19 metaG | ecosystem: Host-associated > Plants > Roots > Rhizosphere >...
CACATCCTCGAGCGGGGCTGCGAGCGGCAGGTCGTCTCGCCACGTGACCACGGGCACTCCGGCCTGCGCGAAGCGCCAGCGCAGCGCCTCGCGCGAGAGCTGCCAGAGGCGGTACGCGAGCTCGAGCTGCGAGCCGGGATCGGGCTCCGCGAGCGCGAGAGGCGAGACCTCGACGACGATCACGTCGTAGCCGCGGGCGCGCAGGTCGACGAGCGCGGACGCACTGCGGTCGTCCAGCAGGGGCGTGATCGCGAGGACGAGTGCCTTCGGTGGAAGCGCGCGCGGCGGCAGGAAGTCCACGTCGCGCGAGGCGAAGGTGTGCACGACGTCGCTCGTGAGCAGCGTGTCGACGATCGCGTAGAGCTGGCGCGACCCGGACCGCGGCGGAAGCCACGAGAGGACGCCGCCGAAACCGACGAGCGCGATTCGGTCCTTCCGCTGCAGGTAGGCGTGCGCGAGCGTCGCTGCCGCGCGAACGGCCCGGTCGTGGGTGCTCGATCCTTCCGCGCGTACCTCCGCGAACGTGTCGAGGAAGAGGACGACGTCGGTGTTCCGCTCGGGATGCTGCTCGTTCACCCAGAGCGAGCCGCGCAGCGCGCTCGCGCGCCAGTTGACGCGCCGCACGCGGTCGCCGGGCCGCCACGCGCGGAGGTCGGCGAACTCGATGCCCTCGCCGCGTGCCCGCGAGACCTGGTTGCCCGCAAAGAGCTGCGTCTCGAGCGGCGCGACGAGCGAGCGCAGAGTCTCCTCGCGCGGGTAGACGCGGAGTACCTCGGCCTCGCCCGCCGTGCCCTCCCAGGAGCGAAAGCCGAGGACGTCGCCGGTGCGCACGAGCAGCGGGCCGAGCGAGAAGGCGCCCCAGCGGTCGCACCGGACGCGGAACGACACCGTCCGCTCTTCACCGGAGCGGAGGCGCAGGGAATGGGCCAGCGCGGCTTGCGCGGTGAGCTCGGCCGGCAGCGGAACGAGCAGGTCGAGGCGCGGGACGCCGTCGGTCGAGCCCACGTCGACCGTGACGACGACCTCCTCTCCCTCGACCACTCGCTCGCGGTCGAACGACACGCGCACGGAGAGCTGTGGCGCGCGGCCGGTGAGGGCCGCGGCGGCGACGGCGAGCACGAAGGGCGCCGCGAGCGCGACCGGCTCGACCCGTCCGAGCGCGAGCCCCGCGACGAGGCCCGCGACGGCGAGCGCGGCGTAGGCAGGGAGCCGGGCCGACGTGAACCGCGTCACGGGCCGGCGGGGCTGCGGACCGTGTCCTCGGCGGGCGGCGTGGGCACCGTCTCGAGCACCTCTCGCACGACGTCCTCTCCCCGCAGCCTCTGAACCCACAGCTCGGGCCGGACCGTCAGCCGGTGCGCGAGCGCCGGGACGGCGACGGCCTTGACGTCCTCGGGGACGACGAAGTCGCGGCCGGCGAGGGCCGCCTTCGCCCGCGAGAGCTTGAGCAGCGCGAGGCTCCCGCGCGGGCTCGCGCCGACCGCGAGCCGGCGCGACTGGCGCGTCGCGGCGACGAGGTCGACGACGTAGCTCTCGATCGCCTCCGAGACGTGCACCTGCTCGAGCGCGCTCTGCATCTCGACGAGCTCCGCTGCGTCGACGACCGGCGTGAGCTCGACCTCGTCGACGCCGCGCGCGAGCCGGCGGCGCAGCATCTCCACCTCGTCTCCGTGCTCCGGGTAGCCCACCGAGATGCGGACGAGGAACCGGTCGAGCTGCGCCTCGGGCAGCGGGTACGTCCCCTCGTACTCGATCGGGTTCTGCGTCGCGAGGACGAGGAATGGCGGCTCGAGCAGGTGCGTCGTGTTGTCGATCGTGACCTGGCGCTCCTGCATCGCCTCGAGGAGCGCGGCCTGCGTCTTCGGCGGGGCGCGGTTGATCTCGTCGGCGAGAAGGAGGTTCGCGAAGACAGGGCCGGGGCGAAAGACGAACTCGGTCGTCCGCTGGTCGAAGATCTGGGAGCCGGTGACGTCGCCGGGAATCAGGTCGGGCGTGAACTGGATGCGGGCGAAGCGGAGCGACGTCGCCTGGGCGAAGGACCGCGCGATCAGCGTTTTCGCGAGTCCCGGGAAGTCCTCGAGGAGGACATGGCCGTCGCTCAGGAGCGCGAGCAGGATCAGCTCGAGCGGCCCACGCTTGCCGACGACCGCCTTCTCGACCTCGCCGAGGATCCGGTCGGAGCGTTCCCGGACTTCGGCGAGCGCGATCACAGCGACTCCAGGCGCGCGATCGCCGCGGCGAGGCGCGGGCGCGGGATCCCCGGCGCGTGCCGGTCCTCGGGTTCGGGCCGGTCGGGGCGGATCAGGTCCCACGTCTCCTCGCCGAGCAGCTCGCGTGCGACCTCCGGCCGCCGCTCGAGCTCGACTCCGTGTTTCGCGGCGAGGCGCGCGGCGGCCGCGGCGCGCAGAAGCGGCAGCACATGGCGCTGCGCGTGAAGCTCGCTGAACACGCCGAGCTCGAGCGTGCGCTCCATGCGGGCGAGCTCCGCCGGCGGTTTCGGCGCGGGCGTCCGGATGCGAAGGGCGTTCTCGAAGCGGCGCGTCTCGCGCGGGCCGTCCCCGCCGCCGGCGCGGCGGACGAGCGCGACGAGGACGATCGCGGCGAGGAAGAGGATCCAGATGGCGAGCGCGCGCGAGGTCGGGAGCGGCTTGATCGCGAGGAGGCCGACCAGCGCGATCGTGGCGATGACGCCCGGAACGATGAAGCCGCTGATCCTGCTCACGCTGCGACCGGATTCGCGGCCCGCAGATCGTCGCGGACGGTGGCGAGCGCGTCGATCGCCTCATCCCTCATCGACGGCTCCGGCTCATGGTGGCTGAACCTAGCCCATTCGAAGAGATCGGTGAGTCTGCCCACGGCATCCCTGCTCGCGTCGAGCGTCACGAGTACGCGCGCGAGGTACTCGAGTGGAGCCTCGGCGGGACGGCGCGGCAGTCCCGCCGCGGCGAGCGAGCGCTCCATGCGCGCGTAGGCGGCGACGATCGCGCGGCGCAGGTCGGGCTCCTCTCGCAGGTCGTCGATGGACTCGTCGAGCGCGGCCGCGAGCACTTCGGGAGCCGTACGCCGGAGAGGGGTGACCTGTCTCCGCGAACGGATCGCTACGACGGCCCAGAACGCGAGCAGCGCGGCTCCGATGACGGCGAGCTCCTCCCAGCGGAAGTGCGCGCCGTGTGCCGACGGCGTGTGCTTGCCGCCCGGCACGTTCGTCCCCGGGGTCGTCGGAACCCTTTGCGTCGTCGTCTGCGTGAACAGGTGGAAGTGGAGCAGGCGCCATAGGCGCGCCCGGAGGATGATGATTGCGATGACGAGGAGCAGGCTCACGATCGCACGCGCCGTCCTCGAGCCGTACGGCGTCAGCTGGACGTCACCGCCGCCCCCGAGGCGGAGGTACGCGATCATCACGATCACCCCGCCGCCGACGCCGACGATCACGAGCGACGTGAAGGCGAAGTCCCAGAACGTCGACGGCAGCCCGCTGCCGCGTCCCGATCCGGAGCCGAGCGGGTGGCTGCGTGCCGCGAGGGCGACGACGGCGACGAGCGCCGTGCAGACGACGAGCACGAGAACCGGACGGCGGGACACCTCGGCCTAGTGTTGCAGCGCCCCGGCGAGCGCCGTGCGCGGGCGCGCATATCCTTGCGCCCTCGTGATCGTTGAGTCGATCCGGCTTCGTTTGCTCCTCATTGCGCCGTTGCGACTCGGGTTGAGCGTCGTGTGGCTCGTCGCGGCTCGGGTGGCGGGAGCTGCTTCCGGCTCGGCGTTGATCGCGTTCGCGACGGGGGCGTTCCTGATCGCGTTCTTCCTGTTGAACGACCCCCGAGCGCGTTTCGTGCCGCACGCCGATGAGCCGGAGCCGCTACCGGCGGGCGCAGCCCTCGCGCCCGCGTCGCTGCATGCGTACCACGCCGCTCTCCCGAGCACGGTCGGCGTCTCGATCCTCGCGGGGCTTGGCCTCCTGGCGAACCCGACGCTCACCGCCCTGCTCGCCGGCATCCTCGCGGGCCTTGGCGTTGTGGCGCTGCTCTACATCCCTCGCGTCGACGGCGGCCTTTACGTCGACCCCCGGCAGGGCCGCCTCTACCGGAAGGGGGTAGAGGCGGTGCACCCGCCGGCTGGGTAGAAGGGAGGTCGAGCCCCTATGGCCTATGCGGGTGAGGAGGCGCCTCTTTCCCGACCGTCAGGATCGGCGCGTTGAGGACGATGCCCGCGTCCTGCTCCGTCAGCTTCCCCTGCTGCACGAGGGCAGCGATCTGGTCGTCGCTGCCGAGGAGGACGGGCTTCACGCCGGGCTTCCAGGTCAGCCAGACCTCATCCCACAGCGGGTTGTAGTCCGACGCGCCCGGCTCGGAGTCGAAGACGGTCAGCTGCCCTCTCGCCGCGCGCCCCTGGACGAAGTACTGGTCGGGTAGGCCTTCGATCGTCCCGATCGCCGGCGCGTAGTTGATATGCATCGCCGTCGCCTGTGCCTGGTCCGAGACGTCGGTGAGCATGTACGTATCGATGTGGTTGTCGTAGAGGCCCTGGTAGACGGGCTCGTTCGTCATCTTCGCCGGGCCGATGTTCGGCAGGCCGTTGCCCGCAGCCAGCGCGATCGCGGCTGTTGCTGCCGCGACGAGGCCGGCGGCGACAACCACGGTGGAAGTCCGCATGATCTCTTCTCCTTCGATTGGCGTTCGCGGGTCCTTATGCACCGCAACGCCGGTCGGTAATCCGCCGCCGCGTGGGCGTCGTCGGGGGACAGGAGTATGTTGGTGCTCCCGTGCCCGAAGCGCCCTTCGTCCACCTCCACGTCCACTCGGAGTACTCCATCCTCGACGGGGCGTGCCGCATCCCGGACCTCGCGAAGCGGGCCGCCGAGCTCGAGATGCCGGCCGTCGGCCTCACCGACCACGGCTCGCTTGCGGGTGCGGTCGACCTCTACAAGGCGGCCCGCAAGGAGGGTGTCAAGCCGCTCATCGGCTGCGAGGTGTACGTCACCGACGACCGCCACGCGCAGCAGAAGGGTCAGGCGCACCTGACGCTGCTCGCGGAGACGAACGAGGGGTATGCGAACCTCATCCGCCTCTCGTCGCTCGGCTATCTCGAGGGCTACTACTACAAGCCGCGTGTCGACTGGGAGCTCCTCCAGACGCACGGCGCCGGCTTGATCGCGCTCTCCGGCTGCCTCTCGGGCCGCGTGTGCAAGGCGCTCGAGGAGAGCCGTCCGGCCGACGCCGAGGCGGAGCTCGACCGGCTCGAGCAGATCTTCGGCCGCGACAGTGTCTACGTCGAGCTGCAGAACGCTCACCTCGAGGTGCAAGCGCGGCTCGTGCCCGAGCTCGTCGCTCTCGCCGGCAAGCGCGGGCTGCCGACCGTAGCGACGGGCGACGTCCACTACCTCCGTGCCGAGGACGCCCGCGCCCACGAGGCTTTGCTGTGTATCCAGTCGGGCGACTCGCTCAAGAACCCGAACCACTGGAAATTCGAGACCGACCACTTCTACTTCAAGACGCCCGAGGAGATGGCGCTCGACTTCCCCGGCCTCGACGACGCGATGCGCCGCACGCTCGAGGTGGCCGCACGGTGCAACGTCGAGATCGAGCTCGACCGGATCCTCCTGCCGCACTTCGACACGCCGAACGGCCGCGACGCGTTCGAGTACCTCGTCGAGCTCGTCGACGCGGGCGCGACGAAGCGCTACGGGAACGTGACGGCGGAGATGCGCGAGCGCCTCCAGTTCGAGCTCAAGACGATCAAGGAGATGGGCTTCTCCGACTACTTCCTCATCGTCGCCGACCTCATCGCCTTCGCCCGGCGGAACGGCGTCAGCGTCGGCCCGGGCCGCGGCAGCGCCGCCGGAAGCCTCGTCGCCTACTGCCTCGATATCACCGACCTCGATCCGCTCCCGTACGACCTCCTCTTCGAGCGGTTCCTCAACCCGGGCCGCAAGTCGATGCCGGACATGGATCTCGATTTCGCCGTCGAGGGGCGCGAGCGCGTCATCAACTACGCGCGCGAGAAGTACGGGCGCGACCGCGTGGCTCAGATCATCACGTTCGGGACGATGGCCGCCCGCGCCGCCGTCCGCGACGCCGGCCGAGTCCTCGACCATCCCTACGGCGTCGTCGACCGCATCGCGAAGCTCATCCCGGAAGGCCCCGGCCAGATGCTCGACGACTGCCTCAAGCCGGGCGGCGAGCTGCGAGCCGCGTACGACACCGACCCGGCCGCGAAGGAGATCGTCGACCTCGCGAAACCGCTCGAGGGACTGACGCGCCAGGACGGCATCCACGCCGCCGCGGTCGTGATCGGCGCCGAGCCGCTGATGAACATCGTCCCCGTGCAGCAGAAGGGCTCCGACCAGGAGATCGTCACCCAGTTCTCCGGCACGGTGATCGAGTCGATCGGCCTCCTCAAGATCGACTTCCTCGGCCTGCGCAACCTCGACGTGATCGACAAGGCGTGCCGGCTCGCCGGCGTCGACATCACGACCATCCCACTCGACGACGTGAAGACGTACGCGATGCTCGCGCGTGGCGAGTCGATCGGCGTGTTCCAGTTCGAAGGCTCCGGGATGCGGGAGGCGCTGCGCCTGATCAAGCCGACGGAGTTCGACGACCTGATCGCGATCGGTGCGCTCTACCGGCCAGGCCCGATGCAGTACATCCCGAGCTACGCGGCGCGCAAGAACGGCCGGGAAGCGGTCACGTATGCCGACGAGCGCCTGAAGGAGATCACCTCCACGACGTACGGCATCTGCATCTACCAGGAGCAGTACATGGAGATCGCCAAGCGCCTCGCCGGCTTCACGCCCGCCGAGGCCGACGATCTCCGCAAAGCGATCGGCAAGAAGATCCACTCCCTCATGGCGTCTCTCAAGACGAAGTTCCTCGAGGGTTGCGCCGCGAGTGGGACGACGCCGGGCGTCGCGAACCAGCTGTGGCAGGACATGGAGAAGTCGCAGGACTACTCGTTCAACAAGTCCCACGCCGCCTGCTACGCGCTCACCTCCTACCGCACCGCGTGGCTGCGCGCGAACCACGCGCGCGAGTACATGGCCGCGCTCATCTCCTCCGTCATGAACACGAAGGACAAGGTGCCGTTCTACGTCGCCGCGTGCGACGAGCTCGGCATCGAGGTGCTCCCGCCCGACGTCAACGAGTCGCAGGTCGATTTCGCCGTCGTCGACGGCAAGATCCGCTTCGGCCTGAACGCGGTGAAGAACGTCGGCGAGGCGACGTGCAAGGCGATCGTCGCGGCGCGCGAGGAGGGCGGTCCGTTCGCGTCGATCTGGGACTTCACCGAGCGCGTCGATCCGTCGGTCGCGAACAAGCGCGCGCTCGAGTCACTCGTTCTCTGCGGCGCGTTCGACTCAACCGGCGCCTCGCGGAAAGGGATGCTTCACGTTCTCGAGGACGCGCTCTCGTTCGGGTCGAGACAGCATCAGGACCGCGTCCTCGGCCAGGCGTCGATCTTCGACCTCGGCGACACCCCAGCCGCCGCCGGCGAGCGCCATCACGCTGCGATCCCCGAGGGTGAGTACGAGAAAGCCGATCTGTTGCGCCTCGAGAAGGAGAGCCTCGGCCTCTACGTCTCCGAGCATCCGCTCAGCGCCATCCGCGACCAGTTGCGCCGCAAGACCGACTGCGCTGTCTCCGACCTCGAACGCCGGCGCGAGGGAGAGATCGTCCTCGTCGGCGGAATGATCGCCTCGCAACGGACGACGATGACGAAGAAGGGCGAGCCGATGGCGTTCGTCCAGCTCGAGGACGTCACCGGCTCCGTCGAGGTCGTCGTCTTCACGCAGGCGTACGCAGCGATGCGCGAGCTGCTCGTCGACGACGCCGTGCTCGTCGTCAAGGGCCGCGTCGATCACAAGCAGCAGGGGGAGACGAAGCTCGTCGCGATGGAGATTGCGCCCTTCGAGGCGATCGCGGAGCGGCGCGAGGTGCGGCTCAAGGTCGACGCGCGAGTGGCCCGCGCCGGCGTCATCCGCGAGCTCGCGGGCGTCGTCCGCGACTTCCCCGGTTCATTGCCGGTCTACGTCGACCTCGTCACGTCGGTCGGCCCGAAGCTCCTCGAGCTCGGCCCGGAGTACCGCGTCGACCCGCAGCCCGACTTCTTCGCCGAGGTGAAGCACCTGCTCGGCGAAGCCGCGGTGCAGTAGCTCACTCGAGTGGTCGTTGTCCTCGTGAGTGCGCCGTCGTAGACTCGCGCAGTGGGACAGGCGACGCGATTGCGGAGCCAACCCTATGCCTCACACCTGTCTCCGGCAGCGCGCTGGAACGGACGGTCAACGGCCGACGTCGGGGCAGACCCAACCTAGAGAGGGAGAAGAGATGACGTTTCGTACCATGGTGGGCGCGGCGACGATGGCCGCGGCGATGATCGTGGCAGTGGCGACCGGGGTGGTCGGCACCGCCCACGCCGGAGGGACGGGGTACACATGCTCCGGTGGTAGTGCGTCCGGCCCCGACCCGTCGGCGTGGACTTTCGTCAGCATCCCCTCGGGGACATACTCCAGCCTCACGGTGACGGGCGTGTGCCAGACGATGCCGGGCGCCGTGATCCAGGTGGTCGGTGACGTGAATGTCGCCCCCGGCGCCGTGCTCGACGCGCAAAGCTTCCCGTCGACGATCACCGTCGGCCGCAGCTTGACGGCCGGTGCGGGCTCGCTCCTCGGTCTGGGCTGCCTGCCCAATCCGAAGGGCCACACGACGGGACATCCGTGCGTCGCCGCACCCGGCAGCAAGCCCAACGTCTCCAAGTCCAGCATCACCATCAACGGGCATGTGAGGGCCACGAACGCGGACACCGTCCTGCTGGACGGAATCAGTGTTCGTGGGAATGTCAGGTTGGTCGGAGGGGGAGGCGAGATTCCCTGGCCGATCAAGGACAACACGATCGGCGGCAACCTCGTCGTGAGCGACATGACGCCTAACTGGATCGGCGTCGTCCACAACAAGATCGGTCAGGACGCGTTTCTCTCGAACGTCAACATCACCGACGGGAACCCCCCGAACAACGACCCGAACCCGACCATCTTCATTTCGGGCAACACGGTCGGGTGGAACCTGATCTGCGTCGGTCTTGGCCCGAACGTGTCCGGAGGCTTCACCGGCGAGGTCAACGCCGTCGGCGGACAGCGGCTCGGTCAGTGCGCAAACCTGCCGACCTTCTCCCCATCGGCGCCCCACTAACCAACCGCCGTACCGGCCAGTGCTGATCATGAAGAAGGTCGCCGGCCTTCTTCACACCCCGTCCGTCCGCCACCCCTGTGCTCAAAACGGGTGGCGGACGGACGTTCTGGCGCGCCTACGTGTGCCTAGCTAGTTGAGATCCGCGTAGTAGTCGAACGCTAGACAGCCCCGGTTTCTTTATCCGCGATCCGACGGCGTGCGCAAGCCGGTCGCGCTGCTCGTTTCCTTTTCCGACCTAGCGGTTAATCGTGGACCGATCAACTCTAGGAGGAAACGTGAAGAAGATGCAATGGCTATTCAGACGTCCGGCGCTGGTGATTGCCGCCTTGGCGCTGTTCGTCGCGCTCGGTGGTGGTGCCTACGCTGCGGCCGGCAAGATCAGCGGGACACAGCTCGAGAACGGCACGGTCCAGTCCTGGAAGCTGACCCACCTGGCCTGGCGCCAGCTACGGGGGCACACGGGACCGCCTGGTACTCCGATCCTGTTCGAGTCCACCCAGGAGTGCGCACCCGACCTGTGCCTCGACGCAGCTCCGGACCCGGCCGGCGATGCCGGATCGAGCGGCTGGGGGTGGGACAACGCGTCGAACAAGCCGGTCACGAGCTTGGCGGTCGGCAGCACGAACACTCTGACGGTCACGGTGCTGCAGCCCAATGCGGAGTCTGCGGACGGGTCGGTGACGGTGAACTTCGACCCGTACGACTTCACGCTGCAGTCCACGCCGGATGACGGCACCTGCACCACGAGCAGCGTCGAGGTCAGCTGCAGCTTCACGGACCTGGCGCACGGCTCGAAGAGCATCCCGTTCTCGTTCCAGGCCGAGCACGTCGACCCGGACGCCGTGATCGGCGTGCAGGCCGACGTCAGCGGTGAGGCCGCGATGCAGCAGATCCCGGTCGCGATCACGAAATAACGCCGATCGACGGGTCGGAAAAGAGGAGGCCCCGGCACCGGCCGGGGCCTTCTCTCTTCACGCGGCCGCCGACTGCGGCAGAATGAGCGCCTGGTGACCGCTCTCCTCGCCTCCATCCCCTCGCCGTCGTCCGGCTCGTTCCAGATCGCGTCGCACTTCACGATCCACATGTACGGCGTGATGCTGCTGCTCGGCATCGCCGCCTGCATCTGGCTGACCGGCCGGCGCTGGGTTCGCTGGGGCGGGGACTGGGATCTCGTCTTCCAGATGTCCCTCTGGGGCGTGATCGCGGGGATCGTCGGTGCGCGCGCCTACCACGACCTCACGAGCTGGAACCAGGATCCGTCGATCCACGCGCACTGGTACGGGTTCGCCGCGGTCTGGGACGGCGGGCTCGGGATCTGGGGCGCCATCCCCGTGGGCTGCCTCGCCGGCGCGCTCGTGGTGCGCCGCTCGGGCAACAGCGTGCGGCTGATGATGGACGCCGTCGCGCCCGGCCTTCTCCTCGCACAGGGGATCGGCCGCTGGGGCAACTACTGGAATCAGGAGCTCTACGGCAAGCCGACAAGCCTGCCGTGGGGGCTCCGCATCGACCAGGCCCACCAGGGCGGGATCGACCCGCAGTACCAGTCGATCGGGCCGTACGGCTACTACCAGCCGACGTTCCTCTACGAGTTCATCTGGGACGTGCTCGGCGTCGGCGTCCTGCTCTGGATCGACCGCCGCTTCAAGCTCAAGCGGCCGGCGCTGTTCGCGCTCTATGTCGCGTGGTACACGACGTTCCGCACGTTCGAGGAAATCCTGCGGATCGACCCGTCCAACTACGTCCTCGGCATGCGCGTCAACTTCTGGGTCTCGCTCGCCGTCTGGATTGCCGCAGTCGCGTTCTTCGTCTGGTGGCAGTTCATCCGCGAGTCGGCGGAGTCGACCCAGCCGAAGGCGAAGCCGCGGACGATCGAGCCCGGGCCGACGATGGCTGTCCCGAAGGGCCGCGTCCGGTAGCAGCACTACGCTCGCGGAGTGATCGTCCGCGAGCTTGCTCTCGACCTCGACGCCTTCGAAGGGCCGTTCGACCTGCTCCTTGCGCT
>Ga0265336_10001386_pt1 | contig 11170 bp, 7 predicted proteins | sample 42119metaG_FD_193583 | JGI IMG/M metagenome (GOLD analysis project Ga0265336, IMG submission 193583) | Rhizosphere microbial communities from Carex aquatilis grown in University of Washington, Seatle, WA, United States - 4-21-19 metaG | ecosystem: Host-associated > Plants > Roots > Rhizosphere >...
ATCAGGGACGACGCCATGATCACGGTGGGGGCGCTTCGTCCCCGCTTCAGGGGCCGGCTGATGATCCCGATCCGGGATCACCAGGGCCGCGTCGTCGCCTTCACCGCTCGCCAGACCGCCCTGACCCCGGAGGATGACCCGGCCCGCGAGGCGAAGTACGTGAACTCCCCGGAGACCCCCATCTTCACGAAGGGCCACCTGCTCTTCAACCTGGACAGGGCGCGGACCGCCGTAGGCGAGGGCCGGCCGTTCGTCATGGTCGAGGGCCAGCTCGACGCGCTCCGGTGCTGGTCGGTTGGCCTGAAGACCGCCGTGGCGCCTCAGGGCACCTCCTTGACCGACGGCCAGCTTGCGCTCCTTCGCCGCTACCACACCGGGCTCGAGTGCTTCTTCGACAGCGATTCGGCCGGCCAGAAGGCCTCGCTGCGGATGCTGCCCATGGCGCTGAAGGCCAACATCGAGGTGCGCTTCCTCATGCTGGCGGGCGAGGCCAAGATCGATCCCGACCTTCTCTTCCTCGAGAAGGGCATCGCCGCCTACGAGGAGGTCCGCAAGTCCTCCCTCTCGGCCATGGCCTTCGCCTGCCGCGCCTACCTGCCGACCCCCGGGACGGCCTCGTCCGAGGAGAGGTCCCGGGCGGCGCAGTCCGTCCTGGCGATCATCGCCGCGGCCGAGAGCGAGGTGTCGCGGGCGTCCTTCATCTCCGAGGCCGCGGGGATCCTGCAGCTGCCGGCATCGGCGCTCCAGAGCGACCTGAGCCGCCAGCTGGGGCGCGCCAGGGCAGCGTCCCCGCAGGCCCGCCCCGCACCCGCCCCGGCCCGGGAGTCGGGCCCTGTCTCGCCCGAGCACGACCTCCTCCGGCTCTTCCTCCACTTCGAGCAGCTTGGCCGCCCCATGAGCTCGGCCATCCCCCACCAGTGGATCGACCAGGAGCAGCCCGCGGGCGTCCTGCTCAACCGCTTCCTTGGGGAGATCGAAAGCGGCAACTGGCCGGGGCGCGACCACCTCGAATCTCTTGTGGAAAGTGATGATGAAAAGACACTTGTTGCGTCCCTCCTCTTCGACGTTCCCGCGGTCGACGACCCCTTCAAGGTGGCGCGGGAGGGCGTTCGAAGGCTGCGCGACCGCGCCCTCGAGCCGCGGATACGCCAAATAGAACTTGCATTAGCCAACACCCCATCGGACTTTAACGATGACTCATCGTCGCTCCTAAGGGAATTGTCCGATCTGCAACGCCAACTCCGGCTACCGGTCACCCTGACCGAGGCCGGTTGAGGTGTTTCTTTCGCAATTCCCATTTATCCATTTCATGCCTCGCAAAGCCAAACAAGCAGACAACCCGAACTCCGAAGCCGTAGAGAACGCACTCGCCAGCGCCCCACAGGCGCCGGTGGAGGGGGGCGATGCTGCCGCCCCGATAGGGGGCATCAACGAGAAGATCCGCCAGCTGATCCGCCTGTCCAAGGAACAGGGATACCTGACATTCGACGACATCAACGAGGCGCTCCCCGAGTCGATCGAGAACCAAGAGGAGATCGATAACGTCCTCTCCATCCTCCAGAACCTCGAGATCGAGATCCTCGAGCCCGACCAGGTCGAGGACTACAAGCAGCGCCAGGAGGAGGCCGAGGAGGAGGAGTCGCGCTCCTCGCAGAATGACATCCTGGACGACCCGGTCAGGATGTACCTCAAGCAGATGGGGCAGGTCCCGCTGCTGACCCGCGAGCAGGAGGTCGAGATCTCGAAGCGCATCGAGAACGCGGAGCTGAAGGCCCAGGAGGCCCTTTTCCAGGCGTCGGCCGTCGGCGCCTACATCGCCGAGCTCGGCGCCAAGCTGCTCAACCGCGAGGAGCGCTTCGACCGCATCGTCATCGACAAGAAGATCGAGAGCCGCGACGCCTATTTCAGGACGCTGCCAAAGCTGGTCGAGACCACCCAGAAGAACGAGGCCGGCACGGCCGAGGCATGGGTCGAGCACGCCAAGGCCCGCTCGGAGCCCGAGAAGAAGAAGGCCCTCTCTAAGTTCCGCCGCCGCGAGACCGCGCTCAGGGCCAACTTCTCGAAGTTCTTCTTCAAGCTGAAGGTCTACGAGGAGTACCTCGAGCAGCTGCGCCCCACCTTTGAGGAGATCGAGACGGCCCAGATCCAGCTCGACCGCGCGAAGCACCCGAAGACGAAGAAGGACGCCTCCATCGACACGCGGGCCATCCACAACCGGCTCCGGCACATCGAGCTCGATCAGAGGATCGCGCCCGACCAGCTGATCGCGGTCTACCACCAGACGATGACCCACGTGCGCGAGGCGCACCGGGCCAAGACGGAGATGGTCGAGGCGAACCTTCGCCTGGTCATCTCCATCGCCAAGAAGTACACGAACCGCGGCCTCTCCTTCCTCGACCTGATCCAGGAGGGCAACATGGGCCTCATGAAGGCCGTCGAGAAGTTCGAGTACCGCCGCGGCTACAAGTTCTCGACCTACGCCACCTGGTGGATCCGCCAGGCCATCACCCGCTCGATCGCCGACCAGGCCCGCACGATCCGCATCCCGGTCCACATGATCGAGACGCTCAACAAGGTCATGCAGGTCCAGAAGCAGCTGCTCCAGGAGTACGGCCACGAACCGACTCCCGACGAGGTGGCCGACGAGATGAACCTGCCGGTCGACCGCGTCCAGCAGATCATGAAGATGGCCCAGCAGCCCATCTCGCTGCAGTCCCCGGTCGGCGACGGCGACGACACCTCGTTCGGAGACTTCATCGAGGACAAGTCCGCCGAGAACCCCTACGACATGACGGCGTACTCGCTGCTGCGCGAGAAGATCATCGACGTCCTCGACACGCTCACCGAGCGCGAGCGCAGGGTCCTCTCGCTGCGGTTCGGCCTCGTGGACGGCTACAGCCGGACGCTCGAGGAGGTGGGCAAGCAGTTCAAGGTGACCCGCGAGCGCATCCGCCAGATCGAGGCCAAGGCGCTGCGCAAGATGCGCCACCCGACCCGCATCCGCCAGCTCCACGGCTTCTTCGACGCCGAGCAGATCGACAACGCGCAGAACCTCCTGAAGGTCGCCGCGTCGCTGCGGCCGCCGAGGTCCTAGCCCCCCCTTCAGGAACGCTCTTGCTTAGGCGGGAAACGGGCCTAGATTGAGGCGATGACACCCTTCAATGTCCAGTTGGCCGGATTGATCCCCACGGGTGGCGGCGAGTGGGTCCTCATCCTCCTCATTGTCCTCCTGCTTTTCGGGGGCACCAAGCTTCCCCAGCTCGCAAAGGGCCTCGGGCAGTCGATGAAGGAATTCAAGAAGGCCTCCAGGGAGGACGAGCCCGCGGCTCCCGCCAAGGAAGAGCCAAAGAAGCCCGATTCGACGGGGACCCACGGGACGAACTGACGTTCGGGGCCTAGTCCTCCGAAGCCGGGTTTTCAGTGAGCCAGCCGCGGAAACCGCGGATCTGGTCGGGCGTGCCCAGGACAAGGATCTCGTCCCCGGGCAAAAGCGACTCATGCGCGGCCGGGTTGAGGATGCGCGCATCTCCGCGGCGGATCCCGGCAATCTGCACCCCGTGGTTCTGGGCGGGAGAAATCTCCGCCAGGGTCTGGCGGCTCGCGCGGCTCCACTCGGGGACCCGCAGGGCGTCCATGCGCACCTCCTCCAGGAGGGAGTCCGTGTTGAGCTTCCCCGAGACGCCCACGAGGAAAGTCCTGCCGCGCTCGACCTGGTCCATCGTCCCCATGAGGAGCACCTTGTCCCGGGGGTAAAGGACCGACTCCGGGGGCGGCAAGGGGATCATGAAGCCCTGGCGCTCGATTCCCACGACCGAGCAGCCGAAGCGGGCCCTTAGGTCGAGCGCCGCGATGGTCCTTCCCTGGCAGTCTGCCAGGTCCGGGAGCGTGCAGTCGATCATGTGGATGTCCCAGTCCGGGTGGCGGCCGAGCCAGGGGGCGGTCGTCGACGTCATCTTCGTCTCGGAGACCTCCATCGTGTTCTTGAGCTCCACCTCGAGCACGCAGTGCCAGTAGATGAGCTTCCGGCGCAGCACCACCACGACCAGGATCGCCGCCAGCGCGCTCGCCAGGAGAAGCCACCGGGCCGTGTCCTCGGCGGGGACGACCGCGATCAGCCAGATGGTGAGGGCGCCGGCCGCGAGCGCCTTCAGCCCCGTCTCGATCATCGGCGCGAACTCCTTCGCCCGCGGGTGGCCGGAGGTCGAGACCTGGGCGAAGAGCAGCGCCAGGGCCGAGGTGTTCCGCCAGATCGCGACAAGCGGGGCGAGGACGGCAGAGCCGAGGATCAGCCAGAACCCGGCCTGGGCCCCGTTCGGGAACATCCAGTCGTGGCCGAGCCAGTCCTCGATCGCCGTGTAGAGCTCGCGCGAGAAGACGAGGACCCCGCTGACGAACAGCATCTCGATCCCAATCTGCGCGAACCGCTTGCGGCTGAGCTGCCAGAGCGTGCTGCGCTTGCGCTGGCGCGTGAAGCGCTCGTGCCAGTCCTGGTAATAGCGAAGCCAGTCGCTCAGCCACTGGGGTTGCCGGGCGATCAACGCCGTCGCGATGGCCTCGGACCTGCGGGCGATGAAGGGAGTCACGAGGGTAGTCAGGAGCGAGACGCCGACCGCGAGCGGGTAGAACCTCGAGGGGACGACGGCGGCGCCGACTCCCAACTGCGCGATCACGAACGAGAACTCGCCGATCGGCGACGCCATGAGTCCCGCCCGGATGCTGTCCTTTGAGGGGGTGCCGAGCAGCCAGAGTCCGGCCGTGACGGCCATGGGCCGGGCGACGAGCGTGAAGACGGCCACGCCGGCGATCAACCCGGACGACTGGACCAACTCGTTCACGTCGATCTGCATCCCGATGGCCACGAAGAAGACGGCGCTGAACACATCCTTCATCCCCTCGAAGGTGCGCTCCACCTGGTGGCGGTGGGGCGTCTCGGCCACGATGATCCCCAGGAGGAAGGACCCGAGCGCGAGCGAGTAGCCGGCCCTCTGGGCCAGGATCGCCAGGCTGAAGAGGAGCGCCGCAAGCCCCAGGGTCTGGAGCTCCTCCCCGAGGGAGACGCTCATGCGCTTCAGGAGCCACGGGATGATGATGAGCCCGGCGATGACGATCATCGCGACAAAGGCCCCCAGGTGCAGGAGCGTGACCCCCATGGCCGAGGCGTGGCTGGCCCCCACCCCGCCCAGCTGGACGACGGACTCGAGGAGCGCGAGCATGGCGACCGCCACCACGTCCTCCAGGACGGACACCCCGATCGCCAGCTGGCCCGCCCGCTCGTGGTTGAGCCCGGTCTCGTGCAGGATCTTGCCGATGATCGACGAGGAGGAGATCATCAGCATGCCGGCCAGGAAGAGGCCCTCGGTCGAGCTCCAGCCCAGGGCCGCGGCCAGGAGCCGGGAGAGGTAGTACATCGCCGTCGCCCCGACGAAGACCGCGGCGGCCAGCGGAAGCCCCAGGCGGCGCAGCCTCCTTAGGCTCAGCCTTAGGCCGATCGAGAACATGAGGAAGACGAGGCCCACCTGGGCGAGGGTCTCGATCCCGACGATGTCCGAGACGAGCGACAGGTAGGGCATCCCCGGCCCCACGAGGATCCCCGCCGTCAGGAAGCCCACTACCGTCGAAAGCCCGATTCGCTGGCAGAGCCAGCTCACGGCCCCGGCGACCACGAGGATTATCGCCAGGTCTTGTATGAACAGGATTCCGTGCATGGCCGCCCCCGATACCAAAATCGCTTCTGACACCCCGCACCGTCAACCCAAAGCGGCGTATTTCCCTCGTTGACAGCTTCCTGCGCAGCCCATTCGATTCCGTCGGCGGCAACGCCAGCGATACCAGCTCCCCCGCAACACGCGAACATGGCCAACCTTTTCGGTTATTTCTCCAACGATATCGGAATCGATCTCGGAACGGCCAACACGCTCGTATACCTCAAGGACAAGGGCATCGTCCTGCGCGAGCCCTCGGTGGTGGCCCTGGACACGGTAACCCGCAAGGTCAGGGCGGTCGGCGACGAGGCGAAGAGGATGCTCGGGCGCACCCCGGGAAACATCACGGCGATCCGGCCGATGAAGGATGGCGTGATCGCGGACTTCGACGTGACGGAGGCGATGCTTCGTTACTTCATCCAGAAGGCCAGCCAGAGCTTCAGGGCCCCTCCCCGCGTCGTGATCGCGATCCCCTCCGGTATCACGGCGGTCGAGAAGCGGGCCGTCATGGACAGCGCCACCCACGCGGGGGCGCGCAAGGTGATCACGATCCCCGAGCCGATGGCGGCCGCCATCGGCGTCGGTCTCCCGATCGACGAGCCGGCGGCCAACATGATCGTCGACATCGGCGGAGGCACGACGGAGATCGCGATCATCTCGCTCAACGGGATTGTCTTCTCCAAGTCGATCCGCGTCGCTGGCGACGAGCTCGACGCGGCCATCATCGGCTACATGAAGCGGGCCTACAACCTGCTGATCGGCGAGCGGACCGCGGAGGAGATCAAGATGCGGATCGGGTCCGCCTACCCGCTCGACGAGGAGCTCTCGATGGAGGTCAAGGGCCGCGACTCGGTCGCCGGGCTCCCCAAGACCATCCACATCACTTCCCAGGAGGTGCGCGAGGCGCTCTCCGACACGATCGCAGCGATCGTGGACGCGGTGCGCACCACCCTCGAGCGCTGCCCTCCCGAGCTCTCCGCCGACCTGGTCGACCGGGGATTCGTGATGGCCGGGGGCGGCTCGCTGATCCGGGGGATCGACCGGCTCCTTAGCGACAAGACCGGTCTTCCCGTGACGGTTGCCGATGATCCCCTCTCTGCCGTGGCCAATGGTACAGGAGCCGTTCTGAACGACCTGTCCTGGCTCATGCAGAACGCGTGAGGATTGGGCGTTCCCAGCGATTTGACCAAGCCCGACCCTTCGTAGCGCTGGGTTTGGCGGCTGTCGTGTGGCTTGTCGCTCCGGCGGCTCTAAAGGTCCTCGCCCGGGCGAGCTTCTTCGAGATGACGGCGCCCGTTGCGGCGGCGGCGTCCTACGCCAACGACCTCCAGAGGTTCTGGGCGCTTCGCCTCCACTCTAAGGACGAGCTGATCGAGGCGGGGCGCGACATGGCCAGGCTCAACGCCTCCTACACGCTTTCCGTGCAGCAGAACGGGCAACTCGAGGCCGAGGTCGCGCGCCTGGGGGCGCTCCTGAAGATGCCCCCGATCGAGGGCTTCCACTACGAGCACGCACGGGTCGCGCAGCGCGACTTCTCGAGCTGGTGGCAGCGGATGGTGATCCGAAAGGGTTCCGACTACGGGATCCCCGTAGGGGCGCCCGTCGTCTACAGCGGCGGCGTCGTGGGGAGGGTCTCGGAGGTCCACGCGTACACGTCGGTCGTCCAGCTGACGAGCGACCCGGGGCTCAGGATCGCCGCCGTCGTCGACGGGGACAGCCGCCCCATCAGCTACCAGGGCGGCGACAACCAGGTCTTCGGGTCGCCGAGGGGAATCATCGAGTTCGTGCCGCTGGACGTCTATGCGAGCGCCACCGTCCCGAAGCGCCTCGCCACCTCGGGCCTCGGGGGGGTCTACCCGCCGGGGCTCACCATCGGGCAGATCACCCACGTCGAGTCGAGCGCGGACGGCCTCTTCAAGACGGGCGAGGTCGAGCTCGACCCGCGGATCTCGGAGCTTACCGAGGTGACCGTCCTCGTCCGCGACAATCCGGGCTAGGCCCGCACCCCATGCGCGGCGCCGTGGCCCTTTTCCTGACGCTCTACATCCTGCGCGCGCTGGTGGCGGAGGTGAACAGCGCCCTCTCGGGCTTCCACGTGTGGCTCTTCGCGGGCGGACTCTTCGTCGCGTACTCGGCCCTCGCGATGCCGTTCCGCTCGGGGTTCGCAGCCTCGGTCCTGGGCGGGCTCCTGTGCGACTCGGTGAGCCCGGTCGCCTTCGGCACCCACGCCGCCCTCTTCGGCGCGGCGCACGCCATCGTCTTCAACGTGAGGGAGCGGCTCCAGCGCGACGAGACTGTGGTGCGGGTCGTCGTGGCGCTCCTCGTGAACCTGGCGCTCTTCATCGCCCTCTCCCTCCTGCGGGTCAAGTCGCCGCACCTCGGCGCGGGCGCGTGGCCGAGGCTCTTCTCCGACCTGGCGTGGTCGCAGGTCGCGCTTGCGCTCGCCGCACCCTGGTTTTTCGCGTTGCAGCTGCGCACCCTTGAATTGGCGCGTGCGAAGCCGTCGCGCATGGCATAGGTTGGGCGCCACCGTCCCATGGCCGCACCCTCCGAACGCTCAGGAAGCCTGGTCGAGTCCAAGGCAGGATTCGACCCGAGGATCATCGCGTTCCACGGGATCGTGGCCCTGCTCCTGGCGACGCTGACCTGCGGCCTCGCCTACCAGCAGCTGATCAAGGGCTCGATCCACCACGAGGAGGAGCGCCAGCAGAACGAGCGCCGGGTCATCGTCCCGGGCCCCCGCGGCAACATCTTCGACAGGAACGGCAGGATCCTTGTCGGCAACCGGCCCCGGTTCGCGGTCGTCCTCTACCTGGACGAGCTCCGCCCCGAGTTCCGCGAGGAGTTCATCCGCATCCGCAACAACTACCGCCGTTCGGGCGAGGGCGACGTCCCGACCAGCTCCCAATTGGAGCGGCTCGCGCACACGAGCGTCGTGAAGCGCTACATGGACCAGGTGAACGAGTTCCTCGGCAGGAGCGGCACGGTGGACTCCGCGGGCCTCCAGCGCCACCTCGAGCACCAGCTTCTCCTGCCCTACACGCTCGTCGACGACCTGAAGCCCGAGGAGTTCGCAAGGCTGGTCGAGCACCTCCCGGTCAATTCGCCGCTGCAGGTGTACACCTCCAACACGCGCTACTACCCCTACGACGGCGCGGCGGCCCACACGCTCGGCTACGTCGGCGTCAACGAGGGCGCCGACGACGAGGAGTTCCCGGGCGAGGGCCTGACGACCCTCAAGATGAAGGGCTCGATCGGCCGGGACGGCATCGAGAAGCAGTTCGACTCGACGCTCCAGGGCGAGGCGGGCTACACGATCCTCCGGGTCGACCCCTCGGGCTACAAGGTGAACCCGCCGATAGAGCACCGGCTCCCGGTCCAGGGCCACAGCATCACGACGAGCCTCGATATCGACCTGCAGCAGGCCGCCGAGGAGGCGATCGGCGACCAGACGGGCGCCGCGGTGGCGCTCGACGTGCGCACGGGCGAGGTGCTCGTGATGGCGAGCCTGCCCGGCTACGACCTGAACGTCTTCTCCCCCAGGCTCACGCAGGCCGCCGCCGCGGACATCGAGGACCGGAAGGCCTGGACGAACTCGGCGCTGAACGGCGTCTATTCGCCCGGCTCGACCTTCAAGCTCGTGGTCTCGATGGCCGCCCTCAGGTCGGGGTCCGTGCGACCCGAGGACACGCCCGCCGACTGCGAGGGAAGCATGATGATCGGCAACCGGCGGTTCAGCTGCGACAACGGGCTCGGGCACCACGGCCTGCTCACGCTTCCCGAGGCGATCTCCGAGAGTTGCGACATCTATTTCTGGACGGTGGGCCTGAAGACCGGTGTCGATGCGATCGCGGCGGAGGCGAGGCGCTTCCACCTGGACCGGCCGACCGGGATCGAGCTTCCCGGGGAAACCCACCGGATGCTGATCCCCGACCCCGACTGGAAGCAGGCGAAGCGCAGCGAGAGCTGGTCGCCGGGCGACACCGCGAACATGTCGATCGGCCAGGGGTTCGTGGGCGAGACGCCGCTCACCATGGCCTGCTTCGCGGCCTCGCTTGCGCGGGGCGAGACCTGGACAAGGCCGACCCTGATCCACGTGGCGAACCGGCCCGAGCAGCACACCGAGCCCATCGGCCTCTCGGATTCGCAGAGGGAGGCGGTCCTCAAGGGGATGGTGGGCTGCGTCACCGAGGGCACCGGCAAGCTGCTCACGACCCTCGAGACCCTGAGGGTGCCCGGCGTCCGGATCGCCGGGAAGACCGGCACCGCCCAGATCATCCGCCCACAGGGAAGGGTGGACGAGGCGTGGTTCATCTGTTTCGCGCCCGTCGAGAACCCGGAGATCGCCATCGCGGTCGCCGTGGACGGCACGGTGCCCGGCGAGAACTTTGCCGGCGGCCGCTACTCCGTGCCCGTCGCCTCGGCCATCCTCAAGGCCTACTTTGCGAAGAGGCACGGCGCCGGGATCGCCTCGAACTAGACGCCGCCTGCCGGGCCTTCCTGAAGACGTCCGAGGGCCGGGGCCAGCTGGGAGCGGGACCGTAGCGCAGCCGCTGCAGGTCGCCGACCAAGTCCGCGGGCCCGTCCACCCGCGCGAGCCACCTGCCCGCCTCGCGCCGCACGGGGTCGACCCTGCGGCCGCCCCCGACGCGGGAGAGGCTCCAGCGGACCCTTGACAGGAGCCACCCGGCGGCGGCGACGCCGGCGGCCGTCTCGGCAAGACGCGTGATCCGGGCAAGGTCCCAGGGGCCCCGGAACCAGTCCTTCACCCGCTGCGCGGCATCGGCCAGCGCGGTCCTAAGCCACTTGCCCGAGTTGCCGGTTGCGTCCTTCACGGCCTTGAGGGTATCGGCCTGCGACTGCTGGTCGAAGTTCACGATCCGCCGGTACCAGAACACCCGCAGGCTGTTGAGCCGCGCCGACCAGCTGCGGTCCATGAGCCCGGCGAGGGCGGCGTCGCCCTTCTCCCTGGCGAGGTCCGCGGCCGCGGAGACCGCGAGCGTGTCCTCCCGTAGCCACGCCTCCCGCTTCGTGTCCCAGACCTCGGTCCAGGCGTGGGCGTCCGAGTTGCGGATCGTGTAGTTGCCCGAGTAGGCGTTCCAGGTCCCCCCCTTGAACCCGGTGACGACGTGGGCGGGGATGCCCGCCGAGCGGGCCATGAGGACGAGGGCGCCGGCAAAGAGCTCGCAGTGGCCGGCCTCGCCCGAGGCCATCCAGCGCACGAGGGGGTCCCCCTGCCCCGCGGGGATGTGCGGCGAGAGGGAGTAGCGGTGCGTCTTGCGAAGCCAGGCCATGGCGCGGTCCGCGAAATCCTGCGCGCCGGCCCCCGCGGGGACGGCGAGGGCGGCGTCGATCCGCGCGAGCGTCGCCTTGTCGGCGTCCGAGAGCTGGAGGCCGAGCTGGACGTGGAGCCCGGCCGGGCCGCGCTTCCTCCACATCGAGGCGAAGGTCCTGTCGCGAAGTTCGGA
>Ga0265336_10001388_pt1 | contig 11165 bp, 11 predicted proteins | sample 42119metaG_FD_193583 | JGI IMG/M metagenome (GOLD analysis project Ga0265336, IMG submission 193583) | Rhizosphere microbial communities from Carex aquatilis grown in University of Washington, Seatle, WA, United States - 4-21-19 metaG | ecosystem: Host-associated > Plants > Roots > Rhizosphere...
CTCGTCCCCGGGCAGGCGCCCGGATATTTCGATCCTGGCCGAGCGCCCCTCGATTTTTGTCTCAAGCTTCAGGTCGGCGAGCGCGGCCTTCACCGATCGCAGGTCCTCGGGCGCGGCCCCGCGCCGGAGCATCTCCGCAGTGACGGCCCGGTAGTAGGACCCGGTGTCCGAGTGGAGCAGGTTGAACCGCTCGCTCAGCGCGCGCGCCGTAGAGGACTTGCCGGAGGCGGCGCCGCCGTCGATGGCGACGATAATGAAGGGTTTGCCGGGCATCGTGGGTCAGGCTTTCGGGGACCTCGCCCGGATGGTCTCGAGCAGGCCGAAGAAACCCGGGAAGGTCTTGGCGCTGCAGGCGGGGTTCGCGATCGACAGCCAGGGCGACCCGTCGCCACGCAGGTCGTGGCAGCCGAGAAGGGCGAAGCTCATCGCGAACCGGTGGTCGCCGTGGGTGTCGACCGTCTGTCCCGCGCGCAGGGGCCTTGGGTGGACCTCCAGGGAATCCTCGGTCTCGACGACTTCCTGACCGAGGCGCCTGAGTTCGCCAGCGACACCCGACACGCGGTCGGTCTCCTGCCTGCGGGTGTGGGCGATGCCGTGGATCCGGGTGGTCCCGTCGAGGAGGGGGGAGATGGCCGCGAGCGTGAGGAACGTGTCCGAGAACGCGGAGAAGTCCCGGTCGACCCCGGAGCGCCGGGCGCCATGGGACCATGAGGAGGTAATTCCCACGGGACTCTCGCCAACATCGGCGCCGCACGCCGAAAGGACGTCGAGGAAGCGGATGTCCCCCTGGAGGCTCCCGCCCGCGGGCCTTAGGCCCTCGAGGCAGAGGGCCCCACCCACGACCAGCGGCAGGGCCGCGAAATAGCTCGCCGCGCTGGCGTCCGGCTCGACCGCATAGGACCCCGGCGAGCGGTAGGATCCCTGTGACACCGAGATCTCTCCCTCCGGCGCCCCGTCTCCGGCACCACCGACGCCGAACTGCGCCATCTGGCGGGTCGTCATCCGCACGAACGGCATCCTGACGCCCCCGACGGGGACGGCGACGACGGGTGCGTGGGCCAGCGGGGCGACCATCAGGAGAGCCGAGAGCATCTGGCTGCTTTCACGCGCGTCGATTGGGACCCGCCCGCCTCGAAGCCCGCGGGCGCGAATCTCAATGGGAAGGAATCCCTCCGCCCCGAGGCAGCGGATGTCGGCTCCGAGGAGCCGCAGCCCGTCGATCAGCCCCTTCATCGGCCGCTTCCGCATCTGGGGGACTCCATCCAGCCTGAACGTTCCCCGTTCCGCGGCCGCGCAGAGTGCGGTCAAGAACCTCGCTGCGGTGCCGGCAAGCCCCGTGAAAAGCTCGGCATCGGTGGCGGGTATGGCGCCGGCGTTGCCCTCGACGCGTATCTCGCACGCGGCCTCGTCCTCGACGACTCCAAATCCGAGCAGCCGGAGCGCCTCAGCCATGATCTCGGTGTCCTCGCTCAGGAGGGCGCCGGTCAGGGTCACCCGCCCATCGCACAGTGCGGAGAGAAGCATCGCCCTGTTCGTCAGGCTCTTCGAGCCGGGCAGGCGCACGTCGCCGCGGGCCGGACCGGCAAAGGGCCTCACCTCGAGGACGTCGGGCAGGGGAGGAGTCACGGCGCCGGTCGGAACTTGTCGCGGTAGGCGCGGCCACGCTCAAGCCGGGCCGTCACCTCGACATAGTCGCGGTTGGCAAGGGCCGCCTGGAGACCCTGCAGTTCGTCCTGGAAATCGCGAAGGGCCCGCAGGACCTCGTCCCTGTTCTCGGAAAGGATCGTTTTCCAAAGCTTCGGGTCGGAGGACGCGATCCGCGTCGTGTCCCTGAGGCCCCCGCCTGCGAAATTCCGCCACGAAGGGTCCCTTGCCGAGAGGAACGCGCACAGCGAGGAGGCCAGGACCTGCGGCAGGTGGCTGATGTGGGCCACGATCTCGTCGTGCTTGTCGGGGTCGATCGTCACCACCTCGGCCCCCAGGTCCCTCCAGAAGGACACGACCCTCTTGACGGCGTCAGGGTGGGCCGATTCGACCGGGGTCACGAAGCACGTCCGTCCCTCGAAAAGGCTCGCGCTGCCGTGCTCCCAGCCCGACTTCTCGGATCCCGCCATGGGGTGGGCCCCCACAAAGTGGGCCGATCCCCCCATGGCCTCGTGCCCCATCCGGGAGATCTCGCCCTTCACGCTCCCGACGTCGCATACGACGGCGCCCTTCTTGAGCTGGGGGGCGATCTGGCGCGTGAGGGGGACGATCAGGTCCACGGGCGCGGCGATGACGACCAGGTCGGCGTCCTTCACGGCCTCGCCGGGGGTTTCGCATGTTGCGCTGCACCAAGGCTGTTCGCCGAGGGCCAGCCGGGTCTCGGCCCTGCGGGCCCAGATCACGATCCGGCGGGCCACGCCGCGCTCCTTAGCCGCGCGGGCCACGGAGGCCCCCAGAAGGCCGGGTGCAAGGATGGTGAGCTGGTCCAACATGGTCTCCGCAGGGACGCAAAATCCACCCCTGCTGTCGAGACGTTCGTAAGATTGCGTTTTCCCCGCCGCTGGGTTGTCTGGATGCCTCTGAAATGTATCCCATGCCTCCTGAGCAGGAGAATTCGACCCCAACGGCGCGGCGTGCCCGCACCATCATCTTCCTCCTGATGGCCGTGTTCATCATAGCGCCGTTCGTCGTGTACGTGCTCGTCGGAAAGGGCGCTGGGCCAAGGCCATGAACAAGACCCTCATCCCCATCCGCATCGTCTTCATCGTGCTGTGCACGGCAGCCGGCTGGCTCGTGTGCTACACGGTCCGCGAATGGGATTCCTACCGGGTGACGGCGTCGTCGGTCGGGTTCTGCATCGGCGCCCTGGTCGTCCTGGTCGACGTGATGCTCAAGGGGTTCTCGCTCCGGGGCCTCTCCGCCCTGACCTTTGGAATCGCCGTAGGCTCCATCATAGCGAGCCTGGTCGCCACCTCCCCCCTCTTTGCCGAGGGCGACCCGGAGATGATCTTCCTGGCAAGGCTCGCCCTCTTCATGATCTGCCCCTACCTCGGCACGGTCATCGCCCTCAGGGGTAAGGACGAGTTCAACCTGGTCATACCCTACGTCAGGTTCGTCCCCCACGAGGTGGACGTGCCCCTCGTGGTCGTCGACACGAGCGTCCTCATAGACGGGCGTATAGCCCGGGTGTGCGAGACCGGCTTCCTGAGCGCGGCCCTCGTCATCCCGCGCTTCGTCCTCAATGAGCTGCAGACCATTGCCGACTCGACGGATCCCCTTCGGCAGGCCCGCGGCAGGCGCGGTCTGGACGTGCTGAACGCCCTTCGAGCGATCAAGTCGCTCGACATAAGGATCACCGAGAGCGAGGTGGCGAAGAAGGAGGACGTCGACGCCAAGCTCGTCTTCCTGGCGCAGTCGATGAGGGCAAAGCTCCTCACGACGGACTACAACCTCGCCAAGATGGCCGAATTCCAGGGCGTCCCCTGGCTCAACCTCAACAAGCTCTCGAAGTCGCTCCAGCCCGAGCTGATGATCGGTGAACGCCTTGAAATAGAGTTGGTTAAGCCGGGCAAGGAGGAGGGCCAGGCCATTGGTTACCTGGCGGATGGCTCGATGGTGGTCGTTACCGGTGGCCGCCAGCACATAGGCCAGCACGTCAACGTTGAGATCATAAGTCTTTTGACCACAGGGGCTGGCAAGATGATCTTCTCTAGAATGGTCACCGAATCAGACCATTCCCGGGTGGGCTGACCCTGCCGGCCAAGATTGGTGTGGACTTGCCCCCCCGGGGTTTTAGATAACTTCCCTTCCTTTCGGGGCAGTAGCTCAGTTGATAGAGCGCGTCGTTCGCAACGACGAGGTCGTCGGTTTGATCCCGATCTGCTCCACCATCCCAGAATCGAACGCGCTAGATGCCGCGTTTGTGTGACCTCACTAATGCCAAGAGCTTTGAGAATAGAGGTCGTTTAGCGCGCAAGCCAACCGACTGTGCGAACGGGAGGACAATGGCCGGCAGTGCAAAACGGGGAAAGGAATCCCTTGATAAACCCAAGCGTTTGGGTTCTCGTGCTGGAGGACGAGTAATTGGAAGAAGACACTGGGAAAGTTGATGATGGGTCAGAGCGACGCCAACATCGAAGATGTAGACCTTTGTAACCTCCTCAATCGACTGGGCTACATAAGCAAGCAGAGTGGCAGCCATAACATCTTTCGGAAACCGGGTTACGATTTAATCAACCTCCAGAATTCAGGTGGCAAAGCGAAGCCCTACCAAGTACGCCAGGTCCGCGATCAACTCAAAAATCAAACACTCTCATGAAACCTGCCGCCAAAGATTACGAAGTCCGTATCTGGTACAGCGAAATTCCAGGCGACGATTGCTACATCGCCCAGGTCAACGACATGCCCGGTATCATGGCGCACGGTGATTCCCGTGAGGCAGCAGCCAAGGAGATCCAAGAAGCATTGAGGCTAGCTCTTGACTCCTATGCGCAAAACAAGGAGGAACCGCCAGGTCCTAAAAGTGCGGCCGCTGCATCACTTGGGCGAATTGGGGGGAGTGTGAGAAGTTCGAAGAAATCACTCGCGGCTCGAATGAACGGGCTCAGAGGCGGCCGGCCCAAGAAAAGCGGGCGTAAACTGAAGGCACGTGTTTAGCACTCGATTTCTTGGTTCGTGGAAATTGTTTAGCGCCCTTTGGTTCGTGCTAAACAACAACCTGGTCCACCAAACAATCTCGACGGGCTAGAAATCCATAACGTCGGTGGTTTGTGATGAAGGGGAAGTAAGGACTAGGGCGTGTTTGCAAAATCAATGGACTAGCCAATCGACGACTGCCGCGAGCTGAACGAAGGCGAGAAATGTGATCGCGAGTTTCTCGTATCGAGTGCTGAGACGCCGGTAGCGCTTGATGCGGCAGAAGAAATTTTCGACCTCATGGCGCCGCCGGTAGTAGCCGCGATGGAAGGCCACTGGCCAAAGGCGAGAGCGCTTCGCGGAAATACAGATTCGCGTACGCTGTCTGCACAGGCGCGCCCGAAACGTATCGGCGTCGAAGCCTTTGTCTGCAACGGCGCGACGGTTGCGCAGGCAGGGCAGGAGCGGCTCGACAGCATAAAGATCGTGACGTTGGCCCTCGGCCAGGCAGAGCGCGACCGCTCGACCACCTCCCTCGACGATTGCCGCAAGCTTGGTATTGATTCCACCCTTAGTGTGACCGATCGCCTGGGCAGCGTGGCCGCCGCGTGGATTCGCACCGTCCTGATGCATTTTGATGTGCGAGCAATCGATATTCCGCAATTGACCTGTGGCTCTCGCTGCAACCAGTGCTAGCATCCGGGCGAAGAGCCCCACAGCGCACCAGCGACGAAACCGCGAGTAGACTGAGCTCCACGGACCAAATTGCTCTGGCAGGTCGCGCCACGGGATGCCCGTTCGCAGAACGTAGAATATCGCGCTGAGAATAAGCCGATCATCTTTAGGAGGTCGCCCGCGTAGAGGCCACCTGCGTGTTTTACCACGCGAGCGGTTAATTTTTTTAGCCGTCGCCACAATGGCTCTGGCAGCTCTCTGCGCAGGATCATATTCATGCGCCAAGTGGGATTAGCACGCTCAGTTTTTGTTCCCACCCATTTGGAACACTGACTGGCTGGTCGAAATGACGGGAGGCGAGTTCGGCTACGGCGTGGTTGCCGGAGTAATTCTAAAGTTGGCGAAGTCGCCTTCGGAACCGTTGCCGACCCAGAGGCCGACAAGTCCTCTGTGGCGGTCTGACAGTTGGGTGACGACCAGCGAGGCCGTGGAGGAATCGTTCACTTGGACGCTGATTGTCTTGCCCTTGACAACGATGTGGGCGTGAAACCATCCGTCGGGATCTGGCACGGGTGTCACGGCGGCCTCATATTTCCCGGGGCTTTCCGCGCGCAGCTTTTCCCAGGTGAATTGCGGGTGGGAAATATACTGCACGGCTCGGGCGCGACGCGGAATATCCGGGTTCTTGAAATTAAACGGTCGGAAATAGACAGCGTCGAAAGTCGTGTCGTCCACGCCGTGAAACGCGATACCGACAAAGCTCTGACCGGGTTTGTTCGCGCCGCGGAAGTCGATGTCGATCATCCCTTCGGAGAAGTCGGATCCGATAAGCCACGCAAAGCCGTCGCCGTCTTTGGCGCCAAGATGAACGGCGGGATAGCCGTCGCGTTCGCTGAGCGTCGCGGTGCGGTTGCTGACACGCCACACGGCGGTGTCCGCGATCCTCTTCAGTTCGGGCTGAGGGCCGGCGCGCGCGAACGGGCAGCAAAGCAGTGCGGCAACAACAAGCGGACGGATGGCGGAAAAGGAGAAAACCATGGTTTCGAGCGTTTGTGGTTGAGTGCTGGCATGAATGGCGGGCGAGGAATGCAGAATTTCTGGCAGGGATCAGAGCTTGGACAGAATGGACTTTCGAACGTTCGTGGGGAGGCAATGTCTGAACTGCCGATTAGATTCGACCCGCTGCTCGAATTCATAACTCCGCGAGCGCGTCTTGGCGGTTTGATGCGGGATCCATATTTCAATCACCTCCGAGGTCCGCGCCGGGTTTCCGTTCCGCGCCTTCCGAATGGATGAGGGCGATCCTGTGTTGTTCATCTAAGACATAGTGCATAAGCAATGTGGCCTTCTCTAATTCGACGCGGTAGCGATAGCTCTGCCTGATGCCTTCAGTTCTGTGATCGGCCAGGTCCATCGATACGAACTCGCCGTATCTGCTCAAATCGGTTTGTATTTCGCTCTGCGCGGTGGAAATTTCCTTCCAAAGCTCCGCGGTGTAGTCGTCGGGCCGCATAGTGCCCCGCATCGCATCTTCAATCGTGGCTCGGAGGTGATGCGTTACATTGGAGTCTTGCTCGGGAATCGGCGGGAACTCATCCAGGAAGAACCGGCGCATATTGATGAGCAACGGCTGGGACGTTTGGGCGAGCTGCTTTCGGATGTTGGGCATGTCATAATAATGCCCTCCCTTCTCAAGCTCGACAGGCAGACTGAATCTCACCTCGTTCGACTGCTCTGAAAGCGGGTACAGGAAGACTTCACCGGACTTCAGATTGAACACATTGGAGTATTTGGTGGCATATTGCCCCCTCTGCACACAGGCGTGCAGGATGGTCGCGCCATTGGTCACGGTAGGCTGGGGAGACATTGCCAGCATCGGATTGAGCGTCAGATATGCATACCCGAAGCCACGGCTTTGGTTTGATTGCTCGATTTGCAGCTTCCCATCCCGGGCGCCAATAATGACGCTGGCTCCCGACCGGTCTGCCACGAGTATTTTCGCGCGGGCGAAGTCAGGTTCCGGATGCTTTCGAAAAAAAGCGATCGCATCCCCGACGGTGGTGCAGGATTCGAGTAGGCGTTCGGTCGGATTCCCCCGAACGCACAACAAGCCGGGACCCGACTTCCATTCTTCGTTGAATCCTCCCACCCAGTCGCAGGCGAGGCCTTCCGTGTTCAGTCCCCCTCTAGCCCATCCGTCGTCGAAACCGACATATGCGCAGCCAAAACATCCGCCGCTGGCGGGAACGAACCAAATTCTCGTTTTGGGGTTCAGCCAATCCTCATTATTGCAGAATATCGTTCGATTGGCGTCGGTGAGTACGAAGATCGTACAGGCTTGGGCAGGAACTGCGGCGACGGAGAGGAGTGTCAGGGAAACACCGACTACCCTGCCACCTATGCGAGGGCAACGGGAGCCGCACTTGCGTAGAGTGCGGGTTTTGCCGAGTGCGCGGGTGAGTTCGACGATGGCAGTGAAACCGGGCGCTTTAGTGAACTGGCGGAGGGCGAAGCGGAGGTGGTTCATGATCTGACACCGAGGTGCCGTGCAGGCGTGAAGCGCGAACGAATCTTTTGGAATTGGATCTTCCGGCCGTTAGGGCCGGCGGCCAACGGAGAACACAATCAGCCCCGCATTTGACGTGCCAAACACTACTCTCGTGACTTTCTGACTGGTCCAAAATGAGTTACGCGATCAAGCAGGTATCGCCGTCCAGCCAACGGGCTCAAAACTGGGAGGAAAACTTCCCATAAATGGGAAAGATTTGGCTAGCTCATGCATTGATTCCCACGTGTTCGGAAATGGACGATTTTGCATACACGCCCTAGAGAATACGGCGGGCGCCTGGGATGGCGGCTAGCAGGCTGGTAGCGACGAAGCTGCTGACACCAACGAAAGCGCCCACAAACGCGAAGATGACCAAGGGGTTAAGCCTCCATTTCGACGCCACTAGGCTCACCGCAGCTAAGACCGACATATGTACGATGTATGCGCCATAGGCATTACGGGCAAACCAGCTGGAAATCGGAGCCGCTTGCGACCAATGGTTCCTCGCAGCCCATAACATCCCCAGAATTACGCCCCATGCCACCACCGGATCCCACAGTGCATAGCAAAATGCCTTGATGCTCCACCCACCCAAGATGGGGCCTCCACCTAGACGGAGGAATATTAGGGCGGGCAAGGTGAGAATCGCCAGCGCCGATACGACCATCTATGGTCGGGCTTCACCCAGAGTGATTCGTTCTAGGAGACGAGACCTGCCGGCTGCGCAACCGACGGCGAACAGGAAGATGTAACAGGGAAAATACCCGATCTGCAGCCACGCGACCTGAGTGCCGACAGGAGTCCAAAGCCGCACAAGAAACGATACGCAGGCCAAGAAAAGAGCTGAAAGGGCCAATGCGCCAAAGCTGGGTAATTCCATAACTTCGAGCGGCGCTGGGCGGAGCTTACACCAAATCACGTAGCCGCCGGCGAAGAGCAGCAGGGCTTCGGCAAACCATAGCGGCCCAGGAGAAAAGTCTCCAGAGCGGGTCGCTTCCCACCAACTCTGCCAGAGAGCGGATCCTGCTCCCGTCCGAGCCAACGCGATATTGAACGGAGACAAAACAAGGAAATAGATGATCAGCGGCACTCCGAGCCGCAGAAATCGATCTCCCAGAAACCGCATGGCCCCTTTCCGCTCATAGGATGTGGGCGTATAATAGCCGGCCAGCAGGAAGAAGAACCCCATGAAGAACGCCTGATTGACGGAAATGAACATCAATAAGACCGTGCTCGAAACATTTGTCGGTCCGCGCAAAACCCAGCCTTCCGGTCCCCCGCAGGCAATCGCCACATGGTGAAGGATAACGAGCATCGTGAGGACAATGCGGATATGATCGATCGCCGCGTTGCGTGTCTTCCCGCCAACCGAGGGAGTGACGGATGTTTCAACCTCAGGAATTGTTTTCATTTTTTCCCGAACGAATGGCGAATCTTGGCCCAGAAGTTCATTTGGCACTCGTTGCCACGGATGAGGGTGGTTTCTTGTAGAGAAAGGGATTTCCCAATGATCTGACCGACCGCGTTTTTCCAAATCAAGGAACCATATGGCAATGCAGCCGAGTCCGGCTTCGGTAGCTTATTGATACCGTAATTTTCGGTATTAGTACGGTATCTTCTGTGAGAGTGACCTTTGCCGATATCTGGAGGGTCAAAATGAAGTCGCGGGACGGTTTGACCCGATCTGGAGGTAAGGATGACCAGCAACGCTAAACGGGAACGAGAAGCTCATTGATAAACCCAAGCGCCCGGGTGTTGATGCCCCAGGATGAGCAGTTGAAAAAACGCTGGGAGAATTGGGGAAATACAAAGAGCTCTAAGAAACCGCGCGCGGCTCGAATGAAAGGGCTCGGGGCGGCCGGTCCAAAAAAAGTGGGCGCGAACTGAATGAACCTGCCTAGCAGCCTTTTGTTCGAGCTGATCCAGCAGGTACTTCACCATCGCACATTCCAATCATGACTGCCGGCTACATAGATTCGCGTGGTACGCCTTCTTGTAACGCACGGTGGTCAGGCCATTATTGAGCCTTCGATGCCTACCAGCCCTGCCTTTTCTCGGGAGCCAATGGAAAAATCAATGCGGACTATGACCTGACAGACAGCTTGGATTGCAGGGCTCTCGTGCCCGATGAAAACGGGATGGTAGCGGCCAATTGAAATCGCCCAATGAAACTCCCTAAGAAGAAGGCAATGATCGTGCTCGATGTCGTGCGCTCTTTGGAGGTCCACAAGCGGATTTCCCCGGAGACGGCGGACCTCATGCGTTCGAATATCGAGCCGATTGCCTTCGATTGGCGACGATTGGCCCGGTATTCGTTTGTGGCCGCGCTTGTGTGCATCGTCATTGCCGTCGTCGCCACGTTTGCCGACCAGTACGTGATCGATCTGCTGACCCGGTTCTGGAATTTCGTCCGGCAGTTCCTCAGAATGCCAATTATCTTTAGGAGTATCGTAGTGGCTTCCGCCTCCGTAATCCTGGTATGGCTGGGTTTGAGGCAGCGCGCCAAGAACCCTGACAATGTCTATTCTAATGAGGCGGTGTTCACGATCGCGGCGATGGGGTTTGCCTGTTCGATCTATCTATTTGGAAGGTCAATTAATGTGGTGGACGCCTGGTTCGTTTTTGCTGCGTCTTCGGCGCTCTATTTCGCCCTGGGGTTCATTTTCGAGTCCAAGCTGATCTGGGCTTACGGCATCCTGACCGTTTCCAACGCCCTGGGGGCCGAGGTGGGCTACGGTTGGGGATGTTACTGCCTGGGGATGGAGCACCCCCTCAGGACCCTGGTCCTTGGCGCCCTCCTTTTCGGCGGGGTCGAATTAGCCAAGTTCGCGATCAATCCCGCATTGGTGTCGCTTCAAAAGCGAGTAGACCTATTGTGGGGGGTCACGCGGGTCTTCGGACTTCTGCAAATCTTCGTCTCGCTGTGGATTCTATCGCTGTGGGGCTCGGATTGGCATTACCGACCGAATGATCCCCATTGTGACCTCATATGGTGGTCGTTGGCATTTGGGGTCGTGGCCGTGGGATGTGTTGTCCGTGCTTTGTTTAAAGACGATGCTATGATGAGGGGATTCGGCCTCACCTTCTTCTTCATCGAGCTCTACACAAAATTCTTCGAGTATTTCTGGGATGGACTCCACAAAGCTATCTTCTTTGCGATCCTAGGCGTGAGTTTTTGGCTAGTCGGCAGGAAGGCCGAGGCTTTGTGGACGATGAAGCTGTCTCGATGAAGATTCACCGCTCAAGGCTCGTGCGGTGGACGTTAATGATGGCACCATTCAGGAATCTCCGCGATTTGGAATGATGGCACGGTTAAGCGTGC
>Ga0265336_10001390_pt1 | contig 11162 bp, 8 predicted proteins | sample 42119metaG_FD_193583 | JGI IMG/M metagenome (GOLD analysis project Ga0265336, IMG submission 193583) | Rhizosphere microbial communities from Carex aquatilis grown in University of Washington, Seatle, WA, United States - 4-21-19 metaG | ecosystem: Host-associated > Plants > Roots > Rhizosphere >...
GCTTGGCTGCGGAATCGACGGGGCTTCCGGCCTAACGATTGGCAGCACATTCGATAAATTCATATCGATAACCATATACCGAGTGTATTGCTGGCCAGTTTTACAGACTGTGACAGCAGTCACCAGGGCTTGCGGTTCAGTGGAGGTTTTTGGCTGTGTGCCAGAAGGGTACTTCCCTAAACTGTTTGCTCGCCCCGCTGCTAGAAATGAATGTCCGAGGAGATATAAAGACGTAAATCACATTAAATAAGTAGCTTGAAGATGAAGCCACATTTAAAACGGAGATTGATTCGAGACACCTCCGACTCCTATCAGGATGTTGATTTTCCCAATTCCGGTTAAGGCGAAGGGCCACTAGGGTCCCAGTTTGTGAAACGCGGCTCGACGGAACTGGTGTTGGATCCGTTTACGGCCTGCCCGATACTATTTGCCGATAAAAATAGAATGATTATTCTCTTTCGTCTAAGTTTTTAGGTCGATTCCCAACTGCTGGCACTTTTTGTAGAGGTGACTCCGCTCAAGCCCGAGAATCTTAGCAGTTTGCGTAATGTTGCGTTTGTGCACCTCCAGTTCCTTCAGCACCTCTGATCGTTCAAAGCTCAACACGCGCTCGGCAAGCACGCCGTTTGTACCCAGAGTGGAAGCATTGTCGGCACTATGAGTGGGATTGAAGCGAGTGGAAGGCAATGCGAGTTGGACGGCCGCTGCGTCGATCACGGCTCCGGCCAGCAACAGCAACCGTTCGACAACATTGCGCAGCTCACGAATATTTCCCGGCCATGCATAATTCTTGAGAGCATCGATTGCTTCTGTTGTAAATGGAACGGGCTTCCATCCATTCTGCGCGCTGACCTGGTGGGCAAAGTGCTCAACCAGCGCGGGCAGATCCTCGGTACGCTGGCGCAGCGGAGGCAGCTCAACGGGAAAGACCACAACGCGATGATAGAGATCGCGCCGGAACCCGCCTTGCTCCACCAGTTGCTCAAGGTTGCGATGCGTTGCCACAAGCACGCGCACATCTACAGTGGTGGGCTTGGCGGCGCCGATGCGTTCGACCTCACCTTCTTCCAGTACGCGCAATAGCTTGGCCTGCATGGCCGGCGGCATATCGCCGATCTCATCCAGAAAAAGTGTGCCGCGATGGGCCTGCTCGAATTTGCCGGTGTGCCTCTGCGCCGCACCGGTAAATGAGCCCTTCTCATGACCGAAGAGCTCGCTCTCAATCAGTTCGGCGGGAACGGCCGCGCAATTCAGCGTCACAAATGGTCCTGCGGCACGATTACTTTTTTCGTGCAGAGTGCGCGCCACCAGCTCCTTACCCGTTCCGGTTTCGCCGTAGATACAGATGCGTGCTTCGCTGGCGGCCACACGCTCAATCTGCGCCATTACGCGGCGCATCGTCTCGCCGGAATAAACCAGGGTGTGTTTTCCGACGCGTGTGCGCAAATCTAGATTTTCATTTTCAAGGCGCGTGAGTTTGAGAGCATTTTCAACTGTGACCAGCAACTTTTCCGTCGTTAATGGCTTCTCAAGAAAGTCCAGTGCGCCCAGGCGCGTGGCTTTCACTGCCATTTCGATGTGCGCCTGTCCGCTCATCATTACCACCGGCGCGGCTACATCGGCATTCTTCAAATCTTCAAGCAGCGCAAGCCCGTCGCGCTTGGGCATGACAACATCGCTGAGAATAAGGTCGAAGGGCTGCGAGCGCGCGAGTTCGAGAGCGCGGACTGCATTGTCGCATATAACAGCCTCGTGGCCCGCAAGACGGAAGGCGCGGGAGAGTGAAGCCAACGTGTTGGCTTCGTCATCGACAATGAGTATTTTTGCTTGGACTGTCATGATGTTGTCTCGCTTGCTTTCGGCAGCGCGATGATGAAAACTGCGCCGCCGCCGGGCCGGCTTTCGACGGTGATGGTTCCCGCATGGTCGGCGACGACCGATTGAACGATGGCGAGGCCAAGGCCGGTCCCATGCTGCTTGGTGGTGTAGTAAGGCGTGAAGAGCCGTTCGCATTCTTCCGGCGTGAGGCCCGCGCCTGTATCGCTAATGCAAATCTCTACTTGATCCTTGCGGGGCTTGGCGGAGAGGGTCAGCGTGCCGCCCTCCGGCATCGCATCCATCGCGTTCAGAACAAGATTTGAAAGCGCGCGGTGCAGCAATTCAGGATCAACGTCGAGGGGCATAGCTTCGGCAGATACGTCCACCTCGAAGCGGATATTCACTCCATTCTGGCCCGCTGCTTCGTAGAGAGAACGCACCCGCTCCAGCACATCTTTCGCATCGACCCGCTCCAACTGCGGCTTGGGCATCTTGCTGAAATCGCTGAAACGGCCAATGATAGTTTTTAGATTGGCAATCTCCATGCCGAGAGTTTGCGTACTTTCGCTGAAGACTTCATCGAATTCATCCTCGGGCAGCGCGCGCGCCCGTACCAGATTTTCAACGGTCAGTTGCAAAGGAAAGAGCGGATTCTTCAATTCATGCGCAAGCCTGCGAGCCAGTTCGCGCCACGCGGCTACACGCTCGCTCTGCACCAGCCGTTCGCGCTGCGCGGCCAGTTGGCCAGTCATATGATTGAAGCCACGCGCTAGTACATCCACCTCGTCCCGACCGCGCTTCCGCCTGCGCTCCGGCACGGTTGTCTCCCAGTTGCCGCTGGCGACTTCCTTAGCAGCGCGCGCCAACTGCTCAATGGGCCGCGAAACGCGCGAGGCGATCCATAAACTGGCCAGAATCGCCAGTAGAATTCCGCAGGCGGCAACTCCGTATGCGATGCTGCGAATCTGCTGCTGCGCCTCAATCATTCCGCCCCGCGAGATGGCGACTGTGAGCACAGCCAGCACGTTGCCTGCTTCGCCTTTGAGCGGAATCGCTGTTGCATTCACGCTGTCTTCGCGCCGGTCGGTAAGGTAGAGAATTGCGTTCGCCTGTTGGCCAGTCACTCGCGCGGAGTCAATGAGAGATTGATAGTGAGCCGCACCAACCAAATCGCCCGCGGCGACAAGCAGTTTCACATCGAATGTAATTGGCGGTGTCGTACCCGCAGCTGGCGCGGCATCGCTGTAGAGGCCAATTTGCATTCCGGGCGCGACTGGCAGATCAGCGAGAAAGCTTTGATCTAGGCGCTTGCCGCCGATCAGCTTCACAGCCGATCCCGTACCAGAGTCATTCCTGCGCACGGCGTGCACGGCAAATATTCCCAGCACAGTGCTGCCGTCGGGCATCTCTTCTGGTTTTAGAAACGTTGCGGCGGTCGCGTTTGCGGCAGGCTCCGGATAACCGAAGCGCGCCGGCCACTGCGCCGAGCTGACCACGTTGCCGTCGGGACCAACGATTTCGAGAAAGTCGAGCTGGGACTCCTGCGCCAGTGTTTGCGCCTCGTTGACATACAAGGACGCATCGCCCGATTGAGCCAAAGCAAAGGCCATTGTTCGCACGCGTTCTGTTGCGGCCAAGCGGTCTACTGCTGCTGCAACCTCTGTGGAGCGATGCTGAAACTCGCGCTGAAACTGGCTGACAAAGAGCGCCGTCTCCTGCTGGTCGCGCTGCTCAAACACCTGACGAATGCGCACCAGCACGGTCCACGCCACCGCCGCAACGACTAGCGCAACAGTGAGCGAGAGCAGCAACAACAATTTCTGCCGCAAATTCATAGCGCACTCCTCATGGCGCATCCTGAAGCGATGCTCCGGCTAACAATGGAGTGCCGTTGATACTCATACGCAGATCGCGGACCCGGCCACTGACGGCATAGGCGCGGGGCAGATCAAGCAAAGGAATCAGCGTATGATTCTCGAGAAAATTCCGCTCCACTTGAAAGGCTCTGGAAGGGCTCTGATCCAGGACCGGAGTTCGTACTCCCTCGCCCAGCAGAATGGATTCCAGCGCGGCCTGCAGCTGGTTCGACGCCAGCAAAATGCGTCGCAGCGCAAGATCGGCGGAACGCCCTCCGCCCGCAGCAATCACTTGAACATTGAACCCAGCGTCATGCAGATTGAGCGCAATGCGCTGCGCCGCCAACTGCATCGCGCTACCGCCCTCCGTTGTCATTGTGAGCGGAGGCGGAGTGAGTCCGCCATGCTTCTCATGAGACTTGTTCAGGTCGCGTTCTGTCGGAAAAAGAAACGAGTAACCGGTAATCGATGACGGAAGCAAACTAGCCGTGACCTCGCCCTGTTTTTGAAAGATTACATTTGACAATGAGCCGCGATCAACTGCCAATGCAATCGCCCAGCGAAGATCGGGATTGCCGAGGACGCCCGCGCTTGCAACGCTGAGCGCCAGCAACTCGGCCGACGGCGATTGCAGCACTGTGAGCCTCTGCTCGCGTGCCTGTCGCAACTGCTCGGCTGGAACCTCGACCAGATCGGCGCGGCCCACGCTCAGATCGAGCCATTGGTCGCGAATGGATCGATGCACATGAATTTCAACCGCATCCACGAATGGTCGTCCCTGCCAGCAGTTTTCATTCGCCGTCAGCGTCAGCACCGCGTTATTGAAGCCATTCAATTGGAATGGTCCTGTCCCGATGTTGCCGCCCGCATCGGCAGCAATCAAAAACTCATCGCCCGCCAGCAGCGCAGGCAGGTTGGGCATCGGCGCATCGCTGGTAAAAATCACCAGCGAGCCGACCGCATGAATCGCCGTCCAGGGACAGTTCGCGCCGCAAGCCGCACCGAGCGCAGAAACGACCGCATCCGCAGTCAGCGTCGATTCGTCGCTGAAGCGCACACCGGAGCGCAGCCGGAACTGCCAGCGATGATCCGCATTCTCCGATTTCCACTCCACCGCCAGAGCCGGTTGCGCGGAGCCATCGGCCTCCATGCGCGTGAGACCATCAAGCACCAGACGCCGCGCCATGCCGTCGGGCCGCTGCCACGGGTCTCCTTCGATCTCCACGTGCAATGTGCCGCCGTAATGGGGACGCGTGCGCGCCACTGCGGGCAGCGCCAGCGCAGCCAGCATAAAGCTAATTGCAAGTCGCCGTAACACGGTCCACCTCATATTCGTTTTTAGCATTGCGTACCACTGCGTAGACGCTTTTGCCGTCGGGCGCGGTCATCAGCGCAGTAACGGTCCCGTCCATCGTCAGCGTTGCGCTGGCGGGAACGGCCTCTTGCGCGGGAATTTCATACGCACGCAAACTATCACTCACCGCCTCGCCGGAGCCAGAGGCAATGATCTGTGTGCCACCGCCGCAGCCGGAGTGCAGCGCGGCAAAGTCGCTGCCCCAGTCGCGCGCGCCGCTTACCGGTTTGAGCGCGCCGTTCTCTGCGAGTTGCACCTTGCCGTCGATGCCCCCGATCAACGACGCTGTTCCATTCGAGGGCCGTGGAAGCAGTGCGGCCGTATAGAACTGTGGAAGATCAACGCTGAGGCTGGGAGTGACCACACCAGTAAAGTAATTGCGAGAGGCGTTATAAAAAGCTTTGTGATAGCGGGGGGTATGAGGAGAGATAATCGCGCTCGGAAAATCGACAATATTCCACGGATCGTCACTCTCACGGCAATGCACCGCCCACCCTTCCTCAGGTTGTGCGAGCTGGTAACGGCCACTGCAACTCATGCTCACTACCGAGGCCTCAAATCCTTCGCCGTTTGCTGCCGGAATAATCACTGCGCGGGGGTCTTGCGTGAATGGACTCTTCCGGTCGATTGTCATACGCTTCCGCTCCCGCCAACCCTCCGCAGCACGACCATAGACCACAATCTCCTCTGGCTCGACAGCTACTAAACTGTTCGATGTTTCCAATACCGCCAGTACAGTATTACTGGTGAGGAGCACAGTCTGCTTCCGTAGCATGAGTCCGATTCCAGCCTGTGTTTGTCGTACAGCGCTCGGCGCAACCTGCACCATTGCCACGCGCGTCTCGTTGCCCTCGACCACTTCGGCAACCCACAGCCGCTCGCGCTGATTCTCACTCAGTGTTATGCGAACGGTGTTCGCGCTCTCCGCACCGGAGGCCGCGACGCCATGCGTCTTCAAATCCTGCTCCAGCAGCCGCCGAATCACCGGAATTTCATCGTTGGAAATCGTGGAGAGATTGCGAATCGTCAGCCGCGCCTGACCGGGGCCGAGAATCTCCGCGATCTGGCTGGCCAGCGTCGCTGCGGGCTGTTCCCATGGGCTGGGCGCGGGTGCGGCGCTCGCCGTCACTCCCATTGCTGCCATCACGACCAGCAAAATCAGCTTCATTGGCTTCATCGTTCTCTCAGTTTTTCCTATGCGCGGATTATATCGTTCGAGGCCGCTTTCATCGAATAGGCTGCAAAGCTCCGTGCCCCATCCTTGCGGCGCTATTCTGTCGCAAGGATGGGATACTACGAACCTCAATGAACACGGATCAATGCCCACGTACAGGCTCCGATTCGCTGTCCATCTCCTGCTTGACGACCGGAGTGTTCGCCATGCTCTTAAAAACATCGTTGGCAAAGAAGAACTTTCCATCCGAAGGAACCATCACGACCTGAATTTTGTCCGAGAGCCGCTCGGCCACGATTTTATTAATCAGCAGCGGAGACTTGTTCAGCAGCGCCGCTTCGCTGGTCATGCGCTCGGCATTGGCCGCGGCCATCAACCGCACGCGGCTGGCTTCGGCGTCGGCCATCAGATTGCGCCGCTGCAACTCAGCCTTGCTGTCGATGACTTTGGCCTCGGCTTCCGCCTCTGCATTCTGAATGGTCGTCTCCTTGTGCGCCTGGGCCTCCAGCTTGCTCTGCTCGATCTGTTTCACCTTGAGTGGCAGCGTGTATTGCATGGCATCGGCCTCACCTTTGGCCTCGACGACTTTGGATTGCGCCTCGCCCTCGGCTGCCTTTACCTTCTGCACCGCCTCGGCCTCGGCCTCCAACTCTGCAATGCGCACATGCTTCTGTTGAATGTCGGTCACCACGCCGAGCTGATTGTCTTCCTGCTCCTTCAGTAGCAGGCCCTCCAATCCTTTGGCGTACTCAACCGGCAGTTGAATATCAGAGAGCATCACCTCTTCAACAAAGATGCCATCCGCGCCCAGCTTGCGCGTAATGATCTCCGACGCCTTGGCCCGCACCTCCTCGCGCTTGGTGCTGAAGATCTCCTGCACGGTGTAGGCCGGCGTCAGCTCGCGCCAAGCGCTGGCCACTACGGGAGGAACCAGTTCCTTGTCCACCGGCTGCGGCATATGCGCCTGCACGCTGGCCAACTTGTTGGGGTCGAGGCGATAGCGCACCGTAATCGCAAGTCCAATGTTGAGCCCTTCGCGCGACTGCACGCTCAGGCCATTCTTGTGCTCTCCAGATTTTCCGCCCTCTTCCACAATGCCCGCTGTGAAAAGGTGATCGCGCAGATCGAAGGTTTGCACGCTCTCCACCAGCGGTGCAACAAAATGTACGCCCGGATAAAGCGTTCCCGGCAGTGTGCCGCTGAGTTGGCTAACTCGCACGCCGCCCATTCCACTGGGCACAACCACAATACTCGATGTCACCAGCAGTGGCAGGCAGGCCACCAGCGCCAGCGCTACCGGGCCGCTCCACGCAATCTCTTTCGGTTCATCAGTGATCTCCTCGCCCTTGGCCTTGCGCTGCGCCATGCGAATGCGCATCCAGAGTCCATACAGCGGAATTGCTACAGTAGCAGCCAGCAACAGCACTCCCGCAAACGTCAACAACAGCTTCAGTGCAATCATCGCCCATCTCCTTCTTTGTTGTTGCGCTCAGTTAGTCTCACTGTTTCCGGTCGTGGAGCGAGCAGCAGCCGAACCAGTCCCCCAAATGTCAGTTCTTCGAAGAGCAACCCAGCCGCCACCGGCAACAGCACCACTCCCAACCCACTCATTGCTTCGCTCAGAAGATTCATCTCCGAGCCTCCTTACCGCGTCGCCATCAAAATCGGGTTCTTATTGCCGGAATCGGCAACCTGCGTGGGAATTACTTCCGGCGCGGCCAGTGCCGTCAAAATCGGTTGCTGGGCTGGAGCAGCTATTGGCATCTCTTGATCGCCAAACAACTTAGCGGTCTCCTCGTTGCGCTCGCCGACAATCTCCACCGCGTCGCCCACACCAACTAGCTCATAAAACTCCTCTAGGTCGGTCTTCGCCATGCGAATGCAGCCGTGAGAGGCAGCTTTGCCAATGGAATTCGGTTCGTTGGTTCCGTGAATTCCGTAGCCGGAGATGCTGAGGCCCATCCAACGCGTACCCACCGGATTGCTCGGTCCCGGCAGAACGGTTTTACCATTGTGGTGGTAAGTAGGATTGACCGCGCGACGCGCAATGGTGAAAGTTCCCACCGGGCTTGGCGTAGTAGGCTTGCCCACCGCGACGGTATAGACCTTTTTCACCAGCCCGTCCTCAACCAGCGCCAGCTTGCGGTCTTCCAGGCTCACCACGATCAACCGTTTTGGTGTTTCCTGCGCCATCGCCCGCACTGCCAAAACCAACGCCGCCATCGCTACCATTGCCAATTTGCTGAGCATCAGAGCTTTCATCACATCCCCCAATTTCGTTTTCACACTGCCTACACCCAGACAAAGTGCAACCTGCCCGCCAAATCGCAACGGTTGAAAACAAATGGGTTATGCGATTAATATGCAAAAAGAAACGTGTCAATCTACACACGCTGTGTGCTGATTGACACGCAAGAATGGCGCTAAGATTGTGATCTACAGATTGAGAGTTGTAACAGCGAGGCAGGTGCAATCTGAAAGAAAGTTGGGCTCTACTTTAGGTACGTACAGAAGCCCCTGCGAGCGGTTGGCCGCACCGCAGGTGCTTATTCTACGGTGACCGACTTGGCCAGGTTTCTCGGCTGATCCACATCGCAGCCGCGACGGACGGCGATGTAATAGGCCAGCAGTTGCAAGGGTACGATTTCGATAAGCGGCGAAAGCAACTCGATGACCGGGGGGATATGGATGACGTGCTCCACCAGGCTGCCGATGGTGGTGTCGCCCTCGGTTGCCACGGCGATTACGCGTCCTGAGCGGGCGGTGACCTCCTGAATGTTCGAGAGAGTCTTCTCGTAGCGCAGCTTGGAGGCAGGATCGGATTCGTCGCGAGTAGCCAGCACTACAACGGGCAGGGTTTCGTCAATCAATGCATTCGGCCCATGCTTCATTTCGCCAGCCGGGTAGCCCTCGGCGTGAATGTAGGAGATTTCCTTGAGTTTCAGAGCGCCTTCCAACGCGATGGGGAAATGGATGCCGCGGCCGAGATACAAAAAATCGTTGGAAGTGGAGAATTCCTTGGCCAGTTGCTCGCATTGCGCGGAGCGGGAACGCAGCACTTCTTCGATTTTTGAAGGGATGCGGGTCAACTCCTCAATAAGAACGATAGACTGTGCGTAATCGAGATGGCCGCGAAGCTGACCAAGCTTGAGCGCCAATAAAAACAACGCAGTGAGCTGCGCTGTGAAGGCCTTGGTTGAAGCAACGCCGATCTCCGGCCCGGCGTGCGTATAGATGGAGCCATGTGCCTCTCGCGCCACCATCGCGTCCACCACATTGCAAATGGCCACTGTCTTTGAGCCTAGCGTTTTCATCTCACGCTGCGCGGCTAGGGTGTCGGCGGTTTCGCCGGATTGGGTTATAAGCAGTCCAAGGGCGTTGGCGTCGGAAATCGGGTTGCGATAGCGATACTCGCTGGCGTAGTCCACGTCGACAGGCAGCCGGGCCAGCCGCTCGATCATGTATTTACCAGCCAGACCGGCGTGCCAACTGGTGCCGCAAGCAGCGATGTTGATACTGGTGGCTGCAGCCAGTTCTTCGTCGGCAATCTTCATTTCACCCAGAAAAACTTTACCCGAATCCAGCGAAACGCGACCTAGCGTGGTGTCGGTAATGGCCCGCGGCTGCTCCCATATCTCCTTGAGCATGAAGTGCTTGTAGCCGCCTTTTTCCGCCTGAATGGGGTCCCATTGGATGCGGGTGATAGCGCGGTTGATGGCATTGCCATCAAAGTCGGTCAATTCCACGCCGGCCAAGGTCAGAATGGCCATGTCGCCATCTGCTAGAAAATAGATGTCGCGCGTATGGTGCAACACGCCGGGAACGTCTGAGGCAACAAAGTACTCGCCTTCACCCACCCCTATAATCACCGGCGGGCCAAAACGGGCAACCACAATCTTGTCTGGTTCAGTAGCAGACAGTACGCCCAGCGCAAAGGCCCCGGTGAGACGCTTGACCGCGCGGCGAACGGCCACCTCGAGCGATATTGGCTGACCAGCAGCGTCGGCATCCTGCTGAACTTGTTCGATGAGGTGGGCGATGATCTCGGTATCGGTTTCGGTAACAAACTTGTGACCTTGGGCGGTGAGTTCGCGCTTCAGCTCCAGGTAGTTCTCAACAATGCCGTTATGGACCACAACGATGCGGCCCGTGCAATCCCGATGTGGATGGGCATTCTCTTCCGTGGGGCGTCCGTGCGTGGCCCAGCGGGTATGGCCGATGCCGAAGCTGCCATCCAAGGGATGCTCCCGCAGCACTTCTTCCAGGTTGCACAGCTTGCCCGGAGCGCGGCGTACCTCAAGTGTGGAGCTTGATGGACTGCCCACGGCGATTCCTGCCGAGTCATAGCCGCGGTATTCCAGCCTCCGCAACCCTTCGATAATGACCGGAACTACTTTCTTGGGACCGACATAACCGACAATTCCGCACATGCTTAAATACTAAACGAAAGCGCATAAGGATAGGATTTGCCAGCTAACCGCCGCTTAGGAGTCGCCACGCCGGTGCAGCAAATCCACCACATTCTTGAAGCCATTCTGCGCCGCTTCATTTGAAGGCGTATTGTCGGCCTTGTTTCTCGCATTGGTATCAGCTTTGCCAGCCAGAAGTAGTCCCGCAACGTCCGCAAATCCGCCCATGGCCGCCAAATGCAACGGTGTATTGTAGTCGCTATTTCTGGCATTAACCTGGGCCTTGTGGGCCAGAAGCAACTTTGTTGTGTTCATCTGGTCCACGCGAACCGCCAGGTGCAAAGGCGTATTGCCGTCGTGGTCTTTGGCATTGATATCGGCCTTGTTTTCCAGCAGCAACGTCACCACGTCTTCGTGGCCGTCAATGGCGGCCAGGTGCAAAGGTGTAAAGCCACCGCTGCCTTTGGCGTTGACATCTGCTTTGCTGTACAGCAGCACCACCGCGACACCCTTTTGGCCCATTCGTGCGGCCATGTGCAAAGGCGTATCCC
>Ga0265336_10001391_pt1 | contig 11161 bp, 10 predicted proteins | sample 42119metaG_FD_193583 | JGI IMG/M metagenome (GOLD analysis project Ga0265336, IMG submission 193583) | Rhizosphere microbial communities from Carex aquatilis grown in University of Washington, Seatle, WA, United States - 4-21-19 metaG | ecosystem: Host-associated > Plants > Roots > Rhizosphere...
TCCAGTACCACTGCACGCGTTGCCGCACGTCAAAGTTGGAACTTGCCCGGTCGCCGCGCTGGTTAAAGCTGTTGTCCGGCTGCGCCGCGTTGGGTACAAAATCCAGTCCGTCGCTGGCATCGTCAATCGAGTGCGCCCACGTGTAATTCAGCGTGGACTTCAAACCGTGCCAACCTTGCACCTTCAAGCTAGCCTGCGCGGAGTTGTAATTGGAAATCGCGCTGGTCTCGATCTGGTTAACGTACCAGAGCGAAATATTATTGAACGACCCGATCGAATAAGTCGGGAAGCACTGCTCCCCATAACTGATCGTCGTGCCGTTTCCGCAACTGTCCACGCTGCCTGCAACATTATTGAACTGATTCAGATCGCGGAAGTGGAACAAGTGGCGTCCTTGCGATCCCACATATCCAACTTGCAGCGAAATCTGCTTGGTAAGCTGCGATTCTATATTGAGGTTGTAGGAGCCATACCTCGGCGTTGTCAGCTTCTGGTCCACTGTGAATACGCTGCTCGGCGTATAGTCGCTGAAAATCGGAGTCCCCGCGGAAATCGTCGAGGCCACCGTCGATGCAAAGCCGATGCCGTTAAATGCCGGACCAGCCTCGGCGGGATTGGTATTCCACGGCTGGTTGCCCACGAAAAAGTCCTGCGACGGGCCGTCGTAGTAAATACCGGCACCCACTCGTATCACCAGCTTACCGTTGCCCAAAAGATCATCGGCAACGCTGAGACGCGGCGCAAAGTTCTTCAAATCTTTGGGATAAAGCGATGCGGGCCCGCCGGTGGCTCCCACCGTTTTCAGCCTACCGGTCTTCACGTCGAAGATGCTGAAAGCCTTGTTCTCCGCGCCAATCACGCCAAAGTAATCCCAACGCAAGCCATAATTGATCGTGATCTGCTTGCTCACGCGCCACGAGTCCAGCAGGTAGGCGCCGCCGCCGTTTTGGTAAGAGTAGCGTTTGCCGTCCCCTTCCGCTGAACTGCCGCCATCGATCGTGCCAGAGAGAAAATCATCGAGGCTGTCGAAGCTCAGCTTGCCGCGATGTCCTGAATCAATAAAGCTGTTGATAAACGTCCGCCGCCACTCGACCCCAGCCTTATAGCTGTGACGTCCTTTGGTCAGCGAAACATTTCCGAAGAGTTGATAGTTCGTGTCCACGCGGCCGCGCGAGTCGCTGCCAGTTGCACCGATCGGGCTTAATCCGCTCACCGTAATCGTCGGCAATCCCAAGTCATAACTATTGAAACCCTGAGGCAGTGTGTTCAGGCCAAATGTGGTGTTCGGATTCAGACCAATATCCTGCGGCACAAACTGCTGCAAAAAGCGGTTATATCCGCCGCGAATCTCAAAGATCAAATTTGACCGCGGAACGGAAGTATACGACAGCGAAACAATATTCACATGCGTCGGTGTCGTGGTGTTGAATCCCGGCGCGCTGCTGCCCGTGTATAGCATGCCCAGCGGAAAGCTCTGCAATCCGTGTGCGTAGAAGTAGCGTCCAGTGATCAGGTCGCCGGGGCTGAACAAATGCAGATGATGATCTGCCTTGATGATCAGGTTATCGCTGTTGTTGCTGAAGGGCGTAGTGAATGTTTCGCCGCCGTCGCCCGAAGCCGGTAGTGTCCCCCACGGATTAGCGTTCAGCAGGTTTTGAATCACCGGATTGATGACCTGCCCTCCGTTTGCTGCTTTATAAGTGTTGATCTCCGCCACGGTGGGCACGGTGCCTACCTGCGGCAAGCCGCCGTTCTCTCTCTGCCCCTCATAAGCAACCACCCAGAACGACTTGTCCCTGATGATTGGACCCGCAACTTTGCCGCCAAACTGATGGTTGGTAAACGAGTTCTTGGGCTGGGCAACAGTATTGAAGTAGTTACGTGAGCTCATCGAGCCGTCGCGGAAATATTCAAATGCGCTGCCATGAATCTGATTGGTGCCGCTTTGCGTGACGATATTCACCGTCGCGCCCGCGCTGCGCCCAAACTCTGCTTCTGAGTTGCCAGTTACCGGTAGCTCGGCCAACGCATCCACCGGAAGAATCGTTGACGGCGCGCCCCACACGCCCGCCTGGTTGATCGACGGCAGGTTGCGGTAGCCGTCATTCATATCCGTGCCATCCAGCAAATAATTATTCGAGCGCCCGCGATTGCCGTTCAAACTAAACAACCCATACGATCCCGCTGATTCAGTCGATCCCACTGGGTCGCTCGACGCGCCCGGAACCAGTTCCAGCAGCTTGGTATAGTCGCGTCCATTCAGTGGCAGCTCAGCGGCCTCGCTGGCTTCAATCGTGCCGCCCGAGGTGTTGGAACTCGTCTCCACCATCGCCACATCGGCCTTCACTTCGATCACTTCCTCAACCCCGCCCGTAACCAGCTTGGCGTCGGCGCGCGTCGGCGAACCCACGCTCACCGGTATCTGCGTCAGCGTCATCGTGCGGAAGCCCTTCATCTCAACCGTGATGCTATAGGTGCCCAGCGGCAGCTCAAACGCTGCATACTCGCCCCGGTCATTGGCCGCTACCGTGCGCGACAAACCTGTGGCCGGGCTGAAAACCTTCACCTGCGCCCCCGGCACAGCCGCTCCAGTTGTGTCCGTTATCGTGCCCTGTATGCTTCCGCGAAAGGTCTGCGCCAAGCCTGCTGGTGTTGAGACGAGGGCTAGAAATGCATACAGAACAATCATCGTGCCTGTAACGGCAATCGAGCGGATCTTCATGAGGCCTTGCTCCTTAAAGTTTTCTGGGGATTTGATCGAATCATAACACCTACGCTATCAACATGAAATAAGGATCGTGTAAGGATTCCCCCCGCTCCCGCCCCCAATCGCCTCATGATATGGAGTTTGAACGTTTATCGAAGGGCACAGGCTTTTGCCCATACATAAACCCAGCAACATCTATGAGGGCTTTAGCGCCTGAGGAAATGCTTCCCCATGATTCGCTCGAAATCATGCCTTTTCCTTAACCGGTTCAGCTCTTGAGAAGAGATTTTTCTAGAGGGAGGCCGGGGTTTCAACCCCGACACAAACCTGTCAACAAGTTTTTAGAATTCAACCCACGGGTGGCCATAATCTCGATGACAACCCAAGCCAGGCTGAGGGTGTCCCCGCCCTCGCCACGTTTTTGCGGCTAGATTGAGGTTTGAGAACTACTCAGTCCTAGTAGCTTCCACTAAATCTGAATCTCCGCGGCCTCCGGCAGCCTTCTTCCGCTCGTCCACCACAATAGTCTCAGCGAGCCGGTCCTGCGCGCACATCCGGTTTGGGCTCCAATAGTACTGAAGAAAGCCCAGGCCACCTTCGGCCATTGAAGCGCCATAACCCAGAATCCGCTCGACGCACTGCCACAAGCCCAGGCGCTCATGCGTGAGTGAAACCACACGGATACGAGTGATCCACTTGCCCACCGACTTTCCGTTGCTGAAGTAGTTGACCAGCGCGATGCAAAACAGCGCGGCAACGATGAATATCCATTCGCTCCCTTCAGGGCCATTGATCCGGACTGTGCTCCCGTGCCATTTCCATTCGCGATTGACAATGCCAAAGCGAGCCCATAGCACGGTAATCACAAACGTGAGAGGAAGCATCAGAATCATGTCGATCCAATATCCGAGTGCGCGCCGTCCGAAACTCGCCAGCGGCAATCCTTCCAGTTCTTCCTCTCGAGCTGTCTCATGCGCATGAAAGTATCGCCGGGCCATTGTTCTTGCTCCTCTGTTAATTTGTTCTTTACTCTATCGCAAATATTTACCGTCATTCGCAAATTATGCCGCCTGCCTACCCGCGCAGCGTTTTTCTTGCGGCTTGGGAGCGATTGCGCGCATCTCTATAATTGTGAATATGAGTACAGAAAAGGCAACTTTCGGAGCAGGCTGCTTTTGGGGAGTCGAGGCGGCCTTCGCGTCCATCCCCGGCGTGCAGGCGACGGCCGTGGGCTTTGAAGGAGGCTCACTGGAGCGGCCCAGCTACAAAGATGTTTGTACCGACCAGACCGGCCATGCAGAGGTGGTCGAACTCGATTTTGACCCCGCGCAGGTCAGCTTCGAGCAGCTCCTCGACGCCTTCTTCTCCCTCCACGACCCTACCACCCTCAACCGCCAGGGACCGGACTGGGGCACACAATACCGCTCGGCCATCTTCTTCCACACTCCGCAGCAGGAGGCCCAGGCCCACACCAAAATCGAGCAGATAGCGGCCCGCTTCCAGCCCAAACGCATTGTCACAAAGGTTGAGCCCGCGCAAACCTTCTGGCGCGCTGAAGAATACCACCAGCGCTATCTGGAAAAGCGCGGTCAGACAAGCTGCCACATCTAGCCACCTGCCGCGGGGCCATCTGCTTTCTGCCTAGCGAGCGAACAACGGACAGCATTTGTTGGCCTGTTCCTTAGTGCAACGTGCCCGTAAAACTGGTGCGAGCCGCGCGGTTCTGAAGGAAGGCTTCGGCTTGCTCGACGGCCGCTTCCAACAGCGTGTCTCCGTTCGTCAGATGCAGATCCATCCGGCCGAGCCTCTCTGCCATATCGCTGGCCTGTTCTCTGGTGATCTTCGAAGATTTCTCCCAATGAAATTTATGAAGAAGCCCAACCATCCCTGCGACATCTTCCAGCGGCTTATCCTCTGCGGCCAGCAACATGGCCTGCGACTGATAGATCCTTGCGTAGCGCCCGGCTTCTTCATACGGCATATAAGCCAGGGCACCGGTCGTTTGCGCTGTCTTCCACGCCGTATCGTCAAGGGTGACACCGCTGGCATTGAGATTGAGGGTCGGGTGCTGGGCCTTCGGATCGTCGGGATGCTCCTGGATGCGTTGCATCGCCGCTAAATCAGCGTCAATTTGATCGCGCCACGGCTTCAGCCCTGCCTGCGCATCTTTCAGGTCCTTTAGGTTGTGCTCGATCTCAATTCGAAGCGCCGCGCGCGCCTCCTCAGCCAGATGCACGTGATGGCGCCACTCCACAAAGCTCTCGATCTGCACCGCGATCAGCAAGCCCACGGTAATCGTGAACAGATGAAGTAGAAACTCCCCAAAACCATGAAGAGATTTATGTGGCAGATGAATTTCGAGCATTGGCGAGCGAACCTTTCGCGAAGCGTTCCGGCCGCGCCATTGCAAACAGCAAGAAAGCGGTCAAGCACGTTATATCACGAGGCAGGACTTTTTATTCAGATGTTTGCGGAATTGCTTCCTTTGTCGCCGCAGCGCTCCCAGGCTCGTCCCGCCATAGCCACACAATCCACCATACCAACGCTGCCACGTAAATAATCTCGTGCCCAAAGGCGAACCCCAACCGCTGGTGCATCACCTTCACGTCGCTTCTGGCCGAATGCATTGTCAGGTTGAACACGATTTCCCGAGCCAGCACGGAAGCGCCTACGGCAGCCAGCCCAATCACGATGCTCTGCGTGTGGCTGCGCCATCCAGCCTTGAAAGAGCGGCCAAAGATCGCAACCAATATTCCCACCCCGATGATCAGCAAAGCGGCCAGTAATTCAATCTTCCGTCCGAAAAACTGCATCAAGTAGAGCTTCATCATCGGCAAATCCAAAGACAACTTTTTCCACATGGGCCATGGTCCCATAACCGTCAACACACCGCCAGAGACCACCAGCAGCCCCGCCGTATTCGCAATCCACTGGGCGCGCGGCGCTCCGGCAAAGGCCTGCCATGCCGCTTCCACCACCACCATCAAGCCGACAATCGCGGAAAGGTCGCCCAGCGAAATGAGTATCTCTTGCAAAGGAAGCATCGCCATCCGGCCTGACAGCAGAACCTCGGCCATTAGCGTCAGGGCAGAGAATACAATACCGGTGGTAAACCACGGATAGCGCCGCACGCGATCTCGGCCGATTAGGACAACCAGCAAAATCAGTTGCGAGGCAAAGGTCAGCGTCCAGATAATTCGTTCGGCTATTTCAACTTGATGAGCAGTAATCTCGGAACTGAGGATCATTTACGCCCTGTCTGGGCCGCATAAGAATTGCTTTGCCAGCCCCATTCCAGTTTACCGCCCCCGGGCTACTTCTCGGCGCGGGCAATCCAATCAGCCAGATAGCGCGTTTTGCCAGGGTCGGTGGCCACAATGGTCCGATAACGGGCCACCCGTTGAGCCTGAAATGCCGCTGTGAGCGCTGCGGCATCGGCAGTATTGGCCGCATCCACGGTGACGGGGCTCCATTCGCCGTCATCCACCAGTTGCGCCGCGCCAGAACCAGCCAGAGTATTCAAGGCCTGTTGCAGGCAGCGAACAGCCTCCCCGCTGCCACCGTTGACCGCAAAGTCAAAGACCCGCTTGCAAAGTTCATCTGAAAGCAATAGCGCGTACCACTTGTTCCAGAAGTGCTCTTCGTAAAACTGCTGAACAAGCGGCCCGCGTCCGCTCTGCGGAATCGCGGCAATGGCCGCAAACTCCTCCGGCCACGCATTTGAGTAGATACCGCTGATTGCATATCCAAGGCCGGGGACCACAACCCGCTCAAAGGCGCGCTGTGGATCCTCAAAGTCCATCATCCAGTTGTATGCAGTCTTCCAGCTAGCCATAATCCCTCTTCCTCAGGATTAATGAGTATGAAAGCGGAAAAAAGGAAGGATGATAACAATAAAATATGGTGCGCCCGGAGAGATTCGAACTCCCGACCTAACGCTCCGGAGGCGTTCGCTCTATCCAGCTGAGCTACGGGCGCGCATCTCCAGCATACCAGCATTTAGTTTCTTCCGGGGTTTAGGGCCTCCCATGTACAAGCCTTACTGCAAATCAAACCTGAAACGGCCTCAATCCGGTAGACTGACGGCAACCCTGTAACACCGGCGAGGAAGCCTGCCCATGTCCCATTTGTATGTTGCCGTCTTGGCCGTGATTGTCGTTGTCCTGCTGGCGGTGGCCCTCTATCGCACCTCACAGGTAAAAACCAAGGCCGACTATCTGGTCGCAGGACGCTCCCTGCCCGCAATTGTGCTGGTACTCACGCTGCTCACTTCGTGGATTGGCGCAGGCTCGCTCTTTGCTGGAGCTGAGAACGCCTACAAAAACGGCTTTGCGGCCCTCTGGCAGCCGGCTGGCGGCTGGTTGGGCCTCCTGCTGATCTATTTCATCGCCCCCCGTGCCCGCAAATTTGCGCAGTTCACACTGCCAGACCTACTCGAAGTCCGCTACAACCAAACGGCGCGCGTTCTCGGCACCATCGCCATTCTCTTTGCCTATATCGGCATCACCAGCTACCAGTTCAAAGGTGGCGGCGACGTGCTGCACCTCATCTTTCCAGACACTGTGACGCCGGAGCTGGGCACTTGCATCATCGCCGTCTTTGTCATTGTCACCACGGCTCTGGCCGGAATGTCGTCCGTGGCCTACATGGACGTAGCCATCGGCACGCTGGTTACAGTCATCTGCATCATCGCCGCGCCTTACCTCTTTCTCCAGGCTGGGGGCTGGGTAGGCCTCCACCACGCGCTGCCTGCCGAGTACTTTCAAGTCCTGGGTAACTACCGATTCAGCCCCGAGCACGTCCGCCAACCGGTAGCGATGGGTGTGATACGCGCCCTCGAATTCCTGGTCCCAACGATGCTGTTAATGCTTGGCAACCAGGTGATGTACCAGAAGTTCTTCTCGGCACGCAGTGAAAAAGACGCCCGCGTCTCGGTCATTGGCTGGATTCTCGGCACATTACTGCTGGAAACGCTGATCGTCGCCATCGCGGTCTTCGGCCGCGCCCTCTACCCCACGGGCGAAGTCGCTCTCCACCCCCGCGAGATCATACCCTACACGGCCCGCCACGGCCTGCCCGCAGTCCTTGGTGCGCTCCTGCTCGGCGCGGTTTTCGCCAAGGTCATTTCGACGGCCTCGAACTATCTTTTCTCGCCCGCCACCAACCTGGTCAACGACGTCTTTGTTCGCTACATCGCCCCCGGCGCATCCAACAAGCGAGTCCTCATTGTCTCGCGGCTCTGCGTAGTACTGCTCGGCTGCTGGGCTCTCTATCAAGCGGTCTACGCCGAAAGCATTCTGCAGAAAATGCTTTGGGCTTACACCATTTATTCCGCCGCGCTCACACCGGTGGTTCTTGCCGCCTTCTACTCCAAACGTGCCACCTCCTGGGGCGCGGTTGCAGCCATCGCAATCGGCACCGTCGTCACTCTGGCTTGGGACTTGCCGTTAGTGCGCGCTATCTTCCCACGCATCCTCGCCGATCGCGATGCCATCTTCCCCGCACTCTTCGCCGCCGTGGCAGCTCTGATCGTGGTCAGCTTCTTCACGCCCAAACCTGCGGCGGAGCAGTTAGCGCAATTCGCGGATTAGGGCTCTAAATCCACTGCACGCTGAGTGGCTTTCTGGGAGGCACCTTCCGATATTTATACTTCGGTTCGCCCAACATCAGACCACCGCAAACGGCGTACCCCTCAGGGACGGCCAGAGCCTCGCGAAGCGGAGCGTGAATGCTTGCGAAGTGTGTCAGGTAGCCGGCCCAGCAGACGCCCAGGCCGCGTGCCTCCGCCGCAAGCTCAAGGAAGGTCAGCGCAATGGCGCAATCAAGTTTTCCCCACTCATAATCCTCTGGCGCGCAGGCCACAACCACCGTGGGAGCCCCGCGCAATATCCGGTCATATCCGCCTTCCCATTCCGCCAGCATCACCGGACCTTTGCCCGAAGCGCGCATCCAGTTCATCACCTCGGCAGATAACGCGTGCACCTTGTCCCCGCCCCTCACGACTATCCAATGCAGCTTCTGAGAGTTGGTAGCCGTCGGAGCTCGCCGGGCCACGTCCAGCAGTGCTTCCATTGTCTTTCTGTCGACGGGCTGGTCCTTGAACTCCCGTACCGACCTCCGGCTGTTCAGAAAACTGTCTATGATCTCTGGATCCGGTAGTTCTTTGGCCGCAGTCAATAACTCTTCCTGTGGCAGGCCTGTATGAGTCAGTGCATCGTGAGGACAAACCGCTACGCAGTGGCCGCAGAGAATGCAAATCCTGCCTGCAACTTCTTCGGGAATTTTCTGCTGATTGAGAGTGAGGAACCCGGACGGACAAACTGCCACGCAGGCACCGTCATTCTTGCATAAATCTGTATCAACAATGATCTGACTCACAATCACTATCCCCTTTGTTGCCTTTTGGCAGACGGCTGAATGGCTTTGGATGCAGTGTACTCCTTCAGAATCCTATGAGGCCCGCTCAACAAGAAGTCTAAATCTGCTCAACGAAGCAAAATAATTCTTCCCCGCCCGCTACAACTCGGCCTACACTGTCCGTGTAACTCCTCTGACGCCATGCCAATAGCCGAACTGACCCTGGAACTCCGCATCGAGCACGCCCAGTCGCTCAAGGACCGGCGGCAGGTCGTCCGCTCGCTCAAGGATCAGCTCAAGCAGGGCTTCAATATCTCCGTCGCCGAGTTGGACGAGGCTGTCACCTGGCAGTCGGCCACAATCGGCATCGTCGCCATCTCCGGCTCACGCGACTATCTGCACGGTCTTATGAATGAGGTCGAGCGCGCCGCCCGCCGCATGACCAACGAACTCGGCGCGGAACTGGCCGACGCCTTCTGGGACTATATCGAAAGCTAAGCGTTTAATCGCAGCTGCCTACCGCCGCATCAGCCTCAGTGCGCGCTCCCGGAGCCCGCCAGCGCGACCGTCCCCGCCACCACGCGATCAAAGACCGCGCTCACAAATGCCTCATCGATCCCTTCGTGGCGAAACAGCAATCGCGATAAGAGCGGCCCGACGATCGTGTCTAGAAAGCTCGGCACATCCGTCCTTGCGGGAAGTTGCCCCTGCTCCATCGCCTCCCGCACAATCGCTCGAAACTCATCGTTACGCGGGGAAAATGCCTGCTCCATGAACTCTCTGCGTAGAACGGGATTATCCTGAATCGCCGTCAGCAGCCTCGCAACCACAATGCCGCTTTCGCTGGCAAAAAATCGCCCAATCTGAAGAACATACTGCTTCAGCCGCGTAAGAGGCATGCCCTTGCACGGCAGCGCGGCTTCGTGGTCCGCCTTGTCCAGAAAAGCTTCCAGCAGCAAAGCCTCCTTGGTTGGCCACCAACGATAAACCGTAGCGGAGCTGACGCCGGCCTTGCGCGCAATGTGAAGAATCGAAATCGAAGCCACCGGCAGGTCGTGCAGAAATCCGTAGGCCGCTTCAAGAATCGCGCGCCGCGAGGCCTCGCTGCGCGGCCGTCCGGCAGGGCGCTTTTCTTCAGGCCTGATCTCGAAATTATCAACGCGCATTGCATCCTCCAATCCTGTGGAGTAGGGTGATTATATACGAAACGATGTATTTCGTTTTATAATAATACCAAGATGAGGGCGGAGCTTGGCCGATAACCAACCTATGCAAGACTGGAAGCCTGCCTTCAATCCCTGGCTGGTCGCTGTTGTGGTGGCGATTGCCTCGTTCATGGAGGTGCTCGACACCAGCATCGCCAATGTCGCCCTCCCGCACATAGCTGGAAATCTGGGAGCAAGCCAAAGTCAAGCCACCTGGGTGCTGACCACTTACCTGGTTGCCAATGCCATTGTTCTGCCCATCACCGGCTGGATCTCCAGCGCGATGGGCCGCAAGCGCTTCTTCATGCTTTGCATTGCGATCTTTGCAGCCAGTTCATTGCTCTGCGGCTTGGCTCCCAGCATGCCCATCTTGTTGCTTGCCCGCGCGCTTCAGGGAGCCGGCGGCGGCGGACTGCAACCCATGTCGCAGGCCATCATGGCCGATTCATTTCCTGCCCGACTGCGCGGAGCAGCCTTTGCCCTCTACGGCATCACGGTTCTGGTTGCCCCGGCACTGGGCCCCACTCTGGGCGGCTGGATCACCGACAACTACTCCTGGCGCTGGATTTTCCTGATTAATATTCCGGTGGGTTTTGCGGCGATCGGGTTGATCTACAAATTGGTGGAAGACCCGCCGTTTCTTCGGCGCTTCAAGCCTGGAGAAATGCGTTTGGACTACGTCGGCCTCTCCCTGCTGGTTCTGGGCGTCTCGGCGCTTCAGATATTTTTGGACAAAGGCCAGGAGGATGACTGGTTTGGCTCCCGATTTATCACCACTCTGATTGTTGTTTCCATAGTCTGCCTCGGCTCGCTGATAGTGTGGGAGTTGCGGCACAAGGAACCGCTGGTCGATGTCAGGTTATACAAATTATTCAACTTTGCCAGCATCAAC
>Ga0265336_10001392_pt1 | contig 11158 bp, 10 predicted proteins | sample 42119metaG_FD_193583 | JGI IMG/M metagenome (GOLD analysis project Ga0265336, IMG submission 193583) | Rhizosphere microbial communities from Carex aquatilis grown in University of Washington, Seatle, WA, United States - 4-21-19 metaG | ecosystem: Host-associated > Plants > Roots > Rhizosphere...
TGTCTCGCCGCAGGCCTACGGCCCTGGCATCATCTTTGTCTTCAAGCCAATTCAACAGATGATACGCATCTCGCTGCGCCAGGATGTGCTCGAGGTTCCGGCCCAGGACGTGATTACCCGCGACAACGTCACCATCAAGGTGAACGCCGTGGTTACGCTCTATGTGGTGGACCCTAACGCGGCGGCCATCAAGGTGGTCAACTACGTCTACCAGACCTCGCAGTTTGCGCAGACCACGCTGCGCACGGTGCTGGGCGAGGTGGAGTTGGACGAACTGCTCAGCCATCGCGACAAACTGAATCTACGCATCCAGACCATCATCGACCAGCGGACGGAACCGTTTGGCGTGAAGGTGATCTCGGTGGAAGTGAAGCAGGTGGACCTTCCCGATCAGATGCAGCGCGCCATGGCCAAGCAGGCCGAGGCGGAGCGCGAAAAGCGGTCGAAGATCATCCACGCCGAAGGCGAGTTCAACGCCGCGCAAAAGCTGGTGGACGCCGCTGCACTGATGGCTACACAGCCCATGACTCTGCAACTACGCTACCTGCAAACGCTGACCGAAATCGGCGTCGAGAAGAACACTACCATCATCTTCCCGCTGCCGTTGGAGATGATGACACTTTTCAATAAACTGAGCGCTCCTGCTCCGGCGCTGGTTGATAAGAAGTAGGCGCAGGCCGGTTTTGCCGGTTGCGAAGGCCCGGAAAGCAATTTGCACACGAGAAATACCTAGGTATTGCTGTGCTTGAAATTGCTGTACCCCAGAGAGTGATCAATGCAAGAGATCTTTGAAGACGAGGAGTTGGAACCGGTCGGGCGTCAACAGGACACGGAACTAACGCTGAGCCCGATGATGATGGTGGGCTTGTTTTTTGGCCTGATACTTTTGTGCGGCCTATGCTTCGGGCTGGGGTATTCGCTGGGCAACCGCGGCGGGCACCAATCTCCGGCAATCGTCGCGCAATCTTCCGTGACCGCCAATGCTTCAACTGGTAAGCCTTCGGCATCGACACAACCTCAGCCAGCGCCTGCCGAACAAATTGCAGTTGATCAAGCCGGCCCCGCTATGGAGACGAATCCAGCAGTCACTCCTCAGACTGCTATTCCGGCTACCGTTTCGAGCAACTCAACGGGTGGACCCGTTGTTCGCCCTGCGCTGCCGAGCGGAACGCAACCCGAACAATTCATGGTTCAGATTGCCGTTCTCTCCAATTCCACAGACGCCGCAGTACTGACTGGGGCACTGCACAAACGCGGCTATGCGGTGACAACTAGTTCCACCGGCGGCGACAGTCAATTTCACGTGCGCGTTGGCCCATTCGCCAGCCGCGCCGAGGCTAGCCAGTGGCGCTTGAAGCTGCTCAATGACGGCTACAACGCGGTTGTGCAGCCGTAAGGCCTCATGCCCGCATCCACTCAGGCAAGTTGGAGGCGATGGAGGCTCGGACAGCTTCCGACAGCTCTTCGCGAGTTTTGTAATCACTGGGATAAACAGGTGCGTTAAAGACGATGTGCGCGATTCCTGGCTTGATGGCAAAGCTGCCTTTGGCCATCATGGTCTCTGTGCCGTAGATGGAGACCGGGATGCACGGCGCGCCGGTCTCCATCGCCAGATAAAACGGCCCCTTTTTAAAGGGAAGCATACGGCCGTCTTTGGAGCGCGTACCTTCAACAAACGTAGTGATGTGCAGACCTTTATCCAGGATACGTTTGGCTGCGGCGACGCTTTCCTGCGCGCTGGCGGCGTTCCCTTTACGATCCACGGGAATGAACTCACCCAGCTTAAGGCAGTAGCCGAAGACTGGGATATTGAAAATTGCGCGCTTGGAGAAGGCGGCGGTATATCCCGGCAAATATGAAATCAGGGTTGGCGGATCGAGGTTCGAGACGTGGTTGGCCATAAAGATGCACGCACGGCCCGCTGGAACCTGCTCCTGCCCTTGGAGCCGCACGCGGATACCAGCCACGCGCAGGCCAGTACGAACGATAAAGCAGGTCACGTTATAAAGCGGCCGCACGTTGCCAGTAATCACCGCCAGCGGAATTAAGATCAGCGCCGAGGGAACGCTCATGGCGAGAATTACAACGAATACAACAAGCGACACAATCATGAAGGCTCCATCAGAGAGCTGAATTTTTTGCCCCGGCGTTCAGCCTGAGGCTTCCTTTAGGTTCTCATCCACTCCGGCAGGCCGGAGGCGATGGCCGCGCGAACCGCTTGCATTAGCTCGTCGCGCGTGGCAAAGCTGGCCGGGTTGATGGGCGGATGAAAGATAATGCGCGCCGCTCCGGGACGGATGCGCAAACTACCTTTGCCCTGGATGGTTTCTGTGCCGGAGATTGAAACCGGAATGCACGGCGCGCCGGACCCCATGGCGAGAAAGAACGGGCCTTTCTTGAAGGGCAGCATACGACCATCTTTGGAGCGCGTGCCTTCGACAAAGGTGGTCATGTGGACGCCCTTTGCCAATACAACTTTGGCTGCGGCTACGCTCTTTTCTGCGTCTACCGGGCTGCCGGACCGGTCCACAGCAATGAAGTCGCCCTGGCGGAATCCGGTTCCGAGGATGGGCAACTCCATCAGTGAGCGCTTCATGAAGGCCGAAGTGCGCCCCGGAATCAGTGAGACCAGCGCGGGCGGGTCGAGGTTGGAGACATGGTTCGCCATGAAGATGCACGCACGGTCTTTGGGGATGCCTTCCCTGCCCTCGACGTGAAAGCGTACACCAGCCATCCAGCAACTACTGGAGAGCATGAAGCGCGTGCCTTTGTAGAGCGGTAATACTTTGCCCGTGATGGCGCACCAGGGGATGAACAGAAGCGCCGTGGGAATGCCGGTAACGACCATTGTGGCCATGAAGATGAAAAAATAAATCATGCCGATCTTTCCGCCCAATCAGGGTTGAAGTTCTTTGAGATGCGCGGGGAGTTTCTCATAAATGCCGTCGAAGCCGCCATTGGAAAGGATCGCCACGACATCGCCGGATTGGAGCTGCGGAGCGATTGCATTGACGATGGCCTCGACATCCGCGCAGAGTTCGGCGGGAGTTCCGTCGGCGTTGAGCGCACGGACGACGTCTTCCGGGTGGAGGCGCTCGGCCTCGGAGATGAGCTGCTGCTGATAGACACCAGCTAGAATAACGTGGTCGGCAAGGCGCAAACTTGCAATGAGGTCGGTTTCAAGCACCTTGCGCCGGAGCGTGTTGGAGCGCGGTTCCAAGATTGCCCAGAGACGCGATTGCGGATAAACGGCACGCAGCGCACGGAGCGTTTCTCGGATGGCTGTGGGGTGGTGAGCGAAGTCGTCAATGATGGTGACGCCATGGATGACCGCGCGCACTTCGAGGCGGCGCTTGACGCTTTTGAATGTGGCCAGCGCGGCAACAATTTCCTTTTTGCTGATTCCCTGCCCTGCTGCCAGCGCGGCAGCGGCGGTGGCGTTCAGCGCGTTGTGCTCACCGGCGAGGCTCATCGCAAGCTCGGCCCACAGTGCGCCATTGTGCCAAACCTCCCAGCGAGTGAGACCATCTGTGTGACGGAGATTCTGAATGCGCCAGTCTGAAGTTTCAGAAAAGCCGTAGCGCTCGACGCGGCACAAGGCTTTGGCAATGCACTCGGTGACGTTGGCATTGCCGTCGTAGGCGACGATGAGGCCGCGGCGCGGAACGAGATTTACTAGCCGCTTGAAGGCTGTTTTGACGGCTTCGAGGTCGGCGTAAATGTCGGCGTGGTCGAATTCGACGTGGGTGAGAATCAGCGCGTCGGGAAAGTAGTGGAGAAACTTTGGACCTTTGTCGAAGAAGGCGGTGTCGTACTCATCGCCTTCAATGATGAAGGTGCGCGTGGGGCGGAACTGGAAGCTTGTGCCGAAGTTTTCCGCCACGCCGCCGATGAGAAACGACGGTTCCAGCGCAGGGTTTTTATGCGATGAAAGCTGGTAGATCCACGCCAGCATACTGGTTGTGGTGGTTTTGCCGTGAGTTCCGGCAACGACCAGCGACTCGCGACCGACTAGAAACTCTTCGCGCAGAAGCGCAGCCATTGAGGTGAAGGGAATGCGCTCGTCGAGCACGCGCTCGATCTCCGGATTGCCGCGCGAGAGAGCATTGCCGATAACGACCAAATCAGGCACGGGATCGAGATTTGCTTCCGCATACGGCTCAAGGATGGGAATGCCCAAAACGGCGAGCAGGTCGCTCATGGGCGGATACGCTGCTTTGTCGGAACCGGTGATACGGTGGCCCTGCAACTGCAACAATCCGGCGAGCGAAGCCATCGCCGTGCCGCAAATGCCGCTGAGGTGGATGTGGCGAGGGAGTGGAGTCATGGCTTCACCGCCGGATCAATCAAATGCAGGCGCGCTTCCTGCTGCACCATCAACTCCGCTTCGACGCCGAGGGTGAGCGTGACGTTCTGGCGCGAGACGTGGCCGCTGCGCAGGCCAATGGCGATGGGTCCTTTGAAATTCTTGAAGGCGCTGAAGATCACTTGATCGAGCAGATCGGTAGGTGCGCCGGGAGAGACACAATCCAGCATCTCGCCGAAGACGATGCCGCGCACACCATCCAGCTTGCCCGCCTCGCGGAGTTGCCACAACATTCGGTCGATTTGATAGGGCTTGGCATTTACGTCTTCGAGGAAGAGCAGCTTGCCTTCGGTTTGCGGTTCGTAGGTGGTGCCCAGCATGGCCACAAGAATGCTGAGGCAGCCTCCATAGAGCGTGCCACGCACGCGGCCCGTGCGCAGGGGCCGAAGGCCCTCTTGTGTTCCGACAGTGTATGGTTTACCGGAGAGCGCAGCTTGCAGGCTGGCGAGATGAACGCCGTCTTGATTTGCGCGCGCGAAATCCGCCGAGAGCATTGGGCCATAGAATGCGGGCAGATGAATCTGATCGAGCATCCAGAGCTGCATCGCGGTGAGATCGCTGTAACCGATAAGCGGCTTGGGGTTTTCGGCGATGAGGTCGAGGTCCAGCCCCTCCAATAAATAATTCGCACCGTAGCCGCCACGCGTGCAGAAGATGGCACGTGCCTGATCGCCGGTGAAGGCTTGATGCAGGTCGCTGAGGCGCATCTCTGGCGTTCCCGCGAAGAAAAGCGGGCCGCGAGCGAGGATGTTCTCGGCAGGTTGCGGATCGTAACCGAGTGTGCGCAAGGCCGTCAAACCTGCTTCAACGCGCTCTGGCTGAGGCGTGGAAGCGGGAGAGACGACGGCCACTGGAGCGTCGACTGGAACAGCGTGCGGCTTGAGCAATGCGGTCATGCTGGCCATGCCTCGCCACGTGCAATCAGGGATGCGGGGCCTGTCAGAAACAGATCGCTCTCAGGCCCGCTCCACTCAATGGTCTGCGCGCCGCCGGGAGCGACTACAGTGAGCGGCGACTGGCAGCCGTTCAACGCGATGGCCGCCGTGGCCGTGGCGCTGCTGCCGGTGCCCGATGAAGTCGTTGGTCCAACACCGCGCTCAAAGATGCGAATTTCGATTTCGGTGGGGCTGACGATGCGCAAAAATTCGACGTTGGTCTGGTGAGGGAAATCCGGATGTGTGCAAATCTCCGCGCCTAGCGTGTACCAATCATATCCGTGGATGGTGAATTTGGAATTGTCTACAACGATGACAAAATGGGGATTGCCGATGGAAACTTCGACGCCCGGCACCCAAACGCAGTCGGCAAGATTAACAGTGCGCGGAGTGAAGGAGGGGACGCCCATTCCGGCGGTGACTTCGACGGTAAATTCTTCGCCGGTTTTCAACGCGTTCACGCGGCAGATGCGCGGCCCGGCATCGGTCGTAATCTCCACTTCATCGCCTGCATGGAAGTTACGTTCGAGCGCCATCCACGCAGCCACACAACGCGTGCCGTTACCGCTGATTTCGGCGATGGAGCCGTCGGCGTTGTGCAGGCGAATTCGACCGGAGTTGGGCCCGGTCCAGGCGAAGAACTCTACGCCGTCGGCGCCAATGCCGGTGTTGCGCGCACAGAGACGGCGCGTGAGAGCTGCCCAATCGCAGCCCTGAGCGGCATCTTCTGTCACAATCAAAAAATCGTTGCCGCAGGCGTGAGCCTTTGTAAAGGGAATCAATTTTTCTCCCGGTCAAACTGTGGCTTTGCTATGGAGCTTTAGCCGTATCCGAAGTATAAATCGTTCCGGCTGGCTGGCCGTCTGACCAAAAGCGGCGAACCGCAGTCAAGCCTTGAGGATGCGCCTTGACCGCGCGGTCAATCTGATCACCGTCGAAGGCCAGAACAATTGCGGCGTGCGCGCCCGGCGCGGCCAAAGCATCGCTGTAAATTGTCAGATCGCTCTCGTTGATGGTCTGACGAAGCGGGATGCCGGTGAAGGCGACAAGATTCGGGTAGACCGATGTATCCATTAGAACCACGGCTCCGGGCCGCTCGGCCAGCAACGCCCGCAGCATGGGCGGAATTTCAATTTCGAAATTCCGGCGCGCCTCGATATTCTTAATTCCTTCTACGTACGTCAGCGGACGCTCGCGCACCATTTGAGCTGCGTTCAAGGCCACAACAACAAAGAGAACACCTGCCGCAGCTCGCACCCATATTGGATTGACTTCACGCGGCTTGAATTGATGGATTGCGGCCAGCGCAAACTGCGCGGCAAAGCCCAGGCCCAAGGCAAAGGCGGGCAGCATCTCCATTCCATAACGCGTGTTGTACCAAGAGTGTGGCCACCAGGGCGGCAGAAAAATTGGCACTGATCCGTACGCGACGGAATAGGCGTAAAAAGGAACCGGGAACCACAACAGCAGCGCCCATGTAAATGCACGCCGCCGCGTTGTTAGCCATGCCCAGGCCGTCCCGAGCAGGCTCACAATTAAAAGCACATTGCCCCAGGCCGCGGCGGCCGCATCCATCTCCGCGACCTTGACGAAGAAGAGCAGCGCAACCCAAGGATTGTGCCAGCCCGGATGCGGCGGACCAGCGCCGTGCGACATGGTGCGCAACTCAATCGCTTTGGCCGAATAGGGTCCGCGCGCAAAGTAAAGCCAATCATCAAAGCCAACCGAGTTATACACAAACCACGCCACAGGCGCAGCGAGGATGAAAATGCTGGCAATCCAAAAGCTCACAGAGCGCAATCGTCCGCGACGAAGCAGAACAAAGCCCATGCATGTCCAGGCGACGAGCGCCATTACCCAGCCGTCGTAACGGGTGAAAATTGCGGCGATCAGCGCCGCCGCGATGAGGCACTGCAGTCGGGTCGATTGACGCGATTCTGTATCCAAGCTTGCACGCCACTCCACCAGCCAGAGTGCAACCCAGACCATTTCACAGACAAAGAGCGGCTCGGTCATGGCCGTGGTTTGCAGGTAGAGCAGATTGGAATTGAGCGCGAAGAAGGTCAGCGTAAACGCCGACGAAGCAGGCGGCAGCCAGTGTCGCACGAGACGATAAATCCCGATACAGGCGAAGAGATAAGCCAGCGCCGAGGGAACAACGCCGGCAATTCCGTTGGCCCACCAACTGTAAACCTGCACAAAGGGCAGCATGAGAATGTGCGGCAGCGGTAGCCATACCGAGCCGAGTTCGGTGAGACGCGGCAAACGTGCGTCGAAGACCCGACGGGCGATGTGCAAGTGAGCCACCGCATCGCCGTAGTTGAGCATCGCACCGCGACGCCAACTCCACGCGATTGCAGCGAGAGAGGCTGCCACGCATGAGACCACGACGGCGAGCATCTCCGCACGAGAGATGGAGTGAACCGGATTGGATTTCTCAGGCAAGGTGCGTTAACTCGCGGAAGAGATTGAAGCGTTCATCAATTTCCTTGCGCGTGAGTTTCTGCATCCGCTCTGTGCCGAAGCGTTCGCACGCAAACGAGCCCATCACGCTGCCATAGAACATAGCGTTGCGATAGGCGGCTGGAGTGACTTCGGGCTGCGAGGCCAGATAGCCGAAGAAGCCGCCCGCAAAGCTGTCGCCCGCGCCGGTTGGGTCTACCACTTCTTCAAGAGGCAGCGCTGGCGCTCTAAAAGTTTTGGCGGGATCTCCGAATAAGGTCGCGCCAAATTCGCCGTGCTTGACCACCAGTGTCTTCGGTCCGAGCGACCGAACCACGCGGGCGGCCTGTACGAGGTTGTTGTTACCGGCCAGCATCTTGGCTTCGGTGTCGTTGATGAGCAGAATGTCAAGGCCCTTCAAGACTTCAAGCAACGCCGTGCGATGATCCTTGATCCAGTAGTTCATCGTGTCGCCAGCCACGAGTTTTACGTCCGGCATTTGCTCGCGGACACGGCGCTGCAAAACCGGATCGATGTTCGCCAGAAAAAGAAACTCCGAGTCGCGATATGCATCGGGAATCTTGGGATTAAAAGCTGCAAAAACATTCAGCTCGGTGTTGTGTGTCTTGGCTTCGTTGAGGTTTTCTAAATACGAGCCTTCCCAGAAAAAGCTCTTTCCCGCAGTGTGTTCAATGCCGCGCGTGTCAATTTTATGCGCCTCGAAGACCGCTTCTTGCCGCTTGCCGAAATCCTCGCCGACAACGGCGATGACGCGCACATCGGTAAAGTAACTTGCGGAGAGTGAGAAGTAAGTAGCCGCGCCACCCAAACAGCGGTCGCGTTTTCCGGCCGGAGTTTCAATGGTGTCGTATGCGACGCTGCCTACTACGGTAATTGTCATTTGTTTCCTCTCTGGTGCTATCAAAACCCATACTAAGTGCTAAAACCCTCGTTGATATTGCAGGTATGTGGCACGACTGAAGTCGTGCCCTGACACTTCCAGCCACACTGGGGGACTTAGGCGCTAAGATACTTCCCAAACAGCAGCTTCAGCTTTTCTTTTGTTGTTGCGGGAATCGCATCTGGCGCGGTGAGCACGGCATACTTTGCCGCTGAGGCACAGGCGCAATTGCGTTCGTGCGGCATGGCGGCCACGGCGGCTTTCACAACCTTGGCTGCGTTCGCGGCGTTCTGGTGGAGTACGCGCACAATTTCTTCAATGGTGACTGAATCGTGGCCTTCGCGCCAGCAATCATAGTCAGTGACCATGGCGATGGTGGCATAGCAAATCTCCGCCTCGCGAGCCAGCTTAGCCTCTTGCAAATTGGTCATGCCAATCACGTCGGCGCCCCAACTGCGATAGAGCTTCGACTCAGCTTTGGTGGAGAACTGCGGGCCTTCCATGCAGACATAGGTCCCGCCCAGTTTGCCTACAACGCCAACCGTCGCACAAGCCTCAGAAGCGGTATTGGCCACCGTGGCGCAGACCGGATCGCCAAAGGCCACATGGCCAACGATGCCTTCGCCAAAGAAGGTAGAAACGCGAAGAAAGGTGCGGTCGATGAACTGGTCGGGAATCACAAAATCGGTGGGCTTGTGCTCTTCTTTCAGCGAACCGACGGCCGAGACCGACAAGATTCGCTCGACACCGAGTTTTTTGAAGGCGTAGATGTTGGCGCGGAAGTTCAACTCTGAGGGTAGGATGCGGTGGCCTCGCCCATGCCGTGCAAGAAACGCCACGCGACGCCCTTCCAGCTCGCCGAGCACAAAAGGGTCTGAAGGCGCGCCGAAGGGCGTCTCCACCGTCTCTTCACGCACGTTAGTGAATCCAGGCATCGAGTAAAGCCCGCTGCCGCCGATAATGCCAATCTCTGCCTGAGCCAAAGCCCACTCCTCCCGCGCGCCTATTCCCGGTCCGCGCCGTCGCACAGTGCAAACACCTTAGTATAAAGGCAGGATGCCTGTTAACAACAGCTTCAATATGGCTTGATTGGCGGCGGGAACATGCCTGAATTCAATCGGTAGCATGAATAATACCCTCAGGAGCTAAATGTCTGACTCATTTTAGGCGTGAGGAGCAACATAGCTTTGCACTGACACTACTTTCGATCCCGAATGCCTATCTTTAAAGTTTGAGCAACCCGTATCCTTTATGGATCGCGATATTCGCCGCGGAGCTAAGGGCTAGGGAATGAGACCGAGGGTTTTCAATTCCGCTTTCAGTTTGGCATTATTGATTGGCTTCACCAGGTATGCATTGCAGCGGGCAAGAAGCGAGCCTGTGATGCTCTCGTTGTCCGTATAGGCGGTGATGACGATGATTCTGGCGGGAGCCGAGACGCGCGCAACGGATTCCTGCTTGCGAATCTCCCGGATCGCCTCGCAACCGTTCATCACGGGCATTCTGAGATCCATGCAGATCAGGTCGTAGCCCTGATGCAAATCCAGAGCGATGCCAGCCATCTCCACGGCTTTTTTACCGTCAGCGGCGATTTCGCAAATGCCATAGCGGGAAAGGTACTTTTCGAGCAGAGCCCGACTCGTCGCATCGTCTTCCACAACCAGACTCTTCATCTCGCACACTCCCCCTGACCCGCGCCGATTCCCGGCATCTGAGGCAGCAGGAGGACTGCTCCTTGAGGTTCAATTCCCATCAATCTTTCTTATCGGCGGATTCAACTTTGTACTTGAATCAAGGCTGGAGCGTCATCGGCAGATCGATGAAGGCTCGTGGTTTTCCATCCTTGCACCAAGAAACTTAAGTGTCGCAAAACCTGGCCGATAAACAGTTTATGGCCTTCCGAGCTGGAGGAAGTCAATGAAGAAATGGACATTGGGCCGAAGGGTGTTTTTGATCTGTCTCGGATTGGGAGTGCTGACGGTACTCCAGGGAACCCTATCTCTGCTGAATCTTTACCGCACCAGAAGCACCGTAAGCCACCTCAACGACGACACATACTCTGCTTTGTATTGGGCGGGCAAGCTGAAAGGCGTGGCCAAGGACCAACGCATCGCGGTTGTTTTCTACCTGGACTCAACCAGCGAAGCGGACCTGACGAAAAATGAGGCATTAGTTGAGAAGGCAGAAGACGAACTGCGAGTAATAAGGGGATACTATCCCAAGTTTGATGCCCAGGACAGGCAGGCCATTGCCACCAACGCGGTGGAACAGGCCAGGTTCTATAAGGCATGGCTTGAGATCAAAGATCTGAAGCGCGCGGGACAGACTCAAGAAGCGAAAGTTGTCTATTACACAAAGCTGATGGACGCGACTCTGGGCCGGCGGAGGATGGAAGATTACCTCGCCGAAGTCGATCAAAAGCGCGGGCAAAACCTAGCCAAAGATGCCCTCCATGCAGTTTCTCTGGGAATTCCAGCCGTATGGACGATTCTTTTGCTCACAGTTGTTCTGGGA
>Ga0265336_10001393_pt1 | contig 11150 bp, 16 predicted proteins | sample 42119metaG_FD_193583 | JGI IMG/M metagenome (GOLD analysis project Ga0265336, IMG submission 193583) | Rhizosphere microbial communities from Carex aquatilis grown in University of Washington, Seatle, WA, United States - 4-21-19 metaG | ecosystem: Host-associated > Plants > Roots > Rhizosphere...
GGCGTCCTGCCGCCGACGATGAACTACGTCCACCCGGACCCGGCCTGCGATCTCGACTACGTTCCCAACGAGGCGAGGCGCGTGCAGGTGGACGTCGCTCTCTCGAACGCAATGGGCCTCGGCGGTCATAACGGTTGTGTCCTGATAGGGAGGGTGTAGATGGCGTACGACTTCGAACAGGTGCAGGCATACGCGGAGGCGAACACGACGCCGCCGCTCGACGCGCTCCGTAGGCTCGGCGAGGAGACCGAGTCGACGCAGAAGGCCGCACAGATGTCCGTTGGGCCGAACGAGGGCGCGTTCCTTCGCTTCGTCGTCTCGCTCATGCAGCCGATGCGCGTGCTCGAGATCGGCGTCTTCACCGGCTGGTCGGGGATCGAGATCGCGCGCGGCCTGCCGCCCGGCGGGAAGCTCCTCGCGCTCGATGTCGAGGAGGAGACGACCGCGATGGCGCGCCGCTACGCCGAGGAGTGCGGCGTCGCCGACCGCGTCGAGTACCGCGTCTGCGACGCGAAGGCCGAGGTCGCCGCGCTCGGCGGCCCCTTCGACCTCGTCTTCATCGACGCGTGGAAGCCCGACTACATCGAGTACTACGAGGCCGTGCTCCCAAAGCTCGCCGACGGCGGGCTGATCCTCGCCGACAACACGCTCGGCGGGCTCGACGGGAACGAGGGGATCAAGGCGTTCAACGAGCACGTGATGGCTGACGACCGCGTCGAGTCCGTCCTCGTGCCGATCCGCGACGGCGTGACGTTCATTCGGAGGCGCGGCGGCGTAGGCTCGACGGAGCCGCCACAGAGCGGAGGCGCCGGCTTTGCCGGTGCCGGGAGCGGGTAAGTGGGTGCGTGGGAGGGGACGCCGCCGCCGTACCGGATCGAGACCGAGCGTCTCGTCGTCCGCTGCTACGAGCCGCGCGACGCCGCGCTGGTCAAGGACGCGATCGATACGAGTCTCGAGCACTTGCGGGCCTGGATGCCGTGGGTCGAGGGCGAGCCGCAGACGCTCGAGGAGAAGACCAACCTCCTGAAGACGTTCCGGTCAGCGTTCGACCTCGGCGAGAACTTCGTGATGGGGATCTTCTCCGCCGACGAGTCGGAGGTGATCGGCGGCACCGGGCTCCATCCCCGCAACGAGCCGGGCGGTCTCGAGATCGGCTACTTCATTCGCGCGAGTGCGACGCGGCAGGGGTACGTGACCGAGTCGACGGCGGCGCTGACGCGGGTCGGCTTCGAGATCTGCGAGGCGGACCGGATCGAGATTCGCATCGACCCGGCGAACGAGGCGAGCATCGGCGTGCCGCTCAAGCTCGGCTACACGGAGGAGGCGACGCTGCGGCGCCGGCTGCCCGCGAAGGCGGGCGGGCCGCTGCGCGACGTAACGCTCTACACGCTGTTCCGCGAGGACTTCGACCCCGCTATCGCGCCGGTCCTACGCGCCTTCGACGGCTCGGGGCGTCAGATCCTCTAACGCATCGACCACGAGGTCGGCGAGAGCGAGCGCCTCCGCGTCAGGCGGGTAACTCGCGTTCGGGATCGCGATCACGCGCATCCCGGCGGCGTGGGCCGACCGGATGCCCGCGTGCGAGTCCTCGACTGCGGCACAGCGCTCGGGCGCGACGCCGAGGCGCCGCGCGGCCTCGAGGTACACGTCGGGTGCGGGCTTGCCTCGCGCGACCTCCTCAGACGACACCGTCGCCTCGAAGGCGTCGGCGAGCCCGGCGAGCCGGAGCACCTCCTCGAAGATGGCGCGGTTCGACGACGACGCGAGCCCGAGCGGGAACCGCCCCGCGAGACGACGGACCACGTCGACCGCGCCCGGAAGAAGTGGCAGCTCGCGCCGGTACGCCTCGAGCATCAGGTCGACGACGTCCGCGTTGATCTGCTCAGGAGTGCCAGGGACGCCGGCCTCCGCCGCAAGAAACGCCGACCACTCCGGCGCCGACATCCCCATCATCGCTCGCTGGACTTGCTCGTCGTACCGCCCGCCACGCTCGCGCACGTATCGCTCGCGCACGGAGTCCCACACCTCCTCCGACTGAAGCAGCACGCCGTCGAGGTCGAAGACGACCGCGGCGATCAAACCGAGTGGTACGTGCTCTCGCGGTAGACGAGCGCGTTCCGCGCGGGGCCGTGCGCGATCGTGAGGACGTCGGCGATGAAGAACGTGTGGTCGCCGGCGTCCGCCTCTGTTCTCGTCTCTGCCTCGATCCAGCCGAGCGCGCCGTCGATGAGCGGCGCGACGGTGCCTTCGCGCGTCGGCACGCCTTCCCAGTGGACGATCGGCGGATAGCCGGCGGCGAAGCGGCGCGCGAGCTCGTCCTGCTCCGAGCCGAGGAGGCTGATCGCGAACCGCCCGGCGGCGCGAAGAAGCTCGTAGCACGACGCCTCTTTCCCGATCGAGACCCCGACGAGCGGCGGCTCGAGCGAGAGCGAGACGAGCGAGGAGACGGTGACGCCCATCCGGTCGCCGTCGACGTCGACGCTGAGGATCGAGACCCCGTGCGGCCAGAGCCGCATGAGGCCGCGAAGGTCGTCTCCCGTCGTCATCCGGGAGAACGCTAGCGGCGGGGCTGGGATTTGAACCCAGGGATCCGTGAAGATCAACGGTTTTCAAGACCGCCCCGTTCGACCGCTCCGGCACCCCGCCGCGCCGCAGTAGTGTCGCAGCCGTGGCGACGATGGTGGATCTCGACACGCTCGCGCTCGAGCTGCCCGGGGTGACGAAGGAGCTCGACGACGGCCGGCCGGCGTACAAGGTCGCCGGGAAGACCTTCTGCTTCCACCGCAGCCGCCGTCCCGACGCGGTCGATCCCGAGACCGGCGAGCGGCTCGACGACGTGCTCGTCTTCTATGTCGAAGACCTCGAGATCAAGGACATCCTCGTCGAGTCGGGCAGCGTCTACTTCACGACTCCGCACTGGAACGGCTACTCGGCGGTGCTCGTCCGGATCCCGCACCTCAAGAAGCTCGGGAAGGCGGAGCTGCGCGACCGGGTCGAGGAGGCGTGGCTGAAGCGCGCGCCGAAGAAACTCGCAAAGCAGTGGTTCGCGGCGCGGTCCTAGGCCGGTGGCAGCCACCGAGACGACACAGCGCCTGTTTCGTCACGGAAACGTCACGTGCCGCGTGTTCAAGCGGGTACGACTCGTTACAGAGTCGTAAGTGGCTGCCACCGGCCGTCAGGCGCGGATGCGTTCCGGAGCGCCGTACGCCCACAGCACGTCGGGCACGTCGCCGCCGAAGTTCTCGAGGATCGCGAGGAGGCTGCGGTCCGTCGTCGCCGTTCCGTTCAGCGTGTTGACCGGCTCGAGATCCTTGCCTGCGCGGTACCGGATCCCGAGCCGCCGCGCTTGGAAGTCGGTCGTGTTCGACGCCGACGTCAGCTCGCGATAGCGCTGCTGCGCCGGGAACCAGCCCTCGATGTCGTACTTCTTCACGGCCGGCGCGCCGAGGTCGCCCGCGGCGACGTTGACGACGCGGTACGGAACCCCAAGTCCTCGGAGAATCTCCTCCTCGATCCCGACGAGCCGCTCGTGCTCGTCGGTCGCGGCGCCCGGCTCGCAAAAGACGAACAGCTCGACCTTGTTGAACTGGTGGACGCGGAACATGCCGCGCGTGTCCTTCCCGGCCGCGCCCGCCTCGCGGCGGAAGTTCGTCGAGAACGCCGTGTAGCGCAGCGGGAGCTCGTCCGCCTCGAGGATCTCGCCCATGTGGAGCCCCGCGAGCGCGACCTCCGAGGTCCCGGTCAGGTAGAGGTCGTCGCTGGAGATCCCGTAGATGTTCGAGCGCTCGGTCGGGAAGAAGCCCGTGCCGTACATCGCCTCCTCGCGGACGAGCACCGGCGGCAGCATCGGCGTGTGGCCGTGCTTCACCGCTGTGTCGAGTGCGTAGCGATACAGCGCCATCGCGACAAGTGCGGTGTCTCCGAGGAGGTAGCCGAAGCGCGACCCGGAGAGCCGCGCCGCGCGCTCCATGTCGAAGCGTCCGATCTCGGTGTGCTCCTTCGACTCCGGTCCGGGCTCGCCGATGCGCCGCAGCTCCTCGGCGTCGTCCTCGTCGAAGCCGTCCGGAGCCGAGTCGTCGGGAGGATTCGGGACTTGCGCGAGCGCCGCGTCGCGAGCTTCCTCCGCGGCTGCGAGCTCCTGCTCCGCGGCCTGTAGCTCCTCCTTGACGCCACGCATCTCCTCGAGCTGCTCGGGCGTCGGCTTCCCCTTTAGCTTCGTCCTCGCGCGCAAGTCGTCGACACGCGGGACGAGCCCGCGCCAGCGCTCGTCGGCGGCAAGCCACGCGTCGAAGGCCTCCGCCGCGCCCTTGCGCGCAAGCCGGCGCCGGAACTCGTCCGGGTCGTTGCGGGCGGCGCGTGCGTCGATCACAAAAGTGAGTGTAAGTACGCCTCGAGCAGGGTCGCCACGCCTTCCTCCTGCACCGGCGGGACGACGAGGTCGGCGAGCGCGAGCACGTCGGGATGGGCGTTCGCGACGGCGACGCCGAAGCCGGCCCAGTCGAGCAGCTCGCGGTCGTTCTCGCCGTCCCCTCCCGCGACCGTCTCCTCGGGGCGGAACCCGAGCCGCTCGGCGACGAAGGCGAGGCCGCTGCCCTTGCTCACGTCCGGATGTGCGAACTCGAGGAAGTACGGCAGCGACTTCGAGATGAAGAGGCGACCAGCGAACCGCGGCTTGAGCTCGGCCTCGAACGCTTGAAGCTCGCCCGGATCGCCGACCGCGACGAGCTTCGTCGGATCGCGCGCGAGCCAGGCGCGCAGATCGCCGACGGCGTTGACCGGGATGTGCTGGAACTCGGAGTAGCGTTTCGCCTCGGCGTTGATCTCCGCGACGTACAGCTCGTCGTCGACGTAGGCGTTGAGATGGAAGCCGGCGTCGAGGACGGCGTCCATCGCTTCGCGCGCGTCGGCGAGCGGGATCGGGACGTGAAGCAGAAACTCGCCGCTCCGCGGATCGGCGACCGCCGCACCCTGGTAACAGACAACCGGCTCGTCTCCCGTGAGGTACGGCCGGACCGCGCGGAACATCCGTCCCGTCACGACGATCACGTGCGAGCCCGCGGCGCGAACGCCCGCCAGAGCAGCGCGCGTACGCGGCCGCAGCACGCCGTCTTCGGCGATCAACGTCCGGTCGAGATCGAAAGCGAACGCGGCTACACGCCGCGGGAAGGTCGCCGGAAGGTCTACGGAACTGTGCCGCCGGTGGACTTCACGACGTAGGCCGCGACATCGGCGATCTGCTGCGTCGTAAGCGCTCCCGTCTTGCCGAACGCCTGCATCCCCACACCGCCGTTGGTCACCTGCGCGGTCGCGTCCCGGTAGGGCGGCTTCAACTGATCGAGGTTGGGGCCGGCCGTGCCGACGGACTTCGCGGCCGCGAGCATGTGGCAGCCGCCGCACCCCTGGCTGGTGAAGATCGCGGCGCCCTTCGTCGGGTCGCCCGTGAGATGGAACGCCGCAACGATCGGGAACGAATCTTTCGCGACGCAGCTCGGGACGCACTTCTCCGGCACCGGCGAGGCCACGCCCTGCGACTGGCAGGCTGCAAGCACGGAAGCGCCGACGAGAACTGCGGCGATGAGAGCGATCCGGCGCACCGGGCGAGACTCTAATGAAGCCGTAAGACCGACGGCGGTGGGACCGGTAGCTCGGGTCGCAGGAGTACCATCACCGATGTGAACCGCCGGTCGTTCGGTCGCGATAGAGGGCTTTCGTTGCGCATGCTCTTCACGAGCACGCTGCTCGGGTTGCTCTACGTCGTCTTCGCGGCCGTGCTCATCAGTGTCCTGCACACGGGCGTCTATTTCATGATCGTGATCGTTGTCGGGATCGCGTTCTTCCAGTACTACACGTCGGACAAACTCGCCCTTCGCGCCGCCGGGGCAAAGATCGTCTCCGCCGAGGAGGCGCCCGACCTCCATGCGATGGTCGAGCGGCTCTGCGCGATGGCCGACCTGCCAAAGCCGCGAATCGCCGTCGTCCCGAGCGACGTCCCGAACGCCTTCGCGACCGGCCGGAACCCTAAGCACGCGGCAGTCGCCGTCACGCAAGGCCTCTGGCAGCGGCTCGAGCCGCAGGAAGTGGAGGCGGTGCTCGCGCACGAGCTCTCGCACATCGCGAACCGCGACGTCCTCGTGATGACGCTCGCGAGCTTCTTCGCGATGCTCGCCGCGATGATCACCCGGATGGGCCTCTACTTCGGGATGTTCGGCGGCTTCAGCGGCGGCAGCAACCGGAACAACAACAACGACTCGGGCTACATCTTCCTGATCGTCCTCCTCGTCTCGATGGTCGTCTACGCGATCAGCTTCGTCCTCATCCGGACGATCTCGCGCTACCGCGAGTACGCCGCCGACCGCGGCTCCGCCCTCATCACCGGCGCGCCGGAGAACCTCATGAGCGCGCTCCAGAAGATCTCGTCCGGCATCACGCAGATTCCCCAGCGCGACCTGCGCGAGGTGCAGGGCATGAACGCGTTCTTCATCATCCCGACGAACTGGAAGTCGAACATGGCCGAGTGGATGATGGATCACCCGCCGCTCGAGAAGCGGCTCGCAGCCCTCGCGGAAATTGCCCGCGACATGGGCAAGCCCGTCGCGTAGCTCGCGCCGCCGCCACTTGACTCCTCCCGCGGGCGCAGGGATGCTCGCGCTCCACATCTACGGGAGGTCGAAATGCGCAAGCGCTGGTTGAAGGCTCCGAGCCCCGCCCTGGTCATCTCACTGATCGCGCTGTTCGTGTCGCTCGGCGGGCCGGGCTACGCGGCCGGCAAGTCGATGTTCTCGACGCCGTCGAAGGCGGCGATCATCAAGATCGTCAAGGGTGTCGCGCCGACGCTCAGCGTGAAGAGCGCCACCGGCATCAGCACGCTTCCCTCGGGAAAGTCTGAGTCCGGCATGTTCGCCGGTGGCGGCGCCGGCGCCGGCGGTTGGGTCGGCTTGACCATCACCTACCCACGTCCGCTGTCAGCTCCGATCGCCGATGCGCACATCATCGACGTGCAGGCGCCGGACTCGGCTGTCACGCACTGCGCCGGTATAGGGCACGCCGATCCTGGCTATCTCTGCCTCTATAACGGGGATATCGCCGGCGTCGGCCTACACCAGTTCCAGTCGGATGACAACACCTATTTCCCGAAGAGCTATGGCAAGTTTGGCGCCGAGCTCTATTGGGAGACCGGTGACGTGGACGTTTATGTCGGCGGTGCGTGGACGGTGACCGCTCCGTAGAGCTACGTCAGGAGGGGTCGGAGCGTTGGCTCCGGCCCCGCGCGATCGCGTAGAAGACATGACGCTTCTGCGGCCAATCCGGCAACGCAGGGTGGTCGAAGTCGCGCGCCGGGTCGTGTGTCATCCCGATCCGTTCCATCACGCGCCGTGACGGCGTGTTCGCGACTGTCGTGAACGAGACGATCTCCTCGAGCCGGAGGTCTTCGAAGCCAAAGCGAAGCGACTCGCGTGCCGCCTCGGTCGCGTAGCCGTGGCCCCAGTGGTCGCGGTGCAGGCGCCAGCCGACCTCGACGAGGTCGGGCGCGAAGCGCGGGACGCTGAGCCCGACAAAGCCGACGAACGGCGCGCCGCCTACGACCTCGACCGCCCACCAGCCCCAGCCGTGCTCGGCGATATGGGCGCTCGCACGATCGACGAGCGCGTCGCTCTCCTCCCGCGTCAGCGGAGCGGGGAAGTAGCGCATCGTCTCGGGATCCCCGTTGAGCTCGGCGAACGGATCGCGGTCGGAGTCCCGCCATTGGCGGAGGAGGAGGCGTTCGGTGCGGAGCTCGCTCAAATCGGAGCGTCGAACAGGCCGAGCCACTTGCTGAGGTCTTGCTCGACCGGGAGCTCCTTCTCGAGCTTCGCCTTCAGCTCGAGCTCCTGCGCGTTGTCGCGCTGCTGCTTCTCACCTGTCGGGACGAACGGCCACCACGTGCCCGTCTTGAAGCCGTAGATCCAGTAAACGGGGTGGCCGCTCCCGAACGCGCTGCCGTCGAACTTGAACGCGGCTGCGAGGAGCTGGCCGCCGAAGCCGTGCTCTTCGAGCTCCGACGCGAGAGCGTGGACGCCGGCGATCTGGTCGTCGAGCTGCGGATCGCGGACGATCACCCACTCGAAGCCAAACGAGTCGGTCTTGCGGTCGATGTCCGAGCCCTGCCCCTTCGCGACGCTACGCAGGAGCTCCTCGGCGTCGTTCTCGGTCGACGTGAACTGGCCCGCTGACATCGGCTTGAAGATGAGCGCCGAATCTCCCGCCGGGGTGAGGGAACACTCGGTCTGAAGCGTCACGGCCGCGGTCGAGAGCGCGAAGAGCCTCTCCGCAGCCGGCTCTTTGAGCTTCTTGCGGCCGAAGAGGATGTCGCCGAGCGGGCTCAGGACTGCGGTGCGTCCTGGGCCGGGGCGTCGGTGCTCGCGGCCGGGATCTCTTTCGGCGCGTCTCCGCCGGATCCGACTTCGGCCTTGAGCTTCGCGAGCTCGTCGTCGACCTGGTTCGATGTGGAGATCTGCGAAAGCTCCTTCGTGAGCTGATCCTGGTCGCCGGCGGTGAGGTCGTCGAGCGCGCCACTGGAGGTGAGCTCGTCGATCGCTCCGGCGCGCGCCTGCATCTCCTCGGTCTTGTCCTTGGCGCGCTGGATCGCGATACCGGTGTCCGCCATCCCCTTGCCGATCCCGGTCGCGGCCTCGCCGACCTTGACCTGCGCCTCGGCGGCGGAGTACTGCGCCTTGAGGATCTCCTTCTGCGAGCGGAACGACTCGATCTTCGTCTGGAGCTGCTGCTCGGCGGCGACGAGCTTGTCCTGCTGGTCCTGCAGCTGCTTGACCTGGCCGTCCATGTCCTGGAGCTGCTGCTGCGCGACCGCCTTGCGCTGCAGCGCCTGCGTCGCGAGGTCGTCGCGGTTCGCGGCGACTGCCTGGCGCGCCTGGCCTTCGAGCGTGACGACGTTCTGCTCGAGCTTCTGCTGCTGAAGCTCGATGCGCTTCTTCGCGGTGGCGACGTCGGCGACGCCGCGTTTCATGTTCTGGAGCTGCTCGAGCATCTGCTCGTACGAGTAGTCGAGTGTCTCGGTCGGGTTCTCGGCCCGGTTGAGGAGCTTCGAGTACTTCGATTTGATGATCAGCGAGGTGCGTCCCATGAGTCCGGCCATGGCGGTTAGCCTAGCTGGCGATGCTCGTCGCGAGAAGCATGCATCCCGACTGGCTCTCGAACGCGTACGCGCTCGCGGCTGAGGAAGGCGGTGTCGCGGTGTTCGTCGATTCGGGCTCCGATGTCGGGCCGCTCGTTGCGTCGGTCGAGAGGTGGGGGGCGCGGCCGGTCGCGCTGTTGCGGACGCACTCGCACCACGACCACGTCGTGAACGAGGACGAGCTTGCGGGGCGGTATGGAATCCCGGTCGTGGCGCAGCCGGGCGAATGGGAGTGGGAGGGGCTGGCCGTTCGCGGTCTCGCGACGCCGGGTCACGCAGACGATCACGTCTCGTTTGTGATCGGTGACGGTCTCGTCACTACCGGCGACGTCCTGTTCCGGGACGCGGTCGGCGGCGGAGATGTCGAGGAGGTGCGGCGTTCCGTTATGGACGTCCTTCTCGCGCTGCCCGATGCGACACGCGTCCTGCCGGGCCACACGGAGGAGACGACGATCGGCCGCGAGCGCGCCGAGAACCCGTTCGTGCGGTATTGGAGCGGGGCAGAGCCCGAGCTCGGCGAGCCGGTGCGCGTCGCCGGCCGCGACGCAACGCTCCTCGTCTGGTCGCCGGACTACGACGGCAACGGCAAGGCGCAAGTGCGCTTCGCCGACGACGGGACGGAAGCCATCGTCGGCGGCTCGCGCGTCGAGCGCTAGACCTGTTCACCAGGAGAGCGTCCATGAGCCGGCTGGCAGCTTGGCGCACTTGGGGTGGTGTGACGCCGACTGCCGGACTCTAAGCGCAACCAGGGTGCAGCCCTCGTCTCGTCGGAGACGCGGCACTGCGGTCTTTCGCCCGGCACGAAACGCGTCGAGGTCACGGTAGTACCGCGACACCCAGGCCCACTCGGAGTCGCTCAATGCGCCCGCAAGTTCTTGGCGCTCGGTCCGCCACGCGGCATCGGACACCCTGGACTGCGAATGCCTCCCATATATCCTCATCAAACCGCCGTTGTTCTGCATCTCGGCGAGGACAATCCGCACCGCCCCCTTTTCGTTGCCGTGTGTGCGGTCATGGGCGACCCAGTACGTGACAGAGGCCGTTACGGCTGCGGCGGCTACGGCCAGTAACGCCTTGAAGAGCGTGTTCAACTCAGGCCTCCTTTCGCCTCGTGCTTAATCAGACAAGCGTCCCGCTTCTCAGCCATCCGGTCAAGGGTCCGAAGGGTTCCCGGAGGACGTTGCTTCAGTAGAGCCACGTCCGAAATGGACAGTACGGTCGCTCTATGCGTCTCATCGTCGCCCGCTGCGAGGTCGTGTACTCGGGTCGTCTCTCCGCCGTTCTTCCCGAGGCGGTTCGCCTGCTCATCCTCAAGGCGGACGGCTCCGTTCTCGTCCACGACGACGCCGGCGGGTTCAAGCCGCTCAACTGGATGACGGCGCCGACGTTCGTCACGGACGAGGGAGACAAGCTCGTCGTCACGAAGCCGAAGACCGAGGATCAGCTCGAGATTCGCCTCGTCGAGGTGCTGAGCGACGTCGTGCACGACATGGGCGAGTCGGCCGCGCTGCAGAAGGACGGCGTCGAGCGCGACCTCCAGCTGGCACTCGCCGATTCGCCCGAAGCGCTCGGCGAGCCGCTTACGCTCGTGAAGCGCGAGTGGGCGACGGAGATCGGCCCGGTCGACCTCATGTGCAAGGACGCAGCCGGCGAGTGGGTCGCCGTCGAGATCAAGCGCGTCGGCACGATCGAGGCGGTGGAGCAGCTGACGCGCTACCTCGCCTTCATCCGCGAGGACCCGGCGAAGACCGGGTGCCGCGGGGTCCTCGCCGCGCAACAGATCAAGCCGCAGGCGGTGGCGCTCGCCGAGTCGCGCGGCATCCGATGTGCGACAGTCGACCTACAAGTACTGCGCGGCGAGCGCGAGCCCGACCTCACGCTTTTCGCCGCCTGACGAGGGAGGAACGCGATGGCGGTCAAGTTGCACCGGTGCTCGCACCAGTGGGTGAAGATCAAGGGACATCCGTGCTGGAAGGTC
>Ga0265336_10001394_pt1 | contig 11150 bp, 5 predicted proteins | sample 42119metaG_FD_193583 | JGI IMG/M metagenome (GOLD analysis project Ga0265336, IMG submission 193583) | Rhizosphere microbial communities from Carex aquatilis grown in University of Washington, Seatle, WA, United States - 4-21-19 metaG | ecosystem: Host-associated > Plants > Roots > Rhizosphere >...
CTTCGCGCGCTTCGACCGGATCGTCGTGCACAGCGAGAACGGCCGCGAGACGCTCGCTTCGCTCGGCGTCGCCCCCGAGAAGCTCCGCGTCATCCCCCACCCCGTCTTCCCGAGCGATCCCCCGCGCACAGACGACGGACGGACGGTGCTCGCGTTCGGGATGATCCGGCCGTACAAGGGGCTCGGCGACGCGATCGAGGCGGTGCGGCGCGCCGGGCACGCGCGGCTGCTCGTCGCCGGCGAGCCGCTCGAGCCGCTCGAGCCGTACCGCGCGGCCGCCGCCGGCGTCGACGTCGAGTGGAGGCTCGGCTACCTCGAGCGCGAGGAGACGAGCCGCGCGCTCGGAGACGCGACGGTGGCGATCTTCCCGTACAAGCCGGAGCTCGACCAGAGCGGCGCGCTCCTGCTGGCCCTCGGGGCCGGCATCCCCGCGATCGCGTACGACGTCGGTGGCATCGCGGAGCCGATCCGCCGGTACGGCGCCGGACGCGTCGTTCCCGCCGGCGACGTCGCGGCGCTCGCCCTCGCGGTGCGCGAGCTCCTCTCGGACCCGGACGAGCTCGAGCAGGCGCGCGCGGGCGCTCGGCAGGCGCGCGCGGAGCTGACGTGGGACGCTGCCGCGCAGGCGCACCTCGCCGTGTACGAGGAGATCGTCTGATTTTCGGCCGCAAACGCTTCTCCGACGTGATCGGCCGCCAGCTCGACGTGTTCGCCGAGGACGAAGCGGACGGCCTCCTCGCGGATGTCGAGGAGATGAAACGCCGTTACGACGCGGCCGACCGCGATGAAGCCGAGGAGGCGTACGGCGACTACGTCGACGCAATCGACGCCGTGAAGGACGCGCTCGCGGGCATGCGCGATCGCTTCGCCGCAACGCTCGACGAAGACGGCGCTGAGCGGTACGAGCCTGCCTTCGAGGACGCGGCCAGGAGGCGATGGCGGTGGCTCGCATAGAGGACTACGCGCTGCTCGGCGACCTCCAGACGGCGGCGCTCGTCGAGCGCGGCGGCTCGATCGACTGGCTTTGCTTCCCGCGCTTCGACTCCGACGCCTGCTTCGCCGCGCTGCTCGGCGGGCCGGAGAACGGCCGCTGGCTCCTCGCCCCCACTGCGGAGGCGACCAGTACGCGCCGCTATCTCCACGACACGCTCGTGCTCGAGACGACGTGGGAGACGGAGGACGGCTCCGTCGCGCGCGTGCTGGATTTTATGCCGCCGCGCGGGAAGGCGCCCGACCTCGTCCGGATCGTCGAGGGCGTCCGCGGGCGCGTGGAGTTCCGCTCGGAGCTGACGATCCGTTTCGGCTACGGGCGGGTCGTGCCGTGGGTGCGCCAGCGGACGCACGAGGAGAACACGCGCGTGGCGCTCGCCGGCCCCGACGCGCTCTGCTTTCGCACGCCGGCGGCGACCCGTGGAGAGGACATGCGCACCGTCTCCGAGCTCGCGGTGGACGAGGGAGAACGGGTTCCGTTCGTGCTCACGTGGTTTCCGTCCCACGAGGACGTGCCCGCACAGGTCGACGCCGAAGTCGCGCTCGCCGAAACGGAGAGCTTCTGGCGGGAGTGGAGCGAGGCGAGCCCGCTCGAGCTGCCGGAGAGCTGGGCTCCGATCGCGCGCCGCTCCCTCATCGTCCTCAAGGCGCTGACGTACCAGCCGACCGGCGGGATCGTCGCCGCGCCGACGACGTCGCTGCCGGAGTCGATCGGCTCCGTTCGCAATTGGGATTACCGCTACTGCTGGCTGCGAGACGCGACGCTGACACTGCTCGCCCTTCTCCACTGCAACCACGCGGACGAGGCCGGCGAGTGGCGGCGCTGGCTGATTCGCGCCGTCGCGGGCGACCCGGCCGACGTCCAGATCATGTACGGCGTCGCCGGCGAACGGCGCCTCGACGAGTACGAACTGCCCTGGCTCGACGGCTACGAGGGGTCGGCACCGGTGCGGGTCGGGAACGCGGCGAGCGAGCAGTTCCAGCTCGACGTCTACGGCGAGGTGCTCGACTGCCTGTACCAGGCGCGTGCGCATGGCCTACCGTTCGATCCCAACGCCTGGAAGATCCAACTCGCGCTTCTCGACCACCTCGAGGGGACCTGGGACAAGCCCGACGCGGGCATCTGGGAGATTCGCGGCGAGCGCCGGCATTTTGTCCACTCGAAGGCGATGGCGTGGGTTGCGTTCGACCGCGCCGTGCGGACGATCGAGGAGGGCCACGGCCCTGACGGCCCGGTCGACCGCTGGCGCGCCGTCCGCGACGAGATCCACCGCGAGGTCTGCGAGAAAGGTTTCGATGAGAGGCTCGGCTCCTTCGTCCAGTCGTACGGCTCGCACGAGCTCGACGCGAGCCTGCTCCTGCTGCCGCTCGTCGGCTTCCTCCCCGCATCCGACGAGCGCATCCGCGGCACCGTCGAGGCGGTCGAGCGCGAGCTACTCCAGGGCGGCTTCCTCCTGCGATATCGCACGCGCCAGGACGGAGTCGACGGGTTGCCACCCGGAGAAGGCGTGTTCCTGCCGTGCTCGTTCTGGCTCGCGGACTGCTACGAGTTGCTCGGACGACACGACGACGCGCACGCCCTCTTCGAGCGGCTCATCGGGCTGTCGAACGACCTCGGTCTCTTGTCCGAGGAGTACGACCCGGCCGGCGATCGGCTGCTCGGGAACTTCCCACAAGCGTTTACGCACCTCGCGCTCGTGAACACGGCCTTCAACCTCGCGCCGCACCTTCCGTCGCCGATGGAACGCCGCCACGCGACGTCGGATCCTCGATAGCCCCGGCGGCGAGGTCTAGAACTACGGCTCGAAGCGCGCCACGACGTCCTTGGCGCTCGTCATCCGCACGACGCACGTCGCCTTCTTGCCGTGGCACGCGCCGGACCAGTCGGCGAATCGCGATCCATGCGCCGGCTTCGCGGTCAGAGTCACAGTGGTTCCGTGGGCAAAGCGATGTGAGCACTCGTTGACGCACTTCACGCCGGACGGCGAGCTCGTGACGCGACCGTCGCCGCCGTAGTGGAAGACGTCGACCGTGAGGAGCTCAGCGGTCGACTTCGTGTACTTGAACATCACAGAGCTCGTGCTCGGGCCGAACCCCGTGAGGTCGCCCTCGACGGTCGTAACGGTGACCCGAACCGACTTGCCCATCTTGCCGGGCGGAGATGCGGCGGTCACCTGAGTCGTGGAGCCGCAGTCGAGAAGCGCCTGCCGGTTCGAGATCTTCTTCGCTGCGACCTTCCCGAAGTAGACGCCTGTGACGCAGCCGAGGTTCTCGCCCGTGATCGTGACGTTGGTCGCACCGGATGCCGGCCCCTTGGCGGGCGTGATCGAGTCGACCTTCGGATCGCCGGGTGGGTAGAGGAGGAACCCGTCGGACAGGCTCGGCGAAGGGGAAGAGCACGCCGTCACGGTGCAAACCTCGACGTCCACGAGCCCAGGATTCTGCGGCACCGTCGTCGAGTCGAGACTGAAATCACTCTGTGCGTTGAACGTGTACTGCGTGCCGAACGAGAACGGGCTGAACGCATCGGCGAACGCGATCCCGAGAACCTGGTTCGCGAAGCCCCTTCCCTTGACGGCGATCGGCGTGCCGCCGGTGGACGGCCCTGCAGACGTGCCGAGCGTCGGACCGCCGGTTGCAATCGCTCCCGTCACCGCCGGGACTCCGGCGTACGACGCGCTGAGGGGTCCGGATTGGCCGGCGAGCGTCTCCACCTTCACCGGCACGGTCAAGAGGCTCCTCGTCTCGAACGCGAGCGCCGGTGCGACGATCTGGATCTCTTTCCCCGTGACCGTCACGAAGTCGAAGTCCCGCGAGTTCGCCTGGGTCGGATCGCCGAAGTAGACCGTCTCGAGAGCGGTGAAGTTCAGGCCCGTTCCCTTGATCGTGATGACGCTACCGCCGTCCTCGCTCGCGAGCGACCCCGGGCCGGCGTCGGTGGAGATCGACGTGATCGTCGGGGTCGGGAAGTAGTCGTACTCCGTCGGCGCGGGGACCGGCTCCTCTCCGGCCGGCGCGGGAACGACCCCGAGCTCGGAGAAGGACGCGTCGCCCTCGTAGAGCGGGAGGATCGTCGAGTTCGCGCTCGAGCCGTGGAGGTTGGACACCACGACCTGCACCTGGCACACGTCGTTCGTCGCGTTCTCGCCCGTGCCGTAGAACGAGCCGTCCTGCGCGCACGTCGTCGTCCCGTCGGCATATGCCGGGACGGTTGCCGAGATCTCCCAGTCGTTGAGCACCGTGAAGTCGTTCGCGTCGACTTCGACGCCGCCAAACTCGACTGCATTCGCACCGGTGAAGCCCGAGCCGTAGATGACGACGGTGTTGCCGCCCGCGTCGACGCCGCCGTACGGGCCGACGGACGTCACTGACGGAATGACGTTCACGCCGTTGTGATCGACGTACGTGAGCGCGCTGTCCGGGCTCTGAGCGCTGCTTTCCCCGTCCGTCAGCGTCACGACCACCTGCACGCGCCCTGCGCCGCCGGTGGGCGACTGCGGGGGCAGAATGTCGGCGGCCGCGGGGAAGGTCGCAGTGATCGACGTCGGCCCGTTCACCTGGAAATCGGCCTGCTGCAGCACGTAGTCGCCAACCTGCACCTGCGCGACGTCGGGCGTCGAGTTCGCCTCGAAGTTCACGCCGGTGATCGTCACATCGGTCGACGAATCGGCGGTGTAGGCGACGTTCCCCGGGTTGCCCGTCGTGATTCCGGTCACGCTCGGGCGCGTGCCCGCCGCCGCCGCCGCGGTGCAGAGGTAGTACGCAAGCCCCGCTCCGTTGCTCGGCTGCGTGAGCTGCGGTGAGCCGAGGCCGGAGGCCATGTCGTAGCCCGTCGTCGCCGGGAAGAGCCCGGACGCCCCGAAGGCGTCGTTGTTTCCGGCGGTGATGTCGTTGAACGACGCCGCGTATGCCGTCGGGTTCGAAGCGACCGAGTAGAGGAGCGGGCTGACGAAGCCGACGCCGCCCTCGGTCGAGGGGTGCGACTGGCACGTCGGGGACTCGTTGGCGACCGCGAGGAGCGCCGCCCAGATCGGCGTCGCAGACGACGTCCCGCCGGATGTCGTCCAGCCGCCGAAGTCACCCGCGTACACGGTGATCCCGCCCGTGAACTCATCCGCCTGGGCGCTGACGTCCGGCACCTCGCGGCACGCGGCCTGGCTCACTCCCGCAGGATTGTCGGTCTGGCAGAACGCGTATCCGGGCTGGCCGAGATCTGTCGCTTCAAAGGTGTTCGCGGCCTGGATCGTGCTGGGATCGCCAATGCCGGGGATCATCGGGTTGATCTGCCACGCCGGCATGGGCCAGGCGTCCGAGATCCCGCCGCCACCGGCGCCCCAGAACGCGCCGTCGTTCCACACGTGCTCGGCAGCCGGCTGGGTCGCGTTGTCGATCGACGTGCCGCCGACTCCGACGACGTACGGCTGGCTCGCGGGATCGCTCTGCGAGAGGACCGGGCTCACCGGGAACGGCTTGCGGAAGGCGTTGCACGTGTTGCTGCCGACGTCCCCGGCGGCCGCGAAGATGGACTGGCCCTGCGCGGCGGCCTGCTGGAAGAGGAGGTTCTCCGCCTCGAGCACGCCCGGCTCTCCCTGCTGCACCGCCTGCTCGCAGAGACCCCAGCTCGAGCTGACGATCTGGTCGGTGTCGCTGTTGACGATCGCGGCGTACTCGTCGAGCGATCCGAACGTCGAGTTCGGCGCCTCGTAGACGTCGATATTCGCGCCGGGGGCGAACCCGGATACGTCTTCGATGTCGAGCAAGGACTCTCCGCCCCCGGAGCCGGCCGGCTGGCCTCCGTCGACCGAGACGGTGTGGAGGCGGCCGGCCATCGCCGTCGCCGCCGTCGCGCCGAAGTAGCACGTGTCAAACGCGTGGATGTCGGCGGCAGCGAAAGGCTCGAGCTCGAACACCGCGATGTTCTGGCCGGCGCCGACGTCGCTCGCGCCGTAGAGGCCGAAGGCGCCGTAGGCGTTCGCGATCTGGTCGTCCGTCAGACCGCCGTACATCGTCGCCGCCTTCTTGGCGCCGGTGCACGCGGTCGGCGATCCAGCCGGATGCGGGAACGCCGCCGCCGCCGCGGCGGCATGCGACACGGAGGTGCGCCGAGAGTGCGCGAACTTCGCGGCGGGCTGGAGCTTCACGACGTTGTCGAGCCCCACGACCGAGGTGACAAGGCCGGCGATCGAGGCCGGAAGCCGGATGGCCGCCGTACGCGCTCGTCCCAGCGAGCCGTCGGCGAGACGGATGCGGTCGAGCCCGACTCCGAACGCACTCTCGACCTGAGCCGCGGAGCCGCGGAAGTCAACGAGCATCCCGTTCGGCGCGACGGTCGTGACGAGGCCGCCGGCGCGCAACTGCGCCGTGACGACCGCGATGCTCGACGGCGCCGGGCCGAACCGCGCGGCGAACTGTCCGGCCGCGAGGTAGTGATGGAAGAGCGGCGAGTGCTTGTCGGTGACCGCGGCGATGAAGCGGGTCAGGGCTGCCTCGCTGCGCGGGCGGAGGACGACGGCGCCCGAAACGGTTGCGTCAGCGCGGACGGCTCCCAGATCGCGAGCCGCGCGAGGCAGCTGCGGAGCCGCGGCGACGATCCGTGTCGCACCCGTAGCGGCCGCAATGGCGCCGCCGGCGGAGAGCGTGCAGCACGCGCCGACGAAGAGAGCGACGGCGACCACCGTGCGCACAGAAAGGAACCGCCTCCGCCCCCTCGACACGCCGGGAGTCTACGGCCAAATCGCCCGGACGGCTAGTTCAGTCGACGAAGCGCCCGCAGAGCTCACACATGACCGCGTACTTCTTGACGCCAGACGGCGTGACGGCGATCTGGCGGCGAACCGGCCGGTGCGAGCATGCAACGACCGCGGGCTGCATGCGTCGCATCGGCGGCAGGTCGGGCATGAAGCGGACGGCACCGCCGACCGCGGTGCATCCGTCCTCATGCTCGCGCCAGACGGCGTTCACGGGCTGAGCCGTAATCGCGACCCAGCCGCACGCCGCACAGGAAATCTCGATCACCGCTCCAGCGTACGCGCGAGGTCACGGTGCGTCGGCTCAGACGAGAGGCCGCACTGGCGTCAGTCGAGCGCCTGAACCCCCGAACGGGTGAGGATCGCGGCGCTCTGCGTCGTACAGTCTGGAAGATGAGGCCTCTCGCAGCGGTGCTCGTAGTCGCAGTCCTTCTGGCCGCAGCCGGTTGCGCTAGCACATCGACCCCTCACTCATCCGCACTTCGCCTGCATCCGCTGCGCGTCGTCAAGACCGTCACCTTGCGACCGGGCGAGGTTCGCCAGTTCTCCCGCAGCATGCACGTCACGGGTTACGACATCGAGTGCACGGACGGGACGAGCGGCATCGGCATGGTGATCAGGCCCGACCTCTGGGGCGCCGGAGGACGCTCGATCGCTCAGACGGGTTCACGAGGAGTCAGCCTGACGGCGACGCCGAAAGCAGACGCGCAGCTGACGTTCAGCTGTAAGGCCGTTTCCTCTTAGCGCCCGCTCGGATTGACCCCAGCTCAGGGAACATTCGCGAGCACTGGCCCAGCCGACTGATCGCCATGGCCAGAGCAGACAGGTGTCCTCTTTGGCCATCTTGCGCGCGTTGTGCGACGCCGGTACATCTCGGTGCACGACCCCGAGGTAGCTCAATTGGTAGAGCGATCGACTGTCCATCGAAGAGATGCCGGTTCGAATCCGGCCCTCGGGGTCCAGGACACAAGAAGGCCCGCCTTACGGCGGGCCTTCGAGTAAGTAGCTCAGAGCGTGCGACCGACTGTCCAGCGAACATCATAAACGCTACCGGTGCCCGAAGTGGTGAGCGCGCGGAAGTGCGGCATGGACGTCCGCTCCGTCGGTTAGCGAGCGCGCGAGCGGGGCAAGAGAGACGAGCTCGCGGACGAGGATGTTGCGGTTCCGGTCCGAGTGCTCGTAGCGCCCGCGCACGAGGAGTAGCGGCTCGCCGCGGATGACCGCGCGGAACCGTTCGTACACCTGCGGCGCGATCACGAGGTTCACCTGCTGCTGCTCGTCCTCGAGGAGCATGAAGCAGACGCCGTTCGCCGTCGACGGCCGCTGCCGCGCGACGACGAGCCCCGCGAACTGAACGTCTGCCCGGTGCGGCTGTGCGCGCAGCTCCTCGCTCGAGAGCGTCCCCTGCGGAAGGTGCGGCCGCATGAGCGTGAGCGGATGGACGCCGACCGACAGGCCTGTCGTCTTGTAGTCGGTGAGCATCTGCTCCCACACCGTCGGCTCCGGGAGGTCGGGTGTCGCCGCGGTCGGGTCGAGCGGCAGCGCGAGCTGCTTCGCCTTTCCTTCGGTGCCGGGGACAGATGTGGGACGCGGCACGAGGCCGAGCTGCCACAGGAGCTCGCGCCGCGCGAGCCCGAAGCAGTCGCACGCGCCCGACTCGACGAGTGCGCGCAGTTCGTCCGCCGACAGGCCGGTGCGCTGTGTGAGCTCACGCACCGTGGAGTACGGACGCGATGCGACGACCGCCGCCGCGTCGTCCTCCCCCACGCCGGCCACGTACTTCAGCCCAACGCGGACGGCGCCGTCCTCGATCACGCAGTCGACCTCGCTGAGGTTCACGTGCGGCGGGCGCGTCTCAACCCCGCGCCGCTGCCCGTCGCGGACGAGCATCGCGGGCGGATAGAAGCCCATCGGCTGCGCGTTGAGCAGCGCCGCGAGGAACTCCGCTGCGTAGTGGTGCCGCAGCCACGCCGACTGGTACGCGAGCAGCCCGAACGCGGCCGCGTGCGACTTCGGGAAGCCGAAGCCGGAGAACGCGACGAGCTTGTCGTAGAGCTCGTTCGCCTGCTGCTCTGCGACGCCCTTCTCGCCCGCGCCCGCGATGAACCGCTCGCGCCACGCCTCGAGCGCCGCAAGGGAGCGCTTCCGCGACATTGCGCGCCGCAGCCCTTCCGCCTCGCCGACCGTGAAGCCCGCGAGATGGACGGCGACGTCGAGCACCTGATCCTGGAACACGATCACGCCGAGCGTCTCGCGCAGCGGCTCCTCGAGCAGCGGATGGTCGGCCGGCGCGCGGAACGTCGGGTCGTCGCGGAGCTTCTGCCGCCGCTCGATGTACGGATGGACGGCGCCGCCCTGGATCGGCCCCGGCCGCACGAGCGCGACCTGCACCGTGATGTCGTCGATCGTCTCCGGCCGTGTGCGGAGGATGACCTGCATCTGCGCGCGGCTCTCGATCTGGAAGCAGCCGACGGTATCGGCGCGCTGGATCTCCGCGAAGACGTCCTTGTCGTCGAGCGGCGCCCGCGAGAGGTCGATCGCCTCGCCGCGGTGCTTCGCGATGAGGTCGACGCACTCCTCGACCGCCGACAGCATCCCCAAGCCGAGCAGGTCGATCTTGAGGAAGCCGGCGTCGGCGCACGAGTCCTTGTCCCACTGGCACATCTGCCGTCCTTCCATCGCCGCCGGCTGGACGGGCACGAGCTCGACGAGCGGCCGCGTCGAGATGACCATCCCGCCCGGGTGCTGGGAGATGTGCCGCGGCAGGCCGGCGATCTCGGTGCAGAGCGCGCCGAACGCGCGCCAGCGCGGCGACTGGAGCTTCCTCGCCGCGTCGGGCAGCGCCGCGATCTCGTCGGCGACGCGCTCGGCGTTCCAGCCTTCCGTCAGCCGCGCGAGCCGCTCGAGGTCGGCGTACGGGAGGCCGAGCGCCTTGCCGACGTCGCGGATCGCGCCGCGCGAGCGGTACGTCGAGAACGCGGCGACGAGCGAGGCGTGCTCTTGGCCGTAGCGCTCGACGACGCGGACGATGAGCTTTTCCCGGATGTCGCGCGGGAAGTCGAGGTCGATGTCGGGGATGGACGCGAGCTCGCGGTTGAGGAAGCGGCCGAGCGAGAGGTTGTTCGCGACCGGATCGACGTGCGAGAGGCCGGTGAGGTAACAGACGAGCGAGCCGACCGAGGAGCCGCGGCCACGCCCCGGCGGCAGGACGTGGCGCATCGAGCCTGGGCCTCTGACTTCGTGTGCGACCTCGCGCGCGAGCTCGAGCACTTCCCAGTGGAGGAGAAAGAAGCCGGCGAGACCAAGCTCGCCGATGAGGTCGAGCTCCTCCTCCAACCGCGCCCGAACCTTTCCAAGTAACAGTCTGTTACTAGCGTTGTCTGAGGTGTACCGCTCGGCGAACGCGACTTCGCAGACGCGGCGGAGCTGGACGATCGCCGGCTCCGAGCCGTCCGAGAAGTCGGGATAGCGGTAGCCGAGCTCCTCCGTCAGGTCGAACTCGAGCCGCTCGGCGAGCTCGCTCGTGCGGAGCACCGCGTCGCGGTCGTCGGGAAACCGGTCGAGCATCTTGTCGGGCGCGAGGAGCACCTCCTCGTGGTTGCCGCGCCGTTCCTGCTCGCAGCCCTCGAGCGAGGTGCGGCAGCGGACGGCGACGAGGATGTCCTGCAACGCGGCGCGGCGGCGGTCGTGCGCGTGCACGTCTCCCGTTGCCACCGTCTGGACGCCGAGCGTCTCCGCCAGCTCGCGCAGCCGCGCGTTGCGGCGCGCGTCGCCGCGCTCGTACGGCCGCTGGAGTTCTATGAAGAAGCGGTCACGGAATCGTGACGCAAGCCGCGCGGCTGCGTTCGGGTCGCGAACGGCCAATCCATCCCGTGCACAGCCGGAGAGACAGATCAAGCCGTCGTTCAGTTCCTCGAGAAATGTCTGTTCGAGACAGGGAGGGGTCTGACCCCGATCAGGCGTGTCGCGCGTGTGCGCGTGCGCCGCGGTCAAGAGCCGGCAGAGGTTCGCGTAACCGGTCGCGTTCTCGACAAGGAGCGTCACGTGCGCGCCGCCGTCGAGCGTCACCTCCGCCCCGGTGATCGCCCGGACGCCGAGGTGCTTCGCCGCGTGCGCGAACTCGAGCGAGCCGTAGACCCCGTCGTGATCGGTGAGCGCGAGCGCCTCGTACCCGAGCTCGGCCGCGCGCGCCGCGAGCTCCTCCGGCTGCGACGCGCCGTCGAGAAACGAGTACGCGGAGTGCGCGTGGAGCTCGGTGTATGCCACCCGCCGAGTCTAGGCGAACATGTGTTCGTGTGCTACGGGTGATGCACGAGCTGCCAGAGCGGCTTCTCGTTCGGCCCGAGCGGGATGTAGTCCATCCCGTCCGGAGTGTCGAGGTAGCCCGACTTTGTGCCGGCCACGTGTGTGTGG
>Ga0265336_10001395_pt1 | contig 11149 bp, 14 predicted proteins | sample 42119metaG_FD_193583 | JGI IMG/M metagenome (GOLD analysis project Ga0265336, IMG submission 193583) | Rhizosphere microbial communities from Carex aquatilis grown in University of Washington, Seatle, WA, United States - 4-21-19 metaG | ecosystem: Host-associated > Plants > Roots > Rhizosphere...
GCTAGACCCCTTCGCTGGCGGAAGCGTGCGTGGCCTGGTTGCCGGGCGCCTGGGTCGGCTTTATACCGGGATTGACCTATCAGCCTCGCAGGTCGAAGCCAACGATGCCCAGGGCGCCGCCATATGCCCGCAGAACCCACCCCGATACATCACCAGCGACAGCACCGAAATGGACAACGTCCTGCCTGAGGATTTCCAGGCCGATTTTGTCTTCTCCTGCCCGCCCTATTTTGACCTGGAAATATACAGCGATAACCCCAAGGATTTATCGCATATGGATTATGGGGAATTTCTTACCGCTTATCGCACCATCATCGCCAAGGCGTGCGCCAGGCTAAGGAATGACCGCTTCGCGTGCTTTGTGGTGGGGGAAGTCAGGGATAAGCACGGCGCCTATAGGAATTTCGTGGGCGATACGATCCAAGCCTTCCTTGACGCCGGGCTGCAGTATTACAACGAGGCCATTTTGATCACCATGGTCGGTAGCCTTCCCCTGCGCGTGGGCAAGCAATTCACGGGCAGCCGGAAGCTGGGAAAGACCCATCAGAATGTGCTGGTATTCGTTAAAGGCAGTGGGAATAAGGCCGCCGAAGCTATTGGCGAGATTGAATTTGCCGAACAGCAGCCTGATCTTCAGGCCGCATCGGAATCGACCAGCCCTCAGGGGTAATGGCGTAGACCATCGGAATGCGTCCATAGCGATTAGGCAAAGCCAAAAGCTTGATCGCCTCAGCCTGGGCTTCGGCTAGCGTATTGGTCTGGATCACATGCCTATCCTTGGGCGAAATATGCAGGAATGCGGAATAGGCAACGGCCCGCGCTATGTTGGCGTCGTCTAATGCCTGGCTGGCTAATGCGGCTTTGCTTGGCTTCCTCATGGCATTCATGTTAGGCTAAACGCCTGAATATATCGAGATCAAAGTCTCTCTAAATATATCAAGAGGTTACACCGCCGTGACGGACAATACCAAAGCCCCCCATCCCGAAGACCCCGCAAGGTGCGCAGATGGCACATTCGCGCCGGGCAATAATCTGGGCGGCATAACGCAGAAGGGCCATACCACTTACAAGAAACGGGCCGAGCAGCTTGACGATAAATACGATACCGTTGAAAAGCTGATGGCCTTATTCGTCGATGATCCCAAGACAGGCCGAAAGACCCCAGGCCCCGAACTGCTATCGATGCACCCCCGCGATGCGGCCCTGATAATTCAGAATATGGGCAGCATCTTCGGCGACGATAAACGGGGCGAGCGCGAGACCTACTGGGATCGCATGGACGGCAAGCCTCTCCAACGCAATGAATTCTCCGGCCCGCAGGGAGGCGCGATTGAATACGCAGACGCAAATCAAGCCCGAGACACGCTCCTTGGCAGAACAGTTTCTAGCGCTGCCACTGGAAATGAGGCAGCAACGCCTGGGGAAGCTGACCAACCGCCAGCTAATAAACCTCCGGTATGATTGGGAAGGCTGGTGGGCACGCCCTAATCAAGCGCTGCCATCGATTGACGCTATCCCTGGCGGCTGGGTCACTTGGCTTATTCTGGCTGGTCGCGGCTTCGGCAAGACCCGCACGGGCGCTGAGACCGTCCGCAAATGGGTCAAGACCAACGCCTACGTCAATCTAATCGGCGCCACATCAGACGACGCCAAGTCCATTATGATCGAAGGGGAAAGCGGCATTCTCGAAATCTGCCCGCGCGATGAACGCCCCATCTATAAAAAACAAGACCGGGCGCTCTATTGGCCCAATGGCGCTAAGAGCCTGATATTTTCAGCCGATGAGCCTGACCGCCTTCGCGGTAAGCAGCATATGAAGGTCTGGGCCGATGAGCTTTGCGCCTGGCGCTACCCCGCAGCCTGGGATCAAATGGCCTTCGGGCTTCGCTTGGGAACCTATCCGCAATCGGTCATTACCACCACGCCCAGGGCCACCAAGCAGCTTAAGGAAATCATGGCGGATAAATCCACCACGCTGACCTATGGCACCACCTACGATAACCGGGGCAACCTGGCCCAGGCCTTCTACGATAAGATCATCAAGAAATACGAGAACACCCGCCTCGGCCGTCAGGAGCTTATGGCTGAAATCCTGGATGAAGTGCCAGGCGCATTGTGGAACCGTACCCAGATCGAAAAGCTGCGCCTTCCCGCACTGCCAAAGGGCGTCCGCCTGGTGCGCGTCGTGGTTGCTGTCGATCCCGCCATATCAACCAACGAGCATTCCAACGAGACCGGGATCATCGTCGCAGCCAAGGGCGACAACGATCATTACTACGTTATGGGCGACCGCTCAGGCATCCATACCCCCGAGGAATGGGCACGCGAGGCCGTGGCGCAATACGACACCCACAAGGCTGACCGGGTCGTCGGCGAATCAAACCAAGGCGGCGATATGGTCGAGCGCACCCTGCGCGTCATTCGTCAAAGCCTTCCCATCACCCTCGTCCATGCCAGCCGGGGAAAGGTCACGCGCGCCGAGCCCGTGGCTGCGCTTTATGAGCAAGGGCGCGTGCATCACATCGGTTGCTTTCCACAATTGGAAGACCAGATGTGCCAATTCACCCCGGACTTTGACCGGAACAAAATGGGTTATTCCCCCGACAGGATTGACGCGCTAGTATGGGCCATCACGTTTCTATCCGAGCGGCACAACAGCCTGTTTACTTTTAGCAATAGGGCCTAAATGTTTTCCTGGTTTCGCAAACACATCAAGGCCAAACCAAAGCCCAAGGCTGATGCGAAGCGGAAGCGCTCGAGTCTTTTCTCCACCGATATCGATGTCGGCGAAATGCAGGACATCGATTGGGCTGACGTCTTTAGCCGCAGCATTCAAATCCAGCCAGGCAAATTTAATAAGGTTGACAGGTCGAACCAGCCGACCGAGCGGGCCACCATCAGCACCGCAGCGCCCAACGGCACGCAATTCGCTATGGACGACGCTGGCCTGGGCAATGTCCTATCGACCAACCCCACCTTCCCGCAGATCAATCTAATCCCCCCGGCGCAGATGGCCTGGTATGCCGCGCACGGCTTTTTTGGCTATCAGCTATGCGCCATCATCGCGCAGCATTGGCTTGTTGATAAAATCTGCACCATGCCGTGCGACGACGCCATGCGGAACGGCTATAAGCTGGTCACCACAGGCGATGAGAAGATCGAGACCAAGGTCTTCGCCGCTATTCAAAAGGCCGATAAAGCCCACAATATCAAGGAAGAATGCATCGACTTCGCCAAGTTCAACCGGGTATTCGGCATCCGCATCGCCCTCCCGGTTATCGAAAATGATGATCCAAACTATTACCTGCTGCCATTCGATATCGCCAAGGTAAAGCCCGGAAGCTACAAAGGCATCGCGCAGCTTGACCCCTATTGGATCACGCCAGAGCTTAACTTTGAGGCTGCAGCCAACCCCGCAAGCCCTCAATTCTATGAGCCGACCTGGTGGCGCGTAAATGGGCAGCGCATCCACAAATCACATCTGGTGCTTATCCGCACGGGCAAGGTCGCCGATATCCTCAAGCCAACCTACTATTACGGCGGCGTGTCGACTCCCCAGAAGATCGCCGAGCGCGTCTTTGCAGCCGAGCGCACAGCCAACGAAGGCCCGCAGCTTGCCCTGACCAAACGCACAAGCTGGCTGAAGCTCGACATCACCCAAGCCTTAGCCAACCTCAATGAATTCCTGCAGAAGATGAACTTCTGGGCGCAGACCAGGGATAACTTTGGCTTAAAGATCGTGGGCCAGGACGACGAAATGGGCCAGTTCGATACCAGCCTGTCCGACTTCGACAACATGACGTTCGCGCAATATACCATCGCATGCGCGGCGGGCGATTGCCCTGCCAGCAAGGTCATGGCCCAGTCCCCTAAAGGCGGCCTGGGATCGGAAGGCGGCTATGACAAGCAAAGCTACGCCCAATTCCTGGAAGGCTTGCAAGAACACAAAATGCAGCCGCTCCTTGAGCGCCATCACATGCTGCTTATCGCTTCGGAAATACGCCCGGCCCTTGGCGAGAAGCTGGTGCCTGTTGGCTGGCTGCCTGAGATCGAATGGAATGCCGTCGATACGCCGACCGCTAAAGAGCAAGCCGAGATCAACGAAATCAGGGCGCGCACAGGCAATGACCTGGTCAATTCCGGCGCCATCGATGGAGTCGACGAGCGCAACCGCCTTATGCAAGACCCCAAGTCTGGCTATGACGGGCTGGGTGATCGCGAGCCCGAAATCGAGGAAGTCGAAGTGGAAAACACCACGGGCGGCGTCAAGTCTGATAAGGGCGGAGATGGGGGAGAAGAATGATCCAATGCACACGCAAAGGCTGTCTCGCAGCAGCAACGCATCAGCCTAAAATCTGCATCCCGGCTAAAGACCGTTCCCGCAATCAGCCCCTAGGCATCATCCTTGGGCTTTATCTGTGCGAGATGCATTGCAAGCGCTTCGATGTCCAAGGCTTCCTTGCCGATCCCAGCGCCGACGGCAAAAAGACCAATAAGGATTTATTCCAAATGTTGACCAAGGGCGCGCCCGAGCGTGATTATTCGCGGGGCTATGTCATTGCGGTAAAGACCAAGCTTCCCGAACTCGCAGCTCATCTTGCACAGGCTAAAAATGCAGATCAGCCAGTTTCTCCGCCGGGCTGAAGGCGGGATTATATCGCATTACTGTCCGGCTTGTCGGCAGATGCATGGCTTTTTTGTTGATAAACCAAACCCTGAAAATGGCGCGCATTGGAGATGGGACGGCAATATCGTCGCCCCCACCTTTCTCCCGTCCATGAACATCACAGCTAAGGATGATGGGGAGATTTTTTACTGCTGTCATTACCGCCTTGAGAATGGGCAGCTTGAATACCTGAAAGATTGCACGCACGCCCTGGCTGGGATTAAGATGGCGCTCCCGCCACTTCCTGAATTCTTGCGAGATCGATGATATGGCTTACCGCATCAAGGATGGTAAAAAGGTCTGGGTTGCACCCAAGCGCCCCAAGGTTCTAAAGGGCAAATCACTGCAGCCGAATGCAGCCGCAGAGGCGCATTATCACCAACGGCTTACCCGCCTTATCCGGCGCATGACGGACATCATCGATAGCGATCTGAAGGCCCTATTCAAGGGATCGACGGCTAAAGAATACTTCGCCCAGGACGCCAGCATATCGGCGGAAGCCCGCATTCTGATGAATGCGCTTATCGCACGCTGCCAAGGCCTCTTTGACATCGCCGCAAAGCCCCTAGCCGAGCGCGTGGCATCGGACGCCAGCAAGAGCAGCGCCGCATCGCTTAAGCACAGCATCAAGGAGCTATCCCAAGGCCTGACGCTTAAGACCGATATGATAAGCGGCGACATCAAGGATATTCTGAGCGCCACGGTGACGGAAAACGTCGGCCTGATTAAATCAATCCCATCCGAATACCTGACCCAGGTGCAGGGCGCCGTCATGCGGAGCATCACCCAGGGACGGGGCCTGGCTGACCTGGTGCCGTTCCTTCGAAAGCAGGAAGACATCACCCTGCGCCGCGCGCGCATCATAGCCCGCGATCAAACCCGCAAGGCCTTTTCGAACCTAAATTTCGCCCGCATGGATAAGATCGGCATCGAGGAATACGAATGGCTGCATAGCGCAGGAGGCCAAAAGCCGCGCCAGCTTCACGTTCATATGTCCGGGAATATCTACCGGATCGACAAGCCGCCCATCATTGACGAGAAGACGGGCCAGCGCGGCAAGCCCGGCGATCTGATTAACTGCCGTTGCACAGCCATCCCTGTGGTTAAATTCAATGAGCAATAAGGACGACGACTCGGAAGATTTTGCCCGCTACCGCCGCACGGATGATGGAAAGTATGAAGTTGTTATGGCGGTAAGCCGCAAGAAGCTTATTGACGATCTGACGCTGATGGAGGCTGCAGAATTTGTGCGAAATCACAACAAGCCAAAGGCCCGAGGTTGGTGAAAGCAGAAAGCGCATGACGCCACCGCGCAATCTGATAAACTGAAGCCAGCAAGGAGAGCCACATGGCAAAACAACTACAACTAATGACGCCTGAATTGGTAGCCAAGCTTTACGCGGTGTTAGGCATTGAGCCACCAAAAGACCGCATGATTAATAAAATCGTGATTACGGTCGAAGCCGGACAGCCAGTTTCCGTTGATGAAAAGACCTACCCGGTCGATAAAACGCCGGATCAACCAACCAACACCGAAGGCGGCAATGCCTAAATCACTTCCCGACAACGGCATGGATTCTGCAATAAAAGCTGCGGGCATCATGTACGTTGCCGGGAACCTTATTTTGCTGGGCAAGCGACTCGGCGGTGAATTCGCCGGGCATTGGGCTTTTCCAGGCGGCAAGACGGAAGACGGCGAAAGCGCTTTAGAGACAGCGCTGCGCGAATCACACGAGGAGATCGGGGCTGCGCCGATCCCAGACAGCCAGAATTCCCTTATCCAAATCGATTATTCCGATAACGGCTACGTTGCCTTCACGACATTCCTGCACCGCACCAAGCCCTTCCAAATCAATATGGATGAGACGGAACACAGCGAATTCCGTTGGTGCGACGTCAACCAACTGCCTGAGCCCATGCATCCGGCCGTCGCCATGACCATCGAAAAATACAAGTGGTTCGGCGGTAAATTGAGCCGTGAAATCGGCGCAATGGATTCGACCGAAGATAACAACGGCTGGGTTGAATACGAAGACAACCCCATCAGCAAGGTCGGCGTCTTCCCGTACCGTGGCGCAAGCGTAGGCCAGGGCTTTGCCCCTGATGAAACGGTTATGGTGCTGCGGCCCGAGGAAGAATTATCCGATCCCGCTTGCATCGATTCGTTCAAATTAGTCCCATGGATCGATGAACACGTTATGCTCGGCGCACCTGAAAACGGTTTGGTACCAGCCGAATTAAAGGGCATCGAAGGCGTAATAGGCGAGCGCGTCTATTTCGAAAATGGTGTGCTTTATGCAAATATCAAAGTGTTTTCCAACAACATGGACGGGCAGATAGCGCGGGGTAAGCGCGAGCTTTCGGCTGGCTATCGTTGCCGCTATGAAAAATCCTCTGGTGTTTGGAATGGACAGAGGTATGATGCGATTCAACGACGCATTCGAGGCAACCACCTCGCTCTAGTAAAAGCTGGACGAATGGGGCCGGACGTTTCGGTGCAAGATCATCTTAATTTCACCTTTGATGCAAAGGACGAGAACATGGCAACCCCCGAAGAAAAAAAGGTAATGGACGCGCTGGAAGACATCAAAAAAGTTGGTGACAGCATGTCGGCGGGCCTTAAGGCTTTGGACGAAAAGCTCTGCGCTATCGATAAGCGCGTGGGTGACATGGAAGAAAAAGAAGATAAAGGCGAGGACGCCGACGAAGAAGAAAAGAAAGCCGCCGAGAAAAAGGCCGAGGACGAAAAGTCGGAAAAGGCTATGGACGCCCGGATCACCTCAGCAATGGACGCCGCTCTCGCTCCCATCAAGAAAACAATGGAAGCCTTCGCATCTGGCATGGCAGCCCAATCGGTTGCTGCGGATCAACAGACCGCCAAGAAACTTACTCAACAGCTTTCAGCCCACGGCTTCGCAGTCGATGGCGCGGACGCAATGGCCCTTCCCGCTCTGCGCGAGGCAGCCGTCAAGAAAATCGGGATCAACTGCCCAGCCGGACAAGAGCAAATCGCTTTGGACGGATTCTTCCATGGTCGCACAGCGCCATTGGATGAGCCTGGCTATGCGCTCGACAGTGCGCTTAAGACGGCAGGAAGCGGCAGCCAAGAAGTCGATAAATTCTTCACCAAGGCGGCTTAAACCAAGGCCATACGCAACTTTAAGAGAGCCACAGATAAAGGGGAAAACGAATGTCAGGATTTCAAACCCAAGTAAACGTCCAGTATGCCTTCGGCGTTCAGGGTGCGCTTTATGACAACAGCCCCGTGCGCTCGGCGCCATGGGAATTGGTATCAGACAACCAAGCCTATAACGTCATTGGCGCAACAGCCTACACGGCAGTAAGCGCCGATCCTGGCAGCGCGATTGCCTCAGGCGTTGCCAAAGCTGGCGGCACTGGCGTATTCGTCGGCATCCTGGCAAACAGCAAGGTCTATGCAACATCCGGCGGAGCTAGCGGTGCCCTTTCACCGACATTGACGCTGTTGAATTACAGCATCGGCGAACTGGTAAGCATGGGCCACCTCATCGTGGCGCTTCCTGGCCCAGCCAATGTTGGCGACAAGGTTTGCTATGACCAGACGACAGGTCAGATTTCATCCTACGCCCCAACGGCAGCCTTCACCGCTTCGATTGCCCATACGACTGGCCTTATGACGGTATCTGCTGTGGCTAACGGCTTCCTGCAGCCAGGCATGACGCTGCATGGCGCTAACGTCGAAGGCGTGAAAATCACAGGTCTTGGTTCGGGCACAGGCAATACGGGCACCTACCAGACCAATCTTCCTGTCAATGCTGCCGACGTTTCGAGCCAGGCAATGACGGGCGACCAACTTCCTCCAAGCGCCGCATCTGTAACTGGCACAATTTCGACGGCTGGTCTGATGAATGTAACGGCTGTTGGTTCTGGTGAGTTGGCTGTCGGTCAAGTCATTACAGGGACAGGCGTTCCTGCAAATACGGTTATCACCGCGCTCGGTACTGGCGTCGGCAATACCGGAACCTATACGGTTTCCCCATCACCAGCGATTGCAGTGACTTCGACGACCTTGACCGCCGATGCTCAGATCGCCATTGCGAATACGCAGATCATCCTATTCCAACCTGCTGGCAACGGTGGGCTGGGCGTTCTTTCACTAACGGGCGCGTAATTCACTGACGGGCGCATAATAACCTCTAGGGGAGTAAGACCAACATGGCAAAGCAGCAAAAAGCATCACCAATCCATTTTGCCCTTGACGGCGCTCACATGCGGCAAGTGCCACAGGGCTTTGCCAAGGACAACCTCCCTGAGCTTATGAAAAAGCTGGGCTTTGGTTTCGACCAGGGCGTTGCTTCAGACATGGCGAAGATGTATGGCGCAAATCCAGGCTCATTCGGCATGGATTCCTTGCAAGGCAACGTGACAACCCAGGCCATTCCCGGCCTGATCCAATTCCTGCAAAACTGGATGCCTGGTCAGGTTTACGTTATGACTGCCATCCGCCAGATCGACGAACTGATCGGCATCGCCACACAGGGCGAATTCTTCGACGAGCAGATCGTTCAGGAAGTCCTGGAAAACACTGGTTATGCCCGCCCTTATTCCGATTACGGCAACACCCCATTGTCAGACTTCAATCTGACCTTCGTCCCCCGCACCAACATCCAGTTTGAACTGGGCATGATGGTCGGCATTAAGGAAGAAGAACGTAACGCTCGTGTGCGGGTAAATGCTGGACAGGCCAAGCGCGAAAGCTGTGGTCTGGTTCTGGAAACAACTCGTAACCTGGTTGGCTTTAACGGCTACAATTCAGGCAACGACAACACCTACGGCTTCCTCAATGACCCAGGCCTATCGGCTTATGTCACAGTTGCTGAAGGCGCCACAGGTTCCACGGAATGGTCAAGCAAGACCTTCCTGGAAATCCAGTCCGACTTGCTGGCTCTGTTCAATAGCTTGCTCACGCAGTCACAGGGCAACATCGATGCGGCTAAAGTGCCATGCGTCCTTGGCTTGCCAACGAACGCTTACACCTACCTGTCGCGCACAAGCGATTTCGGTATCAGCGTCCGTAATTGGCTGGAAAGCAATTACAAATCCCTTCGCATCGTCCAGGCTCCGCAGCTTAATACGGCTACGGGCGGCTCAGTCGGTGACGGTGGCATGTATCTTTACGCCGAGCGCGTCAGCGATCTTTCGACAGACGACGGACGGGTATGGATTCAGGTTGTCCCCCAGAAATTCCGTGTCCTGGGCGTGCAGAAACTCATCAAGGGCTACGAAGAAGGCTACGCAAACGCTACGGCGGGCGCGATGTGCAAACGTCCTTGGGCTGTGGTTCGCGCGGTCGGCATCAGCTAAATTCCTTGCCTCTACTCGGAATAGATATAGTCCCGCCTTAAAAACGGGGTTATATTTTTGGATGTCGCCCGTGGCAATTCAGCAACGGGAGCGAAAACTCTGAAGGAGTTACCAAATGATCCACTTCGTCCATTCGACCCTCACCAACGCCCATCGCTATACCAACTGGACTCGGCCCACCGATCCTACCCTGCAACCTGAAATCATTCCCGATCCCGTGGTAATCAAAGGCGGCGCCAACCTGGCAACGTCCCCCGAATCAAACATGGGCCGCCGGACACCGCGCAGCGTTGTTACGCAAGTGACGGACAAACAGCTTGAATACCTGCGTGCGAATAAGGTCTTCAATCGCCATGAAAAGCAGGAGCGCATCTTCGTTCTTAGCTCGAAAGAGAATTCAGAGAAGGTGGCAAGGGACATGAACCCGAAGGATGCGGCTGCCCCTCTTACCCCGTCTGACCCGCACTTCAATAAGCCTGAGACCGAAGAAGGCGATAAGCCCCTGCGCGCGCGGATTAAGGACACTGTAAGCAATGCTGTTTCACGCTTAAGCGGTGGATCAAACGACGATTCTGACGGAGAATAAGGGATGGTAACCAGCCCGGCTTTTGCATACAACGACACGCAATTCCGTGGCTGGTTCCCCGCTTTCGCAGACGATACGGCGTACCCTGAGCCCATGCTGCTGCAATGCTTCACGACGGCAGGGTATTACATCGCAAACAACAATTTCGGCCCGCTTTACCGCATAGGCGCCACGCTCTGGGCGCTTTATCTTATGACGGCCCACCTGGCGCAGGTAATGACCCAGGCGGCTGCCGGGCAAAGCGGCGGGGTGGTTGTCGGTGCCACTATCGATAAGATCACCGTCACGCTTCAGCAATTCCAATTCCCGAATCAGTGGCAGCTATGGCTGTCTGAAACACCCTACGGCAAACAGCTTTTGGCTATGTTTCAGGTACAGTCGGTGGGTGGTTATTCCATTCCTGCTGGCCCAGGACGAGCCGGATTCCGGTTCTAAAATGCCCGAAATTACCCGCAAAGTATCAGGCCAATCCCTCAAGGTGGTTGCTGCGGGGCTGCGCTCATTAAGCGGCAAGACGGCAAGCGCTGGCTGGTTCGCCACCTCCCATTATGAAA
>Ga0265336_10001410_pt1 | contig 11095 bp, 5 predicted proteins | sample 42119metaG_FD_193583 | JGI IMG/M metagenome (GOLD analysis project Ga0265336, IMG submission 193583) | Rhizosphere microbial communities from Carex aquatilis grown in University of Washington, Seatle, WA, United States - 4-21-19 metaG | ecosystem: Host-associated > Plants > Roots > Rhizosphere >...
ATGATGATGAATAGGAAGATCCCCTGGATTACGAAGTAGTCCTGGGCCGTGATCGCGTGGTAGATCTGGAAGCCGAGGCCGGGATAGGAGAAGACGATCTCCGTCACGAGCGCTCCGGTGAGCACGGCGCCGAGCTGCAAGGCGAGGCCGGTGATCTGCGGGAGCATGGCGTTACGAAAGGCGTATTTGCGGATCAGCCGCTGCGGCGCGCCGAGCGCAGCCAGGTAGTGCGAATAATCCGACTCGAGCTCGTAGATGATCAGGTTCCGCATCCCGATCGCCCAGCCGCCGAACGAGACGAGGAAGAGCGACAGGAACGGCAGGAACCAGTGGTCGAGCAGGTCGAAGAAGAAGGCCCACGTCCAGGCGCGGGTCGCGGTGGGCTCGTAGCCGAAGCCGACCGGGAAAATCCGGAACGTGACCGCGAACGCGAATGAGAGGACAATCGCGAGCCACATGTACGGCGTCGCGGTCAGGGCGTAGCCCAGCGGCAGCACCGTGTTGTCGAGCGACTTGCGCCGTGCGGCGAGCGCGCCGACTTTGTTGCCGGCGTACCAGCTGAGCAGGATCGCCGGAATCAGGAGGCCTAGCGTGTACGGCGCCGCATCGACGATGATCGACATCACCGACGCCGGGAACTGGACGATGCTCGTGCCGAGATCCCCGTGGGCGAGCGAGACCCAGAAGTACCAGTACTGCTTCCAGAGCGGGAGATCGAGATTGAACGCGCGCATGTAGTGGTCGTACAAGCGCTGCGCCACTTGCGGGTCCTGCGCCTGGATCCGGCTCATCAGCGAGAGCACCGGGTTGCCGGGCATCAGGTGCGGGATTGCCCAGTCGACCGTCACCGCGACGATGAAGGTGACGATGTAGACGAAGAGCTTGCGAAGGAAGTAACGAGCCACGGGCGCCTCCTGGAGGGCGTCCCTCCCGGCAGGTGCCGGGAGGGACTCCGACCGTTATTGAGTGGTCGACTAGAGAGCTCTCGCCTACTTCGGCATCACGTGCGAGAGCATGTCGATGCCGGTCATCTGGAGATAGCCGCCCCACATGATCGGGGTGTACTGCCGACTCGTTCCCGCAGCCGGCCAGTTCTTCCAGTGTTGGCTCGTGAACTGCGCCCACTGGCCGTTGTACCAAAGCGGGATCAGCGGGAGCTGCTTCATCAGGATCGTCTGCAGCTTCGAGTTGATCTGCTTGATGTCGCTCGTGTTCGTCAACGGCGTCTTGTCAAGTTCCTGGACGAGTTCCCAGGCCGTCTGGTTCGTGTAACGCTCGAAGTTGAAGTTCACCTGGCCCGTTCCCGTGTGGAGGATCGGCAGGTGGAAGATGCCGTTCCAGTACGTCCACGGGTTGTCGCTGATCTGCCAGTGGTTGTCGAGCGCCAGGTCGAAGTGACCGGTGCCTCTATCGCTGATCCACGCGTTCTGGCTTGCAACGACCGTATGGATCTTGATCCCGGCGGCAGCTGCGTCCGCGATGATCATGTCGCGGGCGTTCTCCCAGTCGGACCATCCCTGCGGTACCTCGATGGAGAGGTCGATCTTCGATCCGTTCTTGTTCGTGAACCATCCGCCGGACTGGTGGTACCCGGCCTTGGTGAGGAGCGACTTGGCGGCCGAGACACTGTGCGAGAAGCCGTACTTGTTCACCGCGGTCTGGTCCACGTACTTCTTCCAGGTCGGAAGCAGACCGGTCGAGTTCGACGGCTTCACGAGGTTGCCCTCGGCCTGTTTTGCGTACAGCGACGGATTCAGTGCCATGGCGAGCGCCCGCCGGAAGGTGGGGTCGTTGAGCGGCTTGACCGTCGTGTTCGGCTCCAGCCATGCCGTGTTGGCCGAGAGCATGTACGGCGCTGTCTTGTAGTAGGTCTGCACCTTGCCCTGCTTGACGAGCGAGTCCACGCCGGGCAGGAAGTTGTTGTTCAGATCCTCCACACCGTTCAGCACCGCGTTGAGGCTGTTCGTGTTGCTCGTGTTGACGAGGTCGATGATGTACTTCGGCTTCATCGTCGGCTCGAGGCCCTGATCCGCCGCCCACCAGTGCGTCCTCTTCGCCCAGACGACGCGTGTCGTCGGGTCGAAGCCGCTCCGGTCGAGGGTGTATGGCCCGGTGCCGATCGGGTTCGTCGGGTTATAGGTCGTGAGATCCGACGCCGACTTGATGGCACTTCCCTGGGTCGGGTTGATCATCGGGATGTTCCACAGGGCGTTCTGCCACTGCACGTAGTTCGGGGTGCCCTTGAACACGATGATGACCTTGTTGGCCGTCGTCGAGATGTTCTCGATGTTTGCCCAGAGGTTGTGCCACGCCGAGGTGTCGAAGCGGAGCAACCTCAGGTTGAAGGCCACATCGGAAGGCTTGAACGTGGCGCCGTTCGACCACTTGACGTTCGAACGCACGAGAATCGTGAAGTGCTTCGTGCTCGTCCACGTGGCCGACTTCGCGAGCCAGTTGATGTACTTGTCGTGGAGCGGGTCGTAGCGGAGCAGCGTCTCGAGGTTCAGCCCGATCATGCCGGCCGCGTAGCTGCCGGCGAACGGGTTGAACCCGGCGATGTTGCCCCACTGCGTCCCACTTGTGATCAGCGCCTGCGAGCGCGGATAGTCCCTGGTTCCGCCCGAAGCCGCCGAGATGAAGACGGTTCCGGCCAGCGCCAATAGCGCGAGGCCAGCGACCGTCCCGGTCCAACTGCGTTTCATTGCCGTACCTCCTCCCTCCCCATGAAGCGCTGCCGTCTCCCTGGCGCGCTGCCGTCTCCCGTCCTCATGGGTTGCAGGGGTTGAGTCCGAGTGAGGCCAGCATCCCGAGGAATCCCGGCGCTGGCATCAGCAAGCGCCCTGTCTTCGAGCGAGGGTTTTGCCGAAGCCGCCAACCCGATCCGCCGGTGTCGCTGCTATCGTCGCGCGCCTGCAGCGGGCTTGGAACGTGATGAGGAGACGCGCCGTGGCAGCGACGCTGCTGACATCTGTCGCGCTGCTCCTCCCTGTAGCGGCGAGCGGAGGCGGCTCGGGCCTGCGCTCGGCGCGCCTCCCGATCCTCGGCATCGTGCCGCACACCGGCGCACCTCACGCGGCCGCGGCGCGCAACGCGTCAGGCGCGGACGATCTCTTCCTTCAAGAATCGTCGTGCGCCCGCAGTAGCTACCCGTACCCGTGCTGGACGATGCCGCGGAGCACGGCGTACGCGATCTACTGGGTTCCGAGCGGCTACAGCGTCGACCCGAGCTACGAGTCGCTCATCGACCGATACTTCCGCGACGTCGCCGCGGCGAGCGGCAGCGCGACGAACGTGTTCTCGGTCCTGACGCAGTACTACGACAGCGTCGCATCCGTCGGTTACTCCTCGACGTTCGGCGGCTCGTACGTCGACACGACACCGTTCCCGAAGAGCGCCTGCAGCGACGGAGTCGACCGCGTCTGCCTCACGGACGATCAGATCCGGGCCGAGCTCGAGAACGTGCTCGGCGAGATGGGCTGGCACGCGGGGAAGACGTCGATGTTCTTCCTCATGACGCCGGACGGTGTCGGCTCGTGTATGGACAACGTCACCGGCCTGTGCACGACAACCGCGTACTGCGCCTACCACAGCACCTTCGTCGACACGAGCCACCGCCGGATCGTCTATGCCAACGAGCCGTACGCGGCGACGCTCGTCGACGTGAACGGCCACAGGGGTTGCACCGACGGGACGTCGCCCAACGGCAGTGACGCCGACGCGACGCTCAGCACGATCAGCCACGAGCAGAGCGAGATGGCGACCGATCCGGCCGGCGACGCGTGGCGGAACAACTCCGGCCGAGAGATCGGCGACCTCTGCGTGTGGCAGTTCGGCACACCGTTGGGCGGGACGGTCGGGACCGACGCCTACAACCAGGTGATCAACGGCCACCGCTACTGGCTGCAGGAGGAGTTCTCGAACGACGGCAGCACGTGTCTCCAGCACTACACGCCCGCCGTCGCCCCGAGCAGCTTCTCCGCGCCCGTGGTCAGCGGGACCGCCGCGGAGGGACAGCTCCTCTCCGTGACGAACGGCGCCTGGCAGAACGCGCCGAGCGGCTACGCGTACCGCTGGCAGCGCTGTGCAGCTCCGACCGGCTGCGAGGACATCGCGGCGGCCGTCGATTCGACATACCGGCTCGTCGCGGCCGACGCCGGTCACGCCGTCCGCGTCGAGGTGGCCGCGCAGAACGTTGCCGGAAGCTCGACGTTCGTCCGCTCGGCGCCCACCGCGCCGGTCGTGCCCGTCCCGACGCTGACCGCACAGCCCTTGCTCTCGGGGAAGGCGGTCGTCGGCCGGAAGCTCCACCTGACGACCGGCTGGTGGAACTCGAGCGTTGCCGTCACATACACGTGGCGTCGCTGTGACGGCAGCGCGTGTCGCTCGATCCCGCGGGCGACGACCGCGTTCTACCGGCTCAAGCCTTCCGACGCCGGGCTCACGATCGAAGCTCGCGTCTCGGGGAGGAACGAAGCGGGCACGACGGCGTCGGCCGCGGATCGGAGCAAGCCCGTCCGCTCCGGCCCGGGCGCGTAGCGACCCGCGGTTGCGGCCTTTGACGTAGTTCTCCTGGCACGGTCAGCGCATTTCCCCCCAGGTGCGCGCGCGCCCGCGCTTCTAGCTTGGAGGTATGAGTTCCCGCTCGGAATCGCAGCGCACCGTCATCGACGGCAACGAAGCCGCCGCGCGCGTCGCGCACGCGCTGGCCGACGTGATCGCGATCTACCCGATCACCCCGGCGAGCACGATGGGCGAACTGGCCGACGCCTGGTCGGCGGCGGGCGAGCCGAACCTCTGGGGAAACGTCCCGGAGGTCGTCGAGATGCAGTCCGAGGCAGGCGCGGCGGGAGCCGTGCACGGCGCCCTCCAGGGAGGAGCGCTCGCAACGACGTTCACGGCGAGCCAGGGGCTCCTGCTGATGCTGCCGGAGATGTTCAAGATCGCCGGCGAGCTGCACCCCTGCGTGATCCATGTCGCCGCTCGGGCCGTCGCCGGTCACGCGCTCTCGATCTTCGGCGACCACTCCGACATCTACGCGGCCCGGCCCACGGGCTTCGCCATCCTCGCCGGCGGCTCCGTGCAGGAGGCGCAGGACATGGCCGCGCTCGCCTTCATCACGAGCCTCGAGAGCCGCGTACCGTTCCTCCACTTCTTCGACGGCTTCCGGACGTCGCACGAGATCAACGTGATCGAGGCCCTCTCGCACGACGACCTGCGCGCCCTCGTCGACTCGGACCACGTGACGGCGCTGAAGCTGCGCGCTCTCTCCCCGGACCATCCGAGCCTGCGCGGATCGGCCCAGAACCCCGACGTCTTCTTCCAGGCGCGCGAGGCGTCGACGCCCTTCTATGCGGCGGTGCCGCGCTTGCTCGAGGACGCGATGCTCCGCTTCGCGCAACGCACCGGCCGCAGCTACCAGCCCTTCGAGTACGTCGGTCATCCCGCGGCGGAGCGAGTCATCGTCGCGATGGGATCGGCGACGTCGACGATCGAAGCGGCCGTGCGGAAGCTGAACGACGAGGGGGAGAGGGTCGGGCTCGTCACGGTGCGGCTCTACCGGCCGTTCTCCAGCCGCCATCTCGCAGCCGTCCTGCCGTTCTCGACGCGAGCGATCGCAGTACTCGACCGGACGAAGGACTCGGCGGCCGTCGGCGAGCCGCTCTACGAGGACGTCGTGACGGCTCTCCACGAGGAGGGGCGGCTGCCCCGAACCGTGATCGGCGGCCGCTACGGGCTCGGCTCGAAGGAGTTCACGCCGGCTATGGCCCGCGCCGTCTTCGCCGAGTTGTCCCATGCGGAGAGTCACGACGGCGAGAAGGTGCACCGCGACCGCGACGTCCGCCCGCACCGCCATTTCACGGTCGGCATCGACGACGACGTCTCGGGCACCAGCCTCACGTACGACCCCGCCTGGCGGATCGCCCGGCGCGCAACCGAGTGCCTCTTCTACGGGCTCGGCTCCGACGGCACGGTCGGCGCGAACAAGAACTCGGCCAAGATCATCGCCGACGAGGCCGACACGTACGTCCAGGCGTACTTCGTCTACGACTCGAAGAAGTCCGGAGCCGTGACCGTCTCCCATCTGCGCTTCGGCGACGACCCGATCGAGGCGCCCTACCTCATCGAAGAAGCCGACTTCGTCGCCTGCCATCAGTTCAGCCTGCTCGGCCGGGTCGACGTGCTTGAGAAGGCGCGGCCCGGCGCGACGTTCCTGCTCTCGAGCCCCTACGGCCTCGACACCTGGCGGCGCCTGCCGAGCCTCGTGCAGGAGCAGATCACGGAGAAGCGGCTCGAGTTCTACGTCGTCGACGCGAAACGGGTCGCGCGCGAAGCCGGCCTGCCGGGACGCGTGAACTCCGTCCTGCAGACGTGCTTCTTCGCTCTCTCGGGCGTGCTGCCCGCCGAGGAGGCGATCGCGGCGATCAAGCACGCGATCGAGAAGAGCTACGGCCGCAAGGGCGAGGAGATCGTGCAGCGCAACTTCGCAGCGGTCGACGGCGCCATCGCCGCCATGGTGAAGGTCGAACCGGGCGTGCTGAACGGGGTTCCGTCCCTCGCGCTGCACGACGACGCGCCGCGCGAGCTGCAGCTGCTGCTCGCTGGCCGCGGCGACGAACTTCCGGTCTCCGCCTTCGACCCGGGCGGCGTCTTCGTGACCGGCACCGCCCACTTCGAGCGGCGCGACCTCGCCGAGGAGCTCCCCATCTGGGATCCCGTGATCTGCATCGATTGCGCCAAGTGCGTGCTCGTCTGCCCGCACGCCGCGATCCGGATGAAGGTCTCGGAGCCGGCCGAGCTCGCGGCCGCTCCCGACGGCTTCAAGAGCAAGCCCTGGCGCGGCAAGGACTTGCCCGGCATGCAGCTGTCGATCGCCGTCTCGCCGTTCGACTGCACCGGCTGCAAGCTCTGCGTCACGGCCTGCCCGGCCATGTCGAAGACGCTCCCGCACCACCGCTCGCTCGAGATGCAACCGGCCGCAGCCGCACACGAGAATGCGCAGCGCGACTGGGAGTTCTTCCAGACCCTCCCGGAACTCGACCGGCCGCTCGTCGACCCGGCCACGATCAAGGGCTCACAGCTGCTCGAGCCGCTCTTCGAGTTCTCCGGCGCCTGCTCCGGCTGCGGCGAGACGCCCTATCTCAAGCTCCTGACCCAGCTCGTCGGCGACCGGCTCGTCGTCGCCAACGCGACCGGGTGCTCGTCGATCTACGGCGGCAACCTGCCAACGACGCCGTGGTCCCAGAACGCCGACGGACGCGGCCCGGCCTGGGCGAACTCCCTCTTCGAGGACAACGCCGAGTTCGGGCTCGGCCTCCGACTGAGCTTCGATCACCAACGGCGGGAGGGGCTCACGCTTCTCGAGCGGGCCGACGTCCCCGCCGAGCTGAAGGAGGCGCTGCAGGCGCCGCAAACCGACGAAGCCGCCGTACTGAAGGCCCGAGTCCTCGTCGCCGAGTTGAAGCAGCTGCTGGCCGGCCGCTCTGACACCGATTCTCAACGGCTCGCCCTGCTCGCCGACAATCTCGTCGAGAAGAGCGTCTGGCTCGTCGGCGGCGACGGTTGGGCCTACGACATCGGCTTCGGCGGCCTCGACCATGTCCTCGCCTCCGGCCGGAACGTCAAGGTGCTCGTCCTCGACACCGAGGTCTACTCGAACACCGGCGGCCAGGCCTCGAAGTCGACGCCGCGCGGCGCGGTGGCGAAGTTCGCCTCGGCCGGAAAGCGCACGCGCAAGAAGGATCTCGGCCAGATCGCGATCGGCTACGGCGACGTGTACGTCGCCCAGATCGCGCTCGGCGGAGACAACGCGCAAGCCGTCCGCGCCCTGTGGGACGCGGAGCAGTACCCCGGCCCCGCGCTCGTGATCGCGTACAGCCACTGCATCGAGCACGGCATCGAGATGGAGCAGGGGATGCTCCACCAGAAGGACGCCGTCGACACGGGCTACTGGCCCCTCTACCGTTATGACCCCCGCGAACCCAAGCCGCTGCGGCTCGACTCAAAACGCAAGCGCCCGGTCGCCGACTTCCTCGCCGAGGAGAACCGCTTCTCTTCCCTCCAGCGCAGTCAGCCCGAAACAGCAGCGGAGCTCGACGAGCTCGAGCAGGAGGACGTCGACTACCGCTGGAACCGTCTCGAACTGCTGCTCACCGCGCAAGACGCAGCGTCGGCGCCCCGCGAATAGCCGAGCTGCGGGAAACCCCCCATGCCGGGCCGGCCCGGCTGTGGTTCCTTCACTACGGTGGCCGTCCGGACGATCATCGAGCCGTTCCGTATCCACTCGGTAGAGCCGCTCCGGCTGATCGACGAGGACGCGCGGCGCGCGGCGATCCGCGATGCGGGCTTCAACCTCTTCGGCGTTCGGGCGGAGGACGTGCTCATCGACCTCCTCACGGATTCGGGCACGGGCGCGATGTCGCGCGACCAGTGGGCGGCGATCCAGCACGGTGACGAGAGCTACGCGGGCTCGCCGTCGTGGTTCGTCTTCCGCGACGCCGTTCAGGAGCTGTTCCCGTTCGCTCACGTGATCCCCGTCCACCAGGGGCGGGCCGCGGAGAAGATCCTGTTCACCGCGATCGGCGGGCCGGGGAAGGTCGTCCCGAACAACACGCACTTCGACACGACGCGGGCGAACGTCGAGGCCACCGGCGCCGACGCGGTCGACCTCCCGATCGCCGAGGCGCTCGTCCCGTCGTCGGAGCATCCGTTCAAGGGGAACATGGACGTCGCCGCGCTCGAGCTCCTGCTCGAGGAGCGTGGGGCCGACGCGGTGCCGGTCGTGATGGTCACCGTCACGAACAACTCGGGCGGCGGCCAGCCCGTCTCCCTCGAGAACCTCCGCGCCGTTCGCGCCGTGTGCGACCGCTTCGGCGTGCCGCTCTTCCTCGACGCGTGCCGTTTCGCCGAGAATGCGTGGTTCATCCGGCAACGCGAGCCGGGCCAGAGCGAGCGCACGGTCGCCGACATCGTGCGGGAGATGGCGTCGCTCGCAGACGGGATGACGATGAGCGCGAAGAAGGATCCGATCGCGAACATCGGAGGCTGGCTCGCGGTCGATGACGACGCGCTCGCCGAGCGGTGTCGGAATCTGCTCGTCCTCACGGAGGGCTTCCCGACGTACGGCGGCCTAGCCGGCCGCGACCTGGAGGCGATCGCGCAGGGCCTGAAGGAGGCGGTCGACCACGACTATCTCCGCTACCGGATCCGCTCGACGGAATACCTCGGCGACGCGCTCGGCGAGGCGGGAGTGCCGATCGTGCGGCCGACCGGCGGGCACGCGGTGTATCTCGACGCGCGGGGACTTCTGCCGCACATCCCCCCGCTCGAGTACCCGGGCCAGGTGCTGGCAGTCGCGCTCTACGAAGCGGGCGGGATCCGCGGCTGCGAGATAGGAACGGTGATGTTCGGCCGCCGCCCGGACGGTACGGAGGAGCCGGCGGCGCTCGACCTCGTCCGTCTCGCGATCCCGCGGCGGACGTACACGCAGAGCCACATCGACTATGTCGCCGAGGTGTGCGCCGATGTCGCGGCGCGGCGGGAAGAGCTACGCGGCCTGCGCATCACGCATGAGCCTGCAGCGCTGAGGCACTTCACCGCACGGTTCGAGCCCGTTTGAGGCGACCGCCTACTGCTTCATTCATAGGGGGTCGTTGGAGCAGGACGGGGGTGGGCGGCCGCTTGCCTCGACCGAGCTAGCCTACGGTTGTGGGTGACGAGCTCCGCGTGGGGATGCTCGCGCCGATTTCCTGGCGGGTGCCACCGCGCAACTACGGGCCGTGGGAGCAGTTCGCGTCGCTCTTGACCGAGGGGCTCGTCGAGCGGGGAGTCGACGTGACGCTGTTCGCGACGGCCGACTCGATCACCCGAGCGCGCCTGGTCGGCACATCTCCGACCGGGTACTCCGAGGATCCGGCGTTGGACGCGAAGGTGTGGGAATCGCTGCACATCGCCGCCCTGTTCGAACGGGCCGATGAGTTCGACGTCATTCACAACAGCTTCGACTTCCTGCCGCTGACGTACAGCGGCCTGGTCGAGACCCCGGTGGTGACGACGATCCACGGCTTCTCGTCGGAACGGATCCTGCCGGTCTTCGAGAAGTACAACGCGCGCGGACATTACGTGGCGATCAGCGACGCCGACCGGCACGACAGCCTCGATTACGCCGCGACGATCCACCACGGCATCGATATGAGCGCGTTCGAGCTCGAGCAGGAGCCGGGCGACTATCTCCTGTTCTTCGGGCGGATCCACCCGGACAAGGGGACGGTGGAAGCGATGGACGTCGCCGAGCGCACCGGCATGCCGTTGACCATCGCCGGGATCGTCCAGGACACCGACTACTTCGAGCAGCTCGTCGAGCCGCGAATCGACGGCGAGCGGGTGCGCTACCTCGGTCCCGTCGGCCCTGATCGGCGCGGAGATCTGCTCGGCGGGGCGCTCGCGCTCTTGCACCTCATCAACTTCGACGAGCCGTTCGGCTTCGGCGTCGTCGAGGCGATGGCCTGCGGCACTCCTGTGATCGCATCTGCGCGCGGATCGATGCCCGAGATCGTGCGCGACGGAGAGAGCGGCTTTCTCGTCCGAAGCCTGGACGAGGCGGTTGCAGCGGTGCGCAAGGTGGACGGCCTCGACCGCGCCGGGGTTCGTACGTCCGTCGAGCGGCGGTTCGACGTGAACCGCATGGTCGCCGACTACCTCGCGCTCTACCGACGGATCCTGAACTGAGCCCGGACCGGTTCCGGATCGGCGTCAACTACTGGCCCGCGCGCACGGCGATGGGCTGGTGGTCGCAGTTCGATCGGGCGGAGGTCGCAGCCGACTTCGCGCGGATCGCTGGCAGCGGACTCGACTCTGTTCGGGTGTTCCTGACGTGGGAGGACTTCCAGCCGGCCCCGGACGAGGTCGACCGGGCGATGGTCGAGCGGCTGGTCACGGTTGCCGATCTCGCCGGCGAGCTGGGCCTTTCGCTCGTTCCGACGCTGTTCACGGGCCACATGAGCGGAGTGAACTGGATCCCGGCGTGGGCGCTCGGCGGCTCGGACGGCGACGATCGCTTCCGAGTCGTCTCGGGCGGCACGGTGGTCGAGTCCGGGCT
>Ga0265336_10001414_pt1 | contig 11071 bp, 14 predicted proteins | sample 42119metaG_FD_193583 | JGI IMG/M metagenome (GOLD analysis project Ga0265336, IMG submission 193583) | Rhizosphere microbial communities from Carex aquatilis grown in University of Washington, Seatle, WA, United States - 4-21-19 metaG | ecosystem: Host-associated > Plants > Roots > Rhizosphere...
TTTTAAGTTTAATGAGGAAACAGGTATAATTAAATCTCCATTTATGGGATTATTTTTAGATGTACTTGAAATAAGTGAATATAAAAATCTTATAAAAAGTAGAAGTGTACTTGATAATGTTTTATTATTGACACAGAAGATTCCTATGAATGATAAATCAGGTAAGAAGAATGACTTTATGATTGAGTTGGAATATGTAAAATCATTTCAAGAAAATATAGCAAAAGGACTTCCTCAAGGTGTAAAAGTTATAAGTTCTCCAATGGAATTAAATGCACAAAAACTAGACGGTGGTTCTGGACAATCTAAACAATCAATTGTTGGTATTGCCGAAGATGCATTTTATCAATCTGGTGGTGTAGCACAATCTTTATTTGGAAGTAAAGATAATAAGAATATTGGTATTCTTCAATCTATTAAAGTTGACGAAAGTTGGGTATTAAGATTCTACCGTCAATTTGAGAGATGGATTAATTTTCAACTAAGATTGATAAGTGGAAAATATAGATTTAAAGTCTGGTTTCCTGATATAACTCTATACAATGCTTCTGATAAGGTAGATATGTTTTTAAAGGCTTCACAATATGGATTCCCTCCTCAATTATTATTTTGTGCTTTAGGGGTAACACCTAATGATTATGACAATATGAGTATGATGTCTAAAGTATATAAGATTATTGAAAATATGATACCTTTACAATCTTCACACACTCAAAATGGAAATGATGAAGGTGGAACTCCGAAGAAAAAAGAATCTGATTTAACTCCAAGTGGTCAAGAAACTAGAGCCAATGGAGATAATATTGGTAAACAAGTTGATTAAATAAAATATAAAATTGAGGTGGTGAACGGATTTGAATATAAGTCAAAAAATGTTGAATCTTTTTATAAGGCAGATAATTCATGAGGATGCAAATAAGAATTTGTACTTGAAAATATCTAGTGTATTAAAAAATATGGGATTAAATAAAATTGGTATATTCTTTGCTGAACAAGCAGATGGAGAATACGGACACAAAAAGATATTGATTGACTATCTAAATAATAGGAATGTTAATTTTGAAATGGGTTCTATTCCAGAAGTTAATTATGAATTTAAAGGTGTAATTGATTTAGGTACTATTTATGTTGAAAGAGAAAAAGGAACTACATCAATGTTAAAAGATATAACACATTTAGCATTAATGGATGGTGACGATTTAACATATCAACATATAATGGAAACTTTAATTAAGGAACAAATAGAGGAAGAATCAACTTCACAAACAGTGTTAGATATAGCCAACTTAGCACAAGATGATATATTTAAATTTAGTGTTATGTTTGAGCAAAATTTATTATAAACAATTAATTATAATTTTATAAGGAGGAATTTAAAATGTCTGAAGCAAATAAAGGTTTTAATATTGCAGTTGGTACACCAGTAAATGCTATATCAGGTTCACAAACTGCACTTTTTGGTGATGTTGGCACAGATGGAGATTTTATTATTGTTGACGGTGTGAAATACACTTTTAAAACAACATTAAGTACTGCACCTACAGTAGCTAATGAAATTTTCATTGGAGCAAGTGCAGGAGCAACTGCAACAAATTTAAAGAAAGCAATAAATAAAGAAGCAGGTGCAGGAACTAATTATAGTACTCCTACCGTTGCACATCCAACAGTTGTTGCAACATTAAATACTGCTACAGTAACAGTAACATATAAAATTGCAGGAGTAGTTGGTAATGCAATTGCAGTATCAAAAACTTCAACAGCAATAACTTTAGGTGGAGCATTATTAACAGGTGGTGTTGATGGAACAATAAGTCCTGCAAGTGCTGGAGTATGGTACATAGACACTACAAATATTTATGCATGTACTGATGTAAATGGTATTCATGATGCAAATTGGGTAAAAGTTGCTTGGACTAAGGTATAAATCCAATCACTTATATTTTAAAGGAGGTGATAGGATGTGACCAAATTAAAATTTGAAGTTCAAATAACTGATATAGAAAAGATTAATCCTTTATTCTCTAAATGCAAAATTTATGTTTGTTATCCAGATTTAAATAGGAATAACAGTTCAATTTCTAAACAAGTAATAATTGATGCTATTCCAACAATATTTAATTGTCCAATTTTAGGAGAGTATAATGAAACGTTAGAAGACTTTGGTTCTCATGGTGGTAAAATTGAGATAAAAGAAGATAAAGTGAGTTATATACAGACAACCAAAGCTTATGGGGTTATTCCAGAAAGTTCAGAAATATCATGGGAAGTTGTTAATGATAAAGAGTATTTAGTTTGTACTGGTTATTTATGGGTTTCTAGATATCCTGAAGTATTAAGTGTTTTAGAAGAAGGTAAATCACACTCAATGGAAATTGGTGAAATAGTATTTGCAAAAAAAGATGATTATATGGAAGTAAAATCTTTTGTATTTACTGGATTATGTATATTGGGTGATACCGTAGAACCATGTTTTGAGGATTCAAAAATTGTAGCATATTCGCTTGATAAAGATAATTTCAAAAATGAATTTAATCAAATGGTAAGCGAACTAAAATATTCGTTGTCTAATAGCACTACGTCCTATAAAGATTGGTGCAATAGCAATGTAAATATAAAATTTAATAATTTTAAGGAACAAAATACAAATAAAGAATTGGATATTTCTAATTCTAATATTGTTTCTGATGAATTATTAAATAAAAATTTTGGAAAAGAGGAGGATGAAATAATGCTATTTAACAAAGAAGAATTTGCACAAACTTTCAAACTAACTGCAATGCAATTATATGATGTGTTAGTAGGAGAATTGTGTAAAGCTACATATATACAAACTTGGTATGATGAGGCTTATGAAACATCTGTTTATTGGATGGATGATTATAATGACCAGTTTGTATTTGCCTATAATAGAGTAAAGGGTATTGATGTTAAAATACCATATTCTATGGAAGGTGATAATGCCGTTTTAGATTTTGAGAACGAAAAAAGAATAAAATACACTCCTACCGATTGGGATGATTCAATGGGTGAAGAAGTTGGAAGTGAATTCGCAAAATCTATTGAGTCTTTTACTAAGGACTTTGCTGAAAAAATGTATTCATGCGGTTCAAGCAAAATGGCTGTTGAAAAAGATACAGCATTTGCGGTTGAAAAGGAAACTTTTGAAACTGAAAAGAAAGAATTTGAAATTAAATTATCAGAAAAAGATATTGAGGTTAAAGATTTTGAACTTAAATATAATGAATTAGACGTAAAACATAATGAGTCTGAAACAAAATATTCTGAGGCATTTTCAAAATTAGAAGCAATGTCCGATTATGAAGCTTTAAAAATATATAAAGCTGATAAAACTGTTTCTGAAAAAGAAGCTATGTTTTCTCAGTTTTCAACTAAACTTAGTGAAGATGAAATGAAATCTATTAAAGATAAATCTACTGACTTATCAGTTGATGAAATAAAAGATAAACTTTTTGCTTTAGTTGGACAGAAAAATTTCAGCTTTAATAGTAATTCAATAATTACTATGGGTATCGGAGGGTTTGATGAGAAAGAAGTTATTTCTACTGATAAACCATATTCAGATATAATCAACAAACATGCAAAAAATAAAAACAATAAACAATAATTATTTTAAAGGAGGACAAATAATATGGCAGTTCATGGAATAGCAAATACCGACCTCGTTAAGAGTTCAAAATTACAGGTTATGTCTGCACACTATCAGGAATCAGCAGTTGATACTGACGTAGACAATGGAAGAGTAGTAAAATTAGGTTCTTTTGTAAGTGGAGAAAGAGAAATTAGGGTGGCTACTCCTGTAGTTACAGCTACAGCAGATAAGGTTTATTTAATAAGAACACCAGAAGTTATGTATGCTCTTGACCAAACAGGTTTAGAGAATTTTTACAATGTAGCAAGTACTGAAATTAGAGTATATCCTTTAGGAGTAGATGATATATTTGAAATTACTGTAAATAATATTGACGCTACAGCAGTAACAGCAGCAGTAGGAAAATATCTTATTACTGTAGATGGTTCTAATAAATTAAAAGTAGCAAGTGACCTTACAGGAAATACAAATTTTGCTGCAATTATTGAAGAACTTACTACATTAGGATATAACAAACAAAATGCAGTAACAGTAAGAGTAATAAAGAACGCTTAACACACAATAATTATAATTATAAGGAGGATTTATATATGGATAAGTTAGTGCAAATGGGAGTAGATTTGTATTTCAATCGCATCCCAACTAGTTTGAATTTTTCAAAAACAGATGCAGAGGATGCATTTAAGAAAGAAATGCTTGAAATAACAGGTGGTAAAACAGACGTATTTGAATTAGACCCTATGCAGAAACATAGATTGTTTAATTTAGTTCAGATTTCTATAGATACCATAATTCCTGCAATAATTTCAGCAGATTATGACAGATTTACAGAAGTAAGAAATGTAGCATTAGGTGATAAAGCAGTATTCACAGTTAGTGACCCTTCTTTCTTTAAAGTCGCTACAGTTGCAGATGGTGTTAATTCAGTAAGAGCACAGAGACTTGACCAAGGTCAGTTGATAGTTCCTACAAAAGTTAAAGCTATTAAGATTGCGGACGATTTGAATAGATTACTTTCTAATAGATTAGATTGGGCAACAATGATGAATAGACTTGCTATGTCATTTGTTAATGATATTAGAAAAGATATTTATGCTGCACTTAAAGGTACATATGCTGCAAGACCTACTCAGTTTAAAGAAAATGGTACTTTTGATCCAACTAAGTTTAATACTCTTGTTCAGAGAATTCAGTCTTATACATTTAACAGTGATTTGAATGTATTTGGTACTAAATTGGCTCTGGGTAAAGTTTTGAATGCTGTAGGATATACTGCATACCCTGGTTTAGTTTCACAGAGTCAAATGGATGAAATCAATGCAAAAGGATATCTTGCTAACTTTATGGGAACTGACTTAATTGAAGTTCAACAGAGTGCAGATGTTAATTCAACCAATTATGGTTTTGCAATTGACAATTCATATTTGTTCTTCATTCCTACAATGGCTGAAAAGTTAATTAAAATTGTATATGAAGGTTCAACTAAGATGTATGAAGATATGTCTGGTATGGGAAAAGCTGATGCAACAATTGACTATACTATATTCAAGAAATATGGTATGGGTGTATTGAATGCAGGACAGTATGGACTTTGGACATTAGCATAATATATTAAATATAATTATGGGTTGGGGATTAATTCCCCTTCCCTATTATATATTATTAAATTAAAACGAATAAATGGAGGATGTAAAATGGCAAATGTAAAAAAAACAAATAATGTGAGTACAACTAAAATTATTGAAAAAAAAGTAGTTGCAGAAGTTAAATCAGAAACCCAAGTAGAACCAATTAAACAAACACCCCCTAAAGCACAAAATCAAAAAATTGAAATTGAAGATAGGGATATGATACGAGTTATTAATAATAAAGTTGGATGTTTAAACTATTCAAATAGACTTGGTTCAGTTAGATTTGAAATTCAAGAGTATGGTCTTGATACATATATTTATTTTATGGAATTAAGAGAATTAAGGTCTTTGTACCCTAATATGGTTAATGACGGTTGGGTAATTATAGATAACGAAGATGTTGTTAAATTATGGGGACTTGATAAAAAATATGAAAATATCGTAAAGCCTGAAGATGTTAATGAGTTCTTTACTTTAGATACAAGTGAAATAAGAGAAAAAATAAAGAAAATGAATCCAATATGTCAAGGAACAATTGTAGAAGTTGCATATCAAAAATATATGGATGGAACTTTAGATTCTAATAAAGTTCAAAGAACAATTGAAGATGCTATTGGTAGGAAAATTTTTAATACTGATTATTAAAGGTAAAGGAGGTTTTAAATTTGACTTTATACAATGAGGTTTATAAGAGATTTTTAAGGAAGGTTACTGATTTTAGAATCTCTGAATTATTTGTTAATTCACCTTCTGATGCAGATGATAGATTACAAGGATGGTTAGAAAGTGCAATAATTAAATTTCAGAGATGTAAGACAAATTTATCTGATAGAAATGATACATCAAAGCAATTTAATAACACTTTATCTGATTATGAAAAGGAAATCCTTTCTGTATTAATGTTAGTTGAATGGATTGAACCAGAGGTTAATCACATTTTAGATATGACAAGAGAGTTGTCAGATACAGATTTTAAAATTCATAGTGCTAAAGATAATCTTGAAGCAAAAAAGAAATTATTAATAAAACATCAAGAAGATGCAGATAGATTAATTATAGCTTATGGATTTGATGTTTCTTTATTATCAGGACTTCAGGATTTAGGGTGATGCTATGTATAATAAATATGGCAGAGATATATATAATGAAGAACTAATTGTATATTTTAAAAATCTTATTGGTTCATGTTTTAAACTAATGCCTATGAAAGAAAAAAAAGACCCGAATTATGAAATATATTTGAATAAATTATTATTTCAAATTTGTGGTTGTGAAGATTTAATCTTCTATAGTAATGAATTGATAAAAATAATTTTTAATCTAGAAGGATTAGTTAAAATTATAGGTAATCCTATTGATATTAAAATTCATAATTCTATTGTTAAAGAAAATATAACTTTATGTAATCAGATAATTGATGAATTGAAAGGTGGTGTTGAATCTGAGTAATTGGTATGATGGATATGTAAGTAGGGTTAATGAAACTGGTTCAACTCCAACTGATTATTACAAAAATAATTTACAACAATTAATAAATGAGAGATTTAATATTGCTAGTGATGTTTATACAATACAAGAGGAGCAACATATTGGTGATTTAGATTGGCAGGATATAATTGTAAGGTTATGCCACGTACTTTCTGATAAACAAACGGGTGAAAAATTAGGAGATGATTTTAAAGAAATAATATTTAAAGATATTAATCATGCATATGGCGTTGGTAAAAGGTATAGTTTTGATAATAACGTCTGGATAACAATGAACTCTGATTTATATCACTATGTAACTGCAAGTTGTATAATCCGTAGATGTAATAATGTATTACGTTGGATAGATGAATTTGGAAATCATATTGAAGAACCATGTATAATTGAGTATCAATTAAGATTAACTGGTAATGACTTCAACAGTAATATAATTACTCCAAATGGTATGCTTGAGGTTATTTGTCAGTATAATGATAAAACTAAAAAAATAATTCCTAATCAAAGATTTTTATTTGGAAGTCCGAGAGTTGCCTATAAAGTTAGGGGTAATGGTATAAATAATTTCTTAAATCAAAATACATATGATGATTCTTCTTCTCCATTGATTAAATTATATATGGATGTAAATCAGATAAATAATGCTACAGACAATATTACGGATGGTTATGCTGATGCTTATCAAAACAATTATACGATATCAATTGACCAAGGTTTAACTTTGGAGCAAAATGTTGGATACATAAGTACACTCAATGGAACATTAAAACTTAATGGTGTTGTAGTAACTGGTTTACCTTTAGTATGGAGTTCTAGTGACCCAAGTATAGTAAGTATTTCACCACAAAATGGCAATTTTATGCTGAATCAAACAGGCTCTGCTGTAGTGACTGTGGCTTTAGAAAATAACCCTTCGGTTAATTGTTCAATAAATATAACAGTAGATGCGGTTATTGTTGATAATTATGAGGTTAGAATTGATAATGTTACAGAAATATTGCAAGGTCAATCAAATAGTTATAAATGTTATTTATATAAAAATAATGTTGTTCAATTAGACACATTTACATTTAATATAAGTGGTAGTGTACCTACTTCAAAATATAAATTTACTATAATAGATGGCAACGATTTTAAAGTAGATAATTTACAAATGTACTCTGCTTCCCCATTAATAATTAACTGTGTTAGTGGAATTTATAGTGGAAGTATTTCAATAATGTTAAAAGGTGCATGGTAAAGGAGGTATATAAGTGGCTATAAAAAATGAATATAATACTTTAGAAAATCTTCCTTTACTTCAATATAATATTATATCATATTTAATGGGAAATAATGAAGATATATGGAAAATTCTAAAATATACATCAACATCATGTTTAAGAGAATCTAATTTAAGTTTACATGAAAAAGGAGCATTAATATATGGTGGTCAACCTGATAGTTCAGGGTATCGTGTATTTATGGACTCATTTATGGATGATGCATTTATAAACGAATGTTCAATATTAAGAATTTTTCCCGATGTAGTATCACCAAAAAATAGGACGGTTGCAGATTTAGTTGTCCGAATAGAAGTATTATCTCACGTTAAGATACAATATCTTGATGGGTATATGAATAGAAATGTATATTTATTACAACAGATATTAAAAACGCTTAATGGAATTGATAAAATAGACGGACTAGGTAGATTAGTATTTGATAAAAATGATAACACGTATGATAGAGCAACTTTAAATATATCTAATAATAGGTCTTTTACTGGATATTCTATTGTCATGTCATCTTTTACTACTTAGAGGTGATATTATGTTTATAAAAGATTTTTGGTTTTTAGGAAATCCGATAGAAACAAAAATTGGTATTTGTAATTTTATTAAAGTAAAAGATTATGAAAAATTATTATTTTGTTGTTCTGTTTTGGAAGTTGATAAATGTTATGCTATTCAAGCAATAAGAGAACAAAATAAGGATATTCCTGATATTGATTATATAATCTCATCATTCAACAATGAATCTTTTTTATATATTATTCGAGAGGTTAAATGGTTAGGATTATATGATGGATATATTAATTTATTTAATTTTTGTTTTGAAAATAAAAATGCATTTGACTTAATTGAAACAGATGAAGAATTAAATTTTTATGTTGATTTAATAAAAGAAATGAATCATATTTCGTTTGAAAAACCAAGTGGTAATGCAGAATTAGATTATTATGATAAATTAAAACGCATTAGTCAAGAGAGAAAAGGTGAAATAGTAACTTTTAAAAGTATGGTAATGAATGTTGGATTATATAAAAATGATGTATTTGATTTGCCAATTTATTGTTTGTATGAATACTTTAGTACTATAGAAACAAATAAAAATTATAAAACCTCAACATTATATCAAACTGTAAGTATAGAACAATTAAAAATTTTACCTTGGTATGCAGATATTTCTATTAATAAAACCACATTAAATGATAAAGATAAAGAATTTATTAATAAACATCTTAGAATTGTTAAAAACGACCCATCTAAAAATCAAAATAGTACAGTTAAACAAATAAATGATTTAACAAAATATAAAAATAATTTAGGAGGAATGTAATAATGGATAATCTTTTAATTAAAGACACGATGGAAGTATTTTGCGTGGATAATTCTGATAGTACAAATGTTTTCTTTTTAGGAATTAACTCTAAATCGGCATTTGTTCAAAAAATGAGTAATACTATAATTCGTGGAGCTATAGGAAATCTTCCAAAAGGAATTTTACAAACAGCTAAAGACGCAACTTTTGAGGTAGACCCTTTGTTTTGGAATGAATCTATTCTAGGAATGCAATCAGGAACTACAGCATCTTCTGGTACAGCTACAGTTAAATATTTTGAAAAAGATTTAGAAGTAGCTTCTGGAAAAGTGACTTTGACAGGAACACCAGCAGGAACAACGTGTGACCTTTTTGATGCAAATAATAAGCATTACACTGGAACAATAGCTACTGATTTAGTAACAATTACTCCCACTGCTCCCACAGACGGAACACTTTTAACAGCAGTATATGATACGTCTGTAACTGGTGATATTACTGATTTAGATGCAGCAAGTTTCCCAAAATCATTTAAATTATATTCACATGGAATAGCATATAACCCTGATACTAATGTTATTGTAAGTGATATTTATTTAGTTCTTAATGCAGGTGTTCCTGATGGCTCAATTAATGGAGCGTTTGAGGCAGGAAAAGAATCACTTTTGCCAATAATTTTTCAATTATTAACGCCTATAAATAGTTCTTCTTTTGGAAGTTATATTAATGTCCCTAGAACATAAATAATTTAATGATTTATAAATTTAATAAATATAATTAAGAGATATTGTGTTGATTCATAGTATCTCTTAATTATTTATTTAATTAGAAGAGGGTGATAATTATCAAAAAAAAAGATATAAATAAAAATATATTGGAAAGCCAAGAGAAAATTATAGAACCTTCTACGATAGTTTTAAAAGTACAGAAACAACTTAATCAAATACAAATCACAGATATGCCATTAATAGAAGATGGTATATATAATGAATATACTAAACAAGCTATAATGGTATTACAAAATATTACTAATTATCTTCCAAATGGAATAATAGACCAAAATTTATTATTTAGATTAAAAGAAATTATTGAGCATCCAATAATAACGGGGCATAATAAAAATCGAACATTTGCTGTTTTATATAGTAAATATAAAGCCAATAGAATTAGTACGAATAATGAAAATAAAGTAGAAGATAATATAGAAACTTGTAAAGTTGTTTTGATAGAAGATAAAAGTTATACAATAGATTTTAAAGGTCAAAATATAACTATAGAAACAAATGGATTAATTGATAAAGAGTTAATTCCAAAATTTATTGATGTTAAATATGAGGAAGATGAAAATTCCTCCGAACTTAAAATTTATCCAATATATGAATAGTTCGTAGGGTAGAAATTATTGAATAATTATCAATCCTCTACCCTATTCTATTTTTCTAAATAACAAAAGCCTATAGAATTTCACTTTTAACGACAAGTGAAATATAAAATCGTAAATAAAAGCGTTCGCTTTTAATATAATTTCAAATATCAAAATAAAATAATTATAAGGAGGTAATTTTATGGCATGGAAATATATTAGTTCAAATAGTCAAATTAGATATATATGTTTGGCTGGAGATACAAAATTAAATGGAAATGTAGGAGATATATTATATACATATGACGATTTTAAATATTATATAAATGTTGATGGTGCAATTAATTGGCAACCATATGTTGCTCCAAAATTGACAATAGCATAAAAACATTAATTCAT
>Ga0265336_10001415_pt1 | contig 11064 bp, 11 predicted proteins | sample 42119metaG_FD_193583 | JGI IMG/M metagenome (GOLD analysis project Ga0265336, IMG submission 193583) | Rhizosphere microbial communities from Carex aquatilis grown in University of Washington, Seatle, WA, United States - 4-21-19 metaG | ecosystem: Host-associated > Plants > Roots > Rhizosphere...
TCGACGCAGCATGGCTCGGGTGCGACGTCCTCCACATCTCCGGCTATGCCCTCGTGCGCGAGCCGATAAGCGCGACCGCGCTCCTCGCGGCGCGGCTCGCGCGGGAGGCGGGCGCCCGCATCTCGGTCGACGTCGCGGCGTGGACCGAGATCCGGAGCTTCGGGCCGGTCCGGTTCCGCGAGCTTCTCGACGAGCTCGCGCCCGACATCCTCTTCGCGACCGAGGCGGAGTGGGAACTTCTCGGCGGGGCTTATCTCAGCGCTCCGACCGGCGTGCTCAAGCGCGGCCCGCGCGGGTGCAGCGTCTTCACCGCCGACTCGAAGCTCGACTTCGCCGCGCTCGCGGTCGACGTCGTCGACCCGACCGGCGCCGGCGACGCGCTCGCCGCCGGCTTCCTCCTCGGCGGCTCGCTCGAGGAAGCGGCGAGGCGCGGGATCGAGGCAGCTGCGCGGTGCGTCGCCAAAGTAGGGTCGCTGCCGTGAACGTCGAGGCCCTGAGCGACGACCAGGCCGCGGAGATCGCGGGATGGCGGTACGAGTTCCCGTACGAGTGGTACGACACATCCGCCGACCCTCGCCGGGTCGAGCTTTTCGCGAATCCGGCGCGGCGAACGCACCTGCGCGCGGTCGTCGACGACGACGAGCTCGTCGGCTTCTTCAACTTCGTCCCGGAAGGAGACGAGGTGCGGATCGGGCTCGGGATGCGGCCGGACATGACCGGGCGCGGCCTCGCACAGCCGTTCATCGAGGCAGGCCTCGACTACGCGCGGCGCGAGTGGCGGCCGGGGCACTTCCGCCTCTGGGTCGCGCGCTGGAACGAGCGGGCGCTGCGCGCGTATCGTCGCGCCGGCTTCCGCGAGGTTCCGCCGGCTGAGGAGAGCCGCTTCGTCGAGATGGAGCGGCCCGCATGAGTCTCGCGGACACGTTCGAGTGGCACTACGACCCGCCGTACGACTTCTACGACCCGGGCGCGGACCCGCCGCTGAACCCCGAGCGGTTCCGCGTCGTGTGCGGCGACGACGGACGTGTCGACGCGTTCTGGTACTTCGACCAGCCGAAGCCGGGCGTCGTCGAGATCGGGATCGGGCTTCGCCCCGACCTGTGCGGGTGCGGGCTCGGCGAGCGCTACATGCGCGACGAGCTCGACTACGCGCGCCGCGAGTGGTCGCCTCAGACGTTCCGCCTCTGCGTCACGGTGTGGAACGCGCGCGCGATCGCGCTGTACGAGCGGCTCGGATTCCACGACACCGGAGAGCGCGAGATGCGGACGTTCGAGCGCTTCGGCGAGCACGAGTTCATGTGGATGGAGATGCCGGCGTGATCCGGCTCTCGTCCGAGGTACGCGAGGCGCTCGCGGGCGGCGGCGCGGTCGTCGCGCTCGAGACGACGCTCGTCGCGCACGGCTTCCCGCCCGGCGAGGGCGTCGCCGTCGGCCTCGAGTCAGAGGCGCAAGTGCGCGCCGTCGGCGCGGTACCGGCGACGGTCGGCGTCCTCGACGGCGAGGTGCGAGTCGGGCTGACGGAGGCGGAGCTGGCGCGGTTCGACGTCTCCGCTCGCAAGGCCGGGCCGCGCGACCTCGGCGCCGCAGTCGCGCAGCGCGCGGTGGCCGCGACAACCGTCGGCGGGACTCTCGCGGTCGCGCGCACGATCGGGATCCGGTTCATGGCGACGGGCGGGATCGGCGGAGTGCACCGCGGCTTCCCGCACCCGCCGGATGTCTCCGCCGACCTCGGCGAGCTCGCGCGCACGCCGGCGCTCGTCGTCTCCGCCGGCGTGAAATCGCTCCTCGACGTCCCGGCGACAGCGGAGCTGCTCGAGACGCTCGGCGTGCCCGTGCTCGGCTTCCGCGTCGACACGCTGCCGCTGTTCTACGGAGCGGCCGGCGGCCCACCGGTCTCGGCGCGCGTCGAGTCGGCAGAGGAGGCGGCGCGCGTCGCGGCGATGCACTGGGAGCTCGGCGGCGCAGGCGTTCTCGTCGGCCGCCCGCCCGACGAGCCGCTCGAGGACGTCGAGCCGCTCATCGAGGAGGCGCTCGCCGCAGCCGCGTCCGAGAGAGTCTCCGGCCAGGCGGTCACGCCGTTCGTCCTCTCCTACCTCCACCGCGAGAGCGGCGGCCGGACCCAGGAAGCAAACCGCGCGCTGATCGCGCAGAACGCGCGCCTCGCGGGCGAGATCGCGGCCGCCGCCGTAGATGGTTGATGCCACGAGATCGTCTGCTCGGGGGGCGAGCTGGTGCGTCTGGGGCGCCGCAGCGGGCGCTTCTCGCTGCTTGAGGCAGCGGGAAGCGGTCGATGTGGCGAAGCGCAGGCCTCGACGGAGGCCGGCTCCGCCGGCCGCAGACGAGGTCTAAGCGGCCCAGGCGTGCCAGATCGCAGCCCGGGCACGCGAGATCGTGGCATCAACCATCTAACCGAAGCGGCCGGTGACGTAATCCTCCGTGCGCTTGTCAGAGGGCGCCGTGAAGATCTTCTCCGTCGCGTCGTACTCGATGAGCTCGCCCCAGCGCGCACCTTCTTCGCCGCGGGAGATGGAGAAGAACGCCGTCATGTCCGCCACACGCGCGGCCTGCTGCATGTTGTGCGTGACGATCACGAACGTGTACTCGCTCTTGAGGTTGTGCATGAGCTCCTCGATCTTCTGCGTCGCGATCGGGTCGAGTGCCGACGCCGGCTCGTCCATGAGGATGACGTCGGGCTCGACGGCGATCGCACGCGCGATGCAGAGACGCTGCTGTTGGCCGCCGGAGAGGCCGAGCGCGCTCGTCTTGAGGCGGTCCTTCGCCTCGTCCCAAAGCGCAGCCTGCGTGAGCGCTTTCTCGACGCGCTCATTGAGACCGTCCTTCATACCGAGCACCTTCAGGCCCCACGCGACGTTGTCGAAGATCGACTTCGGGAACGGGTTCGGCCGCTGGAAGACCATCCCGATCGTCCGGCGCACCGCGACGGGATCGACGCCGGCGGCTCGAATGTCGTGGCCGTGGTAGCGGATCGTGCCTTGCTGCTTGAAAGACGGCACGAGGTCGTTCATCCGGTTGAGGCAGCGGATGAACGTGCTCTTGCCGCAACCGGACGGGCCGATGATCGCAGTGACGAGGTTCTTGTAGACCTCGAGCGAGACGCCCTTGAGCGCAGACTTCGAACCGTAGAGCGCCTCGAGATCGCTGATCTCGAACACGGTCTCGAGCCGTTCGCGCGGCGGCAGCGGCTGACGCTTCGTCTCGACGCGCACGGCAGGCTCGATGCTACTGGACACGGTCACGACCTCGGTCATCTCGATCCGCCGAGTTTACGTCGGCTGCGGGCCGCGAACCAGCGCGCAGACAGGCTCACGACGAGAATGAACATGATCAGGACGAACGCGCCCGCCCACGCGAGCGCCGTATCGCTGGGCGTCCCCGACTCTCCGAGCTCATAAATCGCCAGGGGGACGGTCTGCAGCGCGTGAACGGGGTTCCACGCGACCCCCTGGCTCACGACATACGAGAGGACCAGCGGCGGCGCTGTCTCGCCTGAAACGCGCGCGACCGCGAGCACCGTGCCGGTGAGAATCCCGCCAAGCGTCTGCGGGAGAACGACTCCGAGCGTCGTACGCCAGCGCGGAGCACCAAGCCCTAGCGCGGCCTCGCGCAAGGAGTTCGGGACGAGTGCGAGGATCTCGATCGTCGACCGAGCGACGAACGGGAGCATGATCACGGCCACGGCGTAGGAAACTGCGAGCCCGGTCTGGCCATGGCCGACTTCGATCAGGCCGTAGATGAAGATCGAGACCACGATGGCCGGGATGCCTGCGACGAGGTCGAGCACGAGATTGACGACGGGCTTGACCGAACGCGGGGCGAACTCGCTCACATAGATCGCGATGAGAATCCCGACAGGGACAGCCATTGCGGTCGCGATTCCGATGAGGACGAGCGAGCCCACGAATGCGTTCGCCAAGCCCTGACTGGCGCTCGTCACCGAGAAAGCGGCGGCCTGGGACTTGATGAAGAGGTCGAGGCTCAACTGGCTCGCGCCGCGCTCCGCGACATAGCCGACGAGAACTCCGAGGACGGCAACTCCCATGGCGGCCGCGAACCACGCGATGAGCTCTACGCCGCGACCGACGAGCTTCCGGCGGCGCAGGCGATCGTTCGGACGCGCGAAGACACTGATCTCGGCCGAGCTCACCCGATCAGCCCCTCAACCTACGACTCGCGCGACGGACGACGAGCTGAGCCAGGAGGTTCACGATCAACGAGAAGACGAGAAGGATCAAACCGAGGTAGATGAGCGCGGAGGGCTCCAGCGGCGGAGTCGCGTTGAGAAACTGCACCGCGATCTTGCTCCCCATGGTGGTCCCCTGACTGAAGAGGTTCTTCGTGATGTACGGGGTCGCACCGATGACCTGGGATACGGCGATCGCCTCGCCCAGCGCCCGGCCGAGCCCGAGGATCACGGCCGCGGTGACGCCGCCGCGCGCGTACGGGAGGACGACACCGCGCACCATCTCCCACCGGGTCGTGCCCAAACCGAGAGCTGCCTCCTTGAGCTCGCGCGGAACGCCGAGGAAGAGCTCACGCGAGAGGCTCGCGATGATCGGCGTGATCATGATCGTGAGCACGATGATCGCCGGGAAGTAGCCGGCGCCCGAGGTCGAGGGTGCGCCGAAGATGGGAATCCAACCGAGGGCGGAGTGCAGCGCCGGCTCTATGTGATTGGCCATCAGCGGGAGAAGCACGACGATTCCCCAAAAGCCGATTACGACGCTCGGAATCGCTGCAAGCGTCTCGACGAGTGCGCTCACGGGGCCGCGTAGCCAACCGGGAGCGAGCTCGCTTAGGAAGAGCGCGATGCCGAGCGCGAGGGGAACGGCGAGGACGAGGGCGCCGACCGACGTGATCACCGTGCCGTAGAGGAACGCACCGGCGGCGAAGTGAGCGTGGACCGGATCCCAGATGTTGTGCGTGAGAAACCCGAGACCGAACGTCGAGATCGCCAAGTGCGCGCCCTGCACGAGCTTGTACGCGATCAGGCCGACGAGGACCGCAGCTGCGAGCGCTGCGCCGCCGGCAACGACCTGCAAGAGGGTGTCGCCGAAATACACCCGCCGCCCCGAGAGGGAGCGGCGGGTGGGTTCGGTGGTATCGAGAGCGCTCACGATCGGAGCGATTCTGCCCTACGTATGAATCTTTGCGATTTGCTGCTGATCGAACGAGACGACTCCGGAGGGAATCGGCACGAAGAGGATCGGCGGGCCATAGGTCTGGCCCTTGTTGGCCGTGTCGAGAATCGCCCAGTTGATGAGCTTCTTGAGGGCCACGGCGTTCGAGCTCTTGATCGCAACGTCCACGTACGTGTACGTGCAGATCGGATATGCGCCCGAGAACGTCCCCTTCGCCGGCGGGTCCACGATCGAGAGCGCACCGGACTTGTTCGGCGTCGTGTCCAGCTTGGATGCGGCGAGGATGCTCACGCGACTCGGCTGCACGAACCTGCCGGCTCTGTTCTGCAAGAACGCGTAGCTCACGTGGTTCGCGATCGCATACTCGACGTCGGTGTAGCCGATTCCGCCGTTCGTGGCCTTGACCGCGGCAATGACGCCGGAGCTGTGCGCCTCGCCGGTGCCGGTCGGCCAGTTAACCGCCGTCCCTTTCCCAATGTTGGTCTTCCACTGCGTCGAGACCGCCGACAGATAGTCGGTGAAGTTGTAGGTCGTGCCCGAACCGTCAGACCGGTAGAAGACGGCGATCTTCGTGTGCGGGATGGTGACGCCGCTGTTGACTGCCTTGATCGCCTTGTCGTTCCAGTACGTGATCTGGCCGAGGTAGATCTTCGCGAGCACCGAACCGGTCAGCCTGAGCGTCTTGCTGGCGCCGTCGACGCGGTAGTCGACCGCAGTGCCGGCGAGGGCCCACGGAATCTGGACGCAGCCCTTGCACGCCGTGAACTGGTCGGGCGACAGTGGCGCGTCGGATGCGCCGAAGTCGGCAGTCCGGTTCGTGATCGCCAGGATGCCGGCGCCTGAGCCGACCGCGCTGTAGTTGAGCGTGATGTGGAGCTGCGACGAGACGGGCGCGACCCACTTCGCGACGAGCGGGGCGACGAACGTGCTGCCCGCGCCGTTCACGGTGACATTGCTTGTCTGCCTCGCGCTAGCCGCACCGGCCGCGGTGAGAGCGGCAACGGCGACGGCCGCCATAGCCGCGAGCACGAGCGTCGAGCGAATGAGCATGCCGTTTTTCGGCATCGAATCTCCTCCTCCTGGATAGCCCTAACTGGGTTCGCGGCCAACCTACGCGCGCCCGTCGCCAGCGTGGGCTACGCGAGCGTTGCCGGGTGGAGACGGAGTGGTTACAGGCGCTACGCCACGTGGAGGGAGCGACAGCACCAAAAGGAGAGTGAGTACTGTGGTCGCGTGGCAATGGACGACGCACTCGGGCAGGTCGAGGCGCAGCTGCAAGAGATGGGCCAGCGCGTCCTGAGCGCCGTTCACGGTGCGACCCGCGCTCTCCAGGACCGCGACAACGAGCTCGCCGACGAGGTGATCGCGTTCGATGACGAGGTCGACGGTCACTTCCTCACGATCGAACAGCAGATCCAGTCTCTCTTGGCTCTCCAGACGCCGGTCGCCCGCGACCTACGCCTGCTGCTGGCGATGCTTCACATCAACCTCCTGCTCGAGCGCACCGGCGACGGCTGCGTGACGATCGCGAAGCTCTCGAAGCTCGTCGCGGACGTCGAGCCGGATCCCGCTCTCACCGACGTCCTCACGGAGATGGGCGAGCGCGCCGACGAGATGGTGCGCGTCGCGCTCAACTCGTTCAACGAGCGCGACCTCGCCGGCGCCGAGAGCCTCGTCGAGCTCGACGAGCTCATCGACCGCGCGAACCGCCGCTTCGTCGAGCGCCTCGTCGACGTCATGGCCCACGAATCGATGCGCGAATGGGGGCTGCGGATGGTCGTCGTCGCGCGGACGATCGAGCGGATCGGCGACCGCGCCGTCGACATCGGCGAGCAGACGGCCTATCTCCTCACGGCGCAATTCCGCGAGTTCACCGACGCCTCCCATCCGGACGGCTAGGTACAAACCTCACGTGGCCGCCTACCGGAAATACCTCGTGCCGCTGGCCGTGATCCTCGGCATCGCGTTGATCGTCGTCGGCGTCGTCTACTTCGCGGAGCCTGCGAAGTCGCTGCCCTCGTTCTTCCCGGGCCACGACGCCGGCTCGACGCACCATCACACGAAGCACGGGATTGCTGCGGTTCTCGTGGGGCTTGCGTGTTTCGTCTTCGTCTGGTTCAACACCGGGCCGAAGAAGCGCACAACGTAACCTCCCCGGCGTGAATCCGATCAGCTACTTCCAGGGCGCCATGCTCGGGTTGCTGCAGGGCGTCTCCGAGCTGTTCCCGGTTTCGAGCCTCGGACACAGCGTCATCCTTCCGAAGCTCGTCGGCTGGCACATCCACCAGAACCGGCCCTACTTCCTCACCTTCCTCGTCGCGGTCCACCTCGCGACCGCGCTCGTGCTGCTCGCGTTCTTCTGGCGCGACTGGGTGCGGATTGTCAAAGGACTCGGGCGCTCGCTCCGCGACCGCGAGATCGGCGACCCGGATGCGAAGCTCGGTTGGCTGCTCGTCGTGGGCACGATCCCGGCCGGACTGCTCGGCGTGACGCTGCAGGATTCCCTCCGCAAGCTGTTCGCCTCGCCGGAGTACGCGAGCATTTTCCTCGCGCTCAACGGCCTGCTCCTCTTCGGCGCCGAGCTACTGCGACGGCGCGCGCCGGAGACCGAGGAGGACGACGACACACGGATCGCCCGGAAGGTCGGCTGGTGGCAGACCTTCACCGTCGGCGCGGCGCAGGCGATCGCGCTCATCCCCGGCTTCTCCCGCTCGGGCGCGTCGATGGGCGGCGGGCTGCTCGTCGGGCTCTCGCACAAGGACGCCGCCCGCTTCGCGTTCCTCCTAGCGACGCCGATCATCCTCGCGGCCGCCGTGCTCAAGCTGCCGGAGCTCGCGGGCCCGCAGGGGAACGGGGTGCGCGGGCCGGCGCTCGTCGGCGCACTCTGCTCGGCATTCACTGCGTACCTCGCGGTGAAGTTCCTCATGCGGTACTTCGAGACGCGGACGCTGACGCCGTTCGCGATCTACTGCCTCTGCGCCGGCACCGCCTGCGCGATCTACTTCGCGGTCTAGCGGCGGTTCTTCTCGGCGAGCGCGCGCAGGCGCCGCGCGAGCGCGGGCGTGAGTCGGCCCGGCTCGAGCCGCCACCGCCAGTTGCCGGTGGCGGTGCCCGGTCGGTTCATCCGCGCCTCGCTCCCGAGCCCGAGCACGTCCTGCGCCGGGACGATCGCGAGGGACGCGGGCGAGCGGTACGCGATCTCGATCACCTCCCACGGCGACGGGCTGCCGCCGAAGAAGCCCGCGACCGTGTCGGTGTCGTGCGTGCTCGTGTACACGACCTGATTGCGAACGTGGTTCTCCGGCCGATGGAGGTTGCGCGACGAGCCGCCGAAGCCCCAGAGGAGAACCGCCATGCCCGGAAGGTGGAGCTCGTCGCGCAGCCGGTAAACGGGCGGCGTGATCCGGCCCAGGTCTTCCGCGATCACCGGCAGCCCGCCGAGCTCGTGCTCGACCGCGCGGAACAACTCGATGCCCGGCCCGGGCCGCCAGTGTCCACGCTTCGCGGTCTTGTGATGCGCGGGGATTGCCCAATACGAGACGAAGCCGCGGAAGTGGTCGACGCGGCAGAGGTCGACGACTTCGAACGTGCGGCGGAACCGCTCGCGCCACCAGCGGTAGCCGGTCGCGCGATGCGCGGGCCAGTCGTAGAGCGGGTTCCCCCAGAGCTGACCGGTCGCGCTGAGCGCGTCGGGCGGCGCGCCGGCCACCTCGCCGGTGGCGAAGAGCTCCGGCCAGCCTGCGAAGTCGGCTCCCTCGTCGGAGACGTAGATGGGGACGTCGCCGATGACGCGGATGCCGCGGGCGGCGGCGTACGCGCGCAGGGCTCCCCACTCCCGCTCGAAGCGAACCTGGTCGGCGATCGCGTCCCCGCCGGCGAAGCTCGCCCATGTGCCCGTCCAGTACGGATGCCGCGCGACGAAGTCCTCGACCTCGGCGGCGGTGACGCGCGCGTCGGGCTTGGCGAGGAGCGCCGGCGACGCGGCGAACGCCGACGGCGAGCGGTACGGCGAGCCGAACTCGTCGGGCGGTCCGAGGGGCAGCACCTGCCACCACGACTGGCCTGCGGCGGCGAGCCAGTCGACGAACCGGTACGCCTCGCGGTCGAGCTTTCCGGACGGAAGCGAGGTCGGGTGGAGCAGAATTCCGGCGGAGCGCGACAGCTTCACGCTTCGATCCTCGCGCATCGGTGAGACTTGACGCGTGCCTCTTCCGAAAACACGTCCCACGCGCATCCAGATCCAGGCCGTCCAGCCGCAGGTCGACTGTGGCCGCTGGCCCGTGAAACGCAGCGTCGGCGAGGCGGTTGCGGTGTCGGCGCGGATCTTCCGGGACGGCCACGAGGCGCTCGGCGCCGCGGTTCGCTACCGGAAGCCCGGCTCGACGCGCTGGACCGAGGCGCCGCTCGAGCCGCAGGGGAACGACGTTTGGACCGGCGCGTTCGAAGTCGACGCGCCGGGGAGCTGGAGCTTCCGCGTCGAGGCATGGGTCGACCGTATCGCGTCGTTCCAGACCGAGCTTCGGCGCAAGGTCGCCGCCGGCCAGGCGGACCTCGCCGGCGAGCTTTCGGAGGGCGCGGTTCTCCTCAAGCGTGAAGAGCTGACGGTCGAAGCGGCGCTCGCCGCGCCCGCCGGCGACCGCTGCGAGAAGGTGTGGTCGGCGACGTACGAGGTCGACGTCGACCGGCCGCTCGCCCGCTTCGGCTCGTGGTACGAGCTCTTCCCGCGTTCGTGGGGCGGCTTCGAGGGAGTCCGCGCGCAGCTGCCGCGCCTCGCCGAGCTCGGCTTCGACGTCCTCTACCTCCCGCCGATCCACCCGATCGGCGTCACGAACCGCAAGGGGCGCAACAACGCCGAGCAGGCGGAGCCCGGCGACGTCGGCAGCCCGTGGGCGATCGGCTCGAAGGAGGGCGGGCATGACGCGATCCATCCCGCGCTCGGCACTCCGGCCGAGTTCCGCCGGCTCGTCTCGGACGCGAAGAAGCTCGAGATCGAGATCGCGCTCGACTTCGCGATCCAGTGCTCGCCCGACCATCCGTGGCTCACCGCGCACCCGGAGTGGTTCTTCCGCCGCCCCGACGGGACGCTGAAGTTCGCCGAGAATCCACCGAAGCGCTACCAGGACATCTACAACGTCGACTTCGACTGCGACGACTGGCGCGGGCTGTGGCAGGCGCTGCTCGATGTCGTCCTCCACTGGGTCGGCGAAGGCGTCACCGTCTTCCGCGTCGACAACCCGCACACGAAGCCGGTTGCGTTCTGGGAGTGGCTGATCGGGGAGGTGCGGACGAAGCACCCCGAGGTCGTCTTCCTCGCGGAGGCGTTCACGCGGCCGGCGCCGATGACGACGCTCGCGAAGGCGGGCTTCTCCCAGAGCTACACGTACTTCACGTGGAAGAACACGCGCTGGGAGCTGCTCGAGTTCCTCGGCCAGCTGCTCGACTGGCGCGACTTCTACCGGCCGAACTGCTTCGCGAACACGCCGGACATCCTCCACGAGTACCTCGCCGGCGGCGGCCGGCCCGCGTTCGAGGCGCGGCTCGTGCTCGCGGCGACGCTCTCGCCGTCGTACGGCATCTACTCCGGCTTCGAGTCGTGCGAGAACGTGCCGGTGCGGCCGGGGTCGGAGGAGTACCTCAACTCGGAGAAGTACGAGGCGCGGCCGCGCACGCTCGACGGGCCGCTCCTACCTTTGGTCGCGCGCCTGAACGCGGTGCGGCGCGAGAACGTGGCGCTGCAGTGGCTCGATCCGCTCACGGTGCTCGAGACGGAGAATGAGCAGCTGTTCGCGTTGTTGAAGCGGCGCGGCGACAACGCGGTCGTCGTCGTCGTCAATCTCGATCCGCGGTCGGAGCAGGAGGGCGTGTGCGTGCTGCCGGTATCCACCGGGTTCCCGCCGGCGTATCC
>Ga0265336_10001417_pt1 | contig 11048 bp, 5 predicted proteins | sample 42119metaG_FD_193583 | JGI IMG/M metagenome (GOLD analysis project Ga0265336, IMG submission 193583) | Rhizosphere microbial communities from Carex aquatilis grown in University of Washington, Seatle, WA, United States - 4-21-19 metaG | ecosystem: Host-associated > Plants > Roots > Rhizosphere >...
GGTGTCTCCGGGTAACGGCAACCATGCTAACGCACAATCGATGAAATATAAAATAAAAATCACGCCCGTCGATTTGCTACATTGCAAAAGGCAACAAAGCCCATGCGAGCGGATCGCGAGCGTTTGGCCCCGCCGCAGGTGGCAGGTGCCGTTTACAATAACAAGTGTGCAGCCTGAAAAATCTTCGCCCATCATTCTCGCTGAAAACCTGACCAAGGTTTACGCAGCGGGCCGGCTCCAGGTCACCGCCGTCCGCGGAGTTTCATTGGCCGTTGAGCCGGGTGAGTTTGTCGCCATTGTCGGTCCCTCAGGTTCGGGCAAGTCCACACTCTTTTACCTGTTAGGCGGCCTCACCCAGGCCACCAAAGGCCGCGTGGTCATCGACGGAATCGATTTTGCCCAGCTCTCGGACGCCGAGCGCACCCGCCTGCGCAAGCACCGCATTGGCTTCGTTTTCCAAAAGTTCAACTTGCTGCCGACGCTTTCGGCCATGGGCAATATCGAGATCGCCCATGCCGTTAGCGGCCGCAGAGAACCGCTCGATCGCGAGTATCTCGACCACCTCAGCGATCTTCTATCGATCAAAGGCCGACTCCCGCACCGCCCGTCCGAGTTGAGCGGCGGCGAGCAGCAGCGTGTGGCCATCGCCCGTGCGATGATCTGCCGTCCGGCCATCGTGCTGGCCGACGAGCCTACCGGCAACCTGGACACCAAAAGCTCCGATGCGGTCCTGCACATGCTGGTGCGCTCTAACCGCGAACTGGGCCAGACAACCCTGATGATCACCCATAATCCCGAGGCGGCCTCGATTGCTGGCCGCATCCTGTATATGCGCGACGGTGAAATTGTGCGCGAGGAAAAAGGTAATGGGGCAGCCCCGGCGGCTCGGCCTGATTAGGTCGTTGTTTGACCTGCTTTGGATGGCCCGGTATACTCAATCTTGCAACAAGCGGGAGTAGCTCAGTGGTAGAGCATCGCCTTGCCAAGGCGAGGGTCGCGAGTTCAAATCTCGTCTCCCGCTCCATTCCGCCCTCCGGTCTCGACCGGGTTGGCTAGGGTGGTTTGGATCGTATCAATAAGATTAAAAGGCAGCCCTGCCAAGGCGCGGTACCCAAGTGGTAAGGGAGAGGTCTGCAAAACCTTTATGCGCCGGTTCGATCCCGGCCCGCGCCTCCAATACTTTCAACAGCATACGAGCAGCCAAGTGAGAGGCTCATCCATTCCATGTGAGGACTCTTGTGGGGACCATTTGCATTCTCCCCTTTGCCCCCTACTTCGTCTCGTCAGGCCGCGCAGGGATATCGAAAGTCTTGAGAGACTTCTCAAAGGTATTCAAACCTTTCAGTCCCATCGAGCATTTGGTCTCATTGAGTTGATTTCAAAGACACCGGAGCTAATCCCAAGCGCAGGTTGACTGATGTTGAAAGGAGTGGGACCACATAGGCTCCACGTTCAATCGTCAATTTCTCTAGCGGCTGAATCGCAGCTGCGGCATCCGCCTGCGTGGATGGGGCAGGCTGTTCAATGCGCAACAGGGCCTTGGGCGTGTAGGCATCCGCTGGTGCAAGCCGCACCTCAACGATGCCGGTTTCGTTGTCCAGCGTAACCTGCTCGAACTCTCCGCTGTCCAGGGTTAGCCACAGGCCGAGCGGCGCCAGGTACACGCGCTGGCGGAAGCTGTCGCGGGGTTCTACACTCACTTTGCCGCCCTCCGTTTGCAGATTCCCGCCGAAGGCCAGCCAGCCAAGTTCCGCGTCGTTGGCTACATAGGTTGCAGTGGTCCAGGCATGGCCAAAGAAGTTCGGGCCATAGTCTCCGGTATATGGGTCAAAGGCCATCCGATCGGGATAACTGTGAAAGGCAGCGGAGGCGAAGCCGTCCTGATCTATCCCGCTGATTGCGCCCATGCTTCCGCCATAGCCGATACGCAGCAGATATAAGTCGCCTGGGTTGCACCGGTACGCGTCGAGGACGGGAATTGCATTGATCCCCGAACCGTAGTGATGAACCTGCCGTTCGATGCGAGGATACTTGCCCCCATACAGAAAATCCCAGTAGCGCCGCGCGCTGCCGTTATAACCCCAACTCGGAATGGCAGGCATATAGCCAACGATTGCGTCCAGTGTCGTCTGCGCCTTGTCATTCATGCCAAAACGCGAAGTCCATGCATACACTTCTTCCTGTCCAGTCGAGTCCCAAGGCATTTCGCTGCCAAACGGAAAGGTCTTCTTCTGCCAGCCAGCGGCGCGGGCGCGCATGGCGGCTTCCAGCGTCCTGGCCTCTTCGTTCTTGCCCTCGCGCTTCAGGTCGTCCAGCACGGCCACAAAGATGTCGCCTTCCATCAACCCCGTATCCAGATAGTCCTGCGCCAGATGGGTCATGGCCATAGTGGTCTCATAGGCCTGATTCAAGTACCACTGCCAATCGTGATGCGAGACCAGCCCAGGATGGTTGCGCGCCACGCGATAGAGCGCCCAGTAGGCTGCTACCACATGCGGATAATTGTACGTGCGCCCCAGATACTCACTGGCTTCCTTGTCCCAGCTTGGGAAGCCGGGAGACCAAGTCAGATCCTTGCGATAGTAGCCAGCGGGAAGTTTGTCCGGCTGATAGTAGAATAGGCTCTTGCGAACACCGTACTTTCCTGGTCCCTCTTTCTGCTGCAAACCGCCCCACAAAACCTGATCCACAAACTCTTCGTACTGGGCGATCTGTTCTTTGTCGGGGCGTCCATACTCCTTCATCGCCGCCGCCAGCCACGAACCTGAACCTGCTTCGTCCCCCAACCCCGCGATCCATACGCGGCTGTCCTGGGTCACGATTGCGTTTGCCTCGCGGTCATAACTCATCACCGACGGACTGCGGTGAAAGGGATCGTCCTTTACGTCAAACCACTGCTTCGTGAAAAGAAAGCGGCCCATGTCGTCAACCGCTTCGGCCTCAGGCTTGATCACCCGGTACTGCACTGTCTCCACTAGCCCATCCGCATACGTTACGGTGAGCCGCGCACGTCCCCACAGTTTTCCGCGTAACTGGTATCGCTGCCAACCATGCCCGGTAGTCCCTGCTACGGAAATCTCGATGGCACCAGCGGGTTCCACGTTAATGTTCTTGACTGGTTGAGGATATTTGAGGAAGAGGCTGCCTTCGATGTCCTGGGGCAGAATGTAGCCGGGGATACCGATGGCGACCGGCCGCCGATTCACGGCAAGCGTCTTCTCGATGGCGCGAATTGAATCCGAAACCAGGAAGCGCAGACCCACCGTGCGCTCCTGCCCAGGCTCCAACACGATACTGGTCGGCGGGTTCCACGGCTCTGCCTGCTTCCACTCGTTTTGCTGATAGGCGGCAGAGGCCACCATCCACTCATAAAAGCCCTCAAACGTGATGCTGCGCGGCGTAAGATCCTCAAAAAGCCCCGCTTTTCTTGCAGCGGCAATTGGCTTGTAGGCCTCGAAAGGAGTCTTCCCGTCGGGAACCACCACCAGCGCCGGCTCATGCCCATTGAGCCGCGTCACCTGGACGTAGCCGCCGTCCTGCGCGATCGATGGATCGGAGAAGCTGCACAGTGCGTGAGCCTCCTCCAGATTTTTGCCGCTGATGACGTGGCCGAAGACCAGCGGGATACCCAGCGCACCGATCTCGATGGGCTTTATGCCGGAATTAGTGAGCGTAAAGCGCAACGCCAGCTTGCCCTCCACCACCACCCAACTGCGGGTGACCTGCAGCGGAAAATCGGCTGGCAAGGTCGGACGCAAATCGTCCTTTTCCAGTTCGCCCGGTCCCACCGGCAGAGTTTTCACCGGATGGCGTTCAAGAGCCGTCGAGTATCCCCGCCACTCGGCACTCCCTTTCTCGCGCAGACGCAGGTCCAAATCGCCCAGGTGATAGTACCCATCGATGGAACGCGCTGCCAGCAGGTCGGATGGAGTAAAGTCGAAATTCTCTCCACTTTCGGCTGTGGGATCTTTGGCTTCCAAACCGGCTACAGTCCCCGAAGACCGCACCAGGCGCAAGGTTAGTTCCGGCGTCTCATACCGCACCAGTCCCTGATCAAGCAGGTCGCCAAGTTTCGCGATTCGCCCAGCCGGATATGACTGCCCCAAAGACGCCGCAGCCATCGTCAGCAGCCCGATGCACGCCAGCCATTCTGCCTTCGCTAAAGACCCCATCTACGTTCTCCTCAATTGAGCCCATCTGCGTTACGTCGCGACGTTCAGGCTTTGCGCGCCTTCTGCCAATAGACAGAGTAGCGCTCGTCCATTACCTGATAGAGCGGCCTCAGCTCCATCTCTTTGAATTGTCCGACGGTGCGAAAACGCAGTTCTCTGTCTCCAGCTTTCTTCACCCATGCCGGTTGATCCTTGCCTGCTATGGCGCCTGCCACGGTGGTAGCCTCGAATCGGGGCATGGGCAGAACCGGCAGACGATCCATGTCCGGGCCTTGATTGACGATCATGTCGCTGCTCAATCCGTCACGGCCCATGCTCGCGGCCAGCACCAGCGGCCCATAAGCCAGCGTGGCCAGTTCAGGACTGCCGGGGACCGGCTCCTGGCGAAGCGTCATCGGCAGGAGCGCCTCGACCCGGTCGCCGCTCTTCCAGGTGCGGTCGAGAACAAGATACCCGTCACTCCCTAAAAGAGCTTTCTCCGGAATGCCATTCACAAGGATCGCCATCTTCGGTGCCCAATGTGGCTTGCGAAGCTTGAGCGCAAAAGAGACCGGTTTTTCGGAATGCACCACGATGGAGGTGCGCTCTTCCTCTGGAAAGCTCGTTTGTTGCACCAGACGCACACGCTTCTCCGGCCAGCTTACTTCGGAAGAGACAAATTGATTCACATAGACTGAATTGTCTTCGTGGAAGTAGATCGTATCCACCAGCTTGGCGTATTCTTCAGCGCCGGTGCCAGTGCAGCACCAGTTCGAGTCAAACTGGTCGCCAAAGGTCTTCCATCCGCCGGGAACTGTCGGCACGTAGTACATCAACATGCCGTCTTCGTTTTGCGTGCCCGCGCGCACATTCCACAGCAGGCGTTCGTAGTAATCCATCCAACGCGCATCCGGCTTCCACCCGAAGAGATGGCGTGTGAGCTTGAGCATGTTATAGCTGCAGCAGCATTCTTGCCCGCCCGGTCCGAGATGGCTACCCGCCGTGTCTGGCGCGCTCCACCCTTCGTTTGTATTGGAGGTCCCGCCAGGAGCAAAGCTGTGGTGATCGACCACAGTCTGCCAGAAGTATTCGGCTATACCTTTGTAGCGTTCATCGCCGGTCAACTCATAGCCGCGCGCCGCTCCGATTACCTTGGGAATGTTGGTGTTCGAGTGCAGGCCGTCGAGCTTGTCTTCATGTGCGGCCAGCGGCGTGAAGAAGCGCTTGTGTTCGAAACGGTATCCGCCGTCCAGGTACTTCTTCTCGCCGGTGATGGCGTAAAGATTGAAGAGTACCTCGTTCATTCCGCCGTGCTCGATCCTCTGTATCTTGTCCAGTTCCTCATCGGTGAGGGGGGCAATCCACTTGATCGCCCAATCGGCCATCCTCGTGGCGGTATTCAAAGCTGTCTCGCTGCCGCAATGAACATACATATCCAGGTGGCCGGCGATGATCTTGTGATAGGTGTAAAAGGGCGCCCAGACGTGATCAGCATAAGAAGCCTGGCCTTTCTTCATCCGGTCATACATACTATCCGGATAGGCGCCAAGATAGCCGTCCTGCTGCTGACACTCGGCCAGCCCTGCAACCAACGCCTCGGCCTTGACCCGCAAAGCTTCGTCACCCGTTGAGGCGTACATCAGCGCACAGGCGGAGAGATAATGACCGCCGGCATGATGGCCGCGCAAATCGCAATCGGGAGCTTCCCATCCGCCCAGTGGCTGGGCCTTAGAGGGCTTGCCCGCCGTAATCCGAAAGCTGTGCAGCAGGCGGTCGTTGGGGAGCATGAATAGATAAACACGGTCGCGCTCCTGCATATCCTTGAGCGGCCCCGGCTTGAGCCTCACCTGCGCCATTGGAAACGGGCGCGCCTTCCATTCCACTTTCTCATATCCGGTGTGGTTGTTCGAGCGCGGCACATTCAACACCGCATCCTGGCCCGCCGCCCAGAACTCATGCGGCATCAGAACACCGCTCGCAGCGACGGCTGCCGAGGTTTGCAAAACAAATCTCCGTGTAACGTTTTCTCTGCTCATTGCCTCTCCTTGTTTCCCCCAGCCGGATTTGGCCTCGCCAGAACTCAATCTCTGTTACAACTCCGCTTGATTCTAGCGGGATTGGAAGACTATAGTCTCCACTTTTCATGGGCAGCTTTTCTCGCTGCGCAAACACTCGAGCCAATCAAATATCTCGAGAAATAGACGACGCGGAAAAGGCAGATATTTTGCAGAACTTATTGTATCCAAACTTGTATACTTTGCAATAGTACCTGTATACCGGGTCGATTTTGGGTCCGGCTGGCAGGGGTTTTCCGTAGTGGCCTGCGTTGCAAAGACTCGCCTGTTTTCGCGCGCAAAGGGTTTCTTTTATTTAGGATGCAGGAAGAGGTTTTTTCAGAATTGATGGAAAGCACACAAATCCATCTTCGCTTGGATGTAGTCGATTCGCACTCTGCGGGTGAACCGACCCGCTGCGTACTGACGGGCGGACCTAATTTAGGTTGCGGACCGCTTGCCGAGCGTCTCGATCTTCTCTGCCGCGACCACGATCACTATCGCCGCGCCATCCTTTGCGAGCCGCGCGGTTCAGACGTATTAGTGGGCGCATTGCTGGTTGAGCCCTCAGACCCGGAATGTGCCGCTGGCGTCATCTTTTTCAACAATGCCGGATACCTGGGCATGTGCGGTCACGGCATCATCGGCGTCACGGTGACCCTGGCCTACCTGGGGCGCATTGGACCAGGAGAACACCGGATTGAGACGCCCGTGGGAGAAGTAAAGGTCCTATTGCAGCCTGGCAATCGGGTCACATGCCGGAATGTCCCGTCTTATCGCCATTTCGCAGGAGTTCAGCTTGATCTTCCCGACTACGGGAAGGTAGCGGGCGATGTGGCCTTTGGCGGCAACTGGTTCTTCCTGGTGCGCGAGTATTCTTTTGAGGCTGCCCGGAGTCTTGCCGTAAGCCAGGTCGAGCCGCTTACTGCTTTCTGTTGGGAGATCAGGCGCGCTTTAACGGCAGTAGGCATCACTGGAGCCAACGGCGCAGAGATTGACCATATCGAACTATTCACTCCCCCTCAAGATTCTGCCAACGACAGCCGCAACTTCGTTCTCTGCCCGGGCAAAGCGTATGACCGTTCTCCTTGCGGCACCGGAACCAGCGCCAAGATGGCTTGTCTGGCGGCCGACGGTCTTTTGAAGTCCGGCCAGCCCTGGCGTCAGGAGGGCATTCTGGGTACTGTTTTCGAAGGCAGCTATGAGAGGTTTGACGAGAACACGATTATCCCCTCCATCACCGGCTCTGCTCATGTGACGGCCGAATGCACCTTGATCTTCGACCCTGCCGATCCATTTCGGCTCGGAGTGCCAGAGTGAGTACTGCCGCCGCCCAATCCTTCGATGTTGTTATTGTGGGAGGCGGCATTGTGGGCGCGGCCTGCGCGTTGGTCTGCACGCAAACAGGTCTTCGTGTGGTCCTGGTGGAGCGTGAGTTTCCGGGGTGTGGCGCCACCGCCGCTGGCATGGGGCATATCGTTGTTCTTGACGACTCAGAGGCGCAGTTTGCACTAACCCGCCGCTCTCAGCTTTTGTGGCAGGCTCTCAGCGCAGACCTGCCGCCGATGGCCGAATATGAGAACCGCGGAACCCTCTGGGTGGCCAGCGATGAAGAGGAGATGGCGGAAGCAAAGCGCAAGCACGCCTACCTGAGCGAGCGCGCGGTCCCCAGCCGCCTACTCTCCAGCTCGGAGCTGGCCACCGCAGAGCCGAACCTGCGTCCGGGACTGGCAGGCGGATTGCTTGTGATCGAGGATGCAGTCGTCTATCCCCCCGCTGTCGCACTCCATCTTGCCCGGCAGGCTGAGTCCTTGGGCGCGATTCTGCTACTGGGCCGCTCAGTCAAATCCCTGGCTGACGGCGAAGCGCTGCTGGAGGACGGAACACGTCTGCATGCGCCCGTGCTGATCAACGCTACCGGAGTGGAAGCCTCAATCTGTTCTCCTGGCGCGCCTATCAACAAGCGCAAGGGCCACCTGGCCATCACCGATCGTTATCCCGGCTTTGTTCATCATCAACTGGTCGAACTTGGCTATCTCAAAAGTGCGCACTCGCTCACGTCCGACTCGGTGGCCTTCAACGTTCAGCCTCGGCGAAACGGCCAGATCCTCATCGGTTCCTCTCGCCAATTTGGCATTGAGGAGAAGAACGTCGATCAAGCTATGCTGAGCGCCATGCTGCAACGCGCGGCGCTGTATTTGCCTGCTGTCTCCTCGCTCAATGTGCTGCGCGTTTGGACTGGCTTCCGCGCCGCCACACCAGACAGGCTGCCGCTGATTGGCCCCGTACCCTCCGACCCCACGCTACGGCTGGCCACTGGCCACGAGGGCTTGGGCATCACAACCGCTTTGGCCACAGCCGAACTGCTCGCCGCAGCCTTGAGCGGCCGTTTGCCGGCGATTGCCCCTGAACCTTATTTGCCGGCTCGTTTCTGGCCGACGCTCAACCCAGCCCCCCATCCGGAATTCGTCCCTCAGGAGAAGCTATGAACTGGACAGGTGTTTTGCCCGCCATGACCACCGCCTTCGACAAAGACTCCAACGTGGATCATGCTTTTGTCGCCAGACACGCCCAGTGGCTCATCGAGAACGGCTGCACCGGCATCGTATGCCTGGGTTCGCTGGGCGAAGCCCCTACACTGAAATTTCAGGAGAAGATTGAGATTCTCAAGACCGTCCACACGGCGCTCGGCGGCTCTGCACCTACTGTTGCGGCGATCTCCGCGCTCTCTACCGCCGAAGCGGTGGAGCTTGCCCAGGCCGCCCATTCCGCTGGCTGCGAGGGGCTGATGATCCTGCCTCCTTATGTCTACAAGGGTGACTGGCGCGAGAACAAAGCGCATGTGGCGGCCATACTGCAAGCCACGCCGCTTCCCGGCTTGCTTTACAACAATCCGGTCGCGTACGGCACAGATTTTCTGCCCGAACAGATTGCGGAATTGGCGAGCGAATATCCCAATCTGGCCGCAGTCAAGGAGTCCTCGACCGACGTTCGCCGCGTTACCGCAATCCGCTCCCTGCTGGGCGAGAGGCTTGCCCTGCTGGTCGGAGTCGATGACGCGATTCTGGAAGGAATTGCAGCCGGAGCCGTGGGCTGGGTTGCCGGGCTGGTCAACGCCTTGCCTCGCGAATCCGTTGATCTCTTCAATCTGGCCCGCGCTGGTAAGACCCAGGAAGCTTTTGAACTCTATCGCTGGTTTCTGCCGCTGCTGCGCATGGACACTGTGCCCAAATTCATTCAGCTCATCAAACAGGTGCAGCAGCAAGCCGGGATCGGTTCGGCTCGCGTCCGCGCCCCGCGGATGGAAGTAGTTGGTGAAGAACTCGCAGGCACGCGGAACGCCTTTGCGTACGCCCAGACCAGCCGTCCTGCAATCGCCAAAGCCAGCACGCCATTCAGCCTTTAATCTAGGTGCTTTGGCGATCTTCTGCTGCTTGGCAGGTTGAGACTATGCCGGCGTCAGCATGGAATGTGCAACGTCCTCGTACTCGGTTCGCAGGATGATCTCGTTTTGCAGGGCGCTCGTCAAGTCACAGAAGTAATCGCTGTACCCAGCAACACGCACGATCAGATCGCGGTATTTCTCCGGCTCAGCTTGAGCGGCACGCAGCGTCTCCGTCGTGACTACGTTGAACTGAATGTGATGCCCCCCCATGCGGAAGTAGGCGCGGACCATCTGCGCCAACTTGTTGAGCCCTTCCTCGCCCTCCACAAGCCGGGGCGCGAACTTCTGGTTGAGCAGCGTCCCGCCGGTGCGGCTATGATCCATCTTGGCCGCCGACTTCAACGCCGCGGTTGGCCCTTTCCGGTCCGCGCCCTGGACAGCAGAAATACCGTCGGAAAGCGGTTCCCCGGCAAATCGTCCGTCCGCGCTGGCTCCAGTCATCGAACCGAAGTAAACATGGCAGGTCGTCGAAAGATAATTGATCCGGTAACATCCGCCCTTGGTGTTGTTTCGCCCATCCACTTCCTCGAAAAAGGCGTCAAAAAGATCCGTATAAATGGCGTCCGCCTCGTCGTCGTCGTTGCCGAACTTAGGTGTCTTGTTCCACAAGGTCAGACGCAGCTTTTCGTGACCTTCGAAGTTGCGGGCCAAGGCTTCAAGCAGGTCGTCCATGGGAATCGCTTTTCGGTCGAAAATATGGTGTTTAATCGCGGCCAGACTGTCAGAGCAACTCGCCGGTGCTACGCCCATGATGTAGGTCGTGTTGTATTTCGGGCCGCCATCGTTGTAGTCCTTGCCTTTTGTGATGCAGTCGTCGACCAGCAGAGAGAGAAACGGCGCCGGCATATATTCCGCGTAGAGCCGCTCGATGACATTGTTGCCTCGCACTTTGATATCGATAAAGTAATGCAGTTGCTCGCGGAAGGCCGCAAACAACTCAGGGTAGGAAGTAAACGCTCGCGGATCTCCAGTCTCTTTGCCGATCTTCTTTCCAGTACACGGATCGACACCGTTGTTCAGCGTAATCTCAAGCACTTTGGGAAAATTGAAATATCCGGTCAGGATATAGGCTTCCTTCCCGAATGCCCCGGTCTCCACACAGCCTGATATTCCACCGCACCGCGCCTCCTCCGCCGTCTTTCCCTGCCGCATCAGCTCTTCGACAACTTTATCGGCGTTGAAGATCGAGGGTTGTCCCCAGCCCTCGCGCACAATTTCCATGCCCCGACGCAAAAACGCATCCGGGTTCTTCCTGCTCAGTTGCAGATTCGAAGAAGGCTGCAACAAGCGCATTTCATCGATGACATCCAGCATGAGATAGGAAACGCTGTTCACGCCGTCCGAGCCGTCCGGTTTCAATCCGCCGGTGTTGATGTTCGCGAAATCTGTGTAGTACCA
>Ga0265336_10001427_pt1 | contig 10938 bp, 9 predicted proteins | sample 42119metaG_FD_193583 | JGI IMG/M metagenome (GOLD analysis project Ga0265336, IMG submission 193583) | Rhizosphere microbial communities from Carex aquatilis grown in University of Washington, Seatle, WA, United States - 4-21-19 metaG | ecosystem: Host-associated > Plants > Roots > Rhizosphere >...
GCGCTGTTGAACGACCGCGGCGGCATCACCATCGGCAAAGGTGCGGTCATCGGCTCTTTTGCGCGCATCTACTCGCACAGCCACTCCGCACATGACTTCGGCGAGGTGACACTCGAGCCCACGACCATCGGCACGGCAGCCCGCATCGCCAGCCACGCCATCGTACTGGCCGGACGAAACGTTGCAGCGGGAGAACTGGTTGGCAACTTCCCGGTGGATCGCAACTGAGCGGTCACGACCCTCCATGCTAACCTGAAAACTCCAGCCTGTGGAGAATTCCTTTGCAATCCAGTGAATTTGTAATTGCCGTCTTCGAGTTTCTGATTCTGCTTTTTTCGCTCAGCGTGCACGAGTCAGCGCACGCGTGGACGGCCTCGCGACTGGGCGACCAGACCGCTCGGATGCTGGGACGCGTCTCGCTGAACCCTATGGATCACGTTGACCCGATCGGTACGCTGCTTATCCCCGCGCTGATGATCTTTGGCCCGTTGATCGGATTGGGCTTTTTGGGCGGCTTCATCTTTGGATGGGCCAAGCCGGTGCCAATCATCAGCCGCAACTTCCGCAACTACAAGCGTGACGATATGCTGGTAAGCATGGCCGGTCCGGCCTCGAACTTGGTGCTGGCCGTGCTTGCCTTCTTCGGACTGGCGGCTGTCCTCTACTTCACGAACCATCTGCCGGAGGGAACCACTCCCTCGACCACGATGCAGGGACTGGAGATGCTCTGCAATCTGGGCATGGAACTGAACCTTATCCTCTGCATCTTCAACCTGATTCCGATTCCGCCGCTGGACGGAAGCCACGTTTTGCGCCAATATCTGCCGTACAGCGCCGTCCAGGTCTTCGACCGGATCACCGGCATCGCCAGTTACATCCTGCTGATCATCGTAGCCCGCTTCGTGCTGGGCGCGGTGATGCATCCAGTGCTGGGGCTGGCCTACGGTCTATTGCGGCATATTTAAGGAATCACACCGGCACCCACAACCTCCCGTTACAATGGAATGAGCCGTTTTTCTGGATTTTTCAGGAGAGGCGGCGCATCCTTTGTGCATTACCCCAAAATTGAATTACGGAATCGATACGTCCAATGCCTGAAACTGCAACATCCTCCTCACATCCGCGTGTTTTGAGCGGCATGCGCCCCACCGGCAAGCTCCATCTGGGCAACTACATGGGTGCGCTGGCCAACTGGGTCAAGCTGCAAGACACTGCCCAATACGAGTGTTACTTCTTCATCGCCGACTGGCACGCGCTGACGACGGATTATGCAGACCCAAGCCGTCTCAAGCTGAACACCCTGGATTTGGCGCTCGACTGGCTGGCCGCCGGCCTCGACCCGGGAAAATCGACGATTTTCATTCAGAGCCACGTGCTCCAGCACGCCGAACTTAACCTGCTTCTGGGCATGATGACTCCTCTGGGCTGGCTGGAACGTGTTCCCACCTACAAGGAGCAACAGGAGAACCTCAACAGCAAGGATCTGACCAATTTCGGTTTTCTCGGTTATCCGGTGCTGATGGCCTCCGATATTCTGCTCTATCAGACGCAGTTTGTTCCCGTCGGACAGGACCAAACCGCTCACGTTGAGCTGACCCGCGAAGTGGCGCGGCGCTTCAACTCGATGTATAAGACCAGCGTCTTCCCAGAGCCCGAAGCCCTTTTCACGCCCTCACCCAAGCTGCCGGGAACTGATGGTCGCAAGATGTCGAAGAGCTACGGCAATACGATCGGGTTGACGGAAGATCCGAGGAGCGTAGCGCAAAAAGTCGAGACCATGTCCACGAGCGGCCAGCGTCCCCGGCATACCGATTCTGGCGATCCGGACCAATGCCCGGTCGGGGATTTGCATAAGGTATTCAGTTCTGCCGATGTAGTTGCCGAAACTCAGGCTGGTTGCCGCACCGCTAGCATCGGCTGCAAAGAGTGCAAAGCCTTGGCTGCCAAGTCCGTCTCCGAACACGTAGCTCCCATTTACGCCAGACGCCGCGAACTGGAAGCTGACGTAGACAGCATCTGGGATTTGCTTCAGACAGAGTCCAAGAAAGCCGAAACCAGGGCCGAAGAGACGATGGTGCAGGTAAGAGAGGTCCTGGGACTTTCAAGGAGTCTGGGCGACGTTAAAGAGAGTTTCTCCGTCCAGCTCAAAAGCGAAATGGCCCAAGATATTGATAATGATGGCTGGTTGGATGTGAGATATCAAACCAACACTCTCAATGACTCGGAAAATATGCGTACCTGGGAAGAATGTGTGCCACTATTTCGCGCCGATTGGCTGCGCAAAATGGTTCCGCGTGAGGTTGCTCTCAAGAAACCCAAGGGCGATTTTGAAAACCAGGAACGCGAGTTAGAAGAGCCATTCATAACAGCTTCGGGCAAGCGGGTTCTGTTCACCGTTTCTGAACACGAGCCGCAAGTAGATGTTACTGCGAATGGAAAAATTGAAAAATGGTTTTTTAACATCCCCCAGCGGTCTTACGAAGTATGGAAACTGCTTCTCTATCGCGGACATTCACTGCCGATGCGGGTAGGATTCCATGGTGATTCTTATATAACATCGTATGTTGTACCTCAGAAGTTCTTTTCTCAGGAGTTTGCTAGGGCAAAGAAGTCATCAAACAAGGATGAAAGAATTCGAGTGGAGGTTATGAAAGAGGGAGGAAAATTCTCTCTAAAAATTGCGAATTCAAACTACTCGGACATAACGACTTTGCATAACTACTATGAACCGTTGAAGTAAGTGAAGAAACCGGCCTTAGCCGCCAGGAAAATGCAAGTGATTGAAAAGACAATCCCGTGGTGGCGAAAGGCGTTAAAATTTGCGCTGGGCGGCATTCGCTCCGGTTTTGGCTTGTTTCCCCGCGCGGCAAAGACAGAAGCTGTTCGCGAAGAAGAGATTACTCAGAATTCAGAAGAAAGTCTGGAAATAGAGACAGCATTGACAAAGCCTTCCCCCCAACACGAAGTCCCCGCTGAGACTGTGATTCAGCCCGAACCCGCGGCTGAGCCTGTTCCTGCGGTCGAGCTTGCGCCTGCCATTGAGCCAGTCCTTACTCTCGATTTACCGGTTCATCCAGCCGACCCAATATCCGCTGTTCCGGAACTTGAATCCACTGAAGCCGTCGTACCGATTGCAGAAGCTGTGGCTGTGGATGAGGCACTTCCAAAGCCGGTAATAGAGGCTGAAGCGGAGCCGGAAGCTGCTCCCATCGCCAGCTTTACACTGGAGAAGGAAGTTGAGATTGAGCCGGTTTTAGAGCCTGAACAAGATGCGCACGCCGAGCCGGGAGCAGTGAGTGAGCCAGCGCCAGAACCAACCGAAGCTCTTGATCCGGTAGCGGAAGCCGAAGCGGAGGATGAATCGGTTTCTGAACTTGTCGTGGTGGCTGAAGCCGAAATAGAAACTGCTCGAACCCCGGAAATTACAGTGGATTCCGAGCGTGCACCGGAAGCTGCAACCGAAGTCGAATCCGCAGAATGTGAAGCTCTAGTCGAGCCGGAGACTGAAGCTCGAAACGAGCCGGTTTCCGAGCCGGTTGAAGAAGTGCAAGCCGAGCCCGAGGCAGAACCGAAAATTGCAGAATCCCTGGTAGCTGAATCTGAGTTAGAAGGCGTGATCGAAACGGTTCCTGAGACAATCGAACTTGCCGAGCCTGTTGAGGAGACGGTGATCATCAACGAAATCGCTGAGAAATCGCCTGAAGATGCTGAAGCCGAAGCGGAGACCGCGCCTACACTTGGCGCATTCGTGGATTCTGAGCCTGCACTGGAAGCCGCGGCCGATAGCGAATTCACAGAATGTGAAGCTCTAGCAGAGGCGGAGACTGAAGTTAAGAACGAGCCGGTATTTGAGCCTGTCGAAGAGGCGCAGGCCGAACCAGAATCTGTGAGTGAGCCAGCACCAGAGTCGGTTGAAACCGTAGCGCAGATCGCGGAAACCGTGATTGATTCCGAGCCAACTCCGGAGCCGGTCGAAAACACGGAAGCAATCGCCGAAGCAACGTCGGAATCCCACGCCGACGGCGAATCCGCCGAACCCGAAGCTCCCGTTGAGAACAGAGTTCCTCATCTGGTGCTGACCCCTGAACCCACCGCCGAAGAAGCGGCCGTTGAAAAAGCCGATGAAAAGGCCGCAGCCAAGTTTGCCGCACGTCAAAAAAAGCTCGACGAAGGCAGTGAGCAATCTCCGTTTTCCGTCCTTGTGGGCCAGGTCTATGACGGCCCCCTCGACCTGCTACTGGACCTGATCCGCAAGCAAGACATCGACATCTACGACATTCCCATCGCCAAAATCACGGCGCAGTTTCTGGCGTACGTCAATCAGCTCAAGTCCAGCGATATGGATGTGGCTGGCGAATTCATCTACACCGCCTCGCTGCTGATTCACATCAAAAGCAAAATGCTGTTGCCGCGTTCGGCTGCGGAGGGTGAAGATGCCTCTGAGGACCCGCGCCGCGAACTGGTGGAGCGGCTGCTGGAGCACGAGCGCTTCAAGAATGCCGCCCAGATGTTGCAACAAAAACAGATGCTCGAGGCTGCCACATGGTCAAATCCCGGCGCCAGCGAGTTCAAAGACGATGCAGCCGCTGAGCCGGAGATTGCCGCCGACACGGTGGATCTGGTCCGCATTTTCCGCGACATTTTGGAGCGCGCCCGCAAACGCCCAGCCTTTAACGTTGAAGAAGACTCGGTGACCGTGGGCCAAATGATTCAGTTCCTGGCTCGCCGCCTCACCATGGAAGACAAGCCGGTGGCGCTGCGCAAGCTGTTGAGCCACACACGGAGCGAGCGGGCGCTGATCGCGATGTTTCTAGCGCTGCTGGAACTGGTGCGAATGCAGGCTATTCTGCTCCGCCAGGACCGCGCCTTCAGCGAAATCTTTGTCAAAAAGCACACCGGCTTCGACACCGTGATGAGCGAGGGATTGGTGAACACCCACGATGACTGGCGGTAGTGAAATTTCAGGCCTTATCCCAGAATGGGCATCTTCGACCCTTAGTATTCAATCAGATTACAAATTTGCTCAATCTGAACTGGCCTGACCACCGGCAAGTGCGAAGATAGGAAGATAGCTCCCGCTTGACTTCTCGCGCCGTGCGCGAACTTTTCTGGGGAAATTCGCAATGCGTCGTGTTGCGCTCATTTACAATCCGGCATCCGGTCAGCACTCCAAACGGCGTCAGGCCGCCATCGATAAGGCGCTTGCCGTCCTGCGCGAAGACGGTATTGAAGCCGACGCGCTGGAAACACTTGCGCCCGGCAGCGCCGGATTGCAGGCCGAAGAGGCTGTGCGGCGTGGCTGCGACACCATTATTGCCTGTGGCGGCGATGGAACAGTGCACGAAGTGCTGCAAAGCTTGGTCGGCACCACCGTGGCTTTGGGCGTAGTGCCGTTGGGCACCGCCAACGCGCTGGCGGCAAATCTTGGCCTGCAAACCTCTCCTGCAAAAGCTGTCCGAAGGCTGATGAATGCACAGCCAGTGCGCGTCCCCGCAGGTAAAATCTCTTTTCGTGACACGAATGGCGTTATGCGCTCGCGCTACTTTACTGTCGCGGCCGGTGTAGGCGCAGACGCTCTGTTTCTCTCCCGGCTCGACCCTGTCCTCAAACGGCGACTGGGTTATCTTCTCTACCTGATCGAGGGATTTCGCGTCTGGGCCACTCACTCCTTTCCTCTCTTTGAAGCGGCTTTTGTGGAGCACGAGGGTGCCGAACCGCGCGTGGAGCAGATCTCACAGCTGCTTGCTATACGCATTCGCAACTTTGGCGGCGTACTCAACCACTTTGTTCCCGGCGCCACACTGCACAACGACGGCCTGCGCCTGGTTGCCTTCAAGACGCAAAGCCGCATGCGCTTCTTCCGCTTTTTGCTCGGGGCCATCTTTGGCCGCGCATCCTTTTCCGATGGGATTGAAATGTTGGACTCCGTCTCTGTCGAGTGCCGTCCGTGCGATGGATCTGCGCCACAGGTTCTTGTCGAAGCCGATGGAGAGTTGCTGGGCAATCTTCCGGTCCGCATTGAGGTCGTGCCCGATGCCGTCACGCTGCTGATTCCGCCCGACGCAAAACCCTGACCGCCCCCACCGTCATTTGCCTCCTACTCCCTTCAACTGCAATGATCACTGCGTCGATTGATTGGGGGATTTTTCGCATGATCAGGAACACGTTAGTTCTCTTCGCGGCCATTGCAGGCTTTTCATTAACCCTCGCAGCCCAGCCCTCGGGGTGGCCACCCACAACCGGCCATCTCACGCTGCCGGTCTGGCCCGGCGTTGCGCTTGGCGCACCCGCTGATTTGCCCGCTGAAGCCAACATGACAACCGCAAAAGATAATATCGTTGCTGGCAGATCGGTTCTTCGTCTAGGCAACGTCGTAACGCCGACCCTCACTCTCTATGCCCCCAAGGGCAAAAATACCGGCGCGGCTGTCGTCGTCTTTCCCGGGGGCGGCTACCGCATTTTGGCCATCGACCTGGAAGGCACTGAGGTTTGCGACTGGCTCAACTCCGCCGGCATCACCTGCGTCCTGCTCAAATACCGGGTTCCGGGCACTGGCCCATACCCCAAGTCGCCTGCTGCATTGCAGGATGCTCAACGTGCCCTCGGACTGGTGCGCCAGCACGCAGCCGAGTGGCAAATCGACCCCAATCGCATCGGCGTTCTCGGCTTCTCCGCAGGCGCGCATTTGGCCGCTGCCCTTAGCACCCACTTTGACCAGCGCCTCTACACGCCGCTCGACGACGCCGATAAGCTGAGTTGCCGTCCCGACTTTGCCGTCATCGTTTATCCCGGCTACTTAGCTCTTGCCGACAAGAACTTCGCACCCAACCCTGACATTAACCCCACCGCAAAGACGCCGCCTACATTCGTCCTGCAAGCTGAGGACGACCCGGTGCACGTGGAGAACGCGGTGGTTTACTACATGGCACTGAAAAACGCCGGAGTACCTGCCGAGTTGCATACCTATGCCCAGGGCGGGCACGGCTATGGATTGCGCCGTACTGAACTTCCGGTAACCAAATGGCCTGAGAGTGTAGAAACCTGGTTGCGCACCATCAAGATTCTGCCCGCGCAATAGGCTCTGAATGCCGAGCCGCTGACTGTCTTCAATTGAGCAGATTCCCCCTTCGACGCATGAAAGACTCAAGTCGTAATTGCATCAAGCACAGACAGTGCAGGATGCGCGTCCCGCAAATGCGTGAGGAGGATTTATGCTTGGAACAATTTTGATCGTGCTGTTGATTCTTGCATTAATTGGCGCACTACCAACCTGGCCGCACAGCAGAAACTGGGGTTATTATCCGACAGGCGGAGTAGGACTTGTCCTCGTGATTCTGGTAGTTCTTGTTCTGTTGGGACAGATCTGAGCCACGAACATAAATCGATGATCGGCGCTGAATATCAGAGACTTACGCGTGCGGTGACACTTGTATTCGCGGTGCTGCTGTCGAGCGGAGCTGCGTTTGCCTATTCAGTTCTGACACATGAAGAAATCGTAGACCTGGCATGGACTTCCGAGATTCGGCCGCTTCTGATTGAGCGCTTTCCAGGTATCACCAAAGACCAGATCAAGGAAGCTCATGCCTACGCTTATGGTGGCTCGGTGATTCAAGATCTGGGCTATTATCCCCTCGGCAGCAAGGAATTCAGCGAACTGACGCATTATGTTCGCAGCGGAGACTTTGTTCTGGAGTTGTTGACGGAAAGCCAGAATGCCGATGAGTATGCCTTTGCGCTGGGTGCACTTTCGCATTATGTTTCGGACATCGACGGCCATCCTGCGGTCAATCAGGCGGTCGCAATTCGTTATCCAAAGCTGCGAGCGAAATATGGTCATTCCGTTCGCTATGCTCAGGACAAGTCTGCGCACTTGAAGACGGAATTCGGATTCGACACACTACAGGTTGCGAGAAATCGCTATGCGCCGGAACAGTTCCACGATTTCATAGGATTTGAGGTTTCGGAGCCGCTGCTGGAGAGGGTCTTTCCAGTTGTCTACGGGCTGGATTTGAAGGACATACTCACGCATGAAGACTTGGCGGTTGGGTCCTATCGTTTCTTTATCAGTCGGCTGATTCCGAAGATGACCCAAGTTGCGCTTCAGGTGCACAAGAAGGAACTTGTGCGCGAGACTCCGAATTTTGCGCGGCAGAAGTTTTTGTACCGTTTATCCCGCGCAGATTATGAAAGAGCATGGGGTAAGACTTATACGAAACCCGGCCTGGGCACGCGCATCTTATCGACGCTTCTGCGCGCTGCGCCAAGAGTTGGTCCGTTCAAAAGCCTGGGCTTCAATAACCCCACCCCGCAAACCGAAGATTTGTATATCAAGAGTATCAACACCACAACTGATAGTTATCGCGCACGGCTACAGGAGTTGCGCGCTGGCAAGCTGGTGCTGCCTGATAGCGATTTGGATGACGGCAAGCCTACCAAGGTTGGAGAATACTCGCTTGCGGATGAAGCCTACGCAGAGTTACTGGCTAAGTTATCCGCGCATAATTTCGATCAGACATCTGTTAAGTTGCGCAAGAACATTTTGGATTTCTATTCCGGTTTCTCGCAGCCCGTAGAGACCGGGAAAGAGTTGACGCGCCAACAAGCTCTTCAGGCCGATCTGAGCCAGTTGAAGGCAGCAACGCTCACGCCAGCTGTGACCGAAAAACCTAACCTCGCAAAACCTTAACCATTGTGTGAAGGATTCGGACCACCGTAATCAGGCGGCAACGGAAACGTTTTTTGCTCTTGCCCGTCGCTTAGAAACCTGCTCCACCTGCGTGACGGTAAGCCGCAATCCCACTGTCTTTAGCACAGCAACCAGTGTCTTGAGTGTCGGGTTGCCTTTCGGCGACAGCGCGCGGTAGAGCGACTCCCGGCTTATGCCTGCCTGGGCCGCTACCGCGCCTAAACCGCCGTAAGCCTCGGCGACAGCGCGCAAGGCGATCAGCCCTCCGGCGCGCTCTTCGGGATTGTCGAGGGCTTCCATGGCTGCTTTCAGATATTCGACAGCAAACTCCCGGTCCTTTTGCAACTCCTGAATTTCCCATTCGTGATAGGAACCGACCCCTACAAGTTTGCTCATGGTTGTCTCCTTTTCCACTCTTGCCAAAGTGCCTTGGCTTTGGCTATATCCCTTGGTTGACTATCTTTATCTCCTCCACTGAGAAGAATTACCCAATGTTGGCCGTGCCGCCCGCAATAGACCCGGTATCCTGCCCCAACGTGAATTCGTAATTCTGTCACGCCCTCACCAACTGGCTTTGAGTCGCCGAAATTGCCAGATTCGACCTGTCGCAGCCGAGTTGCGATCCGGGCTTTAGCCATTTTGTCCCGAAGCGCTGTGATCCACTCGATGAAGGGAGAACGCCCATTGTCATCCCGGTAGTAGACGAGCTCGATCACGAGAATGATTGTAGCATAAAAGCTACAAGCCTAAGACCGAGTATATTAGATCGCAATGAGCCCATCTGTCTTTGTTGAAGTGATTGCCAGCGCTGCAGCCGTTATGGTCGCGGCTTTGAGCTACCTGTTCACGAAAATGAAGGAGCGTGAAGCTGACTGGCGCAAATGGAAATATGAGCAATACAAGGAATTTGTCGCCTCGTTGAGCGGAAACGTCGGTCCGAATCCAAAAATCGAGACTCACCGAACGTTCCTCAAGGCGTGTAACACGCTCAACCTGATTGGCTCGCGTGGCGTTTTAACATCGCTCCAGGCGCTCATCGCCTCCATGAATGCTGACAACCCTCGAGAGGAGAACAATGTCCGGATTTCGAGGTTGATCTGGGAAATACGTAAGGCCTCCGAATCCCCGGGACCCCGGGAGCAAAGGAGTTTTCCGCGCGCCTCTGGTTTCCTATACGACGAACCCCTGAAGATAATGAAGGCTAATCTAAAAGCTAGTTCAAAAACATTGTTCTGTAGAGCGTGTCGCGCTGCACAGGCTTGAAGCCGGCGTCGCGGATGATTCTTCTTAGTTCTTCTTCCGTTGTGCAGTTACTGGTACCAGCAGCTTTGACTACGTTCTCCTCCAGCATCACCGAGCCCACATCGTTGCCGCCGAAGTGGAGGCCCAGTTCCAGCACCTTCAATCCCTGCGTCACCCAACTCGCCTGCACGTTTTCGATGTTATCGAGATAGAGGCGACTGATGGCTAGTACCTTGAGGTATTCGACGCTGGTTGCTTCTTCCCAGCCGTGCCCACCGAGTGCAGTATTCTTCGGCTGAAAGCTCCAGGGAATAAAGGCCGTGAAGCCGCCAGTCTCTTCCTGCAGGCGGCGCACGACTTCAAAATGATTGATGCGCTGCTCGAAGGTTTCGCCGACACCAAACATCATTGTCGCCGTGGTTCTCATGCCTAATTGATGGGCGCAGCGATGGACGCTGACCCAGTCTTCAGTGTTGCACTTGATGCGTGCAATGCGACGGCGCACATCGTCGTCGAGAATCTCCGCGCCGCCGCCGGGAATCGAATCCAGACCTGCGGCGCGCAGCCGAATGATCGTCTCACGCAGCGTCAGGTCAGAATATTTAGCAATGGCTAGAATCTCTGAAGCCGTCAAACAATGCAGCCATATCCGCGGAAAGCGCTGTTTTATTCCACGGAAGAGCCGCTCAAACCAGTCAATCTTCAAATCGGGATGGATGCCGCCCTGCATCAGCACGCCGGTGCCGCCCATCTCCAGCGTCTCGGCGATCTTGTCGTAGATCACTTCAAAGTCGAGGATGTAGCCTTCTTCCGAACGCGGCCCGGTTAGCGGTCGATAAAAAGCGCAGAAGGTGCAGTACTCAGTGCAGAAGTTGGTGTAGTTGATGTTGCGATCGATGATGTATGTGACCACGCCTTCGGGGTGTAGCCGACGGCGCACCGCGTCGGCCTCAAACCCAAGGCCGATCAGGTCGGGGGAGTGGAAGAAGTCGAGAGCCTGTTGGCGCATC
>Ga0265336_10001430_pt1 | contig 10909 bp, 10 predicted proteins | sample 42119metaG_FD_193583 | JGI IMG/M metagenome (GOLD analysis project Ga0265336, IMG submission 193583) | Rhizosphere microbial communities from Carex aquatilis grown in University of Washington, Seatle, WA, United States - 4-21-19 metaG | ecosystem: Host-associated > Plants > Roots > Rhizosphere...
AGGACCGGCTTCTGTTCGTTGATGCCCACCCAGTCGAGCATAAAAACGGTCTTTGTTTTGGCGTCGTAGTAGGCCTCGATCTGCTCCTTGAGCAGCGACAACAGAAAAGGCTTGAGAGTAAAGTCGCGATCCAGCAGTCCAAATTTTTTCAGCACGATTTCACTGCGCTGCATCCGCTTGGCGCTCTCATCCTCTTCCATCTTTGTGTTGAGATAGCTTTCGACCGCATTGCGGCTGGTGACTTGACGCTTCACCTCGCTCTTGATGGGTAACCCGGTCTCCTCGGATGAAAACTTAAGCAGTTCATCCACCAGGCTGAAAAGCTGGCGCGTCTGCTCGGGCGAAATTTTCCCTGCCGCCTCACCCACCTGTGGCGGGGGCAACGGCATCTGCGGGGCGGCTGTGGCGGGAGGGGCGGTTGTGGCGGATGGCTGCTGGGCTGAGGTCGATAATGCGCAAAGGCACAACTCCGCCAAAAGAACCCAACCCCAAACCATTCCGCGCCGCTGGCCCATTCGTTCTCCCTGTCTACTTCCAAGGCTATAATCAAGATGGAGTCTGGTGCGAGAAATTCCCTGAAAATCTCAGCCAGACTGACAAAAAAGATCCCATTATGACGGAAACAGCCATTCCCCAAGCTGCCCCGGTGAGCCACCCCACGGACGAAAACCGCGCCGCAGAAGCTCGGCCAACTCCTCTTGCCACGTTTCTGGCTGAAACCGGCATGCCGCCGGAGGCTGTTGCTTATTTTGGTGCATTGACTCCACATAAGTTTGACGCGCCGGAGCAGGAAACAGTGGCGCTCATGGTCTCCGTAGCGGTTCACGACCTGGGATGGCTGAGACGCGTTAAGGTGCTGGGCGAAGAGCGCTTTCGCTGGCTAAGCGGTATGGTCACCAATGCAGTGAACGATTTGGCCTTGAACTCCGGTGCATGGAATTTAGTGCTCAACGCGCAGGGACGCATTCAAGGCGATCTGCACGTTTGGCGCGAGGGCGAAAAGCTCAATTTGACGGTTACCGCCGATCAGTACGAAAAGCTGCTGGCTCACCTCAACCGTTTCATCATCATGGACGATGTGGAGCTAGAGCCGGAGAATGACACTGCGTTGGGGTTGGCCGGTCCGTTGGCCGCTGGCGTGCTGACGCGGCTTGGACTTCCCGAACCTGAATCGATGACCAGCGTCCGCGCTACGTGGAACGGGCAGCCGATTCGTCTTGCTCGGAGCTACGGTGTTCTTGCGCCGCATTACGAGTTGTGGGTGCAGCTGGAGCAGATTCCCGCGCTATGGAAGGCGCTGACCGATGCAGGTGCGATTCCGGTTGGCGCGGCAACGCTCACGGCTTTTCGCATCGCCGAAGGGATTCCCGCTTATGGCATCGACATTGCCGAGCGCGATCTGCCGCAGGAAGCCGTTCCGCAGGCTGAGAGTTTGTCCGGGGCGATGAAATCTGTGCGAGCGAAAAGCGAGCAGTTGGCCCCACCGCAGGTGGCTCTCAGTTTTAACAAAGGCTGCTACCTCGGTCAGGAGATTGTCGAGCGTATCCGTTCGCGGGGCAGCGTTCACCGGCATCTTCGGTCGCTTGAGCTTTTTGGTACTGTTCCGGCTGCAGGCGCCGAACTAACATCGACAGACGGAGTTGCAGCAGGGCAGATCACCAGCGCAGCGGAGTTGCCGTTGGCATCAGGCCGTCGAGTTTTTGCTTTGGGCATGATTCGCAGCGAAGCAGAGATGCGCAATCAATCCTTGATTTACAACACCGAAACGGCGTCTGGAACAGCTTGCATTTTGGCCGCACCCGCCGTTTCGAGTGCAGGATAGGTACTGACTTCATCAGAATGACAGATTGGAAAACAGAAAACCATGAGCGATAAACCGAAGTTTGAAGTCATTGACCGCCGCAAGATCAAAGCGGAAGAAGAGCAGGAAAACCAATCGCAGCCGGGTTCTCAGCCTGTGATTCCGCCTGCGGCGCCAGAGCCGGGCGGTGGACCGCGCCTGGTGGTCAACGAGCCCAAGTCCGCGCCCGAGGATCTTGAGCCGGAGGCGGAAGGCGAATTGCCCGTCACACCCACGGCCAAGGAGAGCCGCGAACAGAAGGCGGCATACGACGCCTCGGCGCAGCGGCTTGAGGACATTGTGCGAGCGCAAAATCCCGCGATGGGCGCACAGCCGAGCATCAACTTCGAAAACTTGGTGCAGCAGTTTTATGTCTCCGCCATGATTCAAATGGGCGCGGGCGCGCAGGAAGGCCAGCGACCCAGGGTGGACATTCTAGGCGCGCGGACAACGATTGATTTGTTGGGAGTGCTGGCGGAAAAAACTCGCGGCAACCTGACCGAAGCTGAGGACAAAACCCTGCAAACAGTGTTGTTTGAAGTGCGGATGGCTTTCATGGAGCTTACCAATATGATTAGCCTGCAAGCCATGCAACCGCCGCAGCCTCCGCCACCGCAAACCACGCGGTAAAACAGTAACCAAGGAACAGTTTCAGCGGGAGCGAATGGACGGAGTGCTGACATTTCTAGGGACGGGAACTTCGATGGGGGTTCCAACGCTGGGCTGCGACTGCGCGGTCTGCACCTCGACTAATCCGCATGACCGGCGGCTCAGGCCCTCGGTTCTGCTGCGTTGGCAGACAGAAGGGTGCGAGCGGGTAGTGGTGATCGACACCGGCCCGGACTTTCGCGAGCAGGCGCTGCGCAATGGTCTCACCCGCGTCGATGCGGTCTTTTACACGCACTCCCATGCTGATCACATTCTGGGTATGGACGACCTGCGCCCGCTCAGCTTCACGGCCTATCGCGAGGGCGGGTCCATTCCGCTCTACGCTTCGCTGGAGACTACGGCGGTGCTGGAGCGCATCTACGATTACACATTCAAGCCAGACGCTACGTATCCCAACCGCGCACGTGTCGAGTTGCGTCCGCTGGCAGAGCAGATGCAAGTTTATGGTGTCGAGTTTCTCCGCGTGCCGGTGCTGCATGGCGAAATGGAAATTGCCGGTTTTCGCTTTGGCCGCAACGCCTATCTGACCGACGTGAGCGCCATTCCCGAATCCAGTTTTGCGCTGCTCACAGGGCTGGACCATCTGGTCGTCTCTGCTCTACGCCACAAGCCGCATCCCACTCACGCTACCGTGAAGCAGGCTGTCGGCTGGGCACAACGTATCGGCGCACGGCAAACTTGGTTCACGCACATCGCCCACGAACTGGGCCACGAAGAAACAAATCGCACGCTTCCGGAGGGCATTCGTTTGGCCTATGATGGCCTCAGCCTGTCGGTGAATCTGGGGACCGCGAATTGATGACTGAAGGCAATGTGATTTCTGTTTTTCATTCTGTTGCCGAGATTCCCTCAGGCTTTGGCCCCAGTGTGGCCGCTATCGGCAACTTCGACGGAGTGCATCTGGGTCATCAGGAGATTCTGTCGGCGGTGGTTCGCGAGGCGCGGAGGTTGTGCACGCGAGCCGTGGCAATTACATTCGATCCGCACCCTGAGCAGTTTCTGCATCCCGCACAAGCGCCGCCGCTGCTCACTCCCATTGCCGAGCGCCTGCGGCTGCTGAGCCTTACCGGCATTGATGCGGTGCTGGTGCTGAAGTTTGACGCGGCGCTTGCAGCACTTTTTGCGCGCGATTTTGTGTGCGGCATTTTGGTGGATGCGCTCGGGATTCGCGGCATTCATGAGGGCGGCAACTTCCGCTTCGGTCATTGCGCCGAGGCTGGCGTGGCTGAACTCAAGGCTTTTGGCGCGGAGTTCGGCTTTGCCGTCGAGGTGCATTCTCCGGTCAAGGTGCAAGGGCGTGAGGTTTCCAGCTCTGCCGTTCGGGAGCTCGTGGCCGCAGGTGATGTGAGTCGCGCACGCCGGCTGCTGGGCAGGCCGTTTGCCATACTCTCCACGCAGGCGCGAGGGCGCGGCATCGGCACGCGACTTTTAGTGCCCACGGTGAATCTGGCTGCATACGATGGATTGCTTTCCGGCTTCGGGGTTTACGTTACGCGACTCAATGTGGGCGCGCGCAGCTTTCAGGCAGTTACCAACGTTGGAAATCGGCCCACCTTTGGCGAGGCGTCTTTCGCCGTCGAGTCGCACATTCTGGACTTTGAGCCAGTCGAGCTCACGGCCGAAACGCCGATTGAACTGGAGTTCCTGCTGCGTCTGCGCGGCGAAATCGAATGGCCATCGCCCGAGGCGCTGAAGGCGCAGATATTCAAGGATGTGGCGAAGGCGAAGCGTTACTTTCGCTTGGCAGAGCAGGGAAGTTATTTGTCGGCGATACGAAAAAGAAATAAGTCTGGCTCTGCACTCTCACTCGACTAACTCAGGTTCGGTCTCACAGCATCAATCGCCCGTTCGAGATGCACTCCACGCGAGCCTTTGATTAGCACTACATCGCCTTTACGCAGATTCTTCTTGAGCCATACACCCGTGGCTTCAGCGCTGGGCAAAAACAGTGCGGCCACTCCGCCCTTACACGCAGCGGCGGCCAAATGTTCGGCGTTGCCGCTGATGCCAACCACCAGATCCAGGCCAGCCTCAGCGGCGGCGCGTCCACACTCTGCGTGCAGCGCGGGGCCTTGCTCGCCCATCTCCAGCATCTCGCCCGCCAACAGAATCCGGCGCCTGCCAGGCCGCGCGGCAAGCGTACGAATCATCGAGCGCAGCGCCTCAGGATTCGAGTTATAACAGTCATTCAGAATCGTCGCGCCTTTGGTCTCGATCACCTCGCCACGTTTGTCGCCGGCAGTGAGAGTTTCCAGTGCAGCTACGGCCGCATCCAGATCAACGCCTGCCTCCAAAGCAACGGCGAGTCCAGCCAGCGCATTCGATGCGTTATGCGCGCCCAGCAGATGGAGCGTCAGTTGCCCTTCGCGTTCGCCGGAGCGATAGCGTACGTGCAGACCGGAAATGTCTTCCGTAGCTTCAAGAAGCCGCGGATCGGCGCAGGGACCAGCGCCAAAGTAAACAGTACGGCCATGAAAGTCGCGGCCAAACTGCGAGACGTAAGCATCGTCGCAGTTGAGGAAGACGATGCCGTTAGTCGGCAGCGCGTCCACCAATTCCAGCTTGGAGTGGGCAATGCCGGCCTGCCCGTCTGCAAAGTTTTCGATGTGCGCCGTACCCACGTTGGTCACCACGCCCCAGTCGGGCGAGGCAATCCGGGCCAGCGCAGCAATCTCACCGGGATGATTCATTCCCATCTCGACAACCGCGATGTCGTAATCCCTCTTCAGGCGCAGCAATTGCAGCGGCAGCCCAAAGGCGTTGTTCAAATTTCCCTTCGACTTGAGCACATTGAACTTTGCGCCAAGTGCCACGGCAATCGCTTCTTTGGTCGTCGTCTTGCCCGCCGAGCCGGTAACGGCCACCACGCGTTTGCCCCACAAGCGGCGAATGTGCGCGGCCAGACCTTGCAGAGCGGCGAGAGGATCTTCGGTAATCAGCAATGGCACCGCCAGTGCGGCATCGGGCAGACTGGCGACACACGCGCGCGAAACCACTGCGGCCACAGTGCCGCGTTCGACGGCGGCTGCAACAAAGTCGTGCCCGTCCATCCGCTCGCCACGCACCGCGAAGAACAACTCGCCCCGAGCCACGGTGCGCGAGTCAATTGAATATCCGGTGACCACTAGAGCACCGGCGTTGGCCGCGCTGGCCGGCGCTTCCATCACTGCGCCCATCCCGACTGCCGCTTCTGCCAAAGTGAGTTTCATTCTGTTTCACCATAGCCCATTTTGCGCAGCGCGAAAAGAGCAATCTCAACATCGTCGAAGGGAATTGTGGTAAAGCCGAGGATCTGTTCTTTCTCGTGGCCTTTGCCGGCGATCAGAACCACGTCACCCGCCTTGGCCGATTTGAGTGCGAGTGCGATAGCGGCGGCGCGATCCGGCTCAATGGTGAATTCAACTCCGCTCGACTTCAGCCCCGGCTCAATCTCAGCCAATATAACGAGCGGTTCTTCGTTACGCGGATTGTCGCTGGTGGCAACAACAAAATCGCTGCCCGTGCCAGCCGCTATGCCCATCTTTGGCCGTTTGGTGTGGTCGCGGTCGCCGCCGCAGCCGAAGAGCGTAATTACGCGCCCGCCGGTTTGCGCCGTCATTTGCCTTGCCAGCGCGGTCAAATTGAGCAGTGCGTCGTCGGTGTGCGCGTAGTCCACAATCACCGTGAATGCCTGGCCTGCGTCCACCGATTGAAAGCGGCCCGGTACAGGCTTGAGTTGCGGCACAAATTCGATCAGCTTCGCAAACTCCACGCCGCGCGCGTGAGCTGCTGCCAGTGCAGCCAGCAGATTGAGAATGTTCACCTCTCCAGCCAAATGCGAAACGACTTTAGCCGCGCCCGCCGGAGTTTCCAGTTCGAGGACTGCGCCACTCGGCGTGAGCGTGTGGCTTGCAGCCCGCCAATCGCCTTCACCTATCCCATACGTCCGCACCTCGGCTCCAGCCTTGCGCGCTGCCGCTGCCAACTGCTTGCTGTGCGGGTCGTGCGAGTTGATAACGGCCACGCGCGGAGCCGGATAGACCATGCCGTCAAAGAGCAATCGCTTGGCGGCAAAATATTTTTCCATCGTCTGGTGATAATCCAAATGATCTCGCGTAAGGTTGGTGAAGATGGCCACATCGAACGTCAAACCAGTAGCGCGGCCTTGATCGAGCGCGTGGCTTGAAACCTCTGTTACCAGTTCGGTCGCGCCACGTGCAACGCCTTCGGCCATCAGCTCATACAAATCTCTTGATTCCGGCGTGGTGTGGACCGACGGCCGCACCTCGCCAGCCACGTGGTACTCAATCGTTCCCACCAGCACCGTTTTGCGGGCAGCGGCATTCAGTAGCGACTCCACAAGGTAAGCGGTCGTTGTTTTGCCATTGGTCCCGGTGATTCCTGTCGTGGCGAGCTGCCGTTCGGGGTGGCCGAAGAAGGCCGCGGAAGCCTGCGCCAGCGCGCGGCGTCCATGCTCCACCTCCAGCACCGGCAGGCCAGCCTCGAAGACAAGCAGGTGGTCAAACTTGTGGGGCGAATCGGTAATGATGCCCAAAGCTCCGGAAGTGAGCGCTTTTTCGACGTATTTATTGCCGTCGGTTGAGCCACCCTTCATGGCAACGAAAACCGAACCCTTCGTCACCTTGCGCGAGTCGTACTCGACTCCGGTCACCGGCCCGTCCGAGCCGCCGCCCACGCCCACCGCCGCAACTTCTGCAATCAGTTCTTTCCAATTCATCACGTGTTTCATTGTAGATTGTTCCACCTAAATCCACTGAAATCTGATATAAGATGCTTGCATGAGCGCGGGAAGAAAAAATATTTATGAGGATTTACAGCGCAAATTGGGCCGGTATCCGGTCGATGATTTCGTTCGAGCGTATGCTTTGGCGTACCTGGAAGCGGATAGGGAGACAATCAAGAAACTGCAAGAATTCCTAATAACTGTTACCGCAGAAAACAGTGAGCCAGAAGACCTCAGCAGTCCAGATGCCTTAGTCGGCGCACCGATTCTGCCACATCCGAATCTGAATTCCGGGGCGATCGCCATTCCTGAGCCAAGCAATCCGGTTCAAGAAAACCGAGAGGACAAACTCGATGGCTGAATCTCAGTTTGTACACGTGATCTACATTCGCACCACAGTGGAAAAGCTGTGGCAGGCCTTGATTGATCCGGAGTTCACGCGCCAATACTGGATGGCGACGACGCAGGAGTCTGAGTGGAAGCCAGGCGCATCGTGGCGGATTGTTTTCGCAGATGGGCGCATCGCTGATAGCGGCGAGATTATCGAAATTGAACCGCATCGCCGGTTGGTTCTTGAGTGGCGGCATGAGATTGTACCCGCGCTGACCGCCGAGGGGTATTCGCGAATGACCTACGAGATCGAAGAGAGCGGCGAAGCCGTCAAGCTCACCCTCACGCACACAATGGACATGAGCGAATCGAAGTTCATCCAGGCCGTATCGACCGGCTGGCCCATGATTCTTTCGAGCTTAAAGAGTCTGCTGGAGACAGGCGTGCCGCTTGAGATGACGAGCCATTCACCGAAGGGGATGTAATCAACTTTGTGCAGCCGGTAACGCTATCGCCCGCAACGCACCACAATCTTCGTCCCCGGCGCGACCATAGTTCCCGCAGCAGGGGCTTGTTCGCGCACCGTTCCGCTGCCGGTGATTTGGACCTCGAGACCAGCGGCTGCGGCTTGCTCAACCACTTTACGTATTGGCAGGCCGATGAGCGACGGGACGCTCAGCTTTTTGCCGTCGGCGATGATAACGGTATTGTTAGATGGTTGAGGTGCGGCTTGCGATTGGCCCGTTGCTGACTGAGGTGTCGAAGCGTCGGCTTGATTAGTAGCTGCGGCCTGGGTTGCAGGAGCAGGCCGTACTGCCGGTTCTCGCAGAGGATCATCTGCGGGTAGATCGTTGACGGCCGAGTAGAGCGCATTGATGTCCCCAGTGTGCTCGGGAGCATCGTCTTCGGCTACTTGCAAATCAGCCTTTGATAAAGCGCGTTTTCGCAGCTCGATGTCATGAGGCACGGAGAGATATTCCAGCACCTGTTGCGCCACCTCTGCAAAAACCGGCGCTGAAACCGCTGTGCCGTAGTAGGACCCGCCTTTGGGATTGTCTATCACCACGGACACGGCAATTACTGGATTGTTCACTGGAGCAATGCCGGCAAACGAAGCAATATGCATCGTCTTCGAGTAGAGATGTGTGGCTGGATCGATCTTTTGCGCAGTGCCCGTCTTGCCGCCCGAGGAGTAGCCGTTAAGCTGTGCAGGTTTACCGGTGCCGTATAGCACCACGCCCTCCATCATCTTCCGCATCTGGGCTGCGGTCATTGTCGACAGAACGCGATGCGCTCCGGCTGGCAGCGGATTAGGCAACTCCCCGCCATGCTTAAAAGGTTGTGGTGTGCTTGGCGATTTGCTGTTGCCAGTTCCATCCACCTGCCCCGGCATCAGCACGCGTGGCGGAAGATAAATTCCGCCGTTGGCAATCGTCGAAACCATAGAAACCAGTTGCAGTGGCGTGACGCCAACCTCCTGGCCAATCGCTATTGAACCAATCGACGTTGCGCCCCACTTGTTCGCGGGCCTGAGCAGGCCGCGCGTCTCGCCGGGCAGCTCCGCGCCCGGGCGCTGGCCAAAACCGAAGTCACGAATGTACTGATAGAAGCGATCCTGGCCCACCTTCATCGCCAGCTTCACAGCAGCCACGTCGCTAGAGTGCTCCAGTGCCTCATGCACCGTGATCACGCCGAAATGTTCGCCCTTGTCGTCGTGAATGATGCGACCAAATAGATTGATCTGGCCGCCTTGGCAATCGATCTTGTCGTCTGGGGTGGCCACCTTTTGTTCCAGCGCTGCTGCATACGTCACCAGCTTGAAAACGGAGCCGGGTTCGTAAACATCGCTAACCGCGTGGTTCCTGAGCAGCGCCGGGGTGGCGCGGCGAAACTGGTTGGGATTGAATGCGGGCCGAATAGCCAGCGCCAGAATCTGACCGGTGTGCACATCCTGCACCACAACCGTGCCATTGTCCGCATGGGTCGTTTCCATCGCGTGGTCCAGTGCGCGCTCCGCAAGAAATTGAATATTCTCATCAATGGTGAGCACCAGATTTTGTCCCGGCTGCGGCTCTCGCTCACTGGAGCCCAGTACGTGGCGGCGCGCATCCAGCGCAGTGAACATGCGGCCAGAGACGCCGTGCAACTGCGGCTCGAACTTCAGCTCAAGCCCGCCCAGGCCGTTATCGTCCAGACCTACATAGCCCAGCACCTGCGCGGCGATTTCGTTATTTGGATAAAAGCGCTGAAACTCTTTTTGGAAGTAGATGCCTTTGAGGGAAAGCGCCTTTACACGCGCCGCCACCTCGGGCGTAACCCGGCGCGCAACCCACGCAAAGCTGTGCCCTGAGACGAGGCGGGAGACAATCTGTCCCTCTTTAGTTTGCGAGTCGTCCGGATCGGTGTGGACCACGGCGGCCAGCTTGCGAGCGGCTGCTGTTTTATCGCCAATCTCGGTGGGCACGGCGAAGATTGAGTCCACCTGCACGGTCATTGCAAGCTCGCGCAGATTGCGATCATAAAGCACGCCGCGCCGCGGAGCCACCTCGAAGGTGCGCTGCTGCTGCCGGTCGGCACGTTCCATAAATTCGTGGTGACGCACCACCTGGAGCCAGAAAAGGCGAAAGGCGATCAGGATTGTCCAGAACAAAAACAAGAGGCAAATCAGCCAGAAGCGCGCCAGCTTTAGTGGCATGGCGCGCGTCGCGGGGTTGCGATTCCGGCTGGGTCGAACAGGGGAGGACATCAGTGATCGCTCCGGTTGAATTACAGCGCTGGACTATTGCGTAGCGAAGGCTGGAGGCGTTGCCTGCGCAAGTGCCGGAGCTGATGTGTCAGGAGCGGCGTCGGAGTGAATCATCTGGCCCGGCTGCGGTTCGGCAAGCCCCATCTCACGAGCCATTCTATCAATGCGGCCTGGATCGGTCAGCTGCGCTTCGCTAAGCCGCAACTGGCGATTTTCCTCGCGCAATTGTTCGCGAACCTGTTTTTGCGCTTCAATGCTATAACCGCTCTTGATGGCGCTAACGTGCTGAACGCCATAAATCATGGTAAGCAAAAACAGAATACCGATGGCAACCGTGAAGACGCTGATCTGCTTGGCGCGCGCTGGATCGGGCGTCTTGACCAAGCGGCTGTTGTCGATGTGCTTCGGAAAGTAGAACTCCGGTGTGCGCGTGCCACGCCGACGCAGGGCCTGCTGAGCCAGCAGCCCGGCGTTGTGTTCGTCAACGCGCGCGCTCCAGCTTCTGCCTGCTTCAAAATAACTTGTCGTGCATGCCGCCATGGAGTCCTCCTACTGAGGGAATAGGGATCAGGGATCAGGGAACAGTAGGTTCCATTGCTTA
>Ga0265336_10001432_pt1 | contig 10895 bp, 11 predicted proteins | sample 42119metaG_FD_193583 | JGI IMG/M metagenome (GOLD analysis project Ga0265336, IMG submission 193583) | Rhizosphere microbial communities from Carex aquatilis grown in University of Washington, Seatle, WA, United States - 4-21-19 metaG | ecosystem: Host-associated > Plants > Roots > Rhizosphere...
GGCAAATTTTTGGTCCCCTCAACCATCGCCAGTGAGTTTTCCTGCTGGGGCGAACCCCGTGATAACCCGGAATACTGGATCGAGAGCCCCTATCTGCAGTGTGAGATCAAGGACGATCTTTTTATTTCTTCATCCGTCGGTGCGCATGCGGTTTTGTTCAACTACAGCTGGCATAAAAGCAGGGGATATAATCCATTTCGTTTTTACACCCTGACCAATCAGGCGTTAGCCAAGTCTTACCGTTTTGACTTAGACAAGGTCTATGAGCGCGATGCGGATAATTTTCAATGCCGTTCAGATATCGTCACCATCGCATCAAATCCTTTTTGGGTCTCGACCTGTGCCCGTAAACTCAAGCAATTGACCAAGCTTTATGATGTCAATGTCAGGATGGCCTCAATGGGAAGTATGGATACCATGCTGATGGTGGAATTGACCTTGGGGGCCGTCACCAAGGACACAGCCAAGGCGTTTGTTGATAAATTTTACAAGGAAATTAAATGGGTAAATTAGTCCTTGAGATAGAGGAATTCGCCAAAACGTATTCAGAATACAAGTCCTTTGATCAGGACTGTATCCGCATTGGCAGAGCCTATAATAACGATTTGATCATCAATGATCCTTTTGTGGGCGCGTCACATTTTACACTTAAGTCCATTGATGGGGCATGGGTCTGTGAAAATAATGACTCTTTAAACGGTACTTTTATTTCATCCCTTCAACAAGGGGCCCAAAAGGCCAAGATTGCTGAAGCTTATCCGATCGCATCAGGGGACACTATTTTTATCGGGAAAACAACTATTCATGTATGGGATATCAATCACCCCATCGCCACTCAACAGCCGTTGGAGGGCAGGTCATCGCTTTGGTTTGACCCGCGCAAGACCACTGAAAATTTAGTATTTAATTTCGCGGCTTTTGGGTTTGTCTATTATTTATTCCTGTCCTTGTCATCTTGGAGAAAGGATGATTCATTCCTACAGGGCATCGCCGCGACCTCGGTCATGTTATTTTGCCTGGTACTCTGGTCGGCACTTTGGGCCTTCATCACCCGTTTTACCAAGCGTCAGCATCGATTTTTACAGCATTTGATATTTTCCTTGCAGTGGGCCGTCATGGGGGTTGCCATATCGTATCTGCTTAAATACATTTTCTTTTTTGTCTGCAATGATGGGGTCAGTTATGCTGTATCACTTGCGGCCTTTAGCGGTTTTTTTATGTTTATTTTGAACAATCATTTAAACATCGCAACGAACCTGTCCGTTATTAAAAGGACGACGATCTCAGGGGCCATTGCGTTATCCATGATATTTTTGTCAGTTTTAGGATTTTACGCGACGCATAATGAATTTAGTCCTGAGCCTCGGCATTATGTCAATATTGTCCCTGTTCCCAAGATACTGATACCCAGCATTTCGATCAACGAAGAAAATAAACGCCTGGATTCGATTTTCTAGGAGGGCCTATGACTGAATTTGAACGGAAGGTTTTGAAAGCAACCCTTACAATACCTTTAGGCGAAACGCGTACGTATCAATGGATCGCGCACAAAATAGGCCGTCCCAAGGCTGTGCGCGCGGTGGGCCAGGCTTTGCGCAAGAACCCTTATCCGTTGGTCATTCCATGCCACCGCGTGGTAAAATTAGATGGGACCCTCGGCGGGTATGCCGGCAAAATGGACGGCAAAAAGGCCAAACTTTTGGCGATGGAGCAGGACATATTAAAAGAGTTGAAGTGCTCATGAGGCGTTATTGATGAAAAGCAGGAAGAGTTTTACATTAATAGAAGTATTAGTGGTAATGATAGTCATCGGGATCTTGGCCGCCATTGCCTTACCTAATTACTATAATAACGTAAATAATGCGAATTTTCAGACGGCCACGAATAATTTAGAGATCATTGCCAATGCCCAGAAAGATTTTTATTTTAAGCATGGCTATTATTGCATTAATTCAAGTTCTGCAATAGCTCTTTGTGGTCAAGACATTGGCCATCTTAACGCTAATTTAAATTTAAATATACCTGACAAAACCTACACTTATTTTTGTGATGTACCTGTGCTGGGTCAGTCGACAGCGCCGTTCGTTTGTACAGCTGCAGATTATTCAAATCCAAACGTTACTCAACAAAAAATTTGTGATCCGATAGTACCTAATTGTCAGACCGATTGCAAACCTGTCTGTGTCAATCCTACTTGCGGTCAATATGATGGTTGCGGCGGCATTTGCCCGACAGGTTCTTGCGCTTCGGGTTCTATTTGTAATAATGGAAGATGCGTTGCATGCATCGCCAATTGTAATGATGGCTTGTGTCATGATACAGCCTACAATGATAGTAATGGCTGTGGAACGAACAATTGCCCTGCTACTTGTTCCTCTCCCAACAGCTGTGTCTCGGGCAAATGTGTCTTGTGTTCCAAGAATTGTAAGGGCAAGAATTGTGGAGATGACGGATGTGGGGGTTCTTGCGGTACGTGCAGCGGCTCAACCCCCCAATGCAATCTTTCCGGGCAATGCGTTTGTAAACCAAACTGTCCCGCCGGTTATTGTGGACCAAACGGCTGCGGTGTAGCTTGCGGGGGCTGCGCTAAGGGAGAAGATTGTACAAGCAGTGGTCAATGCTGTTTATCGGATTGCACCAACGTACCTTGTAATCAGAGCAACATTTGCGGAGACTCTTGTTCTTATATTTGTAAAAGACCTCAAGTGTGTAATAATTCAACTGGCACATGCTGTACTCCGCAATGTACAGGCAAGAGTTGCGGGCCTGACAGTTGTGGAGGGTATTGTGGTGGCTGTCCGAAATCGTACATATGCAGCCTTACGGGTCAATGTGTTCCCTGCACGCCGCAATGCAATGGCACTCAATGCGGAAATGATGATACGTGTGGCGGCAAATGCGGATGCAATTCTCCCCAAGTTTGCAATTCAGGGACATGCTGTACGCCTCAATGTGCCGGTAAGAAATGCGGGTCTGACGGTTGTGGAGGCTCTTGTGGAAATTGTCCTGGGGCGGGTAACGAATATTGTGATAATAACGGACAATGCATTTGTGTGACGGTCTGTACTTCTATGAGTGCCGTATGCGGGCCCGATGGTTGTGGTAGTTCTTGTGGTCCTTATAATTATTCTTGTCCCAATGGCGGTACATGCAATGCCTCTGGTCAATGTATTGCTTGTGTCAAGAATTGTAGCGATGGCTTGTGTCATGATACAGCTTATAATGATCTTAATGGCTGCGGCACGAACAATTGTCCCGCCACTTGTATTTCTCCCAACAGTTGTGTCTCTGGCCAATGTGCTATTTGTACTCAGAATTGTAATGATGGCCAATGTCATTCAACGAGCTATAGTTACTGTGGACAGACCTGTGCACCAAACTGTGTTAATTGTGTTTCAGGCCAGTGTCTTCAAAGTGTATGTCAGGCAAATTGTGCGGATGGTACATGTCATCCTTCATCTTATAATGATCTTGGCGGCTGCGGGACAAATGATTGTCCTCCCAATTGCACCTCACCTGATTCATGTGTCAATGGTTTTTGCACTGCTGGCGCTGCCAGTACATGTATCCCGAACTGTAAGAATGCCAAATGTGGGGATCCTGACGGCTGTGGGGTCAATGATATTTATAAAGGGAAATGCCCAACAGGAACTTGTCCAACGGGTTCTTGTGTCAACGGCAATTGTGTTTGAGCGCGTCTAAAAGATCTCACCGGTAAAATTCTATCGACAAGCTTTAGCTTTGATATTATGATGTACGCTTTATAGAGAGGGAACTTATGGAGATCGGTATTGTAGGCTTGCCGAATGTGGGCAAGTCTTCGCTTTTTAATGCCTTGACCGGTGCCGCCGCGGCAGCGGAAAATTTTCCGTTTACCACGATCGAACCTAATATCGGGGTCGTCCCGTTGCCTGATGAGCGCCTGCAGTTTTTTGCCCAGGAATGGAACTCCGCCAAGGTGACACCGTCGGGTATCCGTTTTGTGGACATTGCAGGTATAGAGAGGGTGCGTCCCAAGGCGAAGGCTTGGGGAATAAATTCCTTTCGCATATCCGCTCGGTGGATGCCATTGCCCACGTGGTGCGCTGTTTTAAAGATGAGAATGTGGTCAATGTGATGACTGAGCTTAATCCACAGTCTGCGGCAGATATCATCACGACTGAACTTTTATTAGCTGATATCCAGCAATGCCAGACAGCTGTTGACCGCTGGTCTAAAAAAGCCAAATGCGGGGACAAGGATGCTATTGCCAAATGCGATGCGCTCAATGCCTGCATGAAAGCTTTTAATGAAGGAATGCCTGCCCGGAAAGTAAAAGATATTCCTCAAGATATCCTTAATGAATTCCAGTTTTTGACAGCCAAACCCTTGATGTATGTGGCCAATACGGATGAAGGCGTTCCTGATGAAGCATTGCTCAAGCCTTTGCGCGAACGTGCCGCTGCGGAAGGAGCGGCCTTGGTTTCTTTGTGCACCAAATTGGAAGCAGATATCGTGCAATTGCCTCCTGAAGAGCGGGCTGAGTATTATGAATCTGCTGGAATTACCTCACCGGGATTATCACGTTTGGCCCAGGCAGGCAAGGAATTGCTTAACTTGATCTGTTTTTTTACGGCAGGCCCGCAGGAAACGCGCGCCTGGCTCATACCCAAAGGCACAATAGCCTTGAAGGCTGCCGGTAAGATCCATACGGACATTGAACGCGGGTTTATCCGCGCTGAAATTTATAAATATGATGACTTAAAAAGACTGGGTACCTATAAAGCAGTTCAGGAAAAAAACCTGGTCACCCTCGAGGGTAAAGAGTATATTATGCAGGACGGCGATGCCGCGTATTTCCGTTTTAGTGTGTAAATATGAATGGCCGTTTATCTAATATTGATATTAAGGAAACGGCACATCTCTAGAATCAAATTAAAGGTAGTATTATGGAAGATATTTTATCTAAACAATTTGATGAACTTGCCAACAGGCTGGCCGGCCTAAGGGGGTATCTTTGACTTGCCCCATAAAGAAAAGAAAATAGCAGAGATACAAGTTCAGATGTCCCAGGAAGGTTTTTGGGAGCACCAGGAACAAGCTAATAAGGTCATGCAGGAGCTTAAAACATTAAAGAATATTGTCGAGCCTTTTGCGGCCTGTTTGAAGCGTGTTGATGAAGCCAAAGAATTCCTGGCCTTGAAGGAAGAAGATAAAGATCTTGACGAGCATTTAGCCCTTGAAGCGGTCGAATTAAAGTCCCAGCTTGATGATCTGGAATTGCAAGCGCATTTAAGCGGTCCTTTTGACCACGCTAATGCGCTTTTAAGCATCAATGCCGGTGCCGGCGGTACGGAGTCTTGTGATTGGGCATCCATGCTCATGCGCATGTACGCGCGCCATGCTGACATGAAAAAATATAAATGCGAGACCATTGATATATTGCACGGCGATGAAGCAGGGATCAAGAATGCGACCTTGCGTATCGAAGGAGAAAAAGCTTACGGGTATTTAAAATCGGAAAAAGGCGTTCACCGGCTGGTACGTATCTCTCCTTTTGATTCCAATAAACGCCGGCATACATCCTTTGCCTCGGTCGAAGTCATTCCCGAGGTGGAAGATGAGACAGATGTAGAGATAAACCCGGCGGAATTACGTATTGATGTTTTCCGGGCCTCCGGTCCCGGAGGGCAGAGTGTTAATACCACGGATTCCGCGGTGCGCATCACCCATTTACCGACGGGCATCGTGGCCCAGTCTCAAAAAGAACGCTCCCAGCTTCAGAATAAAGCCCAAGCCATGAAGGTCCTGCGGGCACGCCTCTTGGCCTTAAAAACCCAGGAGCAGGAAGCGGTGATGAACAAAGAGGCAGGGGACAAACAAAAGATCGAATGGGGTTCACAGATCCGTTCTTATGTCTTGCATCCCTACCTGATGGTCAAAGACCATCGCACCGGGGTGGAAACCGGCAATGCGCAAAAAGTGCTTGATGGGGACATCGATATGTTTATCGAAGGGTTCTTAAAAACAAAGCCAGAGGACAGGGACAAACGCCTTAAAACACGAGGGAACGACGATGTTTGATTTTCTTGTACGTAAGGGAATGGTTCAAAGTGCGCAACGTTATATTGATCGCCTAAAACCAAAAGTACAGATCAATATCCATCCGGAAGCGCCCTTGCCTTCGATAGGTCTCGTCAAAAAATTATCGATCAGGGCTTCTGAGATCTGTGCCCTGGAAGACAAGATCAAAGCTTTGACCGATGAACAGCTTAAAGCCAAGACGGCTGAATTCAAAGCGCGTATCGATCAAGCGATCAAGACCAAGAAAGATGAATACGAGACGATCCAGTCCAATTACCGCAAGGCTTCTTCAGGCCAGGAGCGTGAAGACCTTGTTGTTGAGATCAAACGGTTGGAAAAAGAATTATTTGAGACCAAACAAGGCGTTTTGGATGAAATTTTAAATGAAGCCTTTGCTGTTGTGCGTGAGACAGGACGCCGCGTGTTGAACATGCGCCATTTTGATGTGCAATTAGTGGGCGGAATGGTCCTTCATAGCGGCGGCATCACGGAGATGACCACCGGTGAAGGAAAAACCCTTGTGGCGACACTTCCGACCTACTTGAACGCATTGACCGGCGACGGTGTGCACGTGGTCACGGTCAACGATTATTTGGCCCACCGCGACCGCCATTGGATGGGGCCTTTGTATGAATTTTTAGGATTGACTGTCGGCGTCATCCAGCATGACATGAGCCCGCGTGACCGCCAGGCGGCCTATGCCTGTGATATCAGCTATGGAACTAACAATGAGTTCGGCTTTGATTATCTGCGCGATAACATGGTGTCCTTCAGGGAAGAAATGGTCCAACGCGGCCACGCTTACGCTGTTGTCGACGAGGTTGACAGTATCCTGGTGGATGAAGCGCGTACACCGTTGATCATTTCCGGGCCCGCGGAAGAAAGCACGGATAAATATTATAAAGCATTCCAGATCGCCCGTCAGCTTAAAGGCCGCCGCGTTACGGAAGGCCAGGAGATCGATGCCAAGCATAAAGGTGAAGATCTCTACCAGGGTTTTGATTATCTGGCGGATGAGAAGAATAAATCCATCTCACTTTCCGAAGAAGGGGAAAAGAAGGCCGCAGGGCTTTTTGGGGTCAAGAATCTGCACGACATTGACACCAATGAATACCGCCATCATGTGATCTGCGCCTTACGGGCCCAGGAATTCTTTACCCGCGACGTGGATTATGTGGTCAAGGAAGGCAAGGTCATTATCGTCGATGAATTCACCGGACGTATGATGCCCGGCCGCCGCTGGTCAGACGGTCTGCATCAAGCGGTGGAAGCCCGTGAAGGCATCAAGATCGAGCGTGAAAATCAAACCCTGGCCACCATTACTTTTCAGAATTATTTCCGTATGTACAGCAAATTAGCCGGGATGACAGGGACGGCCTATACCGAAGCCAATGAATTTAAAGAGATCTACAATCTGGAAACAGTGGTCATCCCGACCAACCGTCAGCTGATCCGCAAAAGCCATGCTGATTGTATTTATAAAACCACCCAGGAAAAATATAATGCTGTTGTCCAGGAGATAGAAGAATGCCACAAAAAGGGACAGCCTGTCTTAGTGGGTACTATTTCTATCGAGAAATCTGAATTGATCGGCGGTCTATTAAAGAAAAAAGGGATCACTCACCAGGTCCTGAATGCCAAGTACCATGAACTGGAAGCACATATCATTGCCCAGGCAGGACGGCACAAGGGAGTGACCATCGCCACCAACATGGCCGGCCGTGGTACGGACATCGTATTAGGCGGTAATGCCGAGTACCTGGCCCGCGCCTTGGTTGCTGAAAAAAGCAAGGATACCACTGATCAAGACCAGCAGGAAATGCTCAAGAAATTCATCACCCAATTCAAAGAGCAGGTCGCTAAAGAACGTGAACAGGTGCTTAGCGCCGGAGGGTTGCACGTCATTGGTACGGAACGCCATGAGTCCCGTCGTATTGATAATCAGTTAAGAGGCCGTTGCGGCCGTCAAGGGGACCCTGGTTCATCACGGTTTTATGTTTCCCTGCAGGATGACTTGATGCGTTTGTTCGCCTCTGAGAGCATTATGACGGTGATGGATAAGCTCGGGATGAAGGAAGGCGAGGTCATTGAATCACGCATGGTCTCAGGCGCCCTGGAAGTTGCGCAAAAAAGGGTTGAGAATTATAACTTTGAGATCCGCAAGCAATTGTTGGATTATGACAATGTGATGAACAAGCAGCGTGAGGTCATTTATAGCCTGCGCCGCTCCATTCTTGAAGGTGAGAATTTAAGGGACGTGATCCTGGATGCGGTATTGATGGCTTCCGACGATGTGGTGGACAGCCATTTTGCCCTTGAACATAACGAGGAGACCATTAACCATTTGGCGGCGGACATCCTTGCTAAATTTACCGTGAACATTGAAGCCCTCAAGGGCGAGTGGAGCACCTTAAATGCCCAGCAGATCAAAGAGGAACTTGAGAAGGTATTGATCCAGGCTTATGAAACCAAAGAAGCCCAGGTGACTCCGGAGATCATGCGCCGTATGGAACGTATGATCCTATTGCATGTGATCGATACTAAATGGAAAGAGCATCTTTACAGCATGGACCAGGTCAAGGATGGTATCAGCCTGCGGGCCTTGGGCCAGCGCGATCCTTTGGTGGAATATAAGAAGGAAGGTTTTTCCATGTTCAAGACTATGTATGGATCGATCAATCATGAGGTAGCCGCGATGATTTTTAGACTTCAAGCCATGCCGCAGGAAATGCGTCCGCGTTCGGTCTTCAGCAATATCCCCCAGAAGGCTGTGCATCAGGAATTCCAAGGCGGGATCCCCAAACCCGTGAATCCTCAGCAAGCCGTGTTGGATGAAACCGATGTCCATCAACAGCAAGCAGTGGCAGCGCCCTCGACCGTGCGCATGGCCGATAAGGTAGGCCGCAACGACCCCTGTCCTTGCGGCTCAGGCAAAAAATACAAAAAATGCCACGGCGTGTAAGCACCGTTCATAGAATACCCCATCGTCCCCCACGATGAACAGTACATAAATTCCCCCTAAGTGTTGTATTATAAAAATCATTTGCAAAGGGCGCTATTGTATATACAATATTGTATATACAATCGCCATAGGAAAGGGGCGGTTGATGGAAAAAGAACCTAAGTGGAATGCTCTGAAGAGTACGCGATTGAAGAAAATCAGGGGGCTTTCGTTTGAAGATATCCTAAAGACCAGGTTTATAATCATTATAGATCATCATAATCGTGATGATCAAAAGTTAATGTTGTTTGAGCATAGAGGTCAAGTATGGGTAGTACCATTTATCGAAAATGAAAAAGAAATTTTTTTAAAGACTTTGTATCCGAGCCGTAAATATACCAAGCTTTATCAAAGGGGAGATCTATGAGAAGAATTAAATTAACCAAATATGAACAATCTATTGAAGATGCCATAGGCAGAGGCGAATACGTTCCTGCTCCTAAAGAAGAACAGGAAAGAATTAAACGTATGTTGGCCGCATACCGGAAAAAAGCTGTTTTACATATGCGCATTAACAACAATGATTTATCCTTACTCAAGAGCAAAGCCAAAAAGCTGGGTATAAAGTACCAGACCTTTATCGCGGAACTCCTGCATAAGTTTGCACATGCTTGACTTTCCTTCCTCGCCCGCTAAAATAGCCGGATGGCATTTTTAGCTTCTCTTTTATCCGCGGGGCTTTTGGTTGTATCTTTTCCCCAGATCGAATGGTCATTCCTGGCGTGGGTGGCCTTGGTGCCCCTTTTTTGTGTTCTTGACGGGCAAGGTCCCTGGCGGGCATTCAGGCGCGCTTATCTGTGCGGGTTTTTGTTCTTTGGCTTTACCCTGGGATGGGTTGTCTATGTCACATATCCCGGCGCTATTGTATTGATAGCTTTTTTATCATTATATTTTGCTATCTATGGGATGATCTTTGTTTATTTCCAGCGCGTGGCCCTTTTTCCGCGTATCTTTGTATTAGCATCAAGCTGGGTGGCTTTGGAATTTATTCGTGCCCATTTTCTTTCCGGTTTCGGCTGGGCGATGCTCGGGCATTCGCAGTATAAAAATATATGTCTTATCCAGATCGCGGACATAACGGGTGTTTACGGAGTATCTTTTTTAGTTATCCTGGTCAATCTTTTGGTCTTTGAGTCTTTACGGGCGCGTTCTTTTTTCCCCAAAGTGAGTATTACTGTCGTAGGGATCTTATCGTTTGTCCTGATCTATGGATCTTGGGTCACCGGGCAAAAGAATAATTATCCACTTGTCAGGGTAGGGATCGTTCAGCCCAATATCCCCTTAGCCATTGATTGGGACGAGGGGCGCAGGCCATGGATCATCGCCAAAACCATCCGATTGACCCGATCGCTCGAAGATCAAAAATTAGACTTGATCGTATGGCCGGAAACGTCATTGCCAGGCGTTATCAGCGACGAGCCTTTTTTGGTAAATATGATCGAAGAAACCTCCGCGGACCTGCACACCCCTATCTTGATCGGTTCCGTTGCCCAGGATGGAGAAAAATATTATAATTCCGCGTTTTTGATCGGAGCGGATGGACAAATGCAGGGACGTTATGATAAAATTCATTTAGTGCCATTTGGAGAATTCCTGCCTTTAAGGCCGATCTTGGGCTGGATCAGTAAAATCGTCCCTTTGGATGATTTTACCTCAGGGACGACTTACAAGATTTTCTCAGTGGCCCCAACATCTAAGAAATTCTGTGTATTGATCTGCTTTGAAGATACTTTAGGGCATTTAAGCCGTAATTTTGCCAGGGCAGGAGCGGATTTTTTTATTAATATGACCAATGATGCCTGGTTTAGGGACACCAAGGCGCCGTTTTTAC
>Ga0265336_10001437_pt1 | contig 10872 bp, 27 predicted proteins | sample 42119metaG_FD_193583 | JGI IMG/M metagenome (GOLD analysis project Ga0265336, IMG submission 193583) | Rhizosphere microbial communities from Carex aquatilis grown in University of Washington, Seatle, WA, United States - 4-21-19 metaG | ecosystem: Host-associated > Plants > Roots > Rhizosphere...
GTCTTTCATCTACTTTCCCTCCCGGCCTATGGCCGTCAAGAACATGTCTTTAGCATTCATTACAAGCTTATACAAGCCAAAACCAGTTGCTAGTACAACCAACACCGGCCATACAGGGGCTAGGCAGCCCAAAATGGCCGCAAAACGACTTTTAAACAGGCAATAGTCAACAGACAACACTAAGAAAATATTTATCGCGAAAACTAGATAGCAAATAACAAGTTCGTTCATCTACTTTCCCTCCCGGCCAATGGCCGTATTGAACATTTCCTTGATGCACTTGAGCCCACGAGGTATCGAAACTGCCATACGATACCCTCCGTAACCAAAAAGAAACAAAATAGAGCCGACCAAGGCCAGTGGCCATACCGGCGCTAGAAGTGCAATTATAGCAGCGTCTTTCTTCTCGGTCGGATCTTCCTTTTCAAGGTACACGCTAACAAATAGTGCAAATTGTACCACCGCTATGACAACGTAAACTACAATTCCAAATATGTAATCCGGATTCATTTCCGTACTATACTCCTTTCAAACCCTGATTGCAAACACTTTAGGGGCATGAAGTTCATTATCCCAAACTACGGCGTGACCATGTGGCGGACCTTCCCCATCCTGGGTCCACCCGCCAGTGTCAATAACCGTCCACTTGTAGCCATCTGGCCCACAAATCTCGGCCATACCCCCTAAATGGTCATGGCCGACAAATAAGTAGCTAGGAAAGTTCTTGTCACCGATAGGTGTAGGAGAATGGGAGTCTACCGTTAACAAGTCTATAAACCAACGAAGGTTCTTACCTAAGTCGTTTTCGAATGTTTCAAGTTGAACCTCTGAATACCCCTTCTTAGGAACTGATGGACAGAAAGCCCTAGTATCGTCCCGGCGAACAAGCGCCCATAGGGCGGATCTCGCCGGGGAGTTGCTGGCCCATAGACTGCTCAGGAAATTGTCGGTTTTTAACGATAGGCTTGAAAGGGTCTCTTGGTCATCAAGGACTACTGGAGGCCTTTGCTTAACGCCTAGTGCGGAAAGCGCAGTATATTCTGCGTCAGCTGCCTGACCGATAATAAGATCGTCAAGGAAGTGTCCGTGGTGGAAGGCGCAATACGGCCACTGGCCGCCCAGAAAGTAAGTGGGGTAGGCCAAGGTTACTTTAGGGTAAAGGCCGGAGGATGGACCAAGAAGGGAGGCCAGGATGGTGCGGCCGATTCTGGTTGAACGCAAGTCAAATGTTGTACAAGGGCCTTTGTTGTTGTCTGGCGCATTGTTATACGTAGCTTGGCGCCACAGTGTATAATCATGGTTGCCAGGAACAATAACCACCTCTTGAACGTCAAGGTAGTCCCCAAGAATCGAGAAGAAGTCTTTAGAGACAGAGGCGGTGTAAGGCGTGATTCCCGAGACTGGGCCGTCATCTCCTACATCCTTGGGTACACAGATTTCCCAGATGTCACCATTGAGGATTAGTCTGTTTACTTTGTGTTTACAAATATCTCCCAGTGATTCTGCCAGGTTGCTCAACGCAGAGAAGTCGTTCAAGATCGAACGGTCGTACCCAAAGTGGGTATCAGAGATACTGATAAAGGGAATCATTGCCATCAACCTCAATGCAGTAATTAATGGCGGTGCCGTCGTCAAGGACGTCAATCAACCAAATATCGTTACCGTTCCTTTGATAGAGTTCCTCAGTAGGTACGTCAGGCGCTAGCTGGTGAAGGGTTTGCGAGCCAAGTAGCTTTGGGCACATATGAGCGCCGGGCCAAGCAAAATATTTGTTTTTTGCCGGCGAGGAAGGTTTTAAGGGAGCTGGTCATTACAGCTCCTTTTCAGTAGCAATTGCCCACAACTCTTCAACCTTTCTGTAAGCCTTCTTAGTAATAGCGTTGATATTTGTGATCGTACGCCACACAAAATAAAGAATACCCCAGACAATCAGCAAGGGCCAAACTGGGCTCAGCAGAGCCACAATGGCCGCCTTACGGCTATTGTTGTAACGAACTTCTTGCTCTGCAAACATGTAAACTGCCCAACCGACTATACTGTACAGCATTAGACAGTATAGTACCAATCCAATGATTGGAATCATTCCTCTACCACTCCCTTGGTAATCGTGAACTGCGGCACCCCCAAGACCTTTGCGGTGTAATAAACGTCTTTGCCTACGGGAAGAACGTTAAGCTCGTAGTCTCCCGCATCACAGTTACACTCAATAAGATAAGACTCAATAGCTTCCTCTGGAGTTGCCGTCCAAGCAAACCATGAGATTCCTTCATTAATGTTGACAACTACCCACTCGCGGACCTTTGGCTTCTTTGTACTCATCTGTGTCTCCTAAAGTTGTGCGTTAAACGGAACGTAAGTTTCAAGCTCAGAGCATACCCGAATTCCTTCAAAAGTCCAAGAAATGTTCGGTAGCTTGTTAATAATTCCAACCGGGGCCTGGCCGTGATACAATGTAATATGAGCGTTAAACCCGTAGGTGTTAGGGATTTGACACACTGGATTTACGGCCATAAAGAGGTTGGCACGAAGAAGGTCTAGGCCTGGGCTGTTGACTGAGGCGTAAGTAACCACGCTATCATCCATCAGCCTAAAGTAGCCAATACCACCTAAGCGAGCCTGCAGGAGTGGCTGATTCCTACAAACGGTCTCTACATTACTAAGAATCTCGTCTTTCTTTTTATCTGAGTTTTTACCTACATACAGGATGGTAAGGTGAAAACTCTTGGAGTGAACTTTTGTAAACCGGGATGTTGACCCAGGAAGTACTGAGTCAAGCTCCTTAGATACGTTTTTAGGAATCGTAAGTTTTAGGAACAATAACTACTCCGATTTTCTGGCTACGCCGTATTTATCCAGCTTCCAACCGCCCGCCAGCGTGTAATTATATACATTTGTGAAATTGGCGCTGCGAAGGTTGGCGTCGGAAAGGTCGGCGCCGGAAAGGTTGGCGCCGGAAAGGTCGGCGCCGTAAAGGTAGGCGCCGTAAAGGTAGGCGCCGGAAAGGTTGGCGCCGGAAAGGTTGGCGCCGGAAAGGTCGGCGCTGCGAAGGTTGGCGCTGCGAAGGTTGGCGCCGGAAAGGTCGGCGCCGGAAAGGTCGGCGCTGCGAAGGTAGGCGCAGGAAAGGTTGGCGCCGGAAAGGTTGGCGCTGCGAAGGTCGGCGCCGGAAAGGTCGGCGCCGTAAAGGTTGGCGCCGGAAAGGTTGGCGCTGCGAAGGTTGGCGTCGGAAAGGTTGGCGCCGGAAAGGTTGGCGCCGTTTACTGCCATTACGATCCGACCACGGACCAACTTGCTAATCTTTCCTTCTTTCCCCCCAATACCATCAAAAATCCAGCAACCGCCAAATACCACATTCCGAGCCGTGGTGACGATCATAGAGCGCACCTTGCGCTCGCAATACGCCAATACCGGCTCGGCATTGTACCAGCTAGGAATAGCTTCTTCGTCTACCTTAAGTTTCCATGTAGACAAATCGCTTACAGTCTTGAGATCTTCCGGGGGCGTAAACTCGAATCGAGCAAAGTATTCCGAGCCGGTTGCATACTGGTTTTCCACGATTCCTGCCATTTTGAGCAGGTCTTCGTGGCTGTCAGTAAATTCCGGCTCGCAAATGATCTCGCCAGTCTTCAAAATAATTCCGCTTACAAATTTGCACATGTTAGTAACCTTTCCTTCCCTACTATATACTACATCCAAGCCCAAAGCAAGCAAGCCAACCCGAAGACTATGGCGTATTTGTCGTATTTATACATTGTTTCCTTCCTCCCCCTCGTCTTCTTCCCCCTCAAAGGCAATGCTCGGCCAGTACATGATTATTCCCCTCCCCATAGAATCAATGACGGTATCGTAAAGAATGTCCGCCAATTCGTCCCATTGACTCTCATCGTCAACAGTTTCCTTTAGGGCCTTGATTAACCAGCCAGCAACCGCCATCGGCGCCATATCCGTATCTACCCCTAGACATTCCTTCCCATACATTCCCCTCCCGGAGTAGGATCGAGGAGTTAAACCGGCGTCTTCTAGAAGCTTTTGAAAGTCCATGTTTGTTTCCCTTCCTGCCTCATGCCCTATTAGATCTTAATGGTATTAGAGATACCAAACAATTGAGTAGATAGATCTTCTAGCTCATTGGCCTCCTCTGTCCGTTCTACGCCCCTTGCATGCTCGGCGCGGGTTTCTGCCAAAGTCGCAATAACTCCGATTACGGTTCTAAAAGAAGTACGATCCAAAAGATCTTGCAATGCGACAGTTTGATCCGGCCGTACCATCATTGCATATTTCATCGGTGTCATTCCCATAAAGCTTTCCTTCCTTCCCTATCGTTTCTTTGGGGGCGGGTTTGCCTTGCTGTACATTCGCGTCTTTATAGCGTCACTACAAACCAGCTTATAGATACCAAGGTTGAGAGTTTTACATTGCTTGGCGGCTGATTCGAGTTTGGCACGAGTATTGGAAAGGCCCATCGTTGTGTCTTTTCCGGCCTGGCTAATTAGAAATCGAATTTCTTCCGATAACGCAAGGAGCTTTTGACACTCCCAAGAAACGGCATCTTTTGTTGTGCTCATAATGTTCCCTTCCTACCATATACGTTATTACTAACTCTGTCAATAACCCTTCTTAATCTTTCCCTTCGTAGCAGGTGTATAGGTCCAGGTGCTTGGCAAAGTAGCCACAAGCTCGCGCATCGTCCACGCGCGGCGGTAAAGAGTATTGTCGTTTGCGTCAATAACGCAGTACAGCTTAATAAGCCCATATCCCCAATATGCCCCGCCTTTATCATATCCGCCGTCATGCATCGGCACCCTGTAGATCTCCACAGGACCTTGGAAAGAGTCAACAGAATCCGAATGACGGCCCATTGGCGCGCCATACTTGGCGAATACGGGCCGATCAAATGGCTTTAGTGTGTTTTCCATGATTTCACCTTATCAGTTATTAACCACCACTGTCAAGCAATGATTGCAGCCTTATAACGCATACCGCCAAGTTCTCGACGGCAGCAATCGCATTGACGCCACGAGAAATAGCCTTCCTCGTTTTCGTCGCCAGCTGGCACCACAGATCCGCGCTCGCTTGGGAGTAAGTAAAATTTATGCAATGCTTCAATCCTTTTTGCGCTGCTGCGTTATCCTCTGCGTTTCCCGCATCTCCATTGGCTATATAAAGGAGGCAGGATTCACAAACCGCCAGATCGTCAACAATTACCTTTGCCATGTCCTGGACACTACACCAATGCGGCGGAGCCTGTCAAGAGGAAAGAATAACGCGGTTAGTTATTAACAAACAAGTTGACAGCCTGGCAACAACCTGATAGGAATAGAGACATGAAAAATGTGCAAGACATGGGACCGACGGCGCTTGTTTATAACGCAATTACGCAAAAGGAAGCGGCCGCTTATTGTGCCTCCGATATCTATTTTTTGACTGAATTCGCATTTGGCAAGGATTCTCGATTGTCGGCGGAGTATGAATCGCCTAGCGATTGCGTCCGCCGCGATATCCTGGTAGGTGACGCCAAAGTCGGCACCGTGACTTGGCTGTAATTATTAGTAACAACCCTATTGACAGCACAACCCAACAATAGTAAGGTTAAAAACATGGAAAACAACGAAACTGAGAAAAAGACTGTCACCAAGTACGTAAATGCCTACATCATTGAAAAGGAGTGTAAGGATCTCCCCGGCTGCTATATGCAGTTTGGCGAGCCTTTTTTGGGAAAGACCACCATTGCGAACCTATCAGGCGACAATCTAAGTGCAGTTGCGGAATGGTTGACGCTTAGCAGCAAAGACAGCAGCAAGTATCGTGCCGTTTACGTGGTACGTATGCCGATTGAAGTTGAGGCCTAATTATTACTAACAACCGCTTGACAGAACAACTCAACAATAGTAAGGTCTTAATCATGGGAACTACAAAGCGCGAACAAGAAGATCGAAACCGAATGATCAACAACTTGATTGACCAGGGATTTAGCCGCGACGAAGCAAGCCAGCTGCGGCGGATTAGTATGACGCTGCGTCACTGGTACGAATTGGAGTGTGGAACGGATTACAACGAATGGCACAGCGTGTCAGTTGCGCGTGGGTTTATGCGGTCTGGCGAGTTTGTCTCGTGCGAAGATGCCAAGGAGTGCAAGGAAAACGGCAACACCTGCAAGCCCTATATGAGAATTAGCCGAAAGAACTGGAAAGTCGGTAGCACCGAAAAGGAAAACATCCGTTACTTTTCGACGCCCGATAAGGAACGCGGCGCAACCAAGCGACTAGACGCCATTATGGCACGGCACAAGAATTGCACCTATTATCTGCAGACTGACCCACGTGGCGCGGCCCTTTATATCGTGCCAAAGTCCCAAATCAAACGCTATGCCAAACTTTGGGGTCACCCTGTGGACATTTCATCCAATTACTCGACCGTCGGTATCTGCGTTTACTAACGCCCGTTGACGCGCTAGAAGATTAATAACTTCTTGCTTTCTCAACCGATTACTAGTAAGGTACTCAAATGTCAAACAAAATCACGCTAACCACCGATTCAGGCGCCAAGGTCGAAATTGAGCGCAAGGAAGTCTTGTGCAACGATGTCACATTGCCATGGGACTACAACCCGGACAACGTTGGCTTGTGGCTCGCGTGTAACGAATATGGCACTATGGGTGCCGCTTGGGCATCCTGCGAACAAGACGCACTAGACGAGCTATGTGATGCTGGTTTGACGCTTGGTTGCCTGGTTGACAATCAGAATCCGACGGACGAGGAAAGCGAAAGCCTAGTAAGCCTAGGCAATGCCGGGGAGTACCACAACCTAGACTATGTGACGATTGAACGCATCGATCTTGACGCATGTGGCGCGCGCGTGCTCTGTGAGTTTGCAGAGGCGCGCGGTGCCCTAGCTGATACTCTAGACGAGGAAGAATAACTAGCGGTTGACAGAGTAGTTAATTGACTTTATAACCACGGAATAGTAAGATTAAAACATGGAAACAGAACAAACGCTTGAGGAACGCTATCCCGATTTGTCTAAAGACTATGGTCCTGGCAAATTTGATACCTATCTCGGAGCCTACTTGTGGGAGTTGTCCCTAGACGGTGGCTGTGATGAGGAGACTGGAGACGCTAGCACCGTCGGATGGTATGGTCTTTTCCGTGGAAACTTTGAGCATCCACAACTGTTTGACGTTGCCGGTGCTATCCTATATACTAACAACGATGGCTTTGTCGATGCTAGAACCTTCCAGGATAAGGCAAGTTTAGAGAAAGCTTGGATGCGCGTTCTTAAGGAAACCGAAACGGACGAAGAAGAATAACGCAACAAGTTATTAACAAACAAGTTGTAATCGCCGCGCAAACAATGGTAAGGTTAATCCCATGTCAAACAAATATCTAACCAAGAAGCAAGCCCTAGAAACCTTCAAAGCTGACATACTGCCCGAAGTTGTGGCACGCTACGGCAAAGATGACAAGCCAGCTATCTGCGAAGCTTGGAACGATTACACCGATATGCTTTGCAAGGAAGGCCAGATCTCTAGCAAGCAATACAGCAACTGGGGCAACCCTTTCTAGTAGGTGCACTACGATGGAACTATCAGAGCGCCGATATCGCGTCATTGGCGTTGACTACTATTCCGACGGCTCAACAGTCGAAAGATGCCTTTAACATGGACATAAAACAAGAGATCTCCCAGTATTCCGAGGAAGTCTTCAAAGAACCGCTGCTATGGCTGTTCAACCATTACCATATGGAGTGGCAATGGCATTTTGTTGCAACGTGTAAATTCGTGCCCTATGGGACACGTTCATATGAAGCCAACCGAGTCTGGACACCAACACCGGAAGGTTTGATCTTGTTCTTCCATAGGAACGAATTAGGCTAGATCTTACTAATAACCCTTGACGGAATCATTAACCCTGTGGTAAGGTCCTAACATGTTCACAGCAACTTTCAAGGCGACTTGCAAAGGTAACACAATCTGGTTTGACTGCCAGACCGATGGGCAAGACTGGAGCAACGCATACGATTTTGCTTACATGTCGTTTGGCGTGACACGGGATGTAATAATTGCGCTAAGGATGGTATAGGAACATGGAAACAAACGTTAAAGTCAAGATTCAAGACTCGCACGGCCTGATAGCCCTTGACGGCTATGTATCAGCTCATGACGCATCCAAAATCAACCGAGATGATATCCGTGATTGGGTATGGGTCGGAGATACTGACAGCCTTAGTCCTGGCAACTTCTTTCTGTCTTGCTTTATTTCTAAGGCGGAGTAACAACATGGAAAACGCTAAAAAGGAATTTGAAGCGGCGCTATCGGCGCTTGACTGTCTATCCCCTTACCGTTCGACATTAGCTCAGTACGAAGCGGCAGTTGATAGACTGGCTGCAGCCGAACAAGGCTATAAGAAAGCCTGTCAGGATGCCGGGATCTACTATGATGATGGGGAAGACAAGGTAGAAACCTAACAATGCAACTTTCGGGCCAATATGGCCCGGTTTTGCTGCCTATAGTTAACACAAAGCGTCAACATGACACAATGAATTAACTACACTATCTTACATGTAGAATCAATTCTGAGGCTTAGATACCCCTAGCAGCCTAAGTGCCATCCTATCAGCTCCGCCCTTACTCCACGCCATATACCTTAGCCTAGGGTCGCTAGCAGGCAAGCTAAGGTAGTCCGCGCGACTCATCCCAGTGATTGCCCCTGTAGTCTCATCAACCGAGTAAACCCTATCAGTTTCGTCTAGGTGTTCCAAGGCGGCAACCAAAGTGCTAACTTTACGCATCATACGCATATACCTCTAATTGGCAGCTCTTGTCAAGGATTAAAAAAGGAGTAATAAATGTTGACTAAGCCCTATGGGCTCTGATAGGTTACTCAAATGGAAACACGAATCACTGTTAGTCGCTAGCGAGCAAAGTGACGCTTGACAGGCACTCTCAACCCGTGATAGGAGTTATTAATCATGAATATTACAAAAGATCAGATTCTAAATTCGACGTCGGATGAGCTTAGAAAGCTAGTTGGCGAGGAAAATGTGAATAGCTGCTATTGCATCTCTTGCAGCTATTGCCGCTATTGCATCTCTTGCAGCTATTGCCGCTATTGCATCTCTTGCAGCTATTGCAGCTATTGCAGCTATTGCAGCTATTGCAGCGATTGCAGCGATTGCAGCTATTGCCGCTATTGCATCTCTTGCAGCGATTGCAGCGATTGCAGCTATTGCACCTCTTGCCGCTATTGCAGCGATTGCAGCTATTGTTACAAATCACAAGATCAAAAAAAGAAAGAGTTTGTTTTCTGCAATGTGCAATTGACAGAAACCGAGTATAACGACGCACTGAACAAAGTCGGGCAACCTATTGCGTCAAAAGTAAAGAAAGGTATCCAATGAAAAGTAATTTTGATTTCGCTAAGACTGAGGAGCTAAAGCTGCGTTTGCGCGCAATTCTGCGCAATATTCGGTATGAGTCAGCCCTCGGCTTTAGGAGTGAAGACAGCGCCAAAGCTAGAGGGTATGCCCTCTGTGAGCTTGGGGCAATGCTTATCGATACGTGTAACGGCGTCGATTATGCGCCTACACCTAAGAAGAAATCCACAACTCACAAAGTCCGCAAGGCACTAGGATACGTCTATCCGTAGTTGGTTGAGGTACCAGTCCAGGATCGGCCGTTACTGCCGCAGGAATGGAGCCTATTGATAACCAAGGCTATGCCAGCGCAAGACAAGCAACACTGTATCTTATTAGTAAGACGCATAAGTCACTAATAATGCATGTAGTTAAAAGGAATATATCACAAACACATTGACGGCTCTTAGAGCCGATGATAGGGTGTAAGGCATGGAAGACGACGGAAACGATTATGAAGGGGCAATCCTATCAGGCTACTTTGCCGAAGATCCCGATAGTCGAGATGCTAAGATCTGCCGTGCCATAAGCCGACATCAAGACCACTGCGGCAAATGTTCCAACGGGATTGACTGTCCGGCATTGGGCGAAGTAATTGACGCAGCGTGTAAGCTGTACCCTCTTGATTAATAACTCTTGCTCGGCCGTATCGGCCGTGATAGGCTCCTCAAATGGAAACAAAAGATCAACCCATTATCGCAATCAAAGGCCTACCGGGCTGGACAGTCAAAGGCCGTTGCTCCTACGGTACCTTTACGACCGGTCCATATCCAGATGCGCCTAAAGGCTGTAAGTATCTAATTGACATGGTGCCAGTCTATGAAGGGGAAGACCTAGCCAAGTCCCTATCAGGTATCCTTAAGCGCCCTAACCTTGACCTAGCACTACCAGATAACAACGTCCGGTCACTGTTCAAAGGCTGCATAGGTAGCGAAGGTTCTACCGATGGCCACACGTGGGACAATAGCCTACATTCCCTTAAGTCAACCGATTCCGTGGGAGTAGAAGTCTATATCAAGATCCTGCTAGCAGCAGGCGGAAAACTAGTAACCCAAGAATAGTAACCCTTAGGAATTGACGCATCTAGTTATTAAATACTTATTTGGTTACTTGACGGCCGATTAGGCCGGTGCTAATGTCCTATTCATGGAAACGAAATTGTCCTTTCAAAAAATGAAGGAACTAGACGGATTTCAATCCGCCCTCCGCCAAGAGACTGGCCACCCATGCCGGTCTATCCTTTAGCAACAAAGATGCCAATTTCGCAGAGCAATGCGATGCATTAATTGAGCTTTGCAATGATCATGCCGAATATCTAGAAATTATCTTCGCCCGCCCTATTGTTTAACCCTTGACGTTATTTATCTAACGGTATATCACTATGGGTATGGAATCTTTCGACTGTTTCGATACCTCACCACTGGTAGAACGGACACCGCGAGACGAGGCCTTAGCGTTCCTAG
>Ga0265336_10001440_pt1 | contig 10844 bp, 7 predicted proteins | sample 42119metaG_FD_193583 | JGI IMG/M metagenome (GOLD analysis project Ga0265336, IMG submission 193583) | Rhizosphere microbial communities from Carex aquatilis grown in University of Washington, Seatle, WA, United States - 4-21-19 metaG | ecosystem: Host-associated > Plants > Roots > Rhizosphere >...
TGCAGGCAGTTTTCGTTCTGGGAGAGCAGGGCGGTGCCGCCACCGGCGCCGATTCTTCCCTTGTGGGGCGAATGGCACACCGTGCAGCTCATCCGGCCTTCCGGCACGGGATGGTGGCTGGGCAATTGGAACTGGCAGCGAACGTCGTTGTGACATTGGTAGCAAACCGTTTCGACGGCCCGGGCCGGCGGCACTCCCGGCATCGTGGCCAGGCTGGCCGGTTCCGGACGTCCGGAAGTGAAGCTGAATGGCGGTTTGGTTTCACCGCCCGAATCCGAGTGCAGGCTGCACGGTCCGTGACAGGATTCGCACCCGACGTTCATGGAATTGGTTCCCGGGGCAATCAGACGCGAATGGTCCGCCGTCTGGAAGCTCCGATAGATTTCTTCGTGGCATTGTTCGCATTCGGACGAACCGATGTATTTGGCGCCCGGCACCTCCGGGAGCATCACTGCTTCATGATTGATCGTGCTGCAGGAAATGACGGCGAGGACCAAAATAATCACCCCGGCGGCCAGCGCCAGTTTCCGGCCCGGGCGGCCCCGCGTCTGCAGAAATCGGATGAGAGTCAATCTGGTCATGCAAAATTTCGGTTGCCGGTCATGGATACAATTCCTGGTTGATCATGCTTTGCGCCGAGGACAAAAGGTTGTACGCAAAGATCCAGTTGTGCGTGCCGAGGCTGCCGTCGTTGACCACGAGATACAGATCGAACCGGGCTTTCTTGATATTGTCCGGAATCAAAGCCTGGCCCGCGGCATTCGGCCCGGTGTAATTCACGGGGTTGGCCAGGGTCCAGCCGGTCGCATAGCCCAAGCTATTGGTTTGCAGCAGCAACCCTCCGGGCGCCGTGTATTCCCAGAGGACATTTCCATTGGTTTGCAACGCCGACGGCGCCTGGGTGGCCGCCCATTGATTCAACAGGATCAATACGGTGGTGACCTGGTTGGAGATGTTGGGGGCGGAATGGCCGGGATCGAAAGCGTGACAATTCAGGCAGACGTTGTCGGAAGTCACCGCAAACGTATGGCTATGGAGGTTGGCCGGGGCGGCATCCGGTTGCATGTGGCAGCCGGCGCATTGGTTGGTCAGGTAAAATGAGCCCGGATTGGGCAACCCCGCATGGGTGCCGGGATTAAACAGGGCCGGACTGTCGGTGACGCCATCCCACAATTGTCCCACGGAACCGAGCAGGAAGTTGTACTGCAGCGAACTATGCGGGGGGCGGGAAGCGTCCGTCCACGCCGCCCCGCGGGAATTATGGCACTGGCCGCAAATATTGATGTTCGTGTTCGCCGCGTACACGTTGGTGAACACGGCCGAGGTGGACAGCGAAAAATAGTTGGTCGAGTAAACAGGATTGCGGACCTGGGCCGGATTCGCATTGGTCGAGTGCGGGTCATGGCAAACCGCGCAGGTGATGGCGACGTTCAGGTCGTTGGTCAGGGCGATGGGATTTTGTCCTTTGATGAGGGCGAGCCGGACCGAACCGGAATGGCAGCGGCCGCAGCTGCTGATGTTGTTGGTGGACGATGCCATGACCTGCAATGCGTCCGGCACCACGGCGGCGTGGCCGCTGGTGTTCCATTCCTCATAGGTGGGTTGCATGGGTCCGGTATGGCAGCCGCCACAGACCGTGGCGGCAATATCCACGCGGGGGACGACGGTGAAATCATTTGGATTGGCCGCGTGGTTGCCGGCCGGTCCATGGCAGTTTTCGCACTGCACGCCCGCGAGTTGCGGCGTTTTGGACAGGCTGACAAATCCCGTCAGCAAACCGTAACCGACCGTGTGGCAGGGCAGGCAGGAACTATTGGTCTGCCCGCCGGCAGCCACGAACTGCGCGTTGGTGAAAGCGCCGGCGTGCGGGGTCAACACTTCCGTATTGTGAACCTGGTCATGACACCCGGTGCAGTTCCGGGCACCCGTATATTGTGGTGACGGGCCCGAAACGCGGAAGAAGGCGTTGCTGTAAAGCGTGGTGATGGTGACGTTCCCCGTCAGATTGGTGGCCTTCCCCAAAGCGATCCACGGAGCCGTCAAGCGGTTGCTTTTTTGATAGACCTGGTAATAACCCGACGGACCTGTCCAGGTGAGATGTACGCCGTTGGTGAGCCGCTCAATCCCGGTCATGACCGGCAGCCCGGGCATCCCTCCCGGCTGAGTGATGGTCAAATGCTGGACCGATTGGGCCGCCAGCGGGAACGTCAGGAACCAGATGCCGATTAGTGCGAGGATGGACATCGAATCGTGCAACGTATTCTTGCAACGCCAAAACAAAAAACGGTAACTGGAACTCCGGCTCGGCATATTCTTCGTTTAAAAGGTACCGCGCCTGTTGGTCGAAACTAACCTTCCCTTGCTTCATTCTCGTCAGAAATTGTCTAATTTAATGGGGCCTGGGCCTGTCTCCGGAGCAGAGGATTGCAACGCCGATGCAAATGGAACGTCTTGAACGTGTTGCGGCTGAGATGGCTGCGTTCCGCCGCTTCGAAATAATACCAGCAACACGTTCTCGACTTGTGTCCTCCTTGAAACGACCGCAATTTCTGAAATTGACAGACGGGGATAATGCCAGATGATTAAAAATAAAACATTGCATGATGAAACCCCTCCGCCACCGCACTCATTTGTCCATCGAAGCCCAGACCGCCGCATCCGCCGGGGCGCGTCTCCCGATTTTGGTGCTGGTTTTTTTTCTGCTGGGCGCCGTGTCGGCCGGCGTCTGGTTTAAATATGGCAAACACGGAACGGGATCGTTGTTGGCGGGACGGGAACTCTCTGGCAACACGGTGGCGCTTTTGCATCAATTGAATGCGCCGGTGGAAATCCGGTTCTATACCGTGCTTCCCCCGGGAAGCGCCCCCGAAACACTTCAGACGTTTTCCGGCCGGGTGGACCAACTGCTGTCCAAATTTCAGAACGCCAACGACGCGAAAATCCACGTGACCCGGAACAGCTCCACGACCGGATCGAACGCCGACGCGGCGTCGGCTGATGGCATCCGTTCCTTCAATCTCGACAAGGGCGACGCCTGTTTTCTGGGGATTGCTGTAGTCTGCGGCGGCCAGAAGGAATCGCTGCCGCAGCTCCAACCCGAATGGGAGCCGGCGCTCGAGTTCGACCTCGCCCGTGCGATCGCCCGTGTCACCGCGACTCAATCGCCGGCGACCGTTCATGCCAATGCGCCGGTCTCGCCCGAAGTCACCAATGCGGTTACACAATTGATACCCGATCTTTCCGGCACAACCTTGGAGGATGGAAGTCGCATTTTACGCGAGGCGGCGTTGAAGGAATTCACCGCTGCCGGGACGGAAATGGAAGAAAAACTCAAGGCCGCGCAACAAAAACTTGCCGAGGCGCAAAACGGACAATCCGAGGCCGAACAACAAGCCGCGATGAAAAATCTTCAAGAGGTCCAGTTGGAGCAGGGGGAAAAATACAAGCAAATCGCTGCCCGTTTGCAGGCGGAACTGGCTCTCTTCCAGCAAATGAAGGCCGGTTCCGCCGCTAAATAGTTTCCAGGTACGGCGGGGCGGAAGTCCTCGCAAGCCGCGCGTTCCCGATTTTGAGGCTGACCGGCAGGTCAGCCCTACCGTTTTAGGGCAGGGCGGAGTTGTTACGCCGCCAGTTGATTTCCAGTTGGACAGGATGGTTTCCCGCTTTGTCGGAAAACAAAAACCCCTTCCCGTTGCCGGGAAGGGGTGTGAGAGTTTAACCGGTTACGGTGTGTGTGCCACCCGGTAGTACATTTGCACATTGCCGCGGGTCGGGGTCACGTAACTGATGGAACCGCCGGTGCCGGGGATGTTGGTGCTGATGTTCTGCCAGGTGCCCGTGATGGCGGAGATGCCCTGGATCTGGTAGGTGGTGCCGATCTGGGTGTTAAAGGCAATTTCCGCCGCCGTGTAGATGGCCACGGTGTTGTCGCCATTGACGATGTTTTTGCCATTCACATAGATCACACCGTTGACGGCGGTGGAACCACTGTGCGGATCAAGTCCCAGCGCATACATCATCCAGTTGGGCAGGCCGTTCGTATTGTTGATGGCATTGGGACCGGCCAAGGCATTGGTGATAAAGTTGGCGCCAAAATAACTGACCTGCCAGTTATCCGGCAGCCCGTCATTGTTGTTGTCGCCGCTCAGGTTACCGATGGACGCCTTGAGCAGGCCAACCGTGTAGGCCACGTTGTGGACGCCAAGGCTGCCGTCGTTGGCAACAAACTGCCAGTTGTAGGCGGCGCTCAAATATCTCGCCGGCCAGTTGGTCTGGGTCGTGATGCCGGTTTTCACCAAACCGTCGGGCGCGTAATTGTTGGCATTGGCCTGGTAAGTCCCGTTCGGCAACAGGGTGGAGAGCTTGTCGAGCAGGTGCTGAACCTCGGTCTGGACGCCTTCGATGACGCCGTCTCCATTATAATCGGCGACCTGGAAGTTGAAGTTGGTGATGGCGCCATGGCATTGGGCACAGACATAGGTTACGGCGATCTTGTTGCCCAGGCTGTTGGTGTAGCTCATCTTGGTGGTGTGGCCGCCGGCCAGGGTGAACGCCGGGTCGGTGGAGGCGATCGTCTGCATATGGCAACCCACGCAGGTATTGGACACCACATTGGCGTGGGGCGAACTGGGAATCACGTTGCCGTAGGTGACGGCATTTATGCCTTCCAACATGTCGCCTTGCGGGCTGTCATGCGGGCCAAAGCTGGATCCTCCGTTCCAGGTTGTTTGCAACAACGGATACAACGCGGTGCTGTTGGTGACGGAACCGTTGCGGCTGGTATGACAGTTGAAGCAGAAGCCGCCGGCGCCGGCATTGGTGACCACGGTGCCATCGGCCAGTGGGACAATTGTGCTGGTCCGCAACTGGTGCGGGTTGGAAGCATCATGCGGGTCATGGCAGGCCTGGCAGGTGATGGCCTCGTAAACAAAATTGGTGCCGTAGGCATTGGTATTGCCCAGGTTGGTAATGCGACCGATAAAGCCGGGAGCAGTATGGCAGCGAACACAGGCGATGCGGCTCAGGCTGCCGGAAGGTGTCCGGGTCGTGACGGCGTGCAATGAATTGTTCCATTCCGCGCTATAGTAATGGTTGTTCATGCTGTCATGACATTGCGAACAATCGCCCGCGCCGTAACTGATGGCGATGGCATTCGTATTTCCCAGTGTACCCTGCGAGAACATATGCTGGCTTCCGGGGCCGTGGCAGTTTTCGCACTGGATGTTGGCCAGATTTTGCACGGCGGCCGGCATGGCTGCCCAATTGCTGGGGTTGTTGGTCAACACGGCCGGGAAACTCCAGCCATAGGACTTCGCCATGTCGTCAAAGCCGCCGTTGACGGCGAAAGAATTGGTGTCATAGCCCACCGTGTGACACACGATGCAATTTCCGCTGTAATGGCTGCTCTCCAGGCCGTCAATGGCCTTGGTGAAGAACGTGGCGTGCGGCGTATTGGTCCAGGTGGGATAAATACTGGGTGCACCGAGGCTGCTAAGTCCGCCGCTGTGACAGGCGGCGCATGCGTTGATGCCGAGATACGTGGCGGCCGAAATGGTTGTGATGATGTTCGTCGTGACCGGGGCGATGTTCGTTCCCGCATTGAAACCAGTCGTGGTGATCGTGGCCCGGACGGTGTATTGTCCGAGGGAATCCGGGCGGAAAAAGATGCGGCCGGCCAATTGAGACACCGCGGCGTAGGTCTGACTATAGCGGTCAGCCATTTTATAAATCGGCACATTGGTACCCAAAGGACTGGGAAGCAATACCGTCAGTGAACCCGGCGGGTTGGTGATTATCAACCAGGTGACGCTGACGATATTGGAAGGCGCTATGGAGGCGTTTACCAAGGCGTCTAGATACACTGGTTCACCCAAACCGACGTTGTTGATTCCCGCCGAGAATTGGACACCGTTCAGGCCGTACTTGGCAATTTCGGTCGGGGTAAGCGGGCGTTGGACGACCTGGCCGTTCAATGCCGTCGGCGCGGCGTTGGCGGTGGCCATGGCCCCGACAAGCGCCAATGTCAATGCCGCCAGGCGGGCTGACATCGTGGATAGGAGATGATGATTTTTCATACGTTTTTGTTTGTGGGATTTACGATTGTCGGAGTGATAGTGTGTCGTTACGGCCAATTTGTTTTCGGGTTGTCGCTTCGCACAGGGTCCAGCCTGGCACCAGCTCCACGTCGGCGACCGGACGGGGCGGCGGATTCAATTTCAGCATCAACGCTCCCGCGCGCCGGGCGATGATTTCTTTGCACTTGGAGAGTTCCTGTTCCCGCATCCGGGAATTTTCGCGGACGATGGCCTCGAGATGGTCGATGTTGTAGAGGTAAACATTGTCCAGTTCCTCCACGTCCGGGGCGATGTCCCGGGGCACGGCAATATCCACGAGCACCAACGGGCGGTTGGACCGGGCCGGCAAAATTGCGGCGATCTCATGTTTGTGGAGAACCGTGGTGGGACTGCCAGTGGAACTGACGACGATGTCGGCCTCGATCAACGCAGCCATGCGTTCATCAAAGGGCAGGGCGCGACCGCCGAATTCCGCGGCCAGTGTCTGCGCACGTTCGAGAGAACGGTTGGCGACCAGCACCGAACGGGTGCCGCCCTTGGCGAGATGACGGACACAGGCCTCGCCCATTTTGCCCGCGCCCAAAATCATCACCGTCTTGTCCGACATCTTCCCGGCAAAAACTTTTTCCGCCATTTCCACCGCGACGCTGCCAACGGAGGTGGCCCCGCGGCCGATGCCGGTATGGGTACGGACTTCCTTGCCGACCTGCAACGCGGTTTGAAACCACCGGTTCAGCACCCGGCCCGTCAGGCCGGCCTGCTGCGCCGTCTGGTACGCATTCTTGATCTGGCCGGTGATCTCGGTCTCACCAATCACCATGGAATCCAGACCGCTGGCGACAGAAAACAGATGTTCGATGGCCGCGGCGCCTTCCTTGACGTAAACATGGGGCGTCACATCCTGGTCCGGACACAACTGTTGGAAAATGCGATACACCTTGCCTTGAACCCAGCTTGAGGTTGCGCCATAGACTTCGACGCGATTGCAGGTGGAGACGAGAACGACTTCTTCCAGCCCGGCAGCGAGCTTGAGGCGGCAACCGTAGCACGGCAGGAGGGACGGACGAACTGCCAGTTTTTCCCGCACTTCCACCGGCGCGGTCTTGTAACTCAGGCCTGCGACGAAGACATTCATGGCATCATTGGGTTTCCGTTTCCAACCAAGTCTTCATGTCCCGGCAGATGCCGCCGGTCTTTTGTATCGCGCAGAAACACGAGTTCTTGATTCACACTCCAAATTTAGTAGATGCTGTAATGGCGGCTTCACATCCCTTGGCAACCATTACACCTATATTGGTATTAGAAAGACAGAAAAAACACAAGAAAACAATAAGGCAATATGACTGTTGGGTTTAACAGGCTGAAAACAGGGGATTAACGGTGAGCTTTTATTGATATTAGTAAGACAGAATACACATGATCAATATATAAGCATATAATATTTACTTTCGGCGAAGACGAAAAAGTATTTGTGCGGGACGGGTGGATTGCCCACGCTGGTGGCTTGACTGCTTGAAAGACGAAGCCACTCACTGCGAGGCCTCACGCCGGAACGGCCTGGCCATCACGCTCCGGGAAGCGCTGGCTGTGCTGGCGTTCGGCGTGGCCGTGGCCCTGGCGGCCAACCGGCTTTCGCCCCGTGGTCTCACGCTGACCCGGAATTATTTCCCCGGCGGAAACGCTAGGCCAGCGCCTCCGGCCGCTGCGACCGCTTCACGCCAGAACACCAACCACCCGGCGACACCTGCGCCGGCTGAACTTCTGGCAGCGCAGTTGAAGGAGCACGGGCTGCAATTGATTGACGGTTCCACGGCGGCGCAGCTTTTTCACGATCCCCGCGGCCAGCAGGGCAAGATCGTGTTTATCGATGCCCGCGACGAAGCACATTACCGCGCCGGACATGTTCCCGGCGCCTATGAGTTTGATCCCTATCACCCGGAAAAATATTTTCCGACGGCGCTTCCGCCGTGCCGGGCGGCGGAACAAATCGTGGTTTACTGCCATGGCGGGGATTGTGACGACAGTGAATCGGCCGCCCTGCTGCTCCGGGACGTCGGGATTGCCTTGAACAAGTTGTTGATTTACGGCGGCGGCATTACGGAGTGGACCTCCAACCACTGGCCGGTTGAAACGGACGAGCGAAACAGCGGCCAACCGGCCCCGCCGGCCAGATGAATGCCAACTCCTCATTGCGGAGCCGGGTTGCCGCCGATCTTTTTGCCGTCATCGCGCGCTGGCTGCTGGGCGCAGCCTTCGTTTATCTGGGGTTGAACAAGGCGCTTCACCCGGTCGAATTTTTGAAGCTGATGCGGCAATACGACATGGTGGAAAGTTCCCTGGGATTGAACTCTGCGGCTGCGATCCTGCCCTGGTTTGAGGTTTTTTGCGGATTGTTGTTGCTGGCGGGGGTGGCCGTGCGGGGAACGGCCTTGATGCTGGTCCTGATGCTGGTGCCGTTTACGATCCTGGTGTTCCGGCGCGCGCTAGCCATTCAATCGGCGCTGGCAATTCCATTTTGCATGATTAAATTTGATTGCGGCTGCGGTACCGGCGAGGTCTTTATCTGCCGCAAGCTGCTGGAAAACCTTTTTTTCATCGGGCTGTCCCTCTGGTTGCTGCCGGGCCATGGGCGAAGGTTTTGCTTCCGGCACACCTTGTAATCACCGGATGCCTGGCTGGCCGGCAGGATGTTTCTCCAATGCCGGCTAGGGATCCTTCTCGGAACGTCGGCGGGCACGTTCGCGGGCCTTTTGCAACGCTTCAATGGCGGTTATCTCCTCTGCCGGTTTTGCCGGGGTTGATTGGGGAATGGCAGGCGGAGGGGAACCTGGCAGAGCAGGTTCATTTCCAGGCCGGACGGGTGCGGCGGTTTGTCGTGGCGGTTTGCGAACCAGCCAGGGGAAAGCCGGTTTCGTAGCGCGGACGGGCTCGGCCACCGGGCCGGCCGGTTCCGGTGCGGTAGCCAGGGCGGGATTTTTACGCGTCCAGGGCCGCAGCAACCAGCCGGTGCGGCGCTCGAAAATCTCCAGCAGGAACAGAATGGTCCCCGCCACCAGAAGCCACGGTGCCAGCGCGACATAACGCGACCGGATCGGCAGCTCGGCCCAAATCTTTGGGATTTCAATTCTTTCCCCGCCGCCGGTGGTAGTGGCGATTTGGGCCAGCGCCGTGGCACCGCGGCCCGGCTGGTCGGGGGCAAATTCCGGGGAATAGGGCAGGCAGGCCGGCGGCAGGGTCACCGGCTGTTGACCCGGGATTTCAATCGTGTTCAAAACGGTTTCGTCTCCGGCAATCGGAATGGCGGCCTCCAGCAGGTCGGCGTTTTTCCACTGTAACGTCATGGTTTCCTTGACGGGAGCAACTCCGGGTTGCCCATGCAAAATCAAAGCCCGCGGCAACGGGGCAAATGGGTCCGCCTGGCGTTCCGGGTCGAGATGCAATTGCACAAAACAGAGGCCGTCCCGCACCTGCTGCGTCAGCAACAGTCCGTCGGGCAGCGGCCGGCGCTTGCCGGCGGCCCAGCGCGCGAGGGTGGCATAAAATTCCCCGGCCTGGCTCCATTTTGCGAAATCACCGCTGAATTTTCCGTCCGCCTCGCCCAGGAAACACAGCACCCGGCCGTTGCCCGCATTCCACGAGGCCACCACCGGGGCGGTGTATTCGTCGCCCGTCACCGCGGCGAGATTGGCTTCGGGACGGAGGTAGCAAAGATTATAGCCGCCCAGTTGCGGTGGAGTGGCCACGGGCGGTGAGCCGAGGAGCGAGTAGCCGGCGGTGATCTGGACCGGCGTGGGCTGGTCCACAAAGGTGCTCCGCGCGACGGTAAACGTGTCCTGCGCGAAGATGCGGGGAATTTCATCCGGGTTGTCGCTGAAATAACAATCGCCGCCGCCCCGTCGCGCAATGTCCTTGAGCAGGTTGGCGTCGCAGTCGTGCTCCGTGCCGAGACCCACCACGCTGACCGTCACGCCGGCTTCGTGAAGCTTGTCCACGATTTCCTCGTAATGCGCCGATTGCTCCGAATCCGAGGCGTCGGCAAAAAGGATGATGTGCCGTGTCTGGGCCTGGGCGGAGGAAATCATCCGGGCCGAGGCTACCAGCGCCTCGTAGATGTAAATGCCGCCGCCTTCCGAGCCGATCGCCAGAATCTTGCTGCGGTAGGCCTGGTTCTTTTCCACGGTGTCCAAGGGCACGATTTCATGTGGGGTGGTATCCACGGCGAACACGCCGATTTCATCCATCGGTGAAAGCAAATCCAGCACCTGCACGGTGCCGAGGTCGGCCAGGTCCATTTTGATGCGTCCGCCTCCGGCCGGCATGGACATGCTGCCCGAGCGGTCCAGCGCCACCACGACTGCCAGGTTCAACTTGCGATGTTCCCGGCGCATTTCCATTGAGACCGGCATGATGCGTTCCAGTGGTGACTTGTAATATCCGCCCGGCCCATACGATTTTTGTCCCCCGGTCATGGCCAGACCACTGCCGGTATCCTCCACCCAGGCCGCCAGGGTTTCCATGCCGCTCATGCCGATCTGTCCGGCGGGGACGTTTTCGATCAACACCGCCTGGAACCGGGACAATTCCTCGAGCGACCAGCGGCACTCCTCGGGTTTTTTGCCGGTCACCTCGACGCCGCCCGAACGCAACAATTTCACCAGGCCGGAACCGTCGCCGGCGGCCTAAACGACGAGGAGGGTACGCGAACCTTCGACGCCAACCAATGCCCGGGCCTGGTTGTTTTCGGGAACCGGGTCCTCCGGGTTTCCCTGG
>Ga0265336_10001442_pt1 | contig 10838 bp, 10 predicted proteins | sample 42119metaG_FD_193583 | JGI IMG/M metagenome (GOLD analysis project Ga0265336, IMG submission 193583) | Rhizosphere microbial communities from Carex aquatilis grown in University of Washington, Seatle, WA, United States - 4-21-19 metaG | ecosystem: Host-associated > Plants > Roots > Rhizosphere...
GTCTTGAGCTCGTGGCTCACCGAGAGGAGGAAGTTCCGCTCCGCTTCCTGGGCGCGCTGCAACTGATCGACGAGGGCGTTGAACGCGACGGCGAGTGTCGCGATCTCCGTGGCACCCTCGACCGGCACCGGTTCCGGATGCGTGCCGCCGGTGAGCGTGCGAGCGGCCGTCGCAATCCGGTCGACGGGACGCGAGATCCGGCGTGCGACGAGGAAGGCGGCCACCGCGGCGAGCAAACCGCCGGCGCCCGCCGCGATGAGTAGCCCCCAGACGTACGACGACAGCAGCGAGGTGGCGGCGCTCTGTGGCCGGAGAACGACGAAGTAGCTGCCGGGGTTCAGGCTGTACGCGCGGGCCGCGAAGTAGTAGTCGCTGCCGTTATAGGCCAGCGTCCCATCCACTGCCTTCTTGTGCAAGAGCAGAATCTGGGCGGGCTCCGGCACGATCGTGGCCGCGAGCGGCGTCGACACGGCGAGCTCGCCCTGCGGCTTGAAGAACCGGCGCAAGTGGTTGAGACTGTTCTGCGGCGAGATTGCGGTGCTAACCGACGGCGCGATCAGGTCGGCCTGATGGGAGAGATCCTGGAGCGCCGCCTTCTCCACCGCGCGCCGGGTCAGGACAAGACCGAGCCCGATCGTCAGCGAGACGCAGATGATGACGACGACCCCGATCGCCTGGAAGAGCCGCGAGCGGAGACTCGCGCCGCGCATCAGCTCTCCGGAACGAGCTTGTAACCAGCGCCGCGCACGGTCCGGATCCCTTCCGCGTCCCCGAGCTTGCGGCGCAACTGCGCGACGTGCATGTCCACCGTGCGCGTGCCGCCGGGGTACGTCATCCCCCACACGAGATCGAGCAGCCGCTCTCGCGACAGGACGATTCCCGGGTGCTCGAGGAAACAGGCGAGCAGATCGAACTCCTTGCTCGTGAGCTCGACGGGCGCGCCGCCGACGGTCACCTCATGCGAGTCGCGGCGAACGACGATCTCGCGCGCCGACAACACCTCGTCTTGGTTGCGCTGCTCGGAGCGGCGGAGGATCGCCTTGATCCGCGCCGACAGCTCCCGCGGCGAGAACGGTTTGGCGACGTAGTCGTCGGCGCCGATCTCGAGCCCGGCCACGCGATCGGCCTCCTCATCGCGTGCCGTGAGCATGATGATCGGCACGCTCGAGCCCGCGCGGATGCGGCGACAGACCTCGAAGCCGTCGATTCCCGGCAGCCCGATGTCGAGCACGACGAGGCGAACGGGATGCTGGCGAAGCTCGGCCATGGCGCCCTCGCCCGATCGGAGCCAGACGACGCGCCAGCTGTCCTGCTGCTCGAGGTACTGCTTGACGAGACGACCGATCGAGTCGTCATCCTCGACAAGCAGGAGAACTCCCCCGGTCCCGCGAGCGCTCATCAGCCGTCAGGATAGGCGGTGGGTCAGCCGGGCGGCGCGGGGCGGAGGGCGAGGCCGCTGCCGGCCTTGCCGCGCTTCTCGATCCACACCGTCTTCGCGGAGCCACCGTTCGCCGGCCACAGCACGACGACCCGCCAACCCGTCCCCAGCGCGCCGACGGGAACGACCTTGCCGGAGGTTCCGGCGTTGACGACCGTCGACGAGGACACCTTGATCGGCTGAACGCGCCCCCCGTCGCCGACGTTGGCCTCGTGAATCGTCAGGAGCACCGGCGTGGCCGAGACGACCGTGCCACGGTCGAGGTTCCACACCGCACCGGTGTTCTCCAAGACCGTCGAGCGCACCATGTTCTTCCCGAACAGCGTCGCGAGGACGGTCGGGTTGATCCCAAACGCGCCCTGCGCGAGCCAGAGCGCGGCGTTGAGGGTCACGAGGACGGCTGCGAGAATGAGGAAACGCCTGCTACGCATGGTCGGATTGTGGGGCAATTCGACGTCGCGTGGGGTAAATCCCCTGTAAAACGGCGGAGACGGCTCAGGTGGTCGTGTATTCAGGCCCGGAGCCGCCCTCGGGCGGAGTCAGGCGGCCGCCCTTCGCCGTGATCGCGCCGCACTGGACGCAGTTCGACGGCGCGACTTCGACCGTCACCGTGCCGTCGTCGTTCTCTGCGCCGACCTCGTACACGTGCGCGGGGCACATCGCGGCCCACATTCGCGCGACGTCCGCGGGCACTCTCCGCTCGATGCGGATGTGGTTCGGCTGGTCATCGCGCGTCTTGTTCCCGGAGGCGAAAACGGAGGACAGCTTGTCGAACGTGAGCTTCCCATCCGGCGCGGGATAGCTCTTGGCGCGGCCGGTCGTGATGAGCGAGGCGTCGGCGTCCGGCTCGGCCTCGCGCCGCCCGACCGCCATGCGCCCCTTCGAGACGGTCATCGCGCTCGCGAACGCTCCGCCGACGAAGAAGCCACGCTGGAACACCTGGCGCATGTCGCGCACCTCGCGCAGGTCCTTCCAGATGAAGCTCTTGCGGATCGCGTCGTCGTAGGACGAAAGCGCGGTCGCCGGCGTCTCACCGCGCTGAAGCGCGCGGAACGCCGCCTCCGCTGCGAGCCGGCCCGATTCGATCGCGTAGTGGACGCCCTTGAGGCGTGGGATGTTGACCATCCCCGCGCCGTCGCCGCAGAGCAGCAGCCCGGGTGCATGGAGCTTGCTCGGCAGCGAGTGAAAGCCGCCGCTCGGGATCGTCTTCGCGCCCCACTCGAGGCGCTCGCCGCCCGCGAGGATCTTGCGGATCTTCGGGTGCGTCTTGAGCTCCTGGAGGAGGTCGTGGACGGAGAGGTCGGAATCGCGGTAGTCGAGCCCGACGACGAGTCCGACCACGACCTTGTCGTCGCCGAGCGGATAGATGAACGAGCCGCCGAACTCGCGATACTTTGCGCCCGCTCGAAGCGGCCAGCCCATCGTGTGGACGATCGTCTTCAGTGGCTTCGCGACCTTCCACACCTCTTTGACGCCGAGCTCCCAGACCTGCGGCTCGGCGCCGCGCAGGCCGAAGCGATCGATGGCGACGCCTGTGAGGTGGCCCTGCGTCCCCTCGGCGAGAACGGTGACCTTGGCGACGAGGTCGGAGCCGGGCTCGAAGTTCGGCAGCTCCTGTCCCTCGCGTCCTCGTCCCTTGTCGCCGGTGCGGACGCCAACGACGCGGCCGTGGTCGACGAGGAGCTTCTGCGCTGCGGTTTCCGGGAGGATCATCGTCCCGCCGTCCTCCGCCTTGTCGGCGAGATAACGGCCGAGCTGCGACAGGGAGAAGATCCAGTTGCCGTGGTTGCGCATCGGCGGGGGCGGCGGGATGCGGAGCGCGTTGCGCTTCGTCAGGACGTAGACCGCCTCGCCCGGCACTTCGCCGTACGACGGGAGGTCCTCCATCCGGAAGCCCGCGCCGAAGAGGCGGCGCAGGCCGCGCGGATCGACGACGGCGCCGGAGAGGAGATGCGAGCCCGGCTGCTTGCCCTTCTCGAGGAGCGCGACGGGGACCTCACCGAGCCGCTCCGCCGTTTCCGGGTCGCCTTCGAGGAGCTGGTTGAGACGAATCGCGCACGCGAGGCCCGCCGGGCCGGCGCCCGCGATGAGGACTCCGACCTCGATCCGCTCGTCGGCTGGGTCGGTAGGCGGCGCGACGAAGTCGGAGGCGGCGAACGGCGGCGGGAAGTTGCTCGGGCGGCTCATCCGCGTGCGCGGATCAGCTCGACGAGCTTCGGGACGATCTCGTGGACGTCGCCGACGACGCCGAGGTCGCTGAAGTCGAAGATCGGCGCGTTCGCGTCCTTGTTGATCGCGACGATCGTGCCGGAGCTCTGCATGCCGACCTTGTGCTGGATCGCGCCGGAGATGCCGAGCGCGACGTAGAGCTTCGGCGAGACGGTCTTCCCGGTCTGGCCGATCTGCGCCGAGTACGGGTACCAGCCCGCGTCGACGACCGCGCGCGTCGCTCCAACCGCGCCGCCGAGCGCCTGCGCGAGGTTCTCCGCGAGGGAGAAGTTCTCGGCCTGGCCGAGCCCGCGGCCGCCGGCAACGATCACGTCGGCGTCCTCGATGTTCACGCCGCCCGACTCCGCGGCGTCCTGAGCGACGAGCTTCAGAGCGGTCGAGTGTGCCGCGTACTGAGGAGAGACGTCGACGACCTCCGGCTCACCGCCGCCCGTCTCCGTCGCGTCGAACGAGCCGGCGCGGAAGAGGGCGAGTCGCGGCGTGCTCGTCCAGCCGACGTCGACGTAGACGGAGTCCTGCAGCGCGGGGCGCTTGCCGATCAGCTCGCCTCCCTGGAGCTCGACGTCCGCGAGGTCCCAGTTGAGCCCGGCGTCGAGACGCGCGGCGAGGCCGGCGGCGATATCGGCGGCGAGGACGGAGTTTGCAAAGAGGACGGTGTCGTAGCCGCCGTCGGCGACGACCTGCGCGATGACGTCGATGCGCGGCTGCGGGAGCGGTTGCGCCACCTCCGCGTCCTCGCACGCCCAGACCTTCGCCGCGCCGTAGCGGCCAGCCTGCCCGGCGAGGCTCCTCGCGCCGTCGCCGGCAATCACGGCGTCGGCGCCACCGAGCGACGCGGCCTTCGCGAGCACGCCGAGCGCGCCCTTCTGGATCGTGTCGCCGTGGTGCTCGAGGAAGACGAGCGTGCTCATCAAGCGCTCCTCCGGCCGGTGGCAGCCACCGTCACGAAAGCCTCGCAAGAGCGCAACGAATCACCAACAGCCCACGCAACCAAGCCGGCAGAGCTCGTCACAAAGTCGTAAGTGGCTGCCACCGGCCTCAAATGAGCCTCTTCTCCGCGAGGAAGTCGACGATTGCCTGCGCGGCGTTGCCGTCGTCTTCGATCTTGCGCGCGTCGCCCCGTGCGGGCGGCGTGCCGAGCGCGAGGACGGTCGTGCGCGAGCCGACCTCCCCCACGTCGCCTGCGTCGATGCCGAGGTCGGCGAGCGAGAGAACGTCCTGCTGCTTCTTCTTCGCGCCCATGATCCCCTTGAGCGACGGATATCGCGGCTCGTTGATCGCGTCGCTGACGGCGACGACGGCAGGGAGCGGCGCCTCGATCGTGTCGTAGCCGAACTCCGTCTGCCGCTTCGCGCGGAGCGAGCCGCCGTCGACGGTCAGTTCCATCGCCTGGGAGACGACCGGCCGGCCGAGCCGCTCGGCGACCGCCGCCCAGAGCACGGCGCCGTCGGCGTCGGAAGCCTGCTGACCGAAAAGCACGAGATCCGGCTCCTCCTTCGCGAGCGCCGCCGCGAGCAGACGGCTCGTCGCGACGAGGTCGGATCCCGCGGCCGCGTCGTCGGAGACGAGCAGCGCGCGGTCGGCTCCCATCGCGAGCGCCTTACGCAGCGAGTCGAGTGCCTTCTGCGGGCCGAGCGAAACGGCGACGACCTCGGTGTCGGAGTCGCCCTTGAGCCGCAGCGCCTCCTCGACGGCGTTCGCGTCGAAGTGGTTGAGCGCGCCTTCGCCGGAGCGGTCGAGCCGCTTCGTGCCCGGATCGATGCGACTTGTCCCTTCCGGGACGTGCTTCACGCAGACGGCGATCTTCATCGGGCGGGACTCTAGTCGCGTGACCCGCCGCGTGATTCACATACGCGCGGCAAGCGAAAGCACATCCCGGACGAACCGCCGCGTCTGCCGGTACACGCCGCGGGTCCGCACCGCGCGCTCACCCTGATACCAGCCCGCGAGCGCCAGCCGTTCGTTGCCGCCGAAGTCGTCGAGCAGGTGGCGGAGATAGGCGACGCCGACGTGGATGTTCCCGCTCCGCCCGTGCCGAACGCGATGCCCGATCAGCACCTTCTCGACGAATCGCCACGTGTACGGCTCCACTTGCATGATCCCGCGCGCGCCCGTCGAGGAGACGAGCCGGTTGTTGTAGCCCGACTCCATCCACGCGAGGCCACGAACGAGATGGACGTTCACGCCGTAGCGCGCGGCCCAGTGGTCGAGCAGAGCCTGAACGGAGCTGATGGTTCCGACGCGGCGGACACGGGGCGCGCGACCGGCGAGTGCGGCACGCGTCATCGGACCGACGATGCCGTCGGCGGAGAGGTGCGCGCGGCGCTGGAAACGCCGGACGCCGCGCAGCGTTCGTCGGCCGAAGTGCCCGTCCACTGGGACCGCGATCCCGTGGCGGACGAGGAGGTACTGGAGGACGGCAACGTCCCAGCCGACGTTGCCCCGCGTGAGCAGCCGCTTTCCGTAGAGCGGACGGCCAAGTGCGCCGAGCGCGACCCGAGTGCGGCGACCGGCTCTGCCGGTGACGCGGAGGTGGTGCGCGAGCTGGAAGTTGCGGACGCCCTGAATCGTGAGCGGCCCACGGATCGCGTCGATCGCGCCGCCGTACAGGCCCTTCGCGCGCAGCGCGACCTGCAGCCCGGCGACTTGCGGGTTACGGCCGGCGAACGCAACAGGCGCCGCTGCGGCAGCAATGGTTGCCGCGCCAACGCAGAGGAGAACGCTCACGCGCATCGGACCAGCGAAATACGCGCCGGCGGCGGCGAATCCTGCTCGTTCTGGGCGCTACCGGCCGGTGAACTTCGGCGGGCGTTTCTCGGCGAAGGCGGCGAGGCCCTCCTTCGCGTCCTCGCTCGCGAAGAGATCGCCGAACTCCTCGGCCTCGCGCTCGAGCGCGCCGGGCGAAAGGTTGAGGAGCCGCTTCGCGACGCCGAGCGCGACGGGGCTCTTCTCCGCGAGCTTCTGCGCGACGCCGAGCGCGTGATCGAGGACGGGATCGGCGATCGCGCTCACGAGTCCGATCCGTAGCGCTTCCTCCGCGTCGATCATCCGGCCGGTGAGGACGAGTTCCTTTGCGACGCCGAGGCCACAGACCCGCGCGAGGCGCTGTGTGCCGCCCCAGCCGGGGACGATGCCGAGGTCGATCTCCGGCTGGCCTAGCCGGGCGCGGCTCGACGCGTAACGGATGTCGCAGCCGAGCGCAAGCTCGCAGCCGCCGCCGAGCGCAAAGCCGTTGATCGCGGCGATCGTCGGCTTCGGCATCTCCTCGAGCAGCCGCGCCGCCTCGTGGCCGAGCGCGCCCCAACCCTTGGCACCGTCCGGCTCGAGGCCGCCCATGTACTTGATGTCGGCGCCCGCGACGAAAGCCTTCTCCCCCGCGCCCGTGAGGACGACGACACGGGCTGCGTCGTCGGCGGCGAGCTCACGGAGACGGTCACGGAGCTCGGTCAGCGTCTCGACGTTGAGCGCGTTGAGCGCGTCCTGGCGGTCGATCGTGACGAGCGCGACGCCGCCGTCGTTGGCGACGAGGACGCTCACGCTGCCGCGCCGACCGCGCCGCGGATGAACTCGACGATCTCGCCCGTCGGCGCGCCAGGCCCGAAGACGCCGGCGACGCCGAGCTTCTTCAGCTCCGCTGCATCGTCGTCGGGAATCGTGCCGCCGACGGTGACGACGACGTCGTCCGCTCCCTCGGCGCGCAGCAACTCGATGATCTTGGGGACGAGCGTCATGTGCGCGCCGGAGAGGATCGAGATGCCGACCGCGTCCGCATCCTCCTGAATCGCCGTCTCGACGATCTGCTCGGGCGTCTGGTGGAGGCCTGTGTAGATGACCTCCATGCCGGCGTCGCGAAGCGCGCGGGCGATGATCTTCGCGCCGCGATCGTGCCCGTCGAGGCCCGGCTTCGCGACGACGACGCGGATCTTTCCGGCCATGGTGCTGAGCCTAGCTCGAATCCGGGCTTTCTACTCACGGAGCCGGCGTGGGAGACCCGTACCGTTTTGCGGAGAGCACAACATCGACGCGTCGACATCGACGCGATAGCGGAGGTGACCCAGAAATGAGAGCCGTGTCCATGGTGGCGGCAGCGGGCGCCACGGCGTTGTTGCTGGGGATGATCGTGACAATCCCGGGCGCCGCGTCCGCGAGCACCAAGCACACCACGTCCGTGACGTTCGGGACGATCAACAACTTCGACGTGTTCAACGACACCGGGCAGGTGACGAACGGATTCGAGATCGAGCTCGACGGCGTGACCAGCGCCGACATCACCTACACCTTTGGTGCGCCGTATGAGCGGTACGGCAACCCGACCATCACACCGATCACCGGGGGCGTCGACGTCATCTACGCGAGCCCTTGGGACTCGGTGGCAAAGACATTCACGCAGGGGACGCCGATGGCCCCCACCCCGATCCAGCCGACGGCCGGCCACCAGTGCTGGACGGGCGGCTCGGCGACCTACCCGACCGCGGGCTGCGAGCACTTCGGCCTCGGCCTGGCGGCCAATCCAACCAACGTCGTGTACCAATGGCTCGTCGCCGACCCCGTCAACCAGGGCAAGCTCATGCCCATCGGCGGCGGAGTGCCGATCCCGGCGCCGCAGTGGAGCACCACACCGGCCCCGCCGGGTCCCAATCCGCACCCGGTTATCCATGCCGTCGCCCCGGCACCCGAGCCCGATGTAGGGCAGCAACTCGGCGACGCGATCTGGGTCAAGGTGTACATGCATCAGGCGACGTCCGCTTCGGACCTCAACCACCTGGTCTCGGGCGACAGCCAGGTCCCCGAGTCGGCGGTTGAAGTCGAGACCGGTTGGCTGCTCATCCAGGGCGGCGTCGGTGGCGGCCTCCAGACGGAGCTCGCCAACGGCGACCAGCTCGGCCCCAACAACCACTCGGTCGTTCGCAAGTACCAGTTCTTCAAGTACACGGGGCCGTACAACTCTGAGAACCATGAGGCCACGCCCGTGAACGACTCGCAGCCCTCAGCCGGCGAGCGCGGGAACCTGATCGGCAACCAGATGGCGGGACTGAACCTCGCTGTTGCCGGGAAGATCCCGGGGGATCGCGTGCGGCCCGTCGCGTTCTTCGTCAAGAAGCCGCCGCTGACGACCACGGCGACGAAACCGACGTTCCAATTCCGGGCCACCGACGACGTGAGCCTGACGTTCAAGTACTTCTGCTCGCGCGACAAGAAGATCCCGTCGCGCTGCACGAACCCGATCACGTACAGCGGCCTCGCCAAGGGAGCGCACACGCTCTCCGTCTATGCCGTCGACAAGGCCGGCAACCCGTCGAAGGCGCTGTTCTACCGCTGGACGATGAAGTAGGAGCGTGCTCTAGGCACGGCGGCTCGGGCCTCCTAATACGGGAAGCCCGAGCCGCCGACTGCCCAGAAGTCCGTCGCCGAGACGGCAGCGATTCCGAAAAGGGAATTGCTGGCTCGAGGCACTGTCCGCAAGAGCGTCCACGAGCGGCCATCCCAGTGCTCGGCGAGAGTCTTGGCCCCCTGGCGTGAGCCGACGGCCCAGACATCGGTCGGCGAGGCGGCGCTGACAGCGGTCAGCTCGCCGGAGACCCACGGACGCGGCACCCGGACCATGCGCCAGCTGTGACCGTCCCAATGCTCGATTAGTGGCGGGGAGTGTCGTTTCCTCTCAAACTGGCCGACGGCCCAGACGTCGTTGGCGTTGATGGCGACGACCCCGCTGAGCGTGCCGCCCGTCCGGGCCGGCAGTGGGCATGTCACCAGCCTCCACCGGAGGCCGTCCCAGTGGAGAACCAAGGGGCGGTCTCGGGGGAGCTCAGGATGGTAGGCGGGAATTTCGCGGTCGCCGACAGCCCAGATGTCATTCGCGGAGATCGCTGATATTGCGCGCAGGTCATCATTGCCGACCGGGAAGGGGCTGCGCACCTGCCGCCACCTAAGCCCGTTCCAGTGCTCGATCAGCGGCTTGCTATCCCACTCGCGCGCGGGCTCCCAGCCGACAACCCACGCGTCACGCGGCGAGATGGCGGCGACCCCCAAAAGTTCCGACCCGTCAGTCTTCACGCCTCCGACCAGCCTCCACCGCAATCCGCCGTAGTGCTCGATCATCGCCCGTTGGTGTCCCCGGCCGACCGCCCACACGTCCTTCGGGGAACTCGCCGAGACGGCCCCGAACCAGGCGTCGGAGTAGGCGGCGTTGGGGTTCGGTCCCCGCAGCAGGAACGTCTTCCATGACCGGCCGTCGAAGTGCTCGGCGTACGGCCTCCCGTCCGTTTCGAACCACACGTAGGAGCCGACGGCCCAGACGTCGTGGGCCGAGGTCGCCGTGACCGCCGCAAGGTCCGCGTCGGTGGGCGCACCCTTGATGCGAGTGACCTTCCAGATAGAACCGTTCCAGTGCTCGATCAACTGTGCGTCGCCGCTGAAAGCCTGGTCGGAAGCCACGCCCGCGGGGACCGCCACACAGAGAGCTACCGCAAGCGCCAGCCCTAGAAGACGGGCGTTTCTCGCCAGGTTCCCCATACGTCGCGCAGAGCGTCGCACATTTCGCCCATCGTCACGTACGCGCGGGAGGCGTCCATGATCGGCTCCATGAGGTTGCGGCCCTCGACCGCGGCGTCCTCCTTGAGGCGCGCGATCGCCGCTTCCGCCGCGGCTGAATCGCGCGAGGCCCGAACCGCCTGCACTCGCTCGATCTGCTTCGTCTCGAGCGCCGGGTCGATGCGGAGAAGCTCGATCGGCTGCTCCTCCTCGAGCTGGTACCGGTTGACGCCGACGATGACGCGCTCGCCGCGCTCGACCTCCGCCTGGTAGCGGTAGCTCGCCTCCGCGATCTCGCGCTGCTGGAAGTTCTGCTCGATCGCGGGGATGACGCCGCCGAGCTCCTCGATCTGCTCGAAGTAGTCGTACGCCTGCCGCTCGAGCTCGCTCGTCAGCTGCTCGAGGTAGTAGGAACCGCCGAGCGGGTCGATCGTGTTCACGACGCCGGTCTCGTGCGCGATCACCTGCTGCGTCCGAAGCGCGAGCCGAACCGCGTGCTCGGTCGGCAGCGCCAGCGCTTCGTCGAACGAGTTCGTGTGGAGCGACTGCGTCCCGCCCAGGACGGCAGCCAGCGCCTCGATGGCGGTACGGATGAGGTTCACCTCCGGCTGCTGCGCCGTGAGCGATACGCCGGCGGTCT
>Ga0265336_10001452_pt1 | contig 10806 bp, 15 predicted proteins | sample 42119metaG_FD_193583 | JGI IMG/M metagenome (GOLD analysis project Ga0265336, IMG submission 193583) | Rhizosphere microbial communities from Carex aquatilis grown in University of Washington, Seatle, WA, United States - 4-21-19 metaG | ecosystem: Host-associated > Plants > Roots > Rhizosphere...
ACTTGTGGTTTTTCCGTGTGCCCGCGGGCAATATCATTGAATTCATTGCCAAACACTCGGATCTCATGATCTCACCCCTGGCCCTGGGCTACCTCTTGGTACCCAATTGGACGCAATGGCCCCCCGAGGAACAAAACAAGTTTTACCAAGCCCTTTCCATGGCCTTGTGCGGCGGGGATCGGAAATCCATTATTTCTGCGTTGAACGGCGTGGGACGGTTTGTTCCCCAGGGTGCCACCGTGGGCATTACCTTTGCCGGTTACATACGCGCCTTGATGACCAACCACATGGATGACCAATTGCGTCAAACGGTGCGCCATGCCCAAATCTATGCACACTTTCCCTTTTGGGCCACTAAAAAGGTGGTGGGCCTTTCGGCGTCCATGGCCGTGCAAGGCATTGAATTGCTGATGCACACCACGGGTGCCATTTACCTCCATTTTCTTTTGGACACGGCCACGTTGATTCGCATGGAGAAAGACATTCAACAAGCCTTGGCGATTCTCGTGGAATCCCCCGGCCGTATCAATGAAGACACCACGCGGAGCGACGCGCAAATGGCCGCGGCCGTGCGCACACCTTCCTCCGTCTTGAATGCCACGATGGATGCCGCGTTTGCGGCCATGCCCGCGGGCCATGCGCCCCATCCCGCCCTCTTGCAAGCCGTGACGGCATTGACACCGGATCGGCCACCCATTTGGTCCCATCCGGGTTTCATTGACCAGGTCAAGCGCTATGCCCTGCATCAATTACGGTCCAATACGGAATGGATCACGCGTTCATTGATTCCCGCCTCGGGTGCATTGCCCAACGCCCAATTCCGCGCCGTTCATCAAAGCATGATCCATGGCCTCACGGAACAGGTAAATAATTCAATGTGGATTGGGAACGTTCATGCATGCCTTTTAGGCCACGGTCCGAGCGGCCACTCAACCTGGCTTAATGGCCACGCTTCAATCCCATCAAGGTAAGCATCATGGATTGGATCGATGCGTACACGAACGGTTGCGTTCAAGGCACCCTTTTGGATGACTTGGCGGCAGTCAACGTCGTGGCCTTGACACGGGCGGAATCGGACACGGGTGCAGGTGTGTACACGCCCGCGCAGCGACAAGCCATCGAAACGGAGATTCGTCTCTTGAATACCACGGACGACACGGATTGGCGCATCACCACCACGCTCTCCTGCGTGGAAACCATGGACAAGGCCCTGGCGCATCCCACGGCTGATGCCTCTGCTCCCTCGGCGGGAACCGTCAAGGAAATGGGTAAGCGACATTCGTGCTATCACGAATATCGTCACTTACGTGACGATCATAGGTAATCTCCTGGCCGATGAGGTGCTTCCTGTCTTGTCTCAACAAGTCGACACCTTGACGGGGCGCGCACCACCTTCTGTGACTGTATCCAGCCCCGCTTTGATTCAGCGCATGATCACCCGCTCTCAAACCGTCAATAAGGTTTAATGTCAATCGTGTAAACTAGTCTCATCAAATAAGCGTGTGGGTGTGGGAAGCGTGCTGATTTCCATGGCACGGGGTCGTCGCACGCGCCGTGGCGCGCCCGTCATGATGGGTGGTTTGTATTGCAATGCCTTGGGGGGTGTCAAGGGAGGATCAAAGGCGGACGTCTGCCAACCCATGGCATGGCATTGTTCGATGGCGCGCTGAAAGGTGCTGAGTTTGTCTTTTTCACTGGTCTCCATTTTCCCATGAGCTGGAAGGATGGGGTTCACGAAACCTTGCGCCATTTTTATGCATGATGTCCGTATTCATGGATGATGCTAAAAGATTTGAACGGGGTTAAAACCCCAAGTGACCCACGGACAACCTTGCATCATGGACGAGGCGCCTGTTCAACGGGATTGGCGCGGGTACACGGCGCATGTCACGGAAAAGAACCGTCAGCTTTACCTGTGTCTGCGTCCACCCGCACCTGAACCCTCGCCCATGGTGATGGCCTTGCAAAATGAACTGGCATTCGTGCGGAAAGAGTTGCACCTGCGTGACTTGCAATTGGCCCAGCTCACGGAATATAATCGCCTCCTCGAACATCAGTATCGCCAATATATCCAAGTGACACGTCAACGGTTGGCCACCTACGCACCCGAACCCCCCTATCCAATTGTGTCGTCGCCCGTTCGAATCCATTTATTGAATCAGGATCAAACGTAAAAGAAATGAGCCTTGTTTGCGTGTGATTCCTTGAGAAAGGCCTCGAATTCAATCCATTGCATCCACCGCTCACGAATAGCCGTGACATGGTGATGCCCGTTCTGGTATCGAATCACCGATTGTTGTTCCACGTACGTGGTCATGTCTACATCCATTCAATTCTTTTCCTTTTCCCATGAGCATGGCCTTACCGTCAGGTACGGGTTTCTGTGTCCACCCATTGATCATGGGATGGTAGACATCCATAAGGGTTTCCCCTTGACGAACATGAACATACGTGTACAAGACATCGTTTCGTGGAAAGGAGTGATTTAATCGACAGGTGGTCATTGTTAAAAGAAGGAAAAATCAAGGCATTTTTTCTTAATCAAAAAAAAAAGAGGATTTAAGCGGATGGGGTGGCCATGGCCGCAATGCGATCCTCGGTCTCTTGAATGGCCAAGAGGACAAGGGTGGTCGCCTCACGGGCCGTGAGGCGCACCCACTCCTTGCTAGAGAGATGCAGGCGCTCCGTTTCAATGAGATGGCCCACGGCCTGTGCCAATTGTTCGGCGCGGTAAGCGTCCTTGCAGAAGAACGTATTGACCAGCTTGAGGTCAGGCACAAAGGCATGCCCATCGTTCTTGCGCTTGTGCGGATTGCCCGCCAGGCCAATTTTCACGCCTGCACTCACGAAGTGAGTGCAATTTCATTCTTACTTGTAAGATCTAACCTTCACGATAGGGATCGCGCATAATGTAGACATAGGCCATGTTGTGTTTGGGGGCCCAGTCCTTGCCTTGCTCCTTGATCATGTTGTAAATCGCGGATTCACGGTCCAGGATGCGCAGGGCAAAGCGCCATTCTTCATTGGCCCAACCCTCATCGGGCACGGCCACTTGACGGTGCGTGTTGGCACGGGGTTGCTCCAAAACGACATTGGTGGCCACGGCCTTGATTTCCTGCTTGCCAATGCGCGCACGCTTTTCCGTGCCCGTGTCCACATCCGCGCGTGCGCCAGTACTGGATCCCGACGAGCCATTGGACGTGGTACCATTTTCGTCGTCCTTGTCCGTGGAGTCGCCCAGGAGTTTACGCACGGCATCTTCAATGATTTTGCGGGTATTCTCGCGCATGCCTGTATCGCTGGGTTTCTCACACCAGCGACGGAACGAGGTGCGTGTCACGGACATTTGACGGATCCAAGAACGTTCGGAACGGGAGGGGTCGGTGGCTTTCGTGTGAGCCACGTAGCGGGCATAAAGCACATCGCTTGCCGATGAATCCGCCATTCGTGTTGTCTTTGCTAACTTTTTCACGTTTCACCCCGTCGCTATTTAACGACACTCCATCCACGAAGATGAACCACGCATAAAGGTAACGTATGGGTTTCGCTTCCATTCCTTGGATCAGGCATGGATCCCGTGCTGTTTCCCATTGCGGCCACGGGCTTGACCTTGCTCGTGCTTGGTATCTTTTCGTGTTGTTGCTGTAAAGGTTGTTTTTGTGGCACGGTCCAGTGGATCATTTGGTTTTTTGGGATCGGCGTGGCCGTCTTTTTCTGGACACGGATTGATAAGTATGGGTACATGGATCCGGCGGCCCGTTTGGGCGGCCAATTGGCCATCAAGTATGGCGCCCGAATCATCGATCAAGCCAACTTGGTCTATGCACACGGTGGCAATTTCAAGGTCCTCATTTCACCCGAAGCAGTCACGGCCGCTCCACCGGCCGCCATGATTCCCTTGGAAGCCGACGACGATCCCTTGGGCAAGGCCACCCCACAAGACGTGATCATGATTCAATCCATTTTGAAATTGGACGCCTGGGACGACATCCACCGTCATTTTGAAAAGTACCCGACCCTTCCACCTTGGCCCGATAAGCACTTGTCCGAACAAACCCAACGGTTGATCCGGCGCATCGTCAAGCACAACAATTGGCCACGCATCGATTTCTACATGACCCAATACGAACCCGAGGAACTCAAAGCACGGTTCATTGAAGACGTTGATCACGAAACACCGGGTTTCCTCAGTCGCATGCTTCATAATTTTAATGCCGATTCCTCATCATCCTTGAAAAAATAAATGATGTGATAAACCCTTGTTTTCATGTTCCTTTTCACACATACCTGTATGACGGAGGAAGCCCTCTTGGCGTTGGTACCCACGGCCATTGCTCAGCAATGGCCACATGTGCCCTCGGTGGACAAGGATTCTGTGAGGCAAGCCTTGCAGGCATACACGGCACCCCTGGCACCGGCCACTCTTTACGATTTACCGCTTTCCCCCGAACCGGATCCATGGGGTGAACAATGGTTTGCGGCCCAACGCTCCACCGGTGGCAGTGGCGGCGCGGGAATTGTACCGGCTCCGATTGAGATCGTGGAACCCGTCCCCTTTTTGATGCCGCGCACGTCAACGGTGTGGCCGCCCTTGGCTACACCCGTGTTCCCGCCCACGGAAACCCCTCTGTCCTTGACCCAGCAATTGTTTCCCACGCAATACACCTCCTTGGCGTATTCGCCTCAGCGCATCTTGGGCATTTTGCACTCGGGCTGGCACTTGCCCCATCGTTGGACGCAATTGGTCCCTGGACTGGATCATGAAATCATTGACAATGTCTTGCTCCGCTTCACCCCGCCCGAACCCCGGTCCCTGTTCCTGTTGGAACTCTCGGACATTCAGGAGCGTGTGGTGGCGCGGTTCAACGTGGTACCCGGCATCGTTTTTGATGACGTGCCTGGACTCCATGTGCCCCTGACGCCCGCGGACGACGTGGAATACGACACCTTTTGGAGTTTGCTTGTTTCGGATCCCGAGGAACCGGGCCTTTCAACCTCCTCGCGCATGTACCCGGACGGTGACTTGGAGCTCTTGAACGGCAAAATGCAATTCCATGACGCACTCCTTCAACAAATTGGGATTCCCAATGGGTTGGTCAAGTCCATGCGCTTGCGCCTCAAGGATGCCCGCCTCGTCTTCCGTGGCCAAGATGGTCACGTGACCATCGGACACCTCTATCTCGGCTTGATCCCTTTGTAGTCATGGCAACGCAGCTTGACACCGAGAGGCACCCCTGGGCGAATTTACACGTATTTTTCTATTCCACGTATTTTTATGTTCCCGCAAACTTTTTCCACGCAATCAATGTTTTTCTCCATCATTTTATTGAATTTCCAGCTCATTTTTCTTATTTATGACTCATTTTTATAAAATGACGAATAAACAGTGGCGTCATGAATTCATTTTACCTGTATTTCTGACGTATTATTCATTAGGGCGGTACCCTCACTTACGTCAGTAAAGTGACGCAAGAAATTCACCCCTCTTACCATATTAGGAAATTGTGTTCTGGAATGTTCCCCGGGCGTACACCGTAAAATTTTACGGTTTTGCTTTGATTACTCATGTGCGAATCAAATGGGTTTTCCTTACTTTATGACTCATTTTTCATCATTTCCAACTCAGAACCGTAAACTACCTCACGTCATCAATGTGCATGCACCATGATTCTGACGTATATTCGTAAAAGTTATTTTTAGAAAAGTGCCCATACCTGACGTCATCAATGTGCATGCACCATCATTCTGACGATTTTCTCCATTTTACGGTGTATAAAAACACTTTTTACTTCCATGAAAATGATTTTACAACTATCGGCTCATTTTGAATGATTGTTTTCGTGAGCATGGTCTTTAAGAAAGTTGAAATAGTTTTTTATTGTGTTTCAATGATTTGCATATGAATACAATGAGCCCTATTTTAATTTTGGGTGCATTGGCTTCTTTTTTACGCATGTTACGGTTTCTACATGAACAAAAATCACTTTTTTGGCACGAGTAATATCATGATTTTTATACATTCGGTACAGATCCCTGATTTTTATCAAAATTGAACATCCATGAAATGTTTTCAAGGCTATTTAATCCCACCCTGAGACGGGTGGATAGCATCCATTCGTAACCATGAACGGACTTGCAACGGAAGGTATCCGTGTCATGTGGAGCAAGCATCCGCATGAAGTCGATGTGGCAGGCATGTCGTTTTCAGAGACACACATCACGGATTCGATCAAGGAAGCCCAGCGCATCTTCTCCGAGAAGATCAATGATCCCGAGACCCAAGTTGCCATTATTACATTGACCACACGCGTCGATCAAGACCGTTCTGCTTACCATTTGGAGGTGGTTTTGGCCAAGTTTCAACGACACGTACCGCAAATTGAATCTTCGCGTTGTCAATCCACGGGCATGGAGGACCGTGCACGGACCAAGCGCCGCGAGGGCTACTTTAAGACTTTTCCCGTCTTGCAGACGATTGTCACCGATGATTTGTGTGACGCGCTGCTCAGCAAATTGCGCCAACATGCGGGCAAGGACGACTATCCCATGGTGCGCGCCGCCTATCGCGACGCCTCTAAGAAGCGTGTCGACGACCTCGATCATTATCATGAATTACTGGTCAATGCCAAGCGCAGCCGCGAAGACGATGCCGATGGCATTGAAGATGAACCAGCTGCCAAGCGCAATTGTGATTTACATGAATAAAATGATATTTTAATCAACGAATGGGTTCAGACAAGGCACGCGGATTAACCAGGTCGGGCGTCACGGTCGAAGGGAATTGACGGGCATCCTGAGGCCATTCGCCGAGCATGTCGCGCAAACAGTAGTATTGCGTGTACAGTTGCTCACGGAGTTTGTAATAATGATCCGCCGGTGGGGGTGTTCCCAAATAACAACTTGTTTCACGTTCCGCTTGCCACTGCATCAATCGGCGCGCCGCTTCACGGTAAACGGCCCAAACCATGCGCAAAAAATGATCCTTGTCCCCGGATTTGACAATGCTCTCATACACGGACAAGTCCCGCTTGTCCATGAGATTTTCCTGCTGCACATACAGAATGGTGGGCCAGAACCGATCATTGAAGGAAGAATCCATGATGATGTTCGTATCAATCACCCATTTTGCATTTTTAAATTCCTTTTAGATGGATGCTCATCTTTTAAAACGAGCATCCAATGACCCACCCACAAGATGGATCCGCGTCGCGAGTCACTCAAGCAATGGATCCGTCCCCCTCAACCCAATTGCGAATGGAGACTTTTTCTCTGTGAAACCTCGCCTGTTTGCACTTTCATGAAACGCAGCATGGAAACCGAAATGAAAGATTGGCAATGCCGTTTTAAAGATGATCCGGTACCCATCTGGTACACTGTGAACATTCATCTCTATGAAGAGGCGGAAACTGCTTATTTGAATGCCCTGGAATCCGCTGCAGCAACGGTAATACCCGCGGAACCTCCTCCACCTTATGAAACCGAGTGCACATTCATGGTGAATGCCTTGCCCGTGCGATTGATCGTGGAAAATGAACATTTGCCACCGGTTTTGCGATACGATCCCACCGGACAGAAAATGACTATGACCGATGCCGTCTGGACCTTGACCAAGGGCAAATACACCGTGACCTTGACCTTTGAATAAAGAGACTTTATTCTTCACTATCGGATACGGTTTGTTTGGGCGAGGCTTGCCGTGATTTCTTGTGTTTCCGTGCCCCTTCGTCCTCGTCCTCTTCACGGTTCCGCTTTTTACCCGAAAGGCTCTTTTCCTTTTTGGATTCGCGCTTGCGCTTTTCCTCCAAATGAAACGCCATTTCCTCATAATAATCCTAGTTTATGATATGAATCATGAAACCCATCATTAAAACCCATGCGTACCTTGACTTTTTCGTGGACGAAAAACTTGGTGGGATCAAAGGCGGTCAAATAGACGCCGTTCAACTTTTGAACGCGCGAAAGCGCGACGTACGCCATGTGCGCTTCAAAAACTTGCTTGCCCAGGTTCAGCACCGCGTCCGGAACCGTGATTCCCTGTGATTTATGAATGGACATGGCCCATCCCAAACGAAGAGGAATTTGCTTGTAAATGACGAGGCCCTTGTCCTTGTAGGGCTTGTCCCATTGGGCAGCGACAATGGGGTATTCGTGCTTCTTCTTCTTGAAGAGAACCCAGACCTTGTCCTTTTCCATGCGCGTAACCTTGCCACAGGTGCCATTGGCCAGACCGGCGCCCACGTCCAGGTTCTTCATGAGCATGACTTGCGCGCCCACACGCAAACGTAGATCAGGGTCGACAATGGCCGTGTCCCGCGTGGTTTCCATGAGCTTGTTCACTTCGTCGGTTTCCTTGGGTTTCAAGGCCTTGTTTTTGCTGTAGCCGACGAAACGCACCACCCCGATGAAGGAGGTGTCTTCCCCGGGCAAACGGTCCAATCGGGAACGGTTGATCCGTGCGGCTTCCTCGAGCGTGGGCACAATGACCGTGGGCAATACTTCCGTGGCCAAGTCCGCCAAGACGGGATGGTATTGGCCCGCGGGCAAGAGACGCTTGCGCAACAAGGACGTGTGCTCCGATGCCAACTTGCCGTACCGTGCGCCTTGAAGGATCTCACAGAAACGGGCATCCTCGCCTTGACGGAAGACGTGCTTCAATTCAAAAAAGTTCATACCAATGGTGCGACGCCACAACGGCAGTTCGAAGCAAAACCGTGGGAACCCTTCATTCTGTGCCCTGTTTTCCTTGGTGAGAACGGGCGGCAGTTGAAAAAAGTCACCGCAAATGATGACGTGCAAACCACCAAAGGGACGGTCATTGCCCAAAATGCCTTGACAGATCTCACTGACCAAGAGGAAAAGGCGCGGCAAGAGCGTGCTGATTTCATCGATGACAAGGCATTTCAGTGCCTTGATCGTCGCCACCAAACGCTGGTTTTTCATGGCCGCACTCACGAGATTGGGAATGGTACCATGGGCATACCCCAGGGAAAAGCCATAATGAAGGGTGAACCCGCCAACATGAATGGCGGCAATGCCCATGGGAGCACACACCATGGTACCCTCGTAACCATGCTTGTGGCGCAGAAACTTGATACCCGCTCGCAAAAGCAGGGATTTGCCCGTGCCAGCGGCACCCGTGATGAAAAGGTTCTCACCGTTGCGCACTTTTTCCAGTACCACCTTTTGTTCCTCGCTCAATTCCGGATCCTCGCTCTCGGATTCGCTCTCCGTCTGTTCCAAGGCCTCGTTCAAGTCCTTGAGTGTTTTTCCTGTGGGTACCACGGGTACAGGCGCAGGAGGAGACGGAGGCAAACAGATGGAGACCGGTGAGGATGCAGGTGTGATTTGTGACTCGGGTCGTGTATCCGCAGCGGATTCCATTGTCGTTGGCATGACAATGTCTTCTTCCACGCGAAGGGTCGTGTCCAAAGGTAAAAGGCATTCTTTTTCTTCTTTGATGTTCACGGGGGGCGGAATCACTTCCATGGGTTCTGCCTTGACGGGACGAAGCAGCGGTGGCCGCTTCAATTTCTGGACGGCTGCCATGTGTTCAATCAAAGAAAAACGATTTAACTTATGGATACCCTGTATTTAATCCTTCAATGTATTTTCACGGATGATTAATGGATGGTGACCTTTATGAATCCGTTGAGCGAGGTTTTGATGTTTTTTTTGCGATGGGCTGCTGTCAATCGCAATCGAAAACGTCCTACACGCGAATCGAGGTCAAGGACGGTGTGACCCATGTGATACCCCGTGAAAAAGAGGACTTTGTTCATTCCATCGTGGTGAATCACATCCAAAAATTGATTACCCATGCGAATGAAATATTTCTGGGGAATTTCTCAGCTGGAGATTGCGTTTTTTCGGTTTGGTTGGTCTTTGGGAATGTGGATTCCAAGAAACAATGGTACATTCGCGTTCTGGCGCCTCCCATCGACCGCGAATGGTCCACATCCTTGATTTACCATGGTGATGCCCTCAAAAAAGAAGTTTCGAATCACTTCATCGGTATTCAAAACAAAGAGGACAATAAGTGTCGTCGTTTTTTCTTTGAGTTCAAGCATCCCAAGGAATGGCCCGAGGCCACCTTGCTTGAACTCACACTCACCGTATGGGTCAATAAAGTTTAGCCCCTTGTCCTATATGACGTGTTTGACTGTGTTTTCTTTGTCACGGGAAAATGTACCCGATTCCACGGGCTCAAAAGGCCCCACGGTACCAAGAGCGAGAACCGCCAACGCGCACCCGTTCCCGTGAGCAAGATGAGAACCATGAAATGGAAACAATGGGACCGAGTCGACGGTCCTTTACGGCATTTAACCGTGGTTTGGAATCGCCGGCACGTGAATTGTTGCTGGGTGTCTTCCAAATTGATGACTTTACGCTGCCCATGGAGCCCGAACGCTTGGAAGGATTGGGATTCATTCCCAATGGCACGCGCCTGGACAAGGCCTTGGCCATTATTCAGTGTTTGGGATCCCAACCTTTGGAAGCCACCTTTGAGAAATGGGTGAATTGTGATGACTTTCGTGGCCAGGGTGTCTACGGCATCGTGTATTCATGTGCCCTGCTTCAATGCAAGGATGGGTTGGCGCCTGCGTTCCTGGGATTGGAGGGCCAACGCATCATTCGCAAATATGGCACGTTTGATGACACTAAAATGGCCCTTCGTCGTCGATCCGACAATCAAGACGCCGTGGCATGGCGCGATCGGGCACGCAAAATGGGCATCCCCATGGGCAATTTGGATTGGGAAAACGAATTGTTCGTTTCACAAATGTCGTTTAATTACGAACGTGAACG
>Ga0265336_10001454_pt1 | contig 10801 bp, 8 predicted proteins | sample 42119metaG_FD_193583 | JGI IMG/M metagenome (GOLD analysis project Ga0265336, IMG submission 193583) | Rhizosphere microbial communities from Carex aquatilis grown in University of Washington, Seatle, WA, United States - 4-21-19 metaG | ecosystem: Host-associated > Plants > Roots > Rhizosphere >...
GCAGACCGCTTGGCGTCCACGGCGTCACGCTCAGCAGACCACTTGGCGTCCACGGCGTCACGCTCAGGTCGCCACTTGGCGTTCACGGCGTCACGCTCAGGTCGCCACTTGGCGTTCACGGCGTCATACTCAGGTCGCCACTTGGCGTCCACGGCGTCATACTCAGGTCGCCACTTGGCGTCCACGGCGTCATACTCAGGTCGCCACTTGGCGTCCACGGCGTCAACACGTAAGGCCAGCGCAATAGCTTTTTCTTCGACGCTGTTACGAGATTCTTCAAACCAAGCTGGAAGTGTTCCTTGCTCGTCAACCTTTACGGTATCGAAAGGCGGCAGGATTTCGAGGCGCACGAAATTACGCCGAATCAGGCTAACGTCCTTCAGTCCTGCCCGATGAATGATCGTTTCGTGGTGATCCTCTTCCGTGAAAAGCAAGCGCCCGTCCTGAGTAGCAATGCACGAAAAATAGTTACACATTTAGGTTTCTGGTTTCTCCTGTTTTAGATAGGTTATCGATTATCGATATTTGGCGATTAGTTCAGGTGTGATTGGCTGTCTGGTACGTCTCAGCCCGGTAATCATTACGTACCGGGCTGCTGCTGAAACGGGTTGACCTGTGGATTGTGCGATATTGGCGATCCTTTCTTCCATTTCTGGCGTGATCATGACGTGTAGGCTAATGGTGTATTTGGCGGCTGATCCTCGTTTGCCCATGTGATTCCTTTCCTTAGACTGACTAAGACTCTACACCCGATTTAAAACCCTGTCAATAGTTATTCTAAGAATTCACCAGTCTTACAAAGTATAGGACTTGTGAAAGCAATTATAAAATTCGTCCATTAAAATTTGCGCGTAAGATAAGACAATGCTAGAATAACTAGCAGTCTTTACTTTCTTTACTTTTATCTAACTGAATTCAACCCAAGGGAAGATAAACCTATGCCAGGCAAGACGACAGGCAAGAGCAATTCAAAGACCAATAAGCAGAAGCGGGAAGACAACCCCAACAAGAATCCACAGGCGATTATGTTTGGTAAGTATTTGCGGGTAAAGCTGGCAGAGGCGGAATTGACACAACAGGAGTTAAGTACCCGTCTGGGCTTAAGTACAAGCACAGTGGGTACTTGGGTGAATGGGTTTTACATGCCGGATTTTAGTAATCCCGATATGATCAACCGCCTGGCAAAGGAGTTGGGGATAACCTCAGAGGAAATTTATACCGCTGCCGGAACGTTCATGAACGATGCAGATTTATCAGGGACTAAGCTCGAATCCATGCTTGGACAGCTACGAAAGAAGCTCAATCCAAGTGACTTCGAGGAGCTTGAGGCGTTGATTATCGCTTACATCAAGGCAAGGGGCCTCAATGGGAATGGGTCTAGCAAACCTCAGTCTAACTAGCTTTTCGTTAATCTGAAATAGTTTGAGCAGGATGTCCCGGCGTTGGTCGGGACTCGCGGATTCCCAAGTGGTTTTGATTTCTGGGGGGAGTGTGTAAGATGGCACGAGATTATGCTCCTTTTGTAGCGTAGTGTATTCTACGCCTAATCTACCTTAGAAACAAGTGTTCTAAAAGTTAGTCTTTCCTATCCTCCTGTACAGGCAAATCCTGATCCGCAATTCGCAACCCACACACAGCATAGCCGATTGCATCAAGCAGGTTATCAGGCTTGTGCTGGTATTGCTCCCTCGCCATTTTCATAAGGATCATAAGATCGGCAATCTGTTTGGCGGTTAGGGGGTGGGTTAGCTGCGCCTCCAAATAAAGTGACCAGTAGGCGGCAATGCGGGTGAAGTTAGGGGCAGGGTTATCATAGTTCTTCTCACGAGCACCTAGCACACGACTCACATTATCTAGAACGGCCTGCACAGACTTCATACTTACCCCGCCAGTTATCTATGTTTACATTTTTTATAGCAAGCAGAATTCACGAAAGATTCACGGACAGGACCAGTCCGTAATGAGATCGTTATACAGGTGAGGATAGCCACCCTTGAGAATACAGAAACCAGCCGTCCATCGAGCGAATTTGGTTAAGCGCCTGACCTGGTAATAGTGAGAGTCCGGCTGTGTGCAATGGCCTGCATCTACTGCTATATACCTGCCCGATTTGCTCTGCCCAATGCCGGAAATATGGTTATGAAATGTCATGGTATGGCGCTGGTAAATGTCCGCCATATCCGCAGGTGTTTTGGCGCTGATCCCTGAATAGCTCGATGGGTGTCCAATTACCCACGCACCAGGCTCGTTATCCTTGCCAAGATAGATATAATCCAGATTCGTGATCTGCACCTTGCAGCCCTTGGGCCACACTTGCCCGAAAGCTGCATTGATAAGCAGTTGCAGGCTGAATGAGCGGTCTAGCTTGCGGCTGAATCGCTCGTCATGGTTGCCCGAACAAATCACCATATGCTTGATTTGTGGCAGGTAGGCAGCCAAGGCCCGTAACACGTCACCGGCAAGCTGAATTGTGTCATTAGGATCGACTTCTGGCTGATTGTGGGAATAGCTAGACAAGCTGGCAAAGTCGAATATATCTCCACCGATGATTAAGGTATGGACATCCGGGTATTGATCCCGCGTGATCCGTATGGCTGATTCTAGTATGCTTGTGTTGTGGTAGGGTACATGCAAATCACCAATGCACAGGATATTTCCCTTGGTGCTCCCCAAATCCAGATAGATCGGATAATCAGCGTCGGGTAACTCTGTCGAAGGGGGAAACGAGATCGAGGTAGTAGGTTGTGAAGGGGGTATGGATGGCGTAAGTTCTAGTGGGGATGCTTGGTATTGTGATCGTTCCTGGTAGAATCGCTTTTTCACCCTGTCTAGACTTGTGCCGTCGATTCTGGCGATTTCTTCCCATGTTTTTCCCTGGTTTCTCAGGTTGCATATCGTCTCAAAAGCTAACAGGGGTGTTTCAGATTGCATGTTTACCCTGGTATATAGGCTTGCTAGTTGCAGTAGTGCCACAGGAGTAGGGGTCTTAGTGTTTTAATCCTGTCCTGTGGCCTGATCGTTGAAATCGGTTTACTTGGGCCAATTAGAACGATAGAGAAATCTTAGCATAGCTAAGATATTAAGTCAAATTGTTAAGGCTAGAAGTTAGCCATTACGTAGGCTTCATAGGCGGCAAGGGCAGAGTCACAGCTTGACCGATCCCATTTCCAGGCCCCTTCTCCGCCGAACGTCCACCAACTGCCTCCACCGATGATATAGGAGGAATAAGGCAGCATGATCGCGTTGAATTCCTTCATACGAGCGATCATGTTATCAGGCCCTAAGAAATTGGCATTACCCAAGCCAGCCTCACCAAAGAGAATTTTGCAGTTTGTACCCTGCAACCAAGGCAGCCAACGAAGCTCTAAATCCTGCACATCCGGGTACATGCTGGCGTCACCGGCTGCACTAGGTTGTGAGTAGGCGTGATAATTGAAAACATGCCCCAAATTCGCCGCTTTTGTCGCAAGGATACCCATATGGATTTTGTCAAAATCATTAGGGTTGCCTTCTGGCAAATCGTACACAGTGATCCTGATCTTGTGGCTGGTGGCTATATCCATTAGCTGGCTATAGAATGCGGTGAACGATTGCCAATCTTCGCCCCATTCATTGGCAAACTGATAATAATCAGGAGGCCAATTGGAATTTGAGGGGAGTAACTCGCCCGGCGCACGGTGATCCCACCATGTGCCAGCGGCCTCACCTGCTACAGGATTGGTCATGTCCTCATAACGATAAACTACAATCGTTTTTGGCGAGCTTGCCTTAATCCGATTTGCCAATTGTGGGTCATCTACCACCGTCACAATGGGGCAGGGCTTGCCAGCTTGCGCCAATCGAGTGATGCAGGCTTCCAGCAAACTCGTGTTAGGCCCTGGTAGAATGTGCCAACCTACAAAATTACGCTTGCTTGTTGGGGGGAGGATCACAGGGGGTGTTATCGATCCTGCTTTGAGATACATCTCAGCCACCCAACCAATCTGGGACCCTACAATGATCTCAACCCATACCAGGCCGTTGATTGATTTGGGATCGGTGCTGGTAACACTAACGTTCGACCCATCGGGCAATTTGGAGAGCAAGCTGCCTGCTGCACTGGCTCGAAAGTTCAGAATATCGCCGGGCGTATAGGTGTGGGCAGGCCCTACCGGAATCGTGTGAGGGATCACAGTAGGTGTTGGTGAGGTAACATTCCCTCGATTGATGAATGCCTGAGATACCCAACCGGATATAGTGGAAAGGCTAACGCCATACTCGACAGGCAGCCATACAATGTTGTTTGCTGTATCTGTGACAGGGGCAATATCCAGAATTGAGACGGTTGCGCCCTTGGGGATTACCCATAACACCTTAGCGGTTAGGCTGGCGCTTGCCCTGAGATTTAAGCCTGACGTGGTAACACCCGATCCAATCGGTTTAGGGGCTGGTGGCATAGGCAACACTCCATAGACTACAACACATTTACCACCATAGCCAGCGTCGGTTATGGCCTTGTCTAGCACGGCATAGGGTAACTGGATACCCGTACCCCAATCTGAAGATATGCTAGTGCGATCCACGTCATCCATGAGGACATAATCGCCGCTTGCGCCGTCTCGATAGCCCTCGTAGACTTCGAAATGCAAGCCTAGAAACTTGGTGTCTTCCACCCACCCACGCGGAATATCGGCATAGCTCAGTAACACAATGGCGGGGCGGCCTGCATCGGCATGAGCCTTGAGTGTGGTTGTGTTGCAGGCTTCTATTCGACAGTCTAGATAATGCTTTCTACCTTGTGCTGCCACCTGCTCACACGTCAAGCCTTGGTTGCCATCGGCAAGGGGTGACGCAGCAATCAACTGATTCAGCGTCACCCCTTTATCAATTTTGAGCCAGCGCAAGATCGCCAATAAGCAAGCCAACCCACAAGCCTCATGACTTGTGCTGTACTGCCCACTGTCATAGAACTGCCCGACATTCGTTATCTTCAGATCAACGCTCATTCTATGGTATCCATGATATTCCTTAGGATAGCTAAGACTTCGGAGTAAGCGTTATAGGCAGTGTTACAGCTTTAGCAGGTAGAATGGGGGTGTTAGCCGCCCCAGGTAGGAAAGCGTCAACCTCCTGCTTGAGGTAATCCTCATTCTTGATAATGAATAGGTGGGATTCCGTGTAGATTTGCTCGACTAACGCCTCAAATGCGGACTTGGTGACGATGGTTTTAATCAGGCCAATAGGCATAGGAATATCGCCCACCAGGAGGCTAGAAGGTAGCAAGTCATACACCTGATCCGCGATTGCTTTCTTATCTAACCCGTCAAGTTTCACGTTGAGATCGGTCATAGCCAGCAAAGCCAGCTTTTCCCCGGCAAAGATAGCCTTATATAGGTAGGGGGTGAGTGCCGCCACTACCAGATCGAAAAGGCTTGCCGCTTTAGGATTGGTGATCCGCTTGCGGAGTACAGAAAACAAGCCAAGCAAGCCCACAGCCCCGACGATGATCAACGCCCCAACTAAGAGCACTACTGAAATATCCTGGATAGACATGATAGAATCTCCTTTTACTGGTATCGCGGCTGATATAATGGCATATATAACGGCATAGCAGGGCATGGCGGATAAGGTTGATATACTCCACTACGGCACGTACCCGGTACAGGAGTAGGTGCGGGTAGGGAAGGCAGCAACAGAGTCACCGTAGGGGCCTGTGTGGTACCCTGTGCGGATACCGGCACACCTGTTACTGCTATCGGCGCACCTATTGGCACACCTGTAGACACGACAGGTTGCGCGGCTTGTACATGTAATGGGCTAACAGAAACCAGGCAGGACATAGCCAAAATAGCTACCAAAATAGTGATCGAGATGAGTAACCGTTTCATGATAGATGTCTCCTTGAGTTTTTCGACTAAAATTCCTCGACATAGAATGTAACAAGACTGGTGGCTGAGCTAACCATATTGAGTGTGCCTCCGGCATTACCCCACAAGAGGGTAAACCCATGCGACCCTACAGTGAGTCCTGTAACTACTGTAGAAAACGAGATTAGGCTGCCCGGCGCTGCCCCACCAGCTATAAACTGCCACTCACGGGCAACACCGCTGTCTATAAAAACCCCTAGTGAGGCGGTTGTGGTTGTGCTATTCCAAAATGCAGCGGTAAAGCCTATACGCACGCGACCTGTCACAATCGGGAGTGTGATCGCCAGGTTAGTACCGTCCACAGCCGTTAGCCCTGTGACACCTAACGTATAGTTTGCCCCATTATTACGATCCGCACGAAAAAGCGACTTACCATTGAAATCGAATATGATATTGTCTACGGTTTCCGCATTAAACTTCACGCTTGAAGGCGGATCGCCTGTGTTTACGTGTGTCGGATTTGTCCAAGCCATAATAGCGTTTCCTTAATCCATCTAAGATTATAGCACAGATTTAGAGTAACCTTCACAACTAGCCTCACATAGCCCAATGGCTGTTTGATTTGTCCCACCCATAGATAGAATTATCCCAGACCCAATAGGTCACGTCATCCATACGAGCTACATCATAGTTGATTTCTACCGATCCCGCTGCCTTTAACTTGTAAGTCAGGCCGATGATCTCATGCTTTGCGCTCGTTATGCTGTATTTCGGCTCTGTAATCTGCATGATACTGGACAGGTCAAGGCTAAACAAATCAACCCCATTGATATAATTCGTCCCCTTGAATACCACTTGCCGAATGTAGAAAGCAGGTGTTTTATACCTGCTGAGAAGATACCCGGCATACGCACTTGATGACGCGTCCGAACTGGATAAAGGCAGCGTAACTTCAAGGGCCTTCTTAACCTTATATGTGGCTTCGCTGGTAGCGTCTTCCACAGTCGCCGTAGAGGGGTTATAACCGACAATCCCCACCCCTCGAATTTGAAACTTTGTGATATATAGCGGCCCTAATGCCTGGTTTTGTACCGTGACTTCTACACCCGATCCTTGCTTTGCAATCGAGAATATAAGGCCAGAATAGGTCGTGTAATCAATACCATTGGTGGGCTGATCTGCCACTGTGAAATCTGTGTACGGAACAGGGGGTAATACCAGAGATTTAGCACCGATTTTCTGACCCGATACCGGATCGGTGTAGGTTAATTTGAACGTCTTCGATCCCCCACCAGGTAGCACAACTGTACCGTTCCACCGTGAAGTACCAGATTGACCCGGGACCGTAATTGTCCCGGTTTGTTGGGCCACTACACCAGAAGCCAAATAAGATCGCGGCGTAGTGGTTATCGACACACGATTGTAAAACCAGCTATCGTCTAACGCCCCCACAATTTGGGCATGTTCTGTATTTGCCACACCATTTAGGATCAGCCCTACCGGATCAACAACGTGCATGAATTGGTAATTTTGATTCTTAAACGTCACTTTTCCATCAAGACCAATCCACAAGCGCCCAATCTCGCTGGTCACGACATCCTTAAGGGCAGATACCGCGCTAGTACCTCCATGCGTACCTTGCACCCCGGCGTTATCATCTCGCCGCCATTGGTCGGCTGCCACGTCAAAGGTGGCCTTGCCCGATTGGATATTGGCTTGAGACACTCCATTCAGTACCGGGTAATCTACCCCGCCTGATAAGTTTCCAGCTGCCAGGGGGTAGCTATTCCCTATCGCACCGCGTAGCGCACTCGTGACGAGCAACCCAAAACTGACAGAAGCCGCCGCATAATGCGCTGCCACCTGTGCAGGACTGAGCGCATAATAATAGGTAGCTACTTCGTCAATTGTGCCTACAAAATAATTACCCCCCGCATATTCATCAGCGCCTATAAGTGCCAGTGTTTCCACCGACAATGCAGGGCTAGCACCAGAACCTACCAAAGCACCATTCAGGTACAATGAGGCCGTAGCGCCATCGAATGTGAGAGTTGCGAAATAGGTGGTAAACGTCGTCAATAATCCAGAAGACGCCGAAAAGCTGCCAGGGAGTATCTTCCCTACCAGGTGCGTTACCCCTGCTACATTGGACAAATATAGCCCTGCAACAGATACCGTGTTTGTCCCTACGGTGAAAAGCCCCTGTGACAAACCCAAACCAGGGAAAACCTGACAATTGAAAGCTAACTCTAACGAAAAAGGCCGTCCTGCTATTCCAGGACGCGATATATTAGCATAGGTGGACGATCCACTAAGCAGGATACCAGTATCACTGTCACATGGTAACAGCCCCGCCGCGCTGTAGCTTACCGCGCCCACATAACTCCCATTTAAGGAGTTTCCAGTAGCATCGATTACCGCTGTTCCGCTAGGCTCATCCAGACGATAATAACTGACAGCGTCATCATTAATCACTGTGTAGTAATAGGAAGGGTTAATATCCGCCGTGCAATGGGACAGCATATTGGACCCTGAGCTATACAAGGTAGACAAACCAACCCCAGAATTGCAAACTGCTACCAGGTTAGCAAGGCTGATATAACGATTTGCACCAATCAATATCTGGTTTGGAGTGCCGGTTAATACGGCTACCCATGTATAGGTTTGGTCGTCGACCACCAGCGTTTGCCCGTTCGTGGGGTTAGTGGTCATGGGCCAAACACCAGAGGCAGCAGGGGCGATCAATGCCTCATTTAGCACAACCTTTAGCAGAAAATCACTGGTCTGAGATAGTTGCAGAGGGACGCCCACATTTTCCCCGTCTTTAATCAGCCCTAACCAAGTTTCCGCCTCGATAGTGCAATGCTGAGAGCCGTGTAAGCCATAATCCGGGGTAATCTTGGTGATAAATCCGATAAACACAGTGTGAATAAGCCCTGAGAGGCTATTCGTTACTGTGATCTTGATAGCGCGTTTTAGAGTGAGATTTGCACCATATACCGCCCCTACCAGAGGAATAAATCGACCATCAGTATTATCTAAGGTGATCTGGCAAGTCCCTATATCATCCACCAATTGCAAGGGGTCTTTCTTGCCAAGGGTGATGGTCATTTCCTGCCAGTACCGGCTAATGTCTGCACTGAATGTACCATTATTGGCTGTATCCAGGTAGACGTTAGCGGTTTGGATAGGCTTGATTAGTCCGGGCATGATTTAGAAGTCCCTACATCCCTGTGTGACGATCACTCTCACGCTGTAATTGCTCATACAACTTGCCGGGATCATTTGCCAGAACGGTTATTGGGCCGTGGAAGTGTTGGGCGCTGCCGCCACCGCCTGCCATCATTTCGCGAGTCTGACGAGCGCTGAATACCGATCCCCCATTCGAGGGCATAACTAATTCCCTGCCCCACTCCCCTGCTACAAAGGGTGTACCTGCCCCATAATTGCCGCCTGTAGCATGAAATGTAGTATTGCCCCCACCACCCCCCAATGCGGCTTGAAGTTTGGAGCCTACCCCGCCCAAATCTTGCCCACCGACGATCCCTAACTTGGACAGGATACCGGCAATGTTCGCTATCGCATCTCGAAAGGGTTGGGTAATCACATTGGCGATATTGCTAAAAGCGCTGGTAAAAGCCGCGCTAACCCACTTGCCGATCCCATTCATTACCGTTGCCAGATCGCCAGTAGCACTAAAGAAATTAGACCACCATTCCTTAAACGAATTTAAAGCCTGAGTGCCGATCCCACCTTCTTTAAAAGCGCCTTGAAAGAAATTCGTGATCCCTGCTACAATGGCCTTGCCCATATCTTCGGTGAAAGCAAACGCAGCAACCAGGGCGTCACCAATTTCTTTTGCCCCGCCTTTTGCAAGCCAAGTCACGACATTACCCACCAGCCCTGAGACGGTCTTCACCAGGTCTACATCGAAAGTGAATAGTGCCTTGAGTGCGTTAGTTACCAGGTTCGGGCCACTGGATTTAACATAATTTCCGGCATTGGTTAAGCCTGTGGTAATGTCGCCTAGCAGGTTATCCAGAAGCCCCATGCCGACATTAAACAAGCCTTTCAGTGCATCAGTCACAATACCAGGGCCACGATTGATCACCCAATTACCCAAGGTGAACAAGCCATCCACCAGACCGGGCAAGGCGGTATTGACGATATACGTCTCAATCCCTGAGAAAGCTGTAGTAATCAGATTGGATACCGCTGCCATAAGTTTAGGGCCGTAGGTAGCAATGGCTGCACTGAGCTTATCCAGGAAGGTAATGTTAACCTGCCCCTCGCCACCTTTGGTATTGTCAATGGCTCGATTGCCATCACCAGAATTTAGCTTAGTCTGTCGAGCTGCATTCTTATTGGCTGCCCCCTGGCTTGCCGGGTCTTGGGTCATCATGCCCATAATATTCTGCACAATGTCTATCACAGGTTGCAGGGCCGATTTAATATTGCCCACCCACCCATTAACAAATGTCTGAATACCCAAGAAATCATTTGTCCATGCTACATCAAGGGCCGCCACCGCCAACCCAATAGCGGCAATCGGGGCAATGACCGCCATAAGCGGAGAACTAAACAACATTACCGCTGCACCCGCCGCCGCGAATCCGGCTATGATCGTGGTGAATGTCGGGTCCATATTGGAGAAGGCATTCACCACCTGTGTGATCACATCAATGATCGCGGATAGCACAGGCAGAAAGACATTACCTATGGCTACCTCGACAGCTTCAAGAGCGTGCTGGAATATCTCCATTTTGCCGCTGAACGTCTCACCGATGGCTTGGGCCACACCACCATACCGGGCTTCAACATCCCCAAGCAAAGCCTTCTGTGCTCCCATGAGATCGCCAGAATGTTGCAAGGCCACAATCTGATCTGTCTCTGCCCCGGTTAGCATGATATTGGCGCGTTTTAGCGCGGTAATACCTTTAATCGGATCTTCTGTG
>Ga0265336_10001455_pt1 | contig 10793 bp, 10 predicted proteins | sample 42119metaG_FD_193583 | JGI IMG/M metagenome (GOLD analysis project Ga0265336, IMG submission 193583) | Rhizosphere microbial communities from Carex aquatilis grown in University of Washington, Seatle, WA, United States - 4-21-19 metaG | ecosystem: Host-associated > Plants > Roots > Rhizosphere...
TACTCGCTTAACATAAATGGGCCGGTGCCTATGATCCGGGCAGGCGGCGTATCAATGCCCCAGGTAAAAGAAAATTTCTTTTGAGCTACTGCCTGCGATAGGCAATGCTTGGGCAAAAGAGGCTGTTCCATGGCCCTCAAGAATGGCGCAAATTTGACCGGCAAGGTAAACCGTACGGTATGCTCATCGATCTTTTCAACTTTAAAAGGTCTCCCATTAATGGTCAACACATCCTTTGAAGACGAAGGGATATCCGGATTATAGATCAAGTCATTGAAAGTAAATACCACATCATCCGCACCGAAAGGTTGCCCGTCAAACCAGGTGACATGTTCCCTTAAATGAAATGTCCATTGAAGACCGTCGGGTGAAATGTCCCAGGATTTGGCTAAATTAGGGATGACCTTTAAGGTAAGATGGTCCTCAGTGGTCAAGCCCTCAAAAAGAAAGCTTGTCGCCGCATCGCTGTAAACATCTGTTGAGACGATCATATTGAAAGTTTTTGGATCGGAAGGGGTTGCTTCCACTAGGCTGCCGCCGTAGCGGCCAGAAGCGGCATGAACGTTTGAAGCCACAATACAAAAGTAAATGAAGAAAAAAGTAATTAGTAATTTTGTTATGGATTCCCGACTAAAGCATTCGGGAATGACATGCTGGAATTTATATTCAAGAATGACATTATTTTTCTGCATTAGTCATGGGATTAACCGGAGCATTATTGCTTGAAGGCGCGCTTGGAGCCGGCGCCGTTTGCTTATATGGCTCGACCTTGACTTGAACGTCCCCTTCTGCGTCTTTGGATTTAGGCGCTGGCATTGGCATGGGGACAGTGGATAAAAGTTTCTTATTGGCCATCAACGACTTATCCATCTTAGAGGAATTGAAAGCCAAGAACAATGACGTGCTCAAAAAAATCACTGCCAGAATCGTCGTAAATCGCACCATGAACACATTGGTCTGGGTCCCGAACATGGATTCAGCGGATTGGAAGGACTCTGTCAAACCGCCGCCGCGGCCTGCCTGCATTAAGATGGCGATCACCAAAAGCACACAAACAACGACATGAATAACGAGGATAAAACCCATAAATTTAGACTCCTGTTTTTTTAGCACCCTTGACGATAGCGGCAAAAGAAGGCGCTTTCAAGCTTGCCCCTCCCACCAAGGCCCCGTCGATATCAGGCTGGGCCATCAAGGAAACAATATTATCGGGCGTCACACTGCCGCCGTATTGGATACGCACACTATTGGCTATTGAGGCGTCAAACATTTTTCCTAATAGCTGACGGATGAACAAATGCACTTCCTGGGCTTGTTGAGGAGTTGCGGTCTTGCCCGTTCCAATGGCCCAGACAGGTTCATAAGCCACGACAACACTTTTCATTTCGTCCATTGATAACCCCTTGAGAGAGCCTTCGCAGTGGTCCTTGATAATATCAAAGGTCGCATTTGCTTCACGCTGGGCAAGGTTCTCTCCCACGCAGACGATCGGTGTCAGCCCATGTTTTAATACCGCGCGCAGGCGTTTGTTGACTGTTTCATTGGTCTCATGGAAATACAGGCGGCGCTCGGAATGCCCAATGATCACGTAAGTCACACCCAGGTCCTTAAGCATAGGGGCAGATACTTCTCCGGTAAAAGCGCCGGCATCTTCCCAAAATACATTCTGTGCGCCCAAAGCAATGTCATGGTCGATCAGGGCATCGGAAACGTCGGTCAAATCCACAAAAGGCGGGCAGACCACCACATCGACGCCGGTGATGTCCACCAATTCACGTTTTAATTCATCAGCCAGGACCAGCGCCTCATGAGGATTCTTATTTAATTTCCAGTTACCAGCAATGATCGGTTTTCTCATATGATTTGTCATTCCCGCGAAAGCGGGAATCCTTCTAAAATGGATCCCCGATAAAAACATTCGGGGATGACACTAACATTACGTCGGTGTCATTTTTTATCATTAAGTGCCGCGATACCGGGCAATTCTTTGCCTTCCAAAAATTCCAATGACGCCCCGCCGCCGGTCGAAATATGCGTCATTTTATCTTCCAGGCCGAATTTGGCCACTGCAGCCGCGGAATCTCCGCCGCCGATGATCACGGTCACATCCTTTAATGAAGCCAAATAATCCGCGATCGCCCGGGTCCCTTTGGCATAAGCATCACGTTCAAAAACCCCTAAAGGCCCGTTCCATACCACGGTTTTAGCCTTTGACAAGATGGCCTCATAACGTTTAATGGTCTTGGGGCCGATATCCAGGCTTTCCCAACCATCGGGGATCACATCAGAAACCTTACAATCATCGCTGGTAAAACTTTGGGTGATGACGAAATCAGTGGTCAAAGAAAATTCCACCCGTGCCTTTTTGGCTTGTTCCATCAGATCACGGGCCATGTCCACCTTGTCTTTTTCCAACTTGGAATTGCCGACATTGATGCCCTGGGCTTTCAAAAATGTATACGCCATCCCGCCGCCGATGATAATACTATTGGCCTTGGGGATCAGATTCTTGATCAATTCGATCTTATCTGAGACCTTGGCTCCTCCTAATATGATGACCAACGGGCGTTTGGGGTTATTGATCGCATTCCCTAAAAATTGCAATTCCTTTTCTATCAGGAACCCTGCTACCGACGGTAAATAAGCTGTAATCCCCGCTGTTGAGGCATGGGCGCGGTGCGCGGTACCAAAGGCATCGTTCACATAGATATCTGCCAGGGAAGCCAATTCTTTGGCAAAGGCAGGATCATTCTTTTCTTCAGCTTTATGAAAACGCAAATTCTCCAGCAAAACAACACGTTCGGTTGATTTGGCAATCGCTTCTTTGACAGCAGGTCCTATGCAATCATTAAGGAACAATACCTTTTCCTTAAGTAATTCCTGTAAATGTTTGGCTGCAGGTAAAAGTGAGAATTCCTTCTCAAAGCCAGTCCCCTTGGGACGGCCTAAATGGCTCATCAGGATGACCTTGGAAGCCCCATGGTCCAGGACATATTTGATCGTAGGCAAGGCCGCAGTAATACGACGGTCATCCGTGATCTTGTCCCCCTCCAGGGGTACATTGAAATCTACCCGGATAATGACTTTTTTCCCCTTAACATCGATATCCCGCACAGTCATTTTCTGCATAACCGAACTCCTGTCTATTCCTTAATATATATGTAAAAAGAAAGTATTATAACCGAGGATGCTGTTTTGTCAAAGATTCCCTGTTTCTTGCTAGGCTCAACGATTACGTTCAAACCAAGCAATGGTTTTCTTCAATCCGGCTTCAAATGATACTTTAGATTCAAATCCAAATTCTTTACGGGCCCGGGATGTATCCAGCGAACGCCTCGGCTGCCCATCCGGCTTGGTTTTATCCCAGATGATCTTTCCCTTGAATTTAGTCAGTTTGACGATTAATTCTGCCAATTTCACAATCGAGATCTCAAACCCTGCCCCCAAATTCACCGGCTCAGAGCTATTGTATTTTTCAGCCGCCAGAATAATGCCCCGGGCGGCATCATCCACATATAAAAATTCCCGCGTTGCACGGCCGGTCCCCCAGACTGTAATCTGATCATCCCCCCGATCTTTGGCCTCAACACATTTGCGGACCAAGGCCGGGATCACGTGTGAACTCTCAGGGGAAAAATTATCCCCCGGGCCGTAGAGGTTAACTGGCAACAGATAGATGGAGTTAAATCCATACTGCTGACGATAGGCCTGTGATTGTACCAAAAGCATTTTTTTAGCCAAACCATAAGGAGCATTGGTCTCTTCAGGATAGCCGTCCCAAATATTTTCTTCTTTAAATGGCACCGGACAAAATTTAGGATAGGCGCAGATAGTCCCAACGGCGATAAATTTAGGGATGCCCAACTGGCGGGCCTGCTCCATCAATTCAACACCCATCATCAAATTGTCATAAAAAAACTTCCCGGGATTTTCGCGATTAGCCCCAATCCCTCCGACAACAGCGGCCAAATGGATGATCAGATCAGGACGGGCTTGGGTATAAAGCTTGCGGATAGCGGCGGTTTTGCGCAGGTCAAATTGAGCTGAACGGGGAACTGTGATATGCTTGCAACCTTGGGCGTAAAGCTGGGCCACCACGACCCGGCCTAGAAATCCCCCGCCGCCAGTGACCACGACACGTTTGTCTTTCCAAAAGCTCATGGCTTACTTTCCCTTTGATCCGTAAATGCCCCGGCGCACTAATTTCATATCACTGTCAACCATCATACGCACCAATTGTCCAAAATTGACCTTCGGCTTCCATTTAAGGACGCGACGGGCCTTTGAACTATCCCCGAGCAGAAGATCGACTTCGGTCGGACGCAGATACCGTTTATCGATGACTACATATTTCTTCCAGTCAAGCTTGGCATAGTCAAAAGCCGCTGCCAGGAATTCTTTGACCGAATGGGTCTCTCCGGTGGCGATCACAAAATCATCGGGTTTGGGCTGCTGCAATATCAGCCACATAGCTTCGACATAATCCCCGGCAAAACCCCAGTCACGCTTGGCATCTAGATTGCCTAAATATAATTTCTTTTGAAGCCCATGCTTGATGCGTGCCAGCGCCATGGTGATCTTGCGGGTCACAAAGGTCTCCCCGCGGCGGGGAGACTCATGGTTGAATAAAATACCATTGCAGGCGAACATCTTGTACGCCTCGCGGTAGTTGACCGTCATCCAATACGCATAGACCTTCGCGGCTCCATAAGGGCTTCGAGGATAAAACGGGGTAAGCTCATTTTGAGGGGTTTGACAGACCTTGCCAAACATTTCCGACGATGAAGCCTGGTAGAATTTGGTCCTGACCCCGGTGTCCCTGATAGCTTCAAGCAGTCGGGCCGTTCCCAATCCTGTCACTTCCGCGGTGTATTCAGGCACTTCGAAACTCACCTTAACGTGGCTCTGCGCCCCCAAATTGTAGATCTCATCCGGACGGATGTTCTTGATCAAAGAGTTCAACGAACTAGCATCGTTTAAGTCGCCATAAACAAGGTTCAGTTTACGCGCCTTCTCATGGGGGTCTTGATAAAGATGGTCTATGCGTTGGGTATTGAAACTGCTTGAACGGCGGATGATCCCATAAACCGTATATCCTTTTTGGATCAACAATTCGGCTAAATATGAGCCATCCTGACCGGTGATCCCAGTGATCAATGCTTTTTTCATCAATATGCCCCTTTGCCTTTAAAAACCACCGGAATGGTCTGCAACAATATATAGATGTCCAGCCAAAACGACCAGTTCTTAATGTACCAAATGTCCCAATGTAATAATTTTTCAAATGTCAGGTCACTCCGGCCTTTGATCTGCCAAAGGCCCGTGATGCCCGGGCGTATCCCAAGACGTTTTAACTGACGTAAGTCTTCTTTTTCTAACTGATTGATAGGAAACGGCCTGGGACCAACCAAACTCATATCGGCTTTAAGCACATTTAATATCTGCGGCAATTCATCAAGACTGTAACGGCGTAAAAAAGCACCCATTCGGGTGATGCGCGGGTCGTTCTTGATCTTGAATATAGGCCCGTCGACCTCATTTTTTTCTTTCAGCTTTCCCAAAAGATCATCGGCATTGGTGACCATGCTTCTAAACTTGTACATGTTGAACTTTTGACCGTAACGGCCATAACGGCTGGAACGATAAAAAATCGGGCCTGGGCTGTCGCATATGATGAGCAAACACAATACTGCAAAGACCGGCAGCAAAAGTACCAATAAGAGGAAGGATGCGACCAGGTCAAACACGCGTTTGAACCTTAGACTGTAACTGATATCAATATCAGAATATTCCAGGATTGGTATAAAACCGATATTATACCTGATGAAATCGTTGGCCATATATTCATACCCTTGCGGTACCACTCTGACGGCCAAACCTTCTTCCTTGGCTATTTCCAGTATTTTAATAAAAGTCTGATGATCAGGGTAGATCGTGATGAACACCTTTTGGATGAATTCCCGCTGGATGATCTCTTGAAAACTATCCAATTTCCCTAATATGGGCCAATGGCCGCATTTACCGGTCTTGTTATCATCCAGGAAACCTTTGATCTTTACCCCTAATGCCGGCCGTAATTTTATCTCCGCGGCAAGTGAAGTGCCGATCTTCCCGGCACCGATGATCAACGTATTAAAGTTATTATAGCCGCTGGCCACCAGATAATTGACCAGCAATTTCTTTAAAAATCTCCATATGGAACAAAAACCTGTGATCACCACCGCGTTAAGGATCATGACGCTTCGGGGAAAATCCTGTATCCTGAATAAAAAAGCAAGGACAATGATCGACAGGGTTGAAATCACGATAGATTTGACAACTTCCCATATCTCCAGGCTTTCCATTTGTTCCCGACGGGTTTGGTAAAGGCCATGGGTATGATGGAAAAAAAGGATCAATAGTGTCCAGGCTAAAAAAAGTAACTTAAAAGGATTGGACGAGGAAAAAAAGGATTGTAATGAAACACTGAAAGGGACCGTTTGTGGCCTAAAGATCAATACCAGATAAAATGCCAGGACGATACACGCCACATCAATGGCTGAATAAATGATGACAATAAGGATGGGTTGGATCCGTTTTTTCATGTTTTTTTGAACAGGTCTTTGATCACATAAAAGATAAACAAGCTATTGCCGATCAAGTACCGCTTCCATAAACGTTTAGGCTCACACCAAAGGCGAAAAAACCATTCTAATCCGCAACGCTGCATCCATCGGGGAGCCTGGGGTTTGACCCCCGAACAAAAATCAAAAGCGGCCCCTGCTCCGACGATCACAGGAGCGTTCAATAAAGGCCTATGTACCTGCATCCAAAAATCCTGCTTAGGGCTGCCAAGCCCCACCCAAACAATATCCGCTTCAAGGCTATTGATCCGGTCAATGATTTGGGCTTTTTCCTGCCAAATGCCGGGATGAAAGGCAGGCGCATAGGTCCCAACCACCAGCATCCGGGGAAAAACTTCTTCAAGCTTCTGTTTTAATTTCCATAAAGTTGCGTCAGTCCCGCCGTAAAAGAAATGACGCAGGCCAAGGTCCTGCCCGCGATCACACGCCTCTAAAAGTAAATCAGGTCCGTAAGTCCTTTTGATGTCTTTACAGCCGCGGGCCTGGGCCAGCCACACTACAGGCATACCATCAGGAGTGACCATCCCCGCTTTATTGACTGCCTGCAAATATTTTGGATCGCGCTTGGCATCAACCAGGGTCGATACCGGCGCCACACATACATAGGTTTTGTGATCTTGCCTTACCCATTCGAGGATCTGCTTAACGGCTAAGGCAGGATCGACCCGGCTGATATTTACGCCTAATAGGGAAATGGAATTGAGCATAATTCAAGTGGGTTATTATATATCAGAAAATAAAGGTGTGGGATAAATTTTCTTAGAGAACTTCCATCTCTTGGAAGGCATTGATCATAGTCGCCCCGTATTTTTCTAATGTGTACTTCTCTTCAAATCTGCGGCGGTTCGCTTGGCCCATTTTCTCACGTAATTGACCGTCCCCTGCCAAAATAAGGATCTTGTCAGCCAGGGCTTTGGCATCCCCTTTTTCGACGAGCAAAGCATTGGTACCATCCGGGACAATTTCAGGAACAGTCCCCTCGACGGAAGCCACTATAGGCAAGCCTTCTGCCATCGCATGAAGAAGTACAAGCCCAAAAACGTCCCTAAGTGTGGGAAAAATAAAAATATCCGCCTGCCGAAAGATCTTGGTACGTTCAATGGCGTCCTCGACATAACCTAAATAAGAGACCCTTCCCGGAAAACCCGTTTGGAGTGCTCCCAGCTGTTTTTTAACTTCCCCGTCTTCAAGCGGCCCGCCGAAAGTCACGACGATATCTGAACGTTCTTTAAGAATGCGTGACGCCGCCTCAAAAGCCGTATAGACGCCTTTTAACCGGCTCATGTGTGAAAAATATAATACGTTGATCTTCCCAGACATCTTGGGAGATTCTGCCACGATCAATTTTGAGTCTTCCGCACAACCAGGCACCACAAAGAGCCTTGAGGGATCGGCCAAGCCTTCATAATCCTGGCGTACCTTCTCTCCCATGATGATACTGCCGCCCATATGCTTTAGCATCCAGCGCAGGGCTGTTTTCTTAAAACCTGTCAGGGACTGGTCTAGCTCACCGACATATTGTCCCAGGTCATGGAAGACAAGCTTGCTTCCCAAAACGATCGCCGTCGAACAGAATAACAAATCTTTAAGAAAAGGCATACGGTAAAAACTGCTGTTATAAAGGACATACTTGGGCCGCCAAAACACCAAGGTCCCTAGATAAACAGCATAGTATTTAACCATCTTAAAAAGTTTTTCACAGGTCACTTTTTTATGCGTGCCATAGGACCAAAATTGCATATTGAGGAATTTAGTATCGAACGCAGTGGGAAAGGAGGACGTCATTAACATCTTATAGACCATGCTATGGCCGAAATACGGCGGCGGCAGGATGCCGCAAATCAAGATCTTGATCTTTTTAGAAGTTTTTTGCATTTTCTTCCCAATACAATTCCAGGACCCTGGTGAGATTAGTTTTAGCCTTCCATCCCAATTGCTTATACGCCTTATTGCACACTACCGGTGAAAATAAAACCTTCGCAGTGCTCTTTGATATATTCAGTGCTGATATGGAATGCGTCATTTTAATGATCTTCCGGGCCAACTGTTTTAAAATAACTGTTCTTTCATAAGCTATATTATAAATACCCTCTATCTTCTCATGCCTGATCACCGCTTCAAAAGCATCAACAAGGTCTTCAACATACACAAACTGCATCGGGACCTCGCCGCCGTACATAATATCTAACGGCTGGCCAGCCTTCGCTTTTTTAAAAAATACCGGTATCACCGCCTTAGGCGCCTGCCCTGCGCCTACCACGTTCACGGACCTTAATATGACCAAAGGGCCCTTTTTTAAAAAAGCTTGGCAAATTTCTTCTGCCCTAAATTTACTTTGCTCATAAGCGCCAAGCGGGAATACCGGAGAATCTTCGATCAAGCCCAAACCTTCATTCTTGTAAACTTTGGCGGTTGATAAATAAATGAGACGTTTCGCATCAACGCCTTGCAGCAGATGCCTGGTCCCATCTATATTAACAGCCTTATATTTGTCCTCATCTTTGGCGCCGACATTGGTTATATTATACGCGGCCAAATGAACAACAAGGTCAAAAGGATATTTTATAGAAAATGGTTTGGTAATATCCTGTTGAAAATACTGCTTAAACCCAAGGGAAGGCTTCGAGGGGCTTTTAAGGGAAAGACCAAAAACCTGATGACCTTGGGCCATCAGGCGCGAAGATAACCTGCGCCCGATAAAGCCATTGGCGCCTGTGACTAAAATATTCATTTTAATGTGTTTTTTAATTCCAACTGACGCATTAAAACCGTTGCATTATATAAAGAATCAAAGGAGCCTGCATCAGTCCAGGCAGACCTTAAGATAGAATATGTCAAAAGGCCCTGCGAGACATACCAGGAAAGCACATCCGTGATCTCATATTCGCCCCGAGGGCTTTTTTTCAACTGCTTTAAATGTCCGAATACATCAGGCAAAAACATCCATAGACCGGTGTTCACGTAATTGGACTTAGGTTTTTTGGGTTTTTCGACAATACTAACGATCTTCTTGGACTTAAAGGTCACGACCCCATAATGCTCCGGGTCCGGCACTTGAGCGATCAGGATCTTTGCCTTGAATTTTTCTTTTTCCTTTTTGAAATCTTCCACAAAACAGGAAACATCTTCGCTTACCACATTGTCCCCCAGGATCACCATGAATTCTTCATCCCGGACAAAATCCTCAGCCAAGAGCAACGCCGCTCCGGTGCCGCCGTTGCCTTCCTGGATCTCATAACTGAAATGTGCTCCCCATTCTTTTCCTGAACCTAACAACTGAAAAAAATCCCCGATATGCTCTCCTCCGGTAACAATAAGGATCTCCTTGATCCCGGCGTTGATCAGGGTCTCAAGGGGATAATAGATCATCGGTTTTTTATAGACAGGCAAAAGATGTTTATTGGTCACCTTGGTCAGCGGCAAAAGCCTTGAACCTGTCCCACCTGCCAACAATACGCCACGCATCCTCTATCCTTTCGTTGCGCCCCAAAAACCTTTACTGTAACGGGGGTCAAGGCCTTCTTTAAGCGGTCTCCACCAATTTTCATTTTGAAGATACCAATCCACGGTCCTTTTTAATCCGGCATCCAAGCCCATTTGAGGGGCCCACCCTAATCGATGTAATTTGGCAGAGTCCAAACTATAGCGCATATCATGCCCTGGACGGTCCTGGACAAATTTGATCGAACGTTCATCCTTGCCCATTAGCTTCAGGAGTTTACGGGTGAGCTCAATATTTTCACATTCCTGGCTGCCTCCCACATTATACACTTCCCCGTTAACGCCGCGGTCTGCCAAAAGCTTGATGGCACGGCAATGGTCATCAACATATAACCAATCACGCACCTGACGGCCCTGGCCAAAAAGCGGGACCTGTGCCCCATCGACAAGATTGGTGATAAACAAAGGAATGACCTTTTCCGGATAAGCATAGGGGCCGTAATTGTTTGAAGCTCTAGTGATCACGACTGGCAGTTGATATGTTTCGAAAAAACTATAGGCCAAACGCTCTCCGCCCAATTTTGAAGCTGAATAAGGGTTACGGGGTTTTAATTCGGAGGTTTCTTTGAAGCTTCCTTCCAAAATATGCCCGTAGACCTCATCTGTGGATATTTGGATAAAACGTTTCAAACTTGATTGCTTACGCGCCTCTTCCAAGAGCGTGTAAAC